>ERZ1026903.10-NODE-10-length-172222-cov-43.739840_pt1 | contig 172222 bp, 170 predicted proteins | sample MGYA00380180_ERZ1026903 | MGnify/ENA primary metagenome ERZ1026903 (study PRJEB33269, sample SAMEA4719816) | human gut metagenome | biome: human-associated habitat; feature: organic feature; material: feces | place: Cameroon | collected 2013-10 ... | reverse complement strand
TTAGCAGCTGCCGCACCTCGCTCGCCGTATCGGCACTTAGAATTATGCGGTATTGTCCTTAAACGGGCAAATCGCCGCGGGCGGATATAGAATCCGCCCCTACGGTGCCCCCACAGACGGGCAACCGCCATAAGCTCTCCCCTCATCCGGCCCTGCGGGGCCACCTTCTCCCCAGAGGGAGAAGGCTTGAAGGTCACGCTTCTTCCTTCTCTTTTTGTGCCTTGATGACCTTCAGACGGCTGAATTCCTCGCGCTCACGCTCGCTCAGGACCTCGTCGATGGACTTGATGGTCTTTTGCATCTGGGGGATCTGCACGTTGCCCAGGGCGTTGGCGCGCTTCTGGGTCTTTTGGATGGCCTCGGCCAGACGGATGACGCTGGTCTCGACCTCGGCCAGCTCGACGGTCAGAGTCTTGACCTCATTGAACTTGAGGTAGGCTCCATCCAGCGTGCCGTTGGTGGATTCCAGGTCATAGTACAGCCCCATGGGCGAGGTGGTGTTCAGGCGCAGCGTGGGCAGCTCAACGCCCATGACGCTGCGGGTGGACATCTGCACGCCGCGCTCCACCGGCACACCGGCAGCATAGCCGCCGACAGAACCCAGCATGATGTTGGCCTTTTTCAGCGCCTCATACGCCTCGGCGTAGGCCGCGCTGATGCGGTCCTGAATGCCTGCGGCGCGGTCAATCAGCTGCATCATCTCGCGCACAAGGATGTTGCGCTTGCGGTCCATCAGGTCATAGCCCTGGGTCGCCAGCGCCAGACTGCGCTTTGTCGCCATCAGGTTTGATTTTGTGGGAAAAACCTGCTGTGCCATTGGGTACTCCTTTTATACTGCTTTGGCTTCCCCTGCGGGGGAAGCTGTCACCGAAGGCGACTGATGAGGGCCAAGTATGCCATCGCCTCCATTCACAGGCAATCACGACGCGCTCTCCCCTCATCTGCCCCTGCGGGGGCACCTTCTCCCCCAAGGGGAGAAGGCTCTGGGATTATTTTTTACTGATTCTCGCCTTCGCCGGTTCGTAATACTTATCCAGCGTCGCGGCGTCGCAGCGGTCCAGAGCGTTGCGGGGCAGGGTCGCCAGCAGCTCCCAGCCGAGGTCGAGGGTCTGCTCCATCGTGCGGTCGGTGTTGCCCTGGCCGATGAACTCCTGCTCAAACGCGCGGCCAAAGGCCATCAGCTGCTTATCGCTCTGGGACAGCTCCTCCTCGCCGATGACGCTGGCCAGCGCCTTGGCGTCCTGCACCTTGGCGTAGCAGGCGAACAGCTGGTTGGACAGTGTGACGTGATCCTCGCGGGTGTAGCCCGCGCCGATGCCGTCCTTCATCAGACGGGACAGGCTGGGCAGCACGGACACCGGCGGATACAGGCCGGTGGCATCCATGCCGCGGTCCAGCACGATCTGCCCCTCGGTGATGTAGCCCGTCAGGTCGGGGATGGGGTGGGTAATGTCGTCGCCAGGCATGGTCAGGATCGGGATCTGGGTCACAGAGCCCTTGCTGCCCTTGATGATACCGGCGCGCTCGTACAGGCTGGCCAGATCGGAATACAGGTAGCCGGGGAAGCCCTTGCGGCCCGGGATCTCGCCCTTGGAGGACGAGAATTCGCGCAGGGCCTCGCAGTAGCTTGTCATATCGGTCAGGATGACCAGCACGTTCTTGTTCAGGTCAAAGGCCAGATACTCGGCCACGGTCAGCGCGGCACGCGGGGTGATGATACGCTCGATGATGGGGTCGTTGGCGAGGTTCAGCAGCATGACGACGCGCTCCATCGCGCCGCAGCTCTCGAAGCTCTCGCGGAAGTACGACGCAACGTCGTTCTTGACGCCCATAGCGGCGAACACGATGGCGAAGTCCGACCCGTCGGCCACGCTGGCCTGACGGACGATCTGGACGGCCAGCTCGTTGTGCTTCATGCCGGAGCCGGAGAAGATCGGCAGCTTCTGGCCGCGGATCAGCGTGGCCAGGCAGTCAATCGAAGAAATGCCGGTGTGGATGTAGTTGCGGGGGTAGACACGGCTGACGGGGTTGATGGGCGCGCCGTTGACATCGCGGCGGGCGACGGGGTAAATGTCACCGAGGCCGTCGATGGGGCGGCCCAGACCGTCCAGCACGCGGCCCAGCAGCTCGGGGCTTAAATCCATCATCATCGGGTGGCCGGTCAGCACCGTGCGGTTGTTGACAAGGCTCAGCCCGCGGGTGCCCTCAAACACCTGAATGACGCAGCGGTCACCATCGACACGGACAACACGGCCCACGCGGGTCGAGCCGTCGTCGAGGTGCAGCTCTGCCATTTCGTCATACTGGACGCCCTTGACGCCGTCCAGCACGACCAGACTGCCGTTGATTTGGGAAAGTCCGATATGTTCCAGAATCATGTTGTTCCCTCCTCATCAGCCCTGGGCCACGGCGGCCAGCTTGGTGTCGATTGCTTTTTGCAGCTCGTCCAGCTTGCTCAAATCGTCGTTGGGCACGGTATACTTCATCTGGACCAGCTCGTCAAACAGGCCGGTGGCCAGCAGACGGCTGACAGGCACCTGCTTGGCGACGAGTGCGGCGCACTTGTCGTACAGGTACAGAATGGTTTCCATCATTTTCAGCTGCTTTTCCAGCGGGACGTAGGTGTCAACCGCGTGGAAGGCGTTCTGCTGCAAAAATCCGACGCGGATGACGCGGGCGATCTCAATCGTCAGCTTCTGGTCGTCGGGCAGCACGTCAGAGCCGATCAGCTTGACGATCTGCATCAGATTGTTCTCCTGCAGCAGCAGGTTGGCGATGCGCTCACGGCAGGACATGAAGTCGTGGCCGACGTTGTCGTAGTACCAGCCGCCGAGGTCGCCCAGATACTCGCTGTAGGAGTCGTTCCAGTTGATGGCGGGATAGTGGCGGGCGTAGGCCAGCGACTTATCCAGCGCCCAGAAGCAGCGGGTGAAGCGCTTCGTGTTCTGGGTGACAGGCTCGGAGAAGTCGTTGCCCTGCGGGCTGACAGCGCCGATGACGGAGACAGAGCCTTCCGCGCCGTTCAGCGTCCTGACGTAACCGGCGCGCTCGTAGAACTCGGCCAGACGGCTGGGCAGGTACGCGGGGTAGCCCTCGTCGGCGGGCATCTCCTCCAGACGTCCGCTGATCTCACGCAGAGCCTCGGCCCAGCGGGAGGTAGAGTCGGCCATCATGGCGGCGTGGTAACCCATGTCGCGGTAATACTCGGCCAGCGTAATGCCGGTGTAGATAGAAGCCTCACGGGCAGCGACAGGCATGTTGGAGGTGTTCGCGATCAGGACGGTACGGTCCATCAGGCTCTTGCCCGTGCGGGGGTCGACCAGCTCGCTGAACTCCTGCAAAGCCTGCGTCATCTCGTTGCCGCGTTCGCCGCAGCCGACGTAGATGATGATGTCGGCGTCGCACCATTTTGCGATCTGGTGCTGGGTCATCGTCTTGCCGGTACCGAAGCCGCCGGGGATGGCCGCAGCGCCGCCCTTGGCCAGCGGGAACATCGTATCGATGACACGCTGACCCGTGATCAGCGGGCGGGGCGAGGTCATGCGCTCGGCAGACGGGCGCGGGGTGCGGATAGGCCACTTCTGGCAGAGGGTCAGCGTGTGCTCCTTACCCTTGGCATCGGTCAGCTTGACGATAGGCTCGTTGACGGTGTAGCTGCCGTTGTCGGCCACCCAGGTGACCGTACCGGAGACCGTCGGCGGCACCATGCAGCGGTGCTCGATGGCCGGGGTCTCGGGGCAAGTGGCGTAGATCTGGCCCGCGGTCAGGGTGTCCCCCTGCCGTACGGTTACGGTCACGTCCCACTTGGCGGCCTCGTCCAGAGACGGCTCATGCGCACCGCGCTCAATGAAGCTGCCCATGTGCTGCTCGATGGCGGGCAGCGGACGCTGGATGCCGTCATAGATATTGCGCAGGATGCCGGGGCCGAGGGTCACGGACAGCGGGCCGCCCGTGCTCTCGACAGGCTCGCCTGCCTTCAGACCGCCGGTCTCCTCATAGACCTGGATGGTGGTTTCCCTGTCGTTCATGCGGATGACCTCGCCGACAAGGCGTGCCTTGCCGACATAGACCATCTCCATCATTTCCAGATCGGTCTTGCCCTTGATGGTGACAACGGGGCCGTTGATGCTGTAAATTGTGTTTTTCATAGCTTTGCCCCTCAAATGTTAATTTCCAGACCGGCGTTTTCCAGGAACCAGTCGTGCTGGGCCTCCAGACGGGCCTCCAGCGTATCGTCGGCAGCCACGCCCTTCGCGGGGTTTGCGCCCTTCAGGCCGCCCAGCGTGATGCTGTCGTCGGCCTCCAGAACGGTGCCTGCGGGCAGTTCGACGTTTTTCAGCAGCGGCAGGTCGGCAGCGCGGGCCGTGATCTTGGCGTTCTCTCCTAAGGTCTCCGCCAGAGAAGCGGCCTCTTTCTGCAGCCAGGCGGCGTAGTCCTTGCCGGCCACAAAGGCAGCCAGCTGCTCACGGGCCTTCGAGAAGGTCTCGTCGGCGATTTTCTGGCGCTGGGCAGCCAGCGTAGCGCGGGCGGCCATGCGGGCCGCGCTCAAATCGCGGTTGGCGCGGGTCTTGGCGCGCTCGGTCTCAAAGCGCAGGGTGCGCTCCACGCGGGTGTTCTCGGTCCTGCGCGTCTCGTCCAGCTGGCTGTTGATCGCGCGCTCCGTCTCCTCACGGATGGCGGCGCAGGCAGCCTCGCCTTCGGCGCGGATGGACTCGAGGAATCGCTCGGCGCGGGTATCTAATTCGTTCATGGTCACACCTCTTAAATCTTGACGCCGATGGCCTCGCGGATATAGCGGGTCAGGCGGTCCTTACCGGCAGCACCGCCGCCGGTGGAGGGCACCGTGATGAGCAGCGGCCCACCGGCAGCGCGGGCGCTGTCCAGCGTGGCCGTGTAGGTCTCGGCGATCTTCTCGGTCACGAGCAGCACGGCGATGTCGGGCTGCTGGGCTGCCATTTCCAGCGCGTTGCGCAGGTCGGCCTCGCTGCGGGCGACGGTGCCCTCAATACCCGCAAGGCGCAGACCGTTCATGGCGTCGGAGTTGTCGCTGATGAGAAAGAACCGCATGGCGTTACACCAGCTTGGACAGGATCATGATGGAGATGACCAGGCCGTACAGAGCGATGGACTCGCCCAGGGCGACGAAGATCAGGCTCTTGCCGAAGGTCTTTTCATTCTCGCTGTTGGCTGCGATTGCGGCAGGCGCAGCGGAAGCGACGGCCATGCCGCCGCCGATACCGGCAAGACCCGTAGCCAGAGCGGCAGCGACCAGACCGATGCTCAAAGAGCTGTTGTGGTCATTGTCGGTGTTGACGGTCTCGGAAGCGGTGGTGGCAGCGGCGGTGTCGGCATTGGCATCATCCGCGGCAAAGACGCCCAGTGCGCCGCAGCAGGTCACAGCGGCCACGATCAGGATGGTAACGAACAGTTTGCTGAACTTGGTTTTCATAATGGAACCCTCCGTAATTTTTTGTTTTATTCCGCGCCCCTCTGTCAAGGCGCTTTTGTAGGGGCCGGGCATACCCGGCCCGCGGTTTCGATTCTATCGTCCGATTGTGGGATGGTTGCGGGCCGGACATGTCCGGCCTCTACGGCGCATCTTACGCTTTTGCTTTCTTCAAATCAAAGGCTACGAACTTGCGGCCGCCGCCCTTGTAGCAGCGGCTGAACATCTCGTAGAACTCCAGACGGATGCCCTGAATGGCCGACAGCAGCGCCTCGAGGCAGATGACCACGAGGTTGCCCAGGATGACCACAACAATGTTGTTCGGCGTACCGGCCAGCGTAAAGACGACCATCATCATGCTGGCGTGGACGATGACGAACGCACCGACACGCAAAAACGAGATCGTGTTGGACAGGTAGCTCAGCACCGTTTCCAGCAGCTCAAATACGCTCTGCATCAGGTAGTTGCCCATACCGCCCGCAGGCTTCCAGGGCTTGCCCTCGACCATCGGGGCCAGCAGCTCCGCAAAGAGCAGCAGCACCAGACCGACGACCATGCCGACCACCGCCAGCACCTGCGGCATAAACGTGACAGCACCCATAAAAGCGGACGCCAGATCAACGCCGCACAGGTAGGTCACCATGCCGACAAGGCCGTTGGGCGAGAAGATGAACTCGCCCCACTCCCTGTGGCGGGCGTGGGTGTACATATTCAGTGCCATGGCGGCCAGCACCAGCACAATGCCGATGTAGACAGCCACCATCAGGATGCCGGTGATGGAATCCATAACGGAAACGGGCTTGCCTGCCATGCCAAGCGCATGGTAGAGCGGGTCAAGGGCCTCCTCGTAGCCAAAGAGAGAACCGTAGACCAGGCCGAAGATCGTGCTCGAAATGCCGCAGGGGATCATCAGATGGAACAGGTCATTGTGCTTGACCTTCCACATGAACGTGCTGAACAGTGCCAGCACGATACCCTGCCCGACGTCGCCAAACATCATGCCGAACAGCACGGTGAATGTGATCGCTACAAAGCCGGTGACATCTGTCTCGCCGTAGGCGGGCAGACCGTACATTTCGACGAAAAACTCAAAAGGGCGGCTCCACCAGGGGTTCTTCAGCTTGGTGGGGGGCGTCATCTTACCGGCGGATTCCGGTCCGTCCACCGTGACGCGCAGCCCATGGATGCCGCGGGCCTTGCCCGCGACCTCGTCCACCTCCGACGCCGGGACCCAGCCGACGCAGAAGAAGTGCTCGCCCTTGACCGCGGCCATGCGGCGCAGGTCGTAGACCGCCGCGTAGTAGCAGGCTGTGTTGTACAGCAGCTGGACCTTGTCGGCGTTTTGCTGCCACAGGGCGGCAATGCGGGCGTTGACGTCCTCGACGCTCTTGTTGACAACGTCGAGGTTCTCTTTAAAGTGCTCGATGATCTCGGCGGGCGAGCCAGCCGCGCCGGGCACATGCACCGGCTCAAAGTAGAGCATCGAGAAGATGCCGTCGGTCTCCAGCGCGTGCTCCCGCGGGGTCATGTAGACGCCCCAGTAACCGGCCTTCGTCTGGTTGCAGGGGGTGAACAGGATGTACGGGTCGTCACCGTAGTTGTTCATCAGCTTGTTGTAGCCCTCCGTCGGCAGGAAGCCGAAGCGGATCTTGACGTGGGCGCAGTCGAGAATGTCGTCCACGTTGACCTTCAGGCCGGTAAAGTGGCTGTACTGCTCGATGCCGTCCTCGCAGAGCTTCTTCTGGTCCAGCAGGACCTTGCGCTCGGCGCAGAGGTCGTCGATCTTTTCCAGCAGGTCGCTCAGATAGCTGCGGCCCTCGGCATCCACCGGGTCGCTGTGCTGCTGCCCCTCGTGCAGCTCCATATTGGCCTCTTTGGCCATCGTCTCGATCTGGTCGCGGATCGCGGTGTGGGGGTTCTCCTCATTCAGAGCGCCGTATCCCAGCGATTCCGACATATATCTGGTTGCGGGCTCAAGGTCAAAGCGTCCGTCCATGCAGCACGAGCCGATAAACTCGTTCAGCTGGGGCATCGTGCCCTGCACCCGCACCAGTTTCATCTTTTCAACCAATCAGTTCACACTCCTTGTTTCAGCTTGCCTCCCTCGGCGAGACAGACTCCCCCGACACGGGGGAGGTGGCGCTTGCGCCAGAGGGGGACGGTGCCCCGCAGGGGCGGAGAGAGCGAACCTTGCCATCACCCGAAATATTTCGGGCTGCCGCGAAGCTCTCTCCCCCACCGCCTGCGGGCGGAGCCCCCTCCCAGAGGGGGCCAAGGGTCACTCAATCCTTCTCATCAAACCCCACCAGCAGCGGCTGGACATCCTCGGGCGGCAGCTTGTAATGCACGCCCTCGATGATGTGGTCCAGATCCTGCACCTCACACCGGGCCAGCCAGACGTAGCACAGCATGACCAGCGTCGGGTCGGTGGAGAACCGCAGCCACTTGCGGCACCAGTCGCAACGGTAGTGGAAGAAGCCCTCCTTCAAAACGCTGTACTCATGATGTCCCAGCAGCGGGCCGTACTTCGTCCCGGCGAACCGCGCCTTGAACGTGTCCAGATCGCGGGCGGCGAGCAGGTATTCCCACTCGTCGTTCGTCAGGGCTGTGCAGTCGCGGCGGGCGTTGGTGCGCACCACCGAGTCCGGCGCGCCGATGCGGATGAGCCGCGCGGCGTTGGAAACAGCGGAGGTATCGCATTCCAGCTCGACGAGGTCGCGCAGGTTCGGCGCAGCGCTTGTGCCGCCCTTAGCGGGGGCCAGCGCCACCAGTGCGCGGTGGCGGAAGTCCTGCAGAAGCGGCTCGGCCTGGGCGGTCAGACCGCGGTCCGGCTTGGCGCTCTGCAGCGGTGCCAGGACCTTTTCCCACCGCGTACCGGCCACAGCGGCCAGGATACCGTCCAAACTCGTGGCCTTGGCCAGCGCGTAGAGGTCGATGCAGCAGCGCTGCTGCAAGAACTCCGGCAGGCGGAACAGGTAATCGCCCGGACGGCCTGCGTCCAGACACCGCATGGCGGCAGTCAGCTCATCGACCTCACAGCAGAGGGTGAAATACTCATACACTTTGCTGCCCGCGCTGCGGTCATAGCGGCAAAGGCTGTCGTACCGGGTGTACAGGCTCTGGCGCAGCAGGTTTTCCAGCTGGACGCGGCGGGCGTACTGGGGGTTGACCTCGGCCAGCGCTTCGCTGTACAGCGGGTATTCTTTCAAGGCCGCGGCCAGCTCGGTCATCGTGCGGCAGGCCATCAGGCGGCGGTAATCGTCGGCCCGCAGGCGGCTGCCGTACAGGGCGCGGGCCTTGGCCAGCACGGCGTTGCCGCTTGCCTTGCCCGTGGGCATCATTGTGCGGCCTCCCCGCCCAGGGTGCGCTGTACAAGCGCGGCGCACCATTCGGTCTCATGGGCCTTTGCGGCGGCGGTCATGGCCTCGGCTGCCTGGCCGCGCTGGGTCTCCAGCGCGGCCAGCGCGGCGGCGTTGCCCTCCTCGGCAGCTCTTGCGGCGGCGGCGGACTCGGACTTCTCGCGGGCGTCACACTCCGCTATGATCTTCTGCTTCTGCTCGTCCAGAGCAGCCAGCCGGGCAGAGCGCTCGAGCCGGGCCTTCTCGCTTTCGCGGCGCTGGGCGGCATCCATCTCCAAAATGGCCTGCATCAGGTCGTTGACATCTTTCATGCAATGCACCTCACTCTTTGGGAGCTTTACCTGGGTTGGGTTCCCTGCCTCCCTCTGCGAGGGGGCCAAGGGGCTTTTCTCTATATTAATAGGTACACCCAATTTTCAGGTTCAGCCGTATTATAGCACTATTACCAAATATAGCAAGTGGTTTTTGTGCAGTTTTATTGGTACAAAATTGGGTTTGTGTTTTTTCTGTCGATGTATTAGATGTATTACGAAATCGTTATCACTTCTTTTTCATAGCGGCCAGACCCTTGCCAAACACGAACCGCACCAGCGGGCCCGCACCGCACAGCTGCCACAAAAATGCCGTGGGATAGTTCATCGCTGTGGTCTGCACCCACATAGCAAAAAAGTTCGCGTTGTGGCTGTCCTTGAAGAACAGCGTGGCGAAAAAGCTCATCAACGGGCACATCATCCACGCGGACAGACAGGAGATAGCGGCCACCAGGAACACCTGCTTGTCCTCGCCTGGGGTGAACCAGCCCGTGGCGATGCGCATAGCCGTGGGGCCGACCAGGAACGTGTCCAACAAAAAGCCAACGACGCCCATGATGGGCAGCTCACTGAGGGCAGCGGCGAAGATGAAATTCTGCATCCCGCCCACATCCAGTGCGATATTGTAGCAGACCATTCCGTAGACCATGACGCAGACCATCATGACGGTGTAGACGATTTCCTGTTTCTTTGTTTGCGGCATTGTAATTACTCCTCATATATATTATTTTCTCCAAAACAAAAACAGCCGCAGGGTGTCGCTCAACTCGTTGCGACGCCCTACGGCTGTTGTCTCACTGCGTTGGAAAGTGAAGTCAGTATACCGCAAAGATTGCGCTCATGTAATACTCCTGCACAAATTTCTGCACTTTGTATAAAATCTTTCTCCGTTTTGCAGCGTCACTTTGGTACAAAACGCCGCATGTGTTGCTGCAAACTTTACAGCGGCGGCGCGGCGCGCTATAATGGCGGTGTTTATACGTAATAGAGAGGTCGGAAAGTCATGTCAAAATTATTTCCGCATCACCGCGGCCAGATGTCGGAGGCATTCCGCACGGTCATGTTCTTATCGGCGTCGGGCGGCCTGCAGGACGCCTACACCTACATTGGGCGCGGCAAGGTGTTTGCCAACGCCCAGACCGGCAACATCGTGCTGATGAGCCAGAGCCTGTTTGATGGCGATTTATCGCGGTTTGCCCACTATTTTATCCCCGTTCTGTCCTTTGCGCTGGGTGTGGCCGCGGCGGAGTGCATCCGCCTGCGCTGGCGGCAGGCCCGCCGCATCCACTGGCGTCAGCTCGTCGTGCTGGCCGAGATCGTGCTGCTGTTCGCGGTGGGCTTCTTCCCTGCCGGGTGGGATATTGGCGCAAACGCGCTGGTCTCGTTTGCCTGCGCCATGCAGGTGCAGGCGTTCCGCAAGGTGCATGGCTACCCGTTTGCCAGTACCATGTGCATCGGCAACCTGCGCAGCGGCATGGACGCGCTGGTCGCATTCGGACACACCCACGATAAAAGCGCGCTGTGGAAGTCCCTGCACTACTTTGCCATTATCTTTATCTTTGCGCTGGGTGCGGGCATCGGCACACAGTGCGTCGGCATCTTCGGCGAGAGGACGATCTGGCTTTCCTGTGCGCTGTTGCTGGTGAGCCTCTGCTTTATGTTTATCAAAGAGGATCTGCCGGAGATCGAGGAGGAGCTGAAAAAATAACGCATCTTCCCTGCCGGAATGGCTGTAGGGGCGGATTCCATATCCGCCCGGGAACACCGTGGCCGCCGCCAGGCCCCGCGGAGGGATCAAGACCCCTCCCTGCGATTTCCATTTCTCATAATTCCCCTATTACATTATAATTTTGATAAAACGACAGCCTCACCCGTTTTTCTGCGGGCGGGGCTGTTGTTTTATACGTGTTTTCGTGCTTTTTTATTTTTCCAATCGTTGACCATGCCGCGCAGCCGCTCGCCCATAAAGACAAGCCCGGCCAGAATCGGGGCGCTCAGGGCCAGCAGAACGACCAGCACCAGCGTGCCGCCCAGATCCAGCCGCACCAGCGGCAGCCAGCGCGCCAGCAGGAACGCCCCGCCGACGCCCGCCACGGTCATACTGCCCCAGATGGCCCAGTGCAGCGGCGTGAACGGGATGCAGACACCCCACAAAATCTGCAAGCCCACGCACAAAATCACCAACGTGCAGATCGTACCGACCATGTCGGACGGGATGTCGAACGCATAGCCGAACCCCTGTGCGCAGAACACAAGCAGGAAATCCGTCAGCCCGCCGGGCAGCGCCTTGCGCAGCACGTTCCGCATGAATTTACCGTGGACAAGCTCGTGGTTCGGCTCAAGCGCCAGAAAGAACGCCGGTGCGCCGATGGTGGCAAACGTGACGAGCGATAGCTGCAGCGGCTGGAACGGGTAGGCCAGCGGCAGAGCCAGCGCGACGATGCTGAGCAAAAACGAGAAGATGTTCTTGACCAGAAACAGCGACGCCGAGCGCTGGATGTTGTTGATGACCCGCCGCCCCTCGGCCACAACGCCGGGCAGCGCGGCAAAGTCCGAATCCAGCAACACAAGCTGCGCGACCTGGCTGGCCGCCTGCGCGCCCGATGCCATCGCGATACCGCAGTCGGCATCTTTTAACGCAAGTACGTCATTTACGCCATCTCCGGTCATGGCTACCGTGTGGCCCTTTGCCTGCAAAGCATGGACGAGCTGGCGCTTCTGCTCGGGCGTGACGCGGCCAAAGACCGTGCATTTTTCGGCAGCCTCGGCCAGCGCCGCCTCACTTTGCAGCGTGGCGGCATCGACCCAGTGCTCGGCCCCGGCAATGCCCGCGTTGGCGGCCACATGGCTGACAGCCTGTGGGTCGTCGCCCGAGATGACCTTGATCTTCACGCCCTGCTTCGCAAAGAAGCGGAACGTCTTGGGCGCACTCTCGCGGATGCGGTTCTGCAACGGCAGCAGCGCCAAAAATTCCAGCTGTGCGGGGTCGAGCGCCGCGGGCGGATCCGGCAGTGTGCCGTTATATTTTGCCAGCAGCAGCACGCGGCGGCCCTGGGCCAGCAGCGGGGTCAGCCTGTCGGCAAGCTCCCCCGCCCTGCTGCTCGCCAGCACGTCGGGCGCACCGACGACGTAGCACCCCTGCGCACCAAAGTCTTTGGCACTGTACTTGTACGCCGTGTTGAACGGGATTGTGCGCAGGGCAGCCCATGCCGTGCCGCCCTGCCCGAAGCGGGCTGTCAGGGCGCGGGCCGTGTCGTTATCTGGCTGCCCTCCCGCGTAGAACGCCGATAAAATCTCGGTGATGGGTGTATTTCCCGCCAGCGGCAGCGGGTCGTCCGCCTGCATGGTGCTCTCGGTGATCGTGCCGGTCTTGTCCACGCAGAGGGTGTCCACCCGGGCCAGCGTTTCAATGCAGTTCATGTCGCGGGTCAGCACCTTGCGGCGGGCCAGCCGCATCATGCTCACGGCCAGCGCCACGCTCGTCAGCAGGTACAGTCCCTCCGGGATCATACCGATGAGTGCTGCCACCGTGGCGTCGACAGTCTCCTTCATGGACAGCTCCAGTACCCAATGCTGCTTCCAGATCAGCACCGCGCCGATCGGGATCAGCGCCACACCGATGAATTTTATCAGCCTGTCCAGGCTGCGCATCATCTCGCCGCGCGCGACCCTGTGACCGTCTGCCTGCGCCTCAGCGGTCAGGCGGCTGGCGTAGCTCTCGGCCCCGACACGGGTCAGCCGCGCCACGCAGCGGCCCGCCATCAGAAAGCTGCCGGATTTCAGCTCCGCGCCGCACTCCTTGGGAACGGCCCGCGCCTCGCCCGTGATGAGGGATTCGTTCGCCTGGGCGCTGCCGTCCAGCACGACGGCGTCCGCTGCGATCTGGTCACCCGCGCCGAACTCGACAACATCGTCCTGCACAAGGTCGTCGGACAGAACCTCGCACCACCGACCGTCGCGCAGGCAGCGGAGCTTCTGCGCTGAGACAAGCGTCAGCTTGTCGATGGTACGCTTGGCGCGAAGCTGCTGCGCAATGCCGATGAGGGTATTCCAGAACACGATGCCCAGAAATCCCATATTCAGCCAGGAATGCACGAACGCCAGCATGACGGCCAGCACCAGAAACACAAGGTTGAAGTAGGTACAGACGTTATCCCGCACGATCTCGCCGGTAGTTTTGGTCTGGGATTTGGGCGGCTGGTTCGTCTGCCCCGCCGCGCGGCGCGCTTCGACCTCGGCGGCGGTCAGGCCGGTGATGGATGGCATAGTAAGGGGTGCTCCTTTCGGGGGTGAACGATTTGTAGGGGCCGGGCATGCCCGGCCCTGCCGTGGAAGGCAGACGTTCGTTTGCGGGAAGGCCGCGGGCCGGGCATGCCCGGCCCCTACATGGCGGCGGAATTGTTTTAAAACGGCTTGTAGGGAGCGGTCTTGACCGCTCCGGGAATGTTACGGGCGACGGAAACCGCACCAGACGGCATATATGCATTCCGCGCAACTATGCGGCAGCCGCACAGCGCCGCGGAGGGGTCAAGACCCCTCCCTACAGTACAGACGATTTACGGCAGCCTATTATAACGCCCGCCGCTTATATTTTCCTCAGTATACCCACCAAATATGAACAAAACAAGTGCCCGGCTGCGTTTTGGGGCAGCCGGGCAGTTTTGTACATTATTGAATTTCCAGCGGCTCAAACGCCTCCGCCGGGTCGGCATCGACAGCCTCAAGATTCCTCGTCAGCTGGTCGAGCACCTTATAAAATGTCGCTAAATCGTCTGGGTCTATCCCCTCGTCGGCGCGGCGCTCTACGTCGGCCACAACAGCCCCCACGCGGGCGGCGCGGTCATGGCCTGCGTTGGTCAGCAGGTAGAGGGCATTGTACTTGCCGCTCTCGGCGCGCTTTTCCACCAGGCCGCTGCGCACCAGTTCTGCCAGCACGCGGGAGATCATGGCCGGGTCCAGACCGCACCGTTCTGTCAGCTCCGAGAAGTGCAGGCCCTCCGACACGGCGGCCAGCCGGCAGAGCACCAGCGTGTGCCCGGCCTTCAGCTCAATGCGGCTCATGCCGCTCGCCTTGATGCGCTGGATGACCTTTTGCAGCCGGGCCAGCGAGATGGACAGCCGGATAAAACGGTCATTCATATCAATCTTCCTTCAGTTCGCCGCGGGAGGCCGCCTTCAGGTAGGCAAAGATGAAGCCGTCCAGGTCGCCGTCCATGACAGCCTGCACATTGCTGCTCTCGTAGCCGGTGCGGTTGTCCTTGACCAGCGTGTAGGGCATAAAGACGTAGCTGCGGATCTGGTGGCCCCAGGCGATCTCATTCTGCACGCCCTTGATGTCGTCGATCTTGTCCTTGTGCTGCTGCAAAGCGATCTGGTACAGCTTGGCCTTCATCATTTCCATGGCGTACTCGCGGTTCTGCAGCTGGCTGCGCTGGGTCTGGCAGCTCGTCACGATGCCGGTGGGTTTGTGGATCAGGCGGACGGCGGAGGACGTCTTGTTGATGTGCTGGCCGCCTGCGCCGGAGGAGCGGTAGACCTGCATCTCGATGTCGGCGGGGTTGATTTCAATGTTGATGTTGTTGTCCAGCTCGGGCATGACCTCAAGGCTGGAGAAACTGGTCTGGCGGCGGGCGTTGGCGTCAAACGGGCTGATGCGCACCAGACGGTGGACACCGTGCTCGCTCTTGAGCATGCCGTAGGCGTTGGGGCCCTTGACCATCATCGACGCGGACTTGATGCCGGCCTCGTCGCCGTCCAGCACGTCGAGCACCTCGACGCTGTAGCCGTGGGCCTCGGCCCAGCGGGTGTACATGCGGTAGAGCATCTCGGCCCAGTCCTGGGCCTCGGTGCCGCCGGTACCGGCGTGGAAGGTCAGGATGGCGTTGTTGTGGTCGTACTCGCCGTTGAGCATCGTCATGAGCTGCAGCTCGTCGATGGACTTCTCGACGTCGTTGACGGCCTCCTCACCCTCGGCGGCCAGGGACGGGTCGTTCTCCTCCTCGATCATGAGCAGCAGCGTCTCGGCCTCCTCATACTGGGTGGACAGCTTGCCGAAGCGCTCGAGCTTGTTCTTGACCTCGCCCATCTCGCTGATGACCTTCTGGCTGCGGGCCGGGTCATCGTAGAAGCCGGGCATCGTCATCTGGTGCTCCAGCTCGGCCAGGCGCTTTTCGCTGGCCTCGATGGACAATGCGTCGCGCAGGTCATCCACGGCGGTCTTCATGCCGCCGAGCTTTGCTTTCAGTTCGTCAATCGTAATCATATATCGTTTCCCTCGTCACACATAAGTTGGCATAAAATTACATAGTACCATTATAAGCGAATTGGCGGGCGTTGTAAAGAGGGGGCAAGGGATAAAATATTTGCGGAAGGAATACGTGCGGGGCTGCGGTAAGGCAGCCCCGCCCTGTGGGCCGGGCATGCCCGGCCCCTACAGAGCAGGTGTTAACGGCTAATTTGTATGCAATCTTGTAAAGTTTTTATGTTTTCTTTGCATTTATCCATTTGATGCGGTATAATGGCCTTATGTTACGGAAAGGATACCACACATGACACGTTACACAGGAAACCATTGCCCTGTCTGTGAACAGGCATTTACCGACGAGGATGACATCGTCGTCTGCCCCGACTGCGGCACGCCCTACCACCGGGCCTGCTGGCAGAAGGTCGGAGCCTGTATGCACAAGTCGGAGCACGCCGCCGGGTTTGAATGGCAGCCCGAGTTCGGTCCCGATGCCGAAAAAGCCGCGCACGAGGCCACCTGCCCGAACTGCGGCACCCACAACCAGCCGGGCGCGGCGCAGTGCAGCCACTGCGGCTGTCCCCTGCCGAAGGACAACGACCCCCGACTCGACCCGAAGGACGAGGACGCGCAGGTGCCGATCTACGCCCGCGACCCGTCCACCGTGCATAAGCCCGACAACAGCCGCACGGCCCCCGGCCCCCGCATCGACACCTACACCGCCGACGACAACGGCGGCATCTGCCGCCGCGAGATCGGCCCCGAGGATACCATCGACGGCATCAAGGCCAAGGACTGGGCCGCCTACGTGGGCCGCAGCCCGATGTATTACCTGATGCAGTTTTTCCGCATGAGCATGACGAAGCAGAAGGTCGCAGTCTGCCTGTCGGCATTCCTGTTCGGGCCTGCCTATCTGCTTTACCGCAAGATGTGGAAGGAGGGTCTGCTGACAGCCCTGCTGTCCCTCGTTTTGAGCGTGCCGTCGCTCATCGCCATTGTGGCGACCTTCAACCCGTCGCTGTTCGGCAGTATGCCGCTGCATTGGGTGCCCGTGGCCGCCGACGTCTGTGCCATTGCGGACTGGATCGTCAGGATTTTGCTGGGGCTTTTCTCGGTCTGGCTGTACCGCAACACCTCAAAGAAAAATATTGATAAAATCTACAGCGAATACCCCGAGGGCGACGCCCGCACCGATGCCCTGCTGCAAAAGGGCGGCACCAGCATCTGGGCGGCGCTGCTCTACTTTGGCATCGTGCTGCTGCTCTCCTCGCTGGTCATCAATCTGGCCGGGCCGGGCTTTGTTCAGTACGCCATGGCCATGGCCGGGTATTAAGGCAACACCACACCCCAACGCAGGGTGTTTAATTTAGGAGGAAACTATGAAAACTGCACTGGTGATTATGGCCGCCGGTATCGGCTCCCGCTTCGGCGGCGGCATCAAACAGCTGGCTGCCGTCGGTCCCAACGGCGAGATCATCATGGACTATTCCATTCATGACGCCATCGAGGCCGGTTTTGACAAGATCGTCCTTATCATCCGCCACGACATTGAGGAGGCGTTTAAAGAGGCCATCGGTGACCGCATTGAGAAGATCTGCGCCGGGCTGGGCGTTGAGATCGACTATGCGTTCCAGGCACTCGAGAACGTGCCGGAGGGCTTCTCCGTGCCCGAGGGCCGCTCCAAGCCCTGGGGCACCGGCCAGGCCGTGCTGGCCTGCAAGGGCATTATTAAGGAGCCGTTCGCCGTCATCAACGCCGACGACTACTACGGCAAGGAGGCGTTCGTCCGGCTGCACGACTTCCTGCAGGGCTACACGCCCGACAAGCCGGGCGACCTTGCCATGGCCGGCTTTGTGCTGAAAAACACCTTAAGCGACAACGGCGCGGTCACCCGCGGCATCTGCCAGATGAACGACGCCCACTACCTGACCGGCGTGCTGGAGACCGGCGGCATTGAAAAGACCGCCGACGGCGCAGCCGCAGGCGGCAAAAGCATCGACATCGACAGCCTTGTTTCGATGAACATGTGGGCGCTGACCCCCGAGTTCGTGGAGCTGCTGGAATCCGGCTTTGTGGAGTTCTTCGAGAAGGCCGCCCCCGCCAACCCGCTGAAGGCCGAGTACCTGCTGCCCATCTACATTGATGAACTGCTGCACGCCGACAAGGTCAGCGTCAAGGTGCTGCCCACCCACGACAAGTGGTTCGGCGTCACCTACGCCGAGGACAAGCAGACCGTCATTGACAGCTTTGCCCGGCTCGTCGCCGACGGTGTGTACAAGAAGGATCTGTTCAGCGATCTGAAGAAGTAAAACAGCCAAAAACGCCCCGCTGCGGCAGGTCCTGACGGACAGCACAGCGGGGCTTCGCTTTTGGTTGAAAATTGCAAAAGACTGGCACACAACGCTATGGAAAGCGGAGGCAAAACGCGGTATGGTTACTATAACTGAAGCAGAATCACACCGCATACACCGTTACAGGAGGGCAATCATGGCAAAGAATGAATTTGACATCACATCCCTGACCCCGGAGCAGCGCGACGCACGCCTGGCACTGGACGTGGAGCGTCTGCTGCGCTTTGGCCGCAAGCACAAGCTCATCAAAGATCTGGACATTCTGGTGGCGCGCAATACCCTGCTGGATCTGCTGGCCCTGGCCGCCCCCAGCGAGGCCAAGCCCCCGAAGGAGGACCCCGAGACCCCCGCTGCCCTGCTGGACGAGATGGTCGAGCTGGCCGCGCAGAAGGAGCTGTTCGACGGCGCGGTCAACCAGTACCGCATCAACTTTGAGACCCGCCTGATGGGCGCCCTGATGCCCCGCGAGAGCGAGGTCTGCAAGAAGTTCCGCAAGCTCTACGTCAAGCAGGGCGCCAAGGCCGCTACCGACTGGTTCTATCAGCTCTGCGTCGACACGAACTACATCCGCACCGCGCAGATCGCCAAGAACATCCAGTGGAACACCGCCACCCCCTACGGCGAGCTGGAGATCACCATCAACCTGACGAAGCCCGAGAAGGACCCCAAGACGATTGCCCTCGAGCGCCTGCAGCCCAAATCCGGCTACCCCGCCTGCATGCTCTGCAAGGAGAACATCGGCTACGCGGGCCGCATCAACTTCCCGGCGCGCCAGACCCACCGCATTGTGCCCATCACGCTGGCGGGTGAGCAGTTCTATCTGCAGTACAGCCCCTACGCCTACTTCCATGAGCACTGCATCATGCTGCACGAGCAGCATAAGCCGATGGAGATGAACAAGCAGACGCTGGCCGAGATTTTCGACTTCGTCGGGCAGTTCCCCCACTATACCTGCGGCTCCAACGCCGACCTGCCCATCGTCGGCGGCAGCATCCTGAGCCACAGCCACTTCCAGGGCGGGCGGTATGTTTTCCCGATGCAGAAGGCTGACATCGCCGTGCCGATGACCGACATCCGCTACCCCGGCGTCAAGGCGGGCATCCTGAACTGGCCTGTCTCCGCCGTGCGTCTGGTGGGCCGCAGCAGCCAGCAGATGCAGAATGTTGCCAACAACATCCTGTCCGCCTGGCGCAGCTACACCGACGAGAGCGTCGGCATCCTGGCCGAGACCGACGGCACGCCCCACAACACCGTGACGCCGATCCTGCACTACGACGAGACCGAGGGCTACATCCTTGACCTGGCCCTGCGCAACAACCGCACGAGCGAGGAGTACCCCGACGGCATCTTCCACCCGCACAGGGAATACCACAACATTAAAAAGGAAAACATCGGCCTGATCGAGGTCATGGGTCTGGCTATCCTGCCCGCCCGCCTGAAGGATCAGGGCGCGCAGATCGCGGAAATTCTGGCCGGGCAGCGCCCGAACACCAGCCGCAAGGCGGGCGACGCGCTGGCCGTCCATGCCGACTGGATCGACGAGCTGATTGCAAAGTACGGCACCCACATGAAGCCGCAGGATGCCAACAAGGCCGTCAAGGCCGAGATCGGCACCGTGTTCAGCCATGTTTTGGAGAACGCCGGTGTCTTTAAGCAGGACGCCGCCGGTCAGGCCGCCTTTGTCAGGTTCATGCAGAGCGTGGGCTTTAAGAAGGCGTAAAATCGCACAAGAAGAAGCAGGGACACCGACCCGCAAGGGCCGGTGTCCCTGTTTTCGTTGCCTTGTAGGGGCCGGGCATGCCCGGCCCGCGGCCTTCCGGCAGGCAGTCGTCTGCCGTACACATCCCGCGGAGCGGTCAAGACCGCTCCCTACAAAGCACCCGTTATCGTCATCCTGTAGGGAGGGGTCTTGACCCCTCCGTGCGGCTTTCCCGCAAGCGCCTGTTTGCCTTACGCGCGCGGGCCGGGCATGCCCGGCCCCTACCGCGCTGCGTTCTCCGGATACCCGCACTCCCACAGCACGCCCCAATCCAGCTCCTCATCTATCCCGGCTTCATACCGTGCCAGATTTACATCAATGACCCGCTGCTTCACATTCACGCAGCAGAGCAGTGTAAAGCTGACTGCTGCCGCAAAAATGGCGAGCTTCGCCGCCGGGATCGGCTTGAACACCCGCACCAGCGCCAGCACCGCACAGACGGCCAGCACAAACAGGCACCATGCCGCCGTGAACCGCCGGGGCGTCAGGGCGCAGAGCGTCACATAGACAGCCAGCTTGCCCGCTGCCAGCGCAGCAAAAGCCACGCCGAACCCGCAGAACACGGCGGCCAACGCTTTGGGCAGCGGCGCACGGCCAAAGAACTGTATGACCGCCAGCACCGCAAAATTGAGCAGCAGGATTTTCAGCAGCTCCCAAAAGCCGTTCACCGCAAAAGCGGCGGTGTCCGGTGCGTCCAGCCCCAGCGGCGCAGCGGCGAGCCACTCCCCTGCCTGCACGGCAAAGAACAACGCATAGACGCCGCACAGCGCCATTACAGCCGCCACCGCCGTGGTGCGCGGCACAATGCGGCAGTTTTCCAGCACAGCGGCACACTGCTGCGCCGTGGTGGGCGGGGCTTCGCGGCGCAGGGAGCCGCCCACCAGCCCGTACAGCCACGCCCCCACCGGGAGTGAGAGCAGGATATACATCAGCTGGTCAATGAATCTCACATTGTTCAGCAGCCTGCCCCACCAGTCGGACACCTGCTGCCCCAGCGCGGCAAAGTTCGCATCGGCCGCTGCCAGCAGCCCCCATGCCACACCGCACAGCGCCAGCGTCACCGCTGCGGTAACGATGAGGCGCAGAACTTTTCGTGTCCCCGTGCGGTCCTGCAGATGGGTGCGCAGCGCAGCAAAGACGGTACGCGCCCGCAGGAAGAAATTCCCGAACGGCAGGAGGACAAATCCGGCCAGCGCGTCCAGCGGGGCCAGGCTGCCGCTCTGCCCCTGCGCCAGCATCCCGCACCGTGCCAGCACATACCAGACGGCGAACAGATGCCATGCCGGCCACTGCCAGACTCCCAGCGGCCCCGGCTGGTAGCCGTACAGCGGGTACGCCACGGCCAGCGCCATCCAGCATACGGCCCAGAGCGGCGTTTCCTTAGCGGCGGTGCGGTGCGCGGCGCGGGCGGCACAGTCCACATACACAATGAACAGCGCCGCAAAAACCGGCATTCCCCAACCCGGATATGACTGCGGAAACATCACTCCGCGCAGATAAAAATACGCCAGCGGGTACATTAAAACAGCATACAGCATACCATCACCTCAACGTAGGGGCCGGACAAGTCCGGCCCGGCAGTGTAAAGGCAATACCGCATAATTCTAAGTGCCGATACGGCGAGCGAGGTGCGGCAGCTGCTAAGCCAAAAGCGCAGATAATACTTTGTGTATTATCGAGCATTTTGGCAACGCAGATGCCGTACCGCACACCGAGCCGCAGCGAGGCGCTTCGGAGCGCAACCGCCGCTTGCGGCGGCTCTTGGCGCGGAGATCCGCCGGAGCGGTGCTTAAGCCGTAAGGCGGGAATTGTGCGGTGTTGCCTAAAACGTCTGCCTGCGGGAAGGCCGCGGGCCGGGCATGCCCGACCCCTACCGATTCTCGTCCGGCACAAACTCCAGAATATCCCCCGGCTGGCAGTCCAGCGCCCGGCAGAGAGCCTCCAGCGTCGAAAACCGCACAGCCTTGGCCTTGTTATTTTTCAGGATGGACAGATTTGCCGGCGTGATGCCGATCTCCTCGGCCAACTCGCCCGCGCCTTTGTGGCGGCGCGCCATCATCACATCCAGATTGACCACAATGGGCATCGTGCCGCCTCCTTAAATCGTGTAGTCAAGCTCGTCCTTCATGTGGACGGCCTGGGCAAAGGCGTTTTTCAGCACCCGGACAATGAGCGCCATGAACGCCGCGGCCACGCCCAGAAACGCAAACGGCAGATAGATGTACGCCGCGGCCAGGCAGACCACCGCCGCCCCCGCACAGCACCAGCTGATGCGCCGCAGGGCCGTCACGTTGGCGGGTACAAAGACCGCGCCCGCCTCGATGCGGCGCAGGAATTTGTACAGACTGACCAGCATGACGAACGCCAGCACCGCGCAGACGTACCCCATGCCCAGCAGCACCGGGCCGCTGGCGGGCGGCAGGGCGTTGGCGGATACCATCCAACGGGTCAGCCACGGGCCGCTTACCGTCATGATGCCGCAGCCCGCTATTGTCCCCGCCACAACGACGCGGGTCAGAATGATGCTTTTCTGGTCGCTCCAGGTAAATTTCATTTGTATACCTCCTGATTGCGTGCCCGAACGGTTTCGGATCGCCGCAAGGCTCTCCCCCATGGTTCGTGATGCTTGCAGTATACCACGTCGTATATCGTTTTGCAAGTATTTTTTATCGTTTTTCGATAATTTTGTAAAGTCTGATGGAAACATTTGCACCGCGCCGCAAAATGGTGTATCATAGCAGTGTATATCATCAAGTTTAAGAGGTGTACCGCATGAAATTACCTGTCCTGCTGGCCGCCGCGGCGCTGGCCATTTGCCTGACCGGGTGCAGCCATGCCCAGACGGACGCCACACCGTCCGCCACTTCCGAGACTGCCGGAGCCGCCGCCACAGCGACGCCCGCGGCCACGCCTGCCACATCGGCAGAGCCTGTCTGTGCCGAGGTCGGCACCATCCTGCCCGAGACCGCCGACGCAGGCCGCAGCTATGTTGATGAGACGCTTTTCATCGGTGATTCAAACACGGCACGCTACCTGCTGTACGCCAACGAGACCGGCACGGCATTCACAAGCCTGAACAACAACATCGGTGTTGTCAGCATGGGCGTGGGGTCGATCACCTCCCTGAAATGCGAAAAGTTCAAGGGCTCATCCGCGATGTACACCGTGCCGGACGCCGTGGCGATGCTCAAGCCCAAGCGCATCATCATCTGCTACGGCACCAACAACCTGTCCGGCTCGTCGACGGACGCGACGAACTACATAAAGACCTATCTGCAAGGGTTGCAGGCCATCCAGACCGCGTGGCCCTACTGTGACATCATCGTCAGTGCCATTCCCCCGCTGGACCGGCAGCGCGAGAACACGAACCTGACGATGACCCAGGTCGATGCCTACAACGCCGCGCTCGTGCAGATGTGCGAGGAAAACGGCTTTAAGTTTTTGAACAGCGCCGAGGTCCTGCGCGACGATGCCACAGGCTGGGCCAAAAAGGACTACACGCTGTCCGACGGCGTGCACCTCTCGAAGGAGGCCGTTACCGCGTATTTTACCTACGTGCGCACCCATGCTTATGCCGCCGAGGACCGCCGCCCGCAGCCGCTGGGCACGATCCCGACGCCGGACGGTGTGCCCGCGAACCTTATCAATAAGGATCCCATCGCCGTGCGCGGCGCGAAGGTCCCGCTGGAATTTGTTGCTGCAAACGGCGGCAAGCTGTCCGGCACGACGAGCCAGCTCGTCAAAAAGGGCGGCACGGCGGCAGCTGTGACTGCAGTGCCTGACGAGGGCTTTGTCTTTGCGGGCTGGACAGCCAGCTCCGGCGGCAGCTACAGCAGCGCGACGATCAGCTTTACGATGCCCCAGAACGCCGATGCGGGCGGCGTCGTGCTGACAGCCAATTTCAAGGCTGACGCCCATGAACACAACTATGCGGAGATCGAGGATACGCGGGTGAACCCGACCTGCACCAACAACGGCTCAGCCAAGTACAAGTGCACGATCTGCGGCGAAGTCATCGAGAAGGAGCTGCCCGCACTCGGCCACGACTGGGACGGCGGGGTCGTCAGCAACGGCGTCATCACCTTTACCTGCCGCCGTGAGGGCTGCGGCGAGACCCGCACCGAGGCCGTGCAGGCGACCCCGACGCCGTCGCCCTCGCCGGTACCGACACCGACAGCCACGCCCGAGCAGCACGTCCACAATTTCCAGCTCGTCAGCGATACCGCGACCTGCGCCGCGGACGGCGTAAAGACCTACCAGTGCAGCTGCGGTGAGCAGATGACCGAGCCATCCCCCGCCACCGGCAGCCACAGCTGGCAGCTGACCGGCCACACCGACCCGCAGGTCGGCGCGGACGGCAGCAACGTTTACACCTGCCCGGTCTGCGGTCAGACGAAGACCGAGACCCTCCCGGCCCTGCCGACGCCCGACCCGGAGCCGGAGCCGGAGCCTGCACCCGAGCCCACTGTGCCGGAGGAGCCGGCCCCCGCCGCGGAGCCGACCGGCGACCCGGAAATTACCGAATAAGCCACACCTGCCGCGGGCAGATATAGAATCCGCCCCTACGGGGAATGTCGATTTCAACGTAGGGGCGCATTCTATATGCGCCCGCAGACAGGCGTTTTCCGTAAGGCTGCGGGCCGGGCATGCCCGGCGCCTACCGCGATATTTCCCATGCAAAAATCATCAAAACGAAAGAGGTTCCCATGTCCGAAGCTGCCACCAACCCGCGCCCCAAAAACAGTACCCTGATCCGCCGTTTTCTGCCGTATATGGCCAAGTACCGCGGCGTACTGGCCTTTGATTTGTTCTGCGCCGCGCTGACGACGCTCTGCGACATCGCCCTGCCCTCCATCATGCGCACACTGACGAACACCGTCTCTGCCGCCGCGCTGACCGTGGACACCGTGCTGCGGCTGGCTGCGCTCTACTTTGTGCTGCGCATCATCGACGGCGCGGCAAGCTACTTTATGTCCGGCATCGGGCACATCATGGGCGTACACATCGAGACCGACATGCGCCGCGACGCCTTTGACCATCTGCTGCGGCTCGACCACACCTACTACAACAACACGAAGGTCGGCCAGATCATGGGCCGCATCACCAACGACCTGTTCGATGTGACCGAGTTTGCCCACCACTGCCCGGAGGAGTTCTTCATTGCAGGAATAAAGATCGCAGCATCGTTTGTTATTCTCTGCCAAGCCAGCGTGCCGCTGACGCTTGTCGTCTTTGCCTGCGTGCCGCTGATGGGCGTGGTCTCGGTCAAGCTCAACCGTAAGCTGCGGGAGCGGTTCCGCCAGCAGCGCTTTCAGATCGGTGAGCTGAACGCCACGATCGAGGACAGCCTGCTGGGGCAGCGCGTCGTCAAGGCGTTTGCCGCCGAGGACATGGAGCGCGAGAAGTTCGCGCAGGGCAACCGGGATTTTGAACAGATCAAGACCTTAAGCTACCACGCCATGGCGGCGTTCAACACGTCCACGCGCCTTTTTGACGGTCTTATGTACTTTGTTGTCATTCTGGCGGGTGGATTGTCCCTTGTGTACGGGGCCATCAGCGCGGGCGACCTTGTCGCGTATGTGCTGTATGTCTCGACGCTGATTGCGACCATCCGCCGTATCGTCGAATTTGCCGAGCAGTTCCAGCGCGGCATGACCGGCATCGAGCGCTTTGCCGAGATCATGGATACGCCCGTCACCATCGCCGATGCCCCCGACGCGAAGCCGCTGGTCGTGAAGGACGGCGGCATCGACTTTGACGACGTCAGCTTTGAGTACCCCGACGACCACAACAAGGTCCTGCGCCACGTTGATCTGCATATCCGCCCGGGCGAGAATGTCGCGCTCGTCGGGCCTTCCGGCGGCGGCAAGACGACGCTGTGCAACCTGATCCCCCGTTTCTATGATGTGACGGGCGGCAAGATCCTGATTGACGGCCAGGACGTGCGCGGCGTGACGCTGCATAGCCTGCGCGGGGCCATCGGCGTCGTGCAGCAGGACGTTTACCTGTTCAGCGGCACGGTGGCGGAGAACATCGCCTATGGCCGCCCCGGCGCGACCCGCGCCGAAATTGAGGAGGCTGCCCGCCTGGCCGGAGCCGATGCCTTTGTCCGCGCTTTGAAGGACGGCTACGACACCTACGTCGGCGAGCGCGGCGTCAAGCTGTCCGGCGGGCAGAAGCAGCGTTTGGCGATTGCCCGCGTCTTTTTGAAGAACCCGCGCATCCTGCTGCTGGACGAGGCCACAAGCGCCCTGGACAACGAGAGCGAGATTTTGGTGGGCCAGAGCCTTGACAAGCTGGCAAAGGGCCGCACGACCCTGACGATTGCCCACCGCCTGACGACGATCAAAAATGCGGACCGCATTCTGGTGCTGGGCCGCGACGGCATCGAGGAGGAGGGCAGCCACGACGAGCTGCTGGCGAAGCAGGGCGTATATTACCGGCTGTGGAACGGACTGGTGAGCGGGGAAACGCTGTAACCCGCGCCAAAGGCTTCTCCCCCGGGGGAGAAGCTGTCCGCGAAGCGGATTGATGAGGGGAGAGTCTGCCGTACCTTCCCGTTCACGGGATACCCCCGCAAGCCTCCCCTCATCCGACCTCGGACGGGGCCTCGGCCGCCTTCCCCCTAGGGGGAAGGCTTTTTTATTTGTTCCATCATCCTCCTCATATTCAGCCCGCAGGTCATCAGATTCGACACGGCCATGACCCCCAGGAACCCCATCATGCCGTACTGCGGCACGACAAGCCAAATCGCCGCAATGCGGAACACCGAGTCAAACAGCGAATATCGGAATGTTGCAAGCTGCTCCCCCAGACCCTTTAACACGCCGTCCACCATACTCTCCAGATACATGAACGGCGCAACGAAGCCCAAAAGCTGCACATACCGCCCAACCTTGGCATCCCGGTAGATGAACCCGGCCAGCGGCGCGCCGAGCAGCACAAACCCGGCCCCCGCCGCCAGCGAGAACGCGCCGGTCATGCGCAGCATCGTAGAAATCAGGCGGCGCATGGCGGCGGTGTCGCCCTTTGTGTGGGCGCGGGTGATCTCGGGCATCAGCAGGCCGGACAGCGCCCCCAGCACCGAAAACGGGAAAAACAGCAGTGGGAGCGCCATACCCTTTAAGCTGCCGTACTGGGCCACGGCCTCGGCGCGGCTGCCCGTGTAAATCGCCAGCGTGTAGGGGATCAGGCTGCTTTCCGCCGCCTGCAGGGCACTGGCCAGCAGGCGGCTGCCCTCCACGGGCCACAGGATGTCGTACAGCTCCTTGCGGGTGTAGGGGTGCAGCGGCGCACCGGGCCGGGGTGCAAATTCCGGCGTGCGTGCGGCAAAAGCCAGCATAATGCCGCAGGAGACGCTCTCGCTGACCGTGTTGCCCAGCAGCACGGCGGCGCAGCCGTAGCCCGCGCCCCACTGCGCCAGCACCCGCAGCCCCGCCGCGGCGACGGCCATCCGCACCAGCTGTTCGATGAGCTGCGCCGTGATGTTCGGCTGCACCCGCCGCGCGGCCAAAAAGCACCCCCGCACCGCGCCCGACACGGCCATAAACGGCAAACTGGGCGCCAGAATCAGCAGTGCGCTCTCGGCCCGGACGTCGTGCAGCAGATACCGCGCACACGGCCCGGCCAATACGCTTTGGGCCAGCATGGCCGCCGTGCCGAAGCCCAGCGCCGTGATGCACAGCCCGCGCAGGGTCTCGGCCATGCCGCTGCCGCGGGCCAGGCTCTGCGCCGCCAGCCGCGCCGACGCCACATTGACGCCCGCCGTCGCGAACGAGACAAACACCATGTACAGCGCCAGAATCAGCTGGTAAAGACCCATGCCCTCGCTGCCCAGATACGCCGCCAGCACGACCCGGAAGCCCATGCCCAGCGCCCGCAGCACCAGCCCCGACCCGGTGAGCAGCGCCGCATTGTGTAGGTACGTTCTGCGTTTGCTCATACGCCGCCCCCTTCCCCTGCTGATGGGTATGCGGGCTGGCGGCGCGGTATGCCTTGCGGGAGAGGGATGCAATACGGGGCCGCTTTTAAATGCTTTTAAATTGACCAGTGTCTTGCATTCCGGCGTGATTTTTGGTAAACTGAAGAAAGAGCAATTTTTAAAGGAGCAAATATACCATGAGCGAAGCCTGTACCCATGATTGCAGCAGCTGCAAGTCCAACTGCGATCACCGCGCGCCGCAGCATGAGCCGCCGCACGCAAGAAGCCGTATCCAAAAAGTCATCGGCGTCGTTTCCGGCAAGGGCGGCGTCGGCAAAAGCATGACCAGCGCCATGCTGGCTGTCTCGATGCGCCGCCTTGGCTTTAAGGCCGGCGTGCTGGACGCCGACATCACCGGCCCGTCCATCCCCCGCCTGTTCGGCGTGAAGGGCCCGGCCACCGGCGACGGCGAGAGCATCAACCCGGTTTCCAGCCGCACCGGCGTGGAAATCATGAGCATCAACCTGCTGCTCGACGACCCCGAGGCCCCCGTTGTCTGGCGCGGCCCCGTCATTGCGGGCGCGGTCAAGCAGTTCTGGCAGGAGGTCGTGTGGGACGTTGATTTCCTGTTCGTTGATATGCCCCCGGGCACCGGCGACGTGCCGCTGACCGTGTTCCAGACGCTGCCGGTGGACGGCATCGTCATCGTGTCCAGCCCGCAGGAGCTGGTCGGCATGATCGTCGGCAAGGCCGTCCAGATGGCCCAGATGATGCATGTGCCCATCCTCGGCCTGGTCGAGAACATGAGCTACGCCGTCTGCCCCGACTGCGGCAAGCACATCAACGTCTTTGGCGACAGCCATGTGGACGAGATCGCCGACAAATACAAACTGCCGGTGCTGGCGAAGATGCCCATCGACCCCGAGCTGGCCAAGGAGGCCGATGCGGGCATGATCGAGATGTTCGCGGGCGACTATCTGGACAATGCGGCCCAGACCGTGGCAAAGCTGCTCAAAAAGTAAAACGCTGCATCGACATTTTAAGTTTTGAGGAGGTTACTTATGAAAAAGTTCTTTGAGGAATTCAAAGCCTTTGCCCTGAAGGGCAACATGATGGACATGGCCATCGGTGTTATCATCGGCGGTGCGTTCTCCACGCTGGTCACCTCCCTGACAGACAACCTCATCAGCCCGATTTTGGGTATTCTGGGCAAGGTCAACTTTGACGCCATGATGTGGGATGTCTTTGGCGATGGCAAGCTGGTCTTTAAGTACGGCGCGTTCATCACCGCCGTCATCAACTTCCTGATCATGGCGTTCGTGCTGTTCTGCATCGTCAAGGCCATGAACAAGCTGATGGAGATGGGCAAGCATGAGGAGCCCGCCGCGGAGGAGCCTGCTGCCCCCGCCGCCCCCACGCAGGAGGAGCTGCTGGCCGAGATTCTGGTCGAGCTGAAAAAGCAGAACGGCGAGAAAACGGCGTAACGTTTTTAGTATGCAAAATGACCGCGCAGGGCAAGGAGCCTTGCGCGTTTTTTGTTTGGGCGGCGGAGGCACACGGCGCGGGAGGGATGAATCCCTCCCCTGCGGGTCAACCGTAAACGGGCGGTTCCGGGAGGCCGCGGGCCGGGCATGCCCGGCCCCTACAGCGCGGCGTACTTTGTAGGGGGCGGCGTCCCCGACGCCCCGCATAGCGGCACACGCTTTCCGGGGATTGTAGGGCGGCCTGCCCACAGGCCGCCGCAGAGGGGTCAAGCCCCCTCCCTACGATGCAAACCGGAAAAGGGAGATGCCGTTAGGCCGCGGGCGGCGGAACGTTCGCGGCGTACTTTGTAGGGGGCGGCGTCCCCGACGCCCCGCATGGCGGCACACGCTTTCCGGGGATTGTAGGGCGGCCTGCCCATAGGCCGCCGCGGAGGGGTCAAGACCCCTCCCTACAAGCCAAACCGGAAAAGAGAGATGCCGCTAGGCCACGGGCGGCATATATGCCGCCCCTACAAAGCGGCAGAAAGTCCACGTCGCTTAATTTTATTAGGTTTACGCTTGCTAAACCAAATTTCTAAACGTTTTTCGCTTAATTTCCGTAAAATCTTCTGCTTTGGGATTGTAAAGCGGCGGCATCTATGGTATGATGCAGACAAGAACAAAGACGTTCCCACAAGGGGCCTGTATGCCCTGTTGGGAGCGTCTTTTTTGTTTATCCCGCCCGCGCGGCAAATGTGCGACGCAGCGCGGTTTAACGGGATTGGGAAAGGAGCAAACGAGGTATGGAAAACTTTACCGAGCGCAAGACCCCCGCCGGGCTGTACAGCCCCCGGTTTGAGCATGACAACTGCGGCATCGGCGCTGTGGTGGACATCAAGGGGCGCAAGAGCCACAAAACCATTGACGACGCGCTGCAGATCGTGGAGCATCTGGAGCACCGCGCGGGCAAGGACGCCGAGGGCAAGACCGGCGACGGCGTCGGCATTCTGACGCAGATCAGCGACAAATTCTTCCAGAAGGCCGCTGCCGAGCAGGGGCTGACCTTGGGCGCGGAGCGTGAATATGGCATTGGCATGTTCTTTTTCCCGCAGGATGAGCTCAAGCGCAACCAGGCCAAGAAGCTGTTTGAGATCGTCTGCAAAAAGGAGGGTCTGCCCTTCTTAGGCTGGCGCGAGGTTCCCACCTGCCCCGAGGTGCTCGGCCACAAGGCCATTGCCTGCATGCCCAGCATCTGGCAGGGCTTTGTGGGCAAGCCGCAGCGCGTCGAGGCAGGCATTGCCTTTGACCGCCGCCTCTATGTGGCGCGCCGCGTGTTTGAGCAGTCCAGCCCCGACACCTACGTTTGCAGCCTGTCCAGCCGCACCATTGTCTATAAAGGTATGTTCCTCGTCAAGGAGCTGCGCCTGTTCTATCCCGATCTGCAGGACGCCGACTATGAATCCGCCATCGGCATGGTGCACAGCCGCTTCTCGACGAACACATCCCCGAGCTGGAACCGCGCCCACCCCAACCGCTTCATCCTGCACAACGGCGAGATCAACACGATCCGCGGCAACGTGGACACGATGCTTGCCCGCGAGGAAACCATCGGTTCCAACTATTTAAAGGACGATATGACGAAGGTTCTGCCCATCGTCAACCAGGGCGGCTCCGACTCTGCCCAGCTGGATAACACGCTGGAATTCATGGTCATGAACGGCATGGATCTGCCGCTGGCCGTCATGGTCACGATCCCCGAGCCGTGGGACAACAACAAGTCGATGGACCCGAAGAAGCGCGACTTCTACCAGTACTATGCCACGATGCTGGAGCCGTGGGACGGCCCCGCCAGCATCCTGTTCAGCGACGGCGACGTGATGGGCGCAGTGCTGGACCGCAACGGTCTGCGCCCGAGCCGCTACTACATCACGAAGGATGGCCGCCTGATCCTTTCCAGCGAGGTCGGCGTGCTCGACATTCCCGCTGACGAGGTCGTGCGCAAGGACCGTCTGCGCCCCGGCAAGATGCTGCTGGTCGACACCGTCAAGGGCGAGCTGGTCGACGACGAAAAGCTGAAGGCTGACTACGCCAGCCGCCAGCCCTACGGCGAGTGGCTGGACCGCAACCTCGTCCCGCTGTCCAGCCTGAAGGTGCCCAACAAGAAGGTACCCAGCTACACGAAGGATCAGCTTGTCCAGCTGCAGAAGGCGTTCGGCTACCGGTATGAGGACGTCTCCACGATCATTCTGCCGATGGCCAAGAACGGCGGCGAGCCCGCCGGGGCCATGGGCAGCGATACCCCGCTGGCCGTTTTGAGCCACACCCGCCCGAATCTGAGCGAGTATTTCAAGCAGATGTTTGCGCAGGTCACGAACCCGCCCATCGACGCGCTGCGCGAGAAGATCGTCACCTCGACCACCGTCTACGTTGGTGCGCAGGGCAATCTTCTGGAGGAGGACGCCGACAACTGCAAGGTCCTGAAAATCGAGAACCCGATCCTGACCGAGACCGATCTGCTCAAGATCAAGGCCATGGACGTGCCCGGCTTCAAGGTCGTGACGCTGTCCATCTGCTACTACAAAAACACCGACCTGGAAAAGGCTATTGAGCGCCTGTTTGTCGATGTGGACCGCGCCTACCGCGACGGCGCGAACATCCTGATTTTGTCGGACCGTGACATTGACGAGTACCACGTCGCCATTCCCAGCCTGCTGGCTGTTGGCGCGGTCAGCAAGTATCTGGTCCGCACCCGCAAGCGCACCGCCATGGCGCTGATTCTGGAAAGCGGCGAGCCGCGCCTGGTACACGACTTCGCCACGCTGCTGGGCTACGGCGCAGCTGCCATCAACCCGTATCTGGCGCAGGAGACGATCGGTGAGTTGATTTCCGACGGCCTCCTCGACAAGGACTACTACGCCGCTGTCAGCGACTACAACAAGGCCGTGCTGGCGGGCATTGTCAAAATCGCGTCCAAGATGGGCATTTCCACGATCCAGTCCTACGCGGGCAGCCAGATCTTTGAGGCGCTGGGCATCTCGAAGGAGGTCGTGGACAAATACTTTACGAACACCGTCTCCCGCGTGGGCGGCATCACGATCCAGGACATCCAGAAGGATCTGGAAGCCCGCCATCAGGAGGCGTTCGACCCGCTGGGTCTGGACATCAACCGCGAGCTGCCGAGCCTTGGCGCGCACAAGTTCCGCGGCGGCCCCGCAGCCGAGCAGCACCTCTACAACCCGCAGACCATCCACCTTTTGCAGCAGGCCTGCTGGACCGGCAATTACGATACCTTCAAGCAGTACACCGCTGCCGCTGCCAATGAGAACGGCGACGCGATGCACCTGCGCAGCCTGCTGGACTTCAATTATCCCGAGCAGGGCGTGCCCCTCGATGAGGTCGAGAGCGTTGACTCCATCGTCAAGCGCTTCAAGACCGCGGCCATGAGCTACGGCGCGCTGTCCGAGGAGGCCCACGAGTGCATGGCTATCGCCATGAACCGTCTGGGCGGCAAGTCCAACACCGGCGAGGGCGGCGAGGCCGAGGACCGCTACGGCACCGAGCGCAACTCCGCCATCAAGCAGGTGGCATCCGCCCGCTTCGGCGTGACAAGCAAGTATCTGGTCTCCGCCAGTGAGATCCAGATCAAGATGGCGCAGGGCGCGAAGCCCGGCGAGGGCGGCCAGCTGCCCGGCGGCAAGGTCTACCCGTGGGTCGCCAAGACCCGCAACTCGACCACCGGCGTCGGCCTGATCTCTCCCCCGCCCCACCACGACATTTACTCGATCGAGGACCTGGCGCAGCTGATCTACGATTTGAAGTGCTCCAACCGCAAGGCAGCCATCAACGTCAAGCTCGTCAGTGAGGCCGGTGTCGGCACGATCGCCGCGGGCGTTGCCAAGGCCGGTGCGGAGGTCATCCTGATTTCCGGCTTTGACGGCGGCACGGGCGCAGCCCCCCGCAACTCCATCCACAACGCAGGTCTGCCGTGGGAGCTGGGCATTGCCGAGGCACACCAGTGCCTGATCATGAACGGTCTGCGCAGCCGCGTCCGCATCGAGGCGGACAGCAAGCTGATGAGCGGACGCGACGTTGCCATTGCCGCCCTGCTGGGCGCCGAGGAATTCGGCTTCGGCACCGGGCCGCTGGTGGCCATGGGCTGCGTCATGATGCGCGTCTGCAACCTTGACACCTGCCCCATGGGCATCTGCACCCAGAACCCCGAGCTGCGCAAGCGGTTCAAGGGCAAGCCCGAGTACATCATGAACTTTATGCGCTTCATGGCCGAGGACCTGCGCGAGTACATGGCAAAGCTCGGCGTGCGCACCGTCGATGAGCTGGTGGGCCGCACCGACCTGCTCAAGGTCAAGGCCGCGCCCGCAGGCTCCCGCGCCGGTGAGATGGACCTGACCGCGCTTTTGCAGAACCCGCTGGTCGAGAACTCCAACGTACACTTCAACGCGAAGGATGTTTACAACTTCCAGCTGGAAAAGACCCCCGACATGCGCGTCCTGATGAAGAAGTTCAAAAAGAGCTTCGACTCCGCCGAGCCGAAGCCCAGCACCGTCACGCTGGACGTCGGCAACACGGACCGCGCGTTCGGCACGATCATTGGCAGCGAGATCACCGCCAGGTTCGGCAACACGCTGCCCGACGACACGTTCCATGTCGTCTGCCACGGCTACGGCGGCCAGAGCTTCGGCGCGTTCATCCCCAAGGGCCTGACGCTCGAGCTGGTCGGCGACGCGAATGACTACATCGGCAAGGGTCTGTCCGGCGGCAAGCTCGTCGTCTACCCGCCGAAGGACGCCGCCTTTGACCGCAGCGAGAACATCGTCATCGGCAACGTGGCACTGTACGGTGCTACGGGCGGCACGGCGTTCATCAACGGCGTGGCCGGTGAGCGCTTCTGCGTGCGCAACTCCGGCGCAACTGCCGTTGTGGAGGGCGTGGGCGACCATGGCTGCGAGTACATGACCGGCGGCACGGTGGTCGTGCTTGGCAAGACCGGCAAGAACTTTGCAGCCGGCATGAGCGGCGGCATCGCCTATGTGCTGGACGAGGACTGGGACTTCTACCAGCGCGTCAACAAGGACATGGTCAGTCTGGAGCCTGTGGAGCACAAGTACGATGTATCGCTGTTGAAAGACCTGATCCGTGAGCATGTGGAGCTGACCGGGTCGCCGCGCGGCAAGGAAATCCTTGACAACTTCGGCGAGTATCTGCCCAAGTTCAAGAAGGTCCTGCCCCACGACTACGACAAGATGCTGCGCCTGATCGCCCAGATGGAGGAAAAGGGCGAGGACAGCGAGCAGGCCCAGATCGAGGCGTTCTACGCCATGAAAAGCGCAAAGTAAGGGAGGCAGAGTACCATGGGCAAACCGACAGGATTTATGGAAATTACGCGGCAGACCAGTTTAGAGCTGCCGCCCGAGGAGCGCATCCGAAATTTTAACGAGTTTCACGTCCCGCTGCACACCGACGAGCAGCAGGCCCAGGGCGCACGCTGCATGGACTGCGGCGTCCCCTTCTGCCAGAGCGGCGTTCAGCTGGGCGGCATGTTCAGCGGCTGCCCGCTGAACAACCTGATCCCCGAGTGGAACGACCTGGTCTATCAGGGCAAGTGGGATCTGGCCGTGCACCGGCTGATCGCCACGAACCGATACCCGGAGTTCACGAGCCGGGTCTGCCCCGCCCTGTGCGAGGCGGCCTGCACCTGCGGCAACGTCACGGGTGACCCGGTCACGGTCAAGGAAAACGAGCGCGCCATCGTGGAATACGGTTACGAGAGCGGAGCCATTCATGCCGTGCCGCCCCCGGCCCGCACGGGCAAGACCGTGGCGGTCATCGGCGCGGGTCCCGCGGGCCTGTCCGTGGCCGACCTGCTCAACAAGCGCGGCCATCGCGTGACCATCTATGAGCGCGAGGACCGCGCGGGCGGTCTGCTGATGTACGGCATCCCCAACATGAAGCTGGAAAAGTGGGTCATTGACCGCCGCGTGAAGATTTTGCAGGACGAGGGCATTGAGTTTGTTTTTAACGCCGACGTCGGCAATACGGTCAGCGCCGAGGAACTGAAGGCCCGCTATGACGCCGTGGTGCTGTGCTGCGGCGCGAAGCAGGCCCGCGACATCCAGGCCCCGGGCCGCGACGCGCAGGGCATCTTCTTTGCGGTGGATTACCTGACCAGCGTGACCCGCAGTCTGCTGGATTCCAACTTTGCGGACGGCAAGGCGGTTTCCGCCGCGGGCAAGCGCGTGCTGGTCATCGGCGGCGGCGACACCGGCAACGACTGCGTCGGCACAGCCATCCGCCAGGGCTGCGAGAGCGTCATGCAGCTGGAAATGATGCCCTGCCCGCCCGCGGCCCGCGCCCCCGGCAACGACTGGCCCGAGTGGCCCCGCGTGCTGAAAACCGACTACGGCCAGCAGGAGGCCATTGCCAAATTCGGCTTTGACCCCCGCGTCTACCAGACGACGGTCAAGGAGTTCTACAAGAACGAGGCCGGGCAGGTCTGCGGCGCGCTGATCTCCAAGCTGAAAAGCGAGGTCGTGGACGGACGCCGCCAGATGGTGCCCACCGGCGAGGAGTTCACCGTGGACTGCGACCTTGTGCTGATTGCGGCAGGCTTTACGGGCTGCGAGCCCTATGTGGCCGATGCGTTCGGCGTCGAGCGCACGAAGCGCGGCACCGTGGCCGATGTGAAGTACGCCACCGCCGACCCGAAGGTGTTCGCCTGCGGCGATATGCGCCGCGGCCAGAGCCTTGTCGTCTGGGCGCTGCGCGAGGGCCGCGACACCGCCGCCGTCGTAGATGAAAAGCTGATGGGGTATACGAACCTCTGATAGCGCCGAACATATAGGGGCGGGCATGCCCGACCCGCAGGCTTTACAGGGCTGCCCCTTTAACCCATACATTGTAGGGCGGGGCACCCTCACCCCGCTGCGGCGGCCTGAGGGCAGGCCGCCCTACATACTGCCCTGCGGGGCGTCGAGGGCGCTGCCCCCTTACAACATACAGCATAACACAAAAAGGCACCTGCCCACACGGACAGGTGCCTTTTTATATCGTATTATCGCTCACATTTCCAGAAGTGGCAGCTGTACGGCTCCAGCGTGCTGCCGCCGCCAAAGTCGTGGTCGTCCCCTGTAATGAGGTCCACCGCGCGGCCGCAGCCCGCGTCAAAGTGGGCGTCAAACGGATTGCCGTCCGCGTTGATGGCAACCAGCACCCGCTCACCGTCGGCATAGCGCTCAAAAATCAGCTGCTTGGGCTGGACCAGCACATTGCGGTAGCTGCCCCGGCACAGCGCCTTGCTGCCCGTGTGGGCGTGGGCCAGCGCCGCGATCCAGGCGGTCAGGTCGTTCTCCTCGGGCTTCTCCACCGCCGGGCGCAGCGTCGGGTCGCCGTTGCGCTTGTCGCCCTCCATGCCCCATTCACTGCCGTAGTAGACCGACGGCACACCGGGCATACCGAACAGCAGACCGTAGATGGGGCGTAGGCAGCTCTTGTCCGTCAAAATCGTCGCAATGCGCGTTACATCGTGGTTATCCACAAAGCTCAGCAGGTGCTTGCCCGTGTACAGGCACCACTGCTCGGAGCCGAACTGGCGGTTCAGGCTGTAGCTGATCTCGTGCATGTTGCCCGTGTTGAAGCTTGAATACAGGCCCTTGTAGCACTCGTAGTTCGTTACGCTGTGGCAGGCGTGGTCGTTCATCCAGCGGTTGTAGTCGCCGTGCAGCGTCTCACCCACCAGTGCGAACTCCGGCTTGATGCTGTCGGCCAGCCCGCGCAGCTCGGCCAGAAAGCCGAGGTCGAGGCAGTAGGCAACATCCAAACGCAGGCCGTGGATGTCGTAGTCCTGCACCCAGCCGCGCACAACGTCAAACAGGTAGTTTTTCACCGCCGGGTTCTGCAGATTCAGCTTGACCAGCTCGTTGCAGCCCTCCCACGCTTCATACCAGAAGCCGTCGTTGTAGTTGGTGTTGCCGTCAAAGCTGATGTGGAACCAGTCCTTGTACGGGCTGTCCCAGCGCTTCTCCTGCACGTCCTTGAACGCCCAGAAGCCACGGCCCACATGGTTGAACACGCCGTCAAACAGGATTTTTATGCCCGCCGCGTGCAGCGCCGCGCAAACCTGCTTGAGGTCGTCGTTTGTGCCCAGGCGGCAGTCCACCTTATTGTAGTCGCGGGTGTCATAGCCGTGGGCGTCGCTCTCGAACAGCGGGTTGAACAGCACGCAGGTCGCGCCCAGGCGCTTGATGTGCTCCACCCAGTCCAGCACCCGCAGAATGCGGTGCTCGCCCGCCTGCGCCTGGTCACCGTCGTTTTGCAGCGGTGCGCCGCAAAGCCCCAGCGGGTAGATCTGATAAACTACTGCCTCATCGTACCACATGTTGTTTTCCTCCCCGAATTAAAACTTCTTTTTCAGTTTTGGCTTGAGTATGACGTGGTAATACCGCGTCAGTGCCGCCAGTGCGCGGTCACACAGCCAAAACGACAGGTTGCCCGCGGCCAGCAGTGCTGCCAGCATCCCGACGCCGTCGGCCAGCAGCTCGTCCAGCACGGCGGGCCCGAGCAGCGCAAACAGCAAAAGATACACCAGCACCGTGCCCGCGTTGAACACCGCGAATTTCAGCACCCAGCGCAGGAGCGTGCTTTTTACGCCGTTCAGCTTGACGCGCAGCACGGGGTAATACCCCATGACCAGCACGTAGAACAGCGCCAGTTCGGTCTCCGGCACAAAGAGCACGGCCAGAATTGCCACGCAGACGTAGAGGGTCAGCGCGTAGCGCGTGCCGTATTCCTCCAGCACCGGGATGAGCAGGAACGCCGCCAGCATCGGCGCGGCATAGGTGCCGATCTGCAGTGCACTGCCCAGCAGCAAAAGCACCACCGAAAGTGCCCCCAGCATACCGCAGAGGGCTATCTTCTGGCTTTCCGTTTTGCGCATCGTTCCGCCTCCCACCGCTTTTCGATTCTTGTACATTATACCCTATTTTGTTTCACATTGCAATAAATTGCTGGACATTTTGCACAATCCGGCGTGGGTGCGTTGGATTTTACCAGTTGTTTTTGGCAAGGTACCGGGTACTACACCATTACTACACCATTTTATGGGAAAGAGTTTGGATATGACGTAAATATTTTACCTTTTAAAACTTTTGTACTGTCCATTGGATAATCGGGCCTGCCATTATGATGGTAACAATCGTGCATGCGCCAAAGCACCCACCACAAAGCACAACAAGCACCACCATAAGCATATCCAGCACCATGCGGACGTATTTTACCGGCCAATCGTTCTTTTCTGCCAGCGCGAATGTCAGGGCTTCATAGGAACCGCACCCCAGATTTGCAGAATCGTAAAGCCCTGTTCCAAACGAAAACACCACAATCCCTGCGCACATAATGATAAAATTGAATATCCGACTCTCGCTGTATACATGCATCCAGCTGAAAATCTCCACAAAACCGCTGTAAAATAGCTGATAAATCACTGTGCCGATGTGGATTTGGCGGCGGTCATAGAAAAACACGAATACAAGCATAACCACCGCTACGGCAAACGATGCACCGCAAATAGTAAGTCTTGTCATATTTTCTATTCCTTTCCAGAAAATTGCCAGCGTTGCGCCACCAAAGCCTGCGTATACCGCCAATGTAAGGCCATAGGCCGCCATAATAGACCCAACCACGATTTTTAGGGCGGCTTTTCCTGGTATAGGATTTTGTTTCATCGCTTTTCTCCATGAAAAAACTTCCCCTGCCGCTTGTGTGAAAGTGCAGGGGAAGTTTTTGTTGTTACTGTTCCTTCGCCTTGATGGCCGCTTCAATCGCGCGGGCAGCCTCTTTACCGGCACCCATGGCCAGAATGACCGTGGCAGCACCGGTAACGGCATCGCCGCCGGCGTAGACCATCGGGCGGCTCGTCAGGCCGTCGGGGCCGTTGGTGATCAGGCAGCCGTGCTTGTCGGCGTCCAGACCCGGCGTGGTGGAGCGGATCAGCGGGTTGGGGCTGGTGCCCAGCGCCATGATCATCGTATCAACGTCCAGAACGAACTCGCTGCCCTCCTTGACGATGGGGCGGCGGCGGCCGGAGGCGTCCGGCTCACCCAGTTCCATCTCGACGCAGGTCATACCCTTGACCCAGCCGTTCTCGTCGCCCAGCACTTCCGTCGGGTTCGTCAGCGTCTTAAAGACGATGCCCTCCTCCTCGGCGTGCTCGACCTCCTCCTTACGGGCAGGCAGCTCGGCCATGCCGCGGCGGTAGACGATGTAGACATTCTCGGCACCCAGACGCTTCGCGCAGCGGGCGGCGTCCATGGCGACATTGCCTTGCCCAAGGGTCCCACAAAGTCATGCACGGCCTCGCCCTCTTTGAGGGAGTTGAGCTGCATGGTACCTGCGCCGACAACCTGGAAAATGATAGAAACGGTGCCGGCTTCGCGGTCAAACCCGGCGATGGTCAGGGGGATGCGCTCGGAGTCCTCCTTTGCGCGGACAATGATAAACTGGCCGGCCTTTGCCTTCTTGGCAATGAGCGGCGCATGGATGCAAAGTTCGGTTACGGTGGGGTTCAATTTTCTCCGTTTTACAATGGTAAACATAATACTCCTTATTCCTGATCAGAATGCGGTCTTTTGGAAGAAACGGATGCAGACCGGCGAGCCGAAGTCATACGTTTCCCCTTTTGTCAGGCGGCCATCCGCGCCGATAGCAAACACCGTGATGTTGTCGCTGTCCTGGTTCTCAGCCAACAGGTAGCGGCCTGTGCGATCCAGCGCAAAGTTGCGGGGCGTTTTGCCGCCGCTGGGCTGGCACTCGATCCAGGCAAGGCTGCCGTCCTCCAGAATATGGTAGGCCGTGATGCTGTCATGGCCGCGATTGGAGGCATACAGGAACTTGCCGTCCGCCGTGATATGCAGGTCAGAGCAGATGTTCTCCCCCGTGAAGCCATAGGGCAGTGTGGAGGTCTCCTCACACAGAGTCATTTTGCCCGCATTGTAACGATAGTGCATTACGCGGGAACCAATCTCGTTGATAAGGTAGAAGTCCTTGACGTTCGGGGCAAACTCACCGTAGCGCGGGCCGCATCCGCGTTCGACCGTGATCGTCGCCACCTCATCAGTATGTACTTCTGCACCCTCGTAGCGGTAGGCCACAACCTTATCCATGCCCAAGTCTGGCACGAACATCAGCGGGCAGTCCGGCGCAAAAATACTGCTGTGGGCGTGGGGGCCCTTCTGGCGGGTGGGGTGTACGCTGTTGCCCTCATGCTGAAAGACCGTTTTATCGGCCCGCAGGTTGCCCTGTGTGTCGCGTGGGAAAATTGTGACCGCGCCGCTGGCAAAGTTTGCCACCGACACGAACGCACCGTTGGGGGCAATCTCCACATGACAGGGGTCGGTACCGGCGGTATTGAAATCTGCTTCGATCTGCATCGTACCATCCGGCTCGTAGCCAATCTGGGTCAGGCCACCGCCGAACGCACCGCCGTACTCCTTCATTTCGTTAACTGCGTAAATTTTGCGCTGTTCCTCGTCGATTGCCACAAACGACGGGTTGCGCACGGGCAGCGTCGTCAGCGTCTCGATCTTGCCATCCTCAAAGCTGCAAATCGAAACACCCTTGCCCTTTCCCTGGAAAACCTCACCAGTGCCGAACAGAATTGGCTCGGTGTAGGTGCCAAGGCAGAAAAACTGTTTCATAGCTGCCACCCTTTTACTTCTTTTCCACACGCTCAACGGCCTTGACAGCCTCGATGATAAAGGCGTCGCGCTTCTTCATGTCGTCCTCAATGCTGCGGGTCGACCAATCATAGAAGCCCTTGCCGGTCTTGGCACCCAGGTCGCCCTTCTCCACCAGTTCCTTGATGTAGGGGCTGGCGGTCTTGTCGGCGCAGATGCTGGGCAGCACGGTCTCCTGCACGGAGAGACCCAGGTTCAGACCGATGGCGTCCAGATGCTTCAGCGGGCCCCAGACCGGGAAACGCATTGCCATGCCGCAGCTGATGGCGGTGTCCACATCCTCGGCGCTGGCAAGGCCGGAGGCAACGATATCGATAGACTCACGGATGATGGCCTGGAATACACGGTTTGCCAGCTGGCCGGGCAGGTCGCGCTTGACAAGCACCGGGGCTTTCTTCCACTTGCGCAGTTCGTCGCGGACTGCCACGGCGACGGCCTCGTCTGTCTTGTCGCCCATGACGACTTCCACCAGCGGAACCAGGTGGGCGGGCAGCCAGAAGTGGGTGGTGACGGTGCGCTCCGGGTGTGCGCATTTAGCGCTGATATCGGTGATGCGCAGACCGCTCGTGTTGGAGCAGATGGGCACCTCCACGGGCAGCACGGCATCCAGCTGAGCAAACAGGTTCTGCTTGGCCTCGACATTCTCAATGATGGCCTCAATGACCAGGCGGGCGTTCTCCGCCGTCTTGATACTATCGTCGCTGGTGGAGAGCAGCTCAATAGCCTTCTCGGCCTCCTCGTGGGTATTCAATTCGTTCTCCTCGCGCAGGCGGATGCACTCGATGGCCTTCTTGCGGCCATTCTCGGCGCGTTCGGCGCTGGTATCCACCAGCACAGTCTTGTTGCCGGCCAGGGCGCTCATAGCGCCGATGCCACTGCCCATCATACCGCTGCCAACGACCATTACGATATCTCTCATTTTAACTTTCTCCTCTCGTTGTGTTCAATCTTCGGGGAACAGCAGCACGACGCGGCCTTTTGTTTTACCGCCGCGCAGCAATCCCAATGCTTCGTTGATCTGTTCAAAGTGGACCGTCTTGTAGACATAGGGAACAATTTTGCGCTGGTTCACCAGTTCCACGACCTCGGCCATATCCTGCCGGGTCATGCCGCGCATCCCCAGAATCTCCTTCTCAAATTTCATAACTTCCTGATAGTTGACCTTGAAATCCTCGCTGATATAACCGCAGACCAGCACTTTGCCGCCGGGCCGCACCATGTAGACGCCCTCATTGATGGACCATTCCAGGCCGATGTTGTCCAGTACCACATCCACACCGCGCCCGTTCGTCAGTTCAGCCACGCGGGTGCGCAGATCCTCGCAGGAAGTATCTATGACTGCGTCCGCGCCCATCTGTTTTGCCACTTCCAGCTTGTCTGCCTTGCGGCTGGTGGCGTAAACCGTTGCGCCCATCAGCTTGGCGATCTGGATAGCGTTCATGCCCAAACCACCGACGCCCAGAATCAGCAGCGTCTGGCCGATGCCCAGTTTTGCCTGGTTTTTCAGACCATTGTACATACAGCCCACCGCATCCGGGATGCCGGTGATCTCCTCAAACGAGATCGTGGGGTCCACTGTAAAGGCGTTTTTTGCCGGGATGACGCAGTATTCCTCGTGGGAGCCGTCCCGCTCAAAGCCGATACGGACCAGGCTGCGGCACAGGTTTGTGCGCCCGGTGCGGCAGAACTCGCACTCGCCGCAGACGATATCGATGGCAGCGGAGATATGCTCGCCGATGCGGGCGGGGTCTACCCCCTTCCCCACGGCCACAATGACGCCTGCCATTTCATGGCCGGGGGTGTAGGGCAGGTGTACCGTGCCGATCTTGCCGTCCTGGATATGGATATCCGATACGCACAGGCCGCTGGCACGCACTTTGACAAGCACCTCGCCGGGGCCGGGCACAGGGATAGGCTTTTCCTCAATTCGCAGGGGTTCGTGATAACCGCGCAGCACCGCCGCACGCATGGTATCTTTCATTGCGGAACCTCCTTCACGCATTCTAAAGAAACGGCCCCGGCACCGGAATGGTTTCCTGGCCGGGGCCGTTCTTGTCAACAGCTGTTACGGATTGATAACGACCTTGATGGAGCCGTCCTTCTTGTGCTCAAAAATGTCAACTGCCTTCTCGTAGTCTTCCAGCGGGAAGGTGTGGGTGACGAGCTTGTCGCCCTGGATCGCGCCGGTGGAGAAGAAGTGCAACACCTGCTCAGAGACGTTGGGGTTCGCCTTGGAGCCGACAATCGTCAGCTCGTTGAAGTTGACGGTGTTGGCGGGAATCATAACGTCGCCTGCATGATAGGTGGCGATCAGTGCGACCTTGCCGGTCTTGCGGGCCATCTTGCAGGCCTTCATCGGGGAGTCGGCAGCGCCGGAGCACTCCATGACTTCATCCGCACCGATGCCGTTGGTCAGCTCCAGAACACGCTGGACGGGATCCTCTTTCTCGAAGTCGATGCAGACATCCGCGCCCAGTTCACGGGCCTTTTCCAGCTTGGCGCCGCGGCCAACGACGATAACGCGGGCAGCGCCCAGTGCCTTGCACTCCTGCATGGCGCACAGACCGATGGGGCCGGGGCCGATGACAACGCAGGTGCCGCCGGGGGTGACGCCTGCCATCTCAACGCCGTGGAACGCAACACCGGCGCAGTCGGTCATAGCGGCAACATCGTAGCTGACGTTATCGGGGATGATGTGCAGTGCGCTGGTCTTGTAGACGTTGTACTCTGCGTTGGCGCCCTGCCAGTAGAAGCCGTAGTGGCGGTGGCCCATATCCAGCCCGCCGTCGTGGCCGTCCTTGCCGTAGTTCAGGCAGACAGTGTAGTGACCCTTCTTGCAGTTGTCGCACTTGCCGCAGCCAACGTGGGCTTCACCGGCAACGCGGTCGCCGACCTTGAAGTCGTTGACGCCCTCGCCCAGGGCAACGATCTGACCGGCCCACTCGTGGCCCATGATGAAGGGGTAGTACGGCGGCCAGTTTGTCCAGGCGTAGTCGCCGTGGATCATCTTGGGGTCAGAGCCGCAGATGGCAACGCTCTTGATGCGGCACAGCACCTCGCCGGGGCCGGGCTTCGGCACGGGGACGGTGGCAAGCTGCAGCTTGTCATAGGCGACCAGAGTCATAGCTTTCATAGTCTCAGGGATGCTGAAGTTTTCCATTGTTTAACACTCCTTTATATAATAGGCAGAGAAATGATTGGTTTACGCTGCTTTGCGCAGGGATTTCTGGTTATCCAGCACGACAGCCACAATGATGATGAGACCCTTGACAACGTACTGCAGGTCAGGGCTGACGCCAATGTAGATCAGGCCGTAGCTGATGATCTGGAAGATGATAACACCGATGACAACGCCGGGCAGGGTACCGGTGCCGCCCTTCATGGAGACACCACCCACAACGCAGGCCGCGATGGCGTCCATGGCGTAGTCAGCACCCATGGTGGAGTTGGCAGAACCGGTACGGCCTGCTTCCAACACGCCGCCGAAAGCGTAGAGCAGACCGGCGATGATGTAGACGATGATGATGGTGCGCTTGACGTTGACACCGCAGACCTTGGCAGCCTCGCGGTTGCCGCCGATGGCGAACATATTCTTACCCAGCGTGGTGCGGTTCCAGATGACCCACATGACCGCCACAACGGCGATAGCGTAGAACATCAGGTAGCTCAGGCTGATATTGCCAATGCGGATGGTGCCCTGGCAGAACTTGGAGTAGGTCTTGGTAAAGCCGGACAGCGGGTTGGAGTTGCAGACCGTGTTAAAGTACTGCAGGCACAGGCCATAGCTGATAAGCTGCACGCCCAGAGATGCAACGAAGGGTGCAACGCCCCAGTGGGCAACGATGAAGCCGTGTGCCGCGCAGATGATGCCCAGTAGCACCATGACCAGCAGCAGAGGCACGATTAGCGGCAGTGCGGGAACCTGGTCAGCGCTGAAAACGCGCTGGGAGTAATCGACTGCCTGTAAAAGCGAAGCAGCCACAACGGCGGCCAGGCCGACTTCACGGCCGAGGGCCAGGTCCGTGCCGCCCAGCACAATGATACCGGCAATGCCGCAGGCGTAGATGATCTTAGTTGCGGACTGGGTCAGGATGGTGGTAAAGTTAGAAACGCGGACAAAGGAAGGCTCGATTGCAATAATGACCAGCAGCAGTGCGCCAATGATAAAATACAGCGAATAGTCGTAGAGCCAATCCACAATTTTTTTGGATTTCAGCATTGAAGTTTCCCCCTAAAATCAGACGAACTTGGTGGCATCCACCATGATATTTTCCTGGGTGGCGTGTTCACGGTCATGGACCAGATCATACTCTCCGGTCAGATGGCCGCTGCTCAATACCAGTACGCGGTCACAGATGCCCAGCAGCTCCGGCATTTCGGAGGAGCAGATGATAATGCCCTTGTTCTGCTTGGCAAGGTCAAAGATGAGCTGATAAATTTCGTACTTGGCACCGACGTCGATACCACGGGTCGGGTCATCCAGCAGGAAGATATCCGGGTTCAGCAGCAGCCAGCGGCCCAGAATGACCTTCTGCTGGTTGCCGCCGGACAAGTGGCGGATCTTTGTCTTGGTGCTCGGCGTCTTGGTGTGCATGGCGTCGATCATCTTCTGGGTGTCCTCGGTCATTTTCTTGGTGGACAGCCAGCCGACCTTGTTCGTGTAGTTGCCGATCCCTGCGATCGCCGTATTGAAGTCCAGACCCAAATCAGGGAAAATACCGTTGAAGCGGCGTTCCTCGGTACACAGGGCAAAGCCGTTCTTGATGGCTTCCGCCGTGCTTTTGTTGCGGATTTCCTTGCCTTTCAGCGTCACGGTGCCGCTCTCGCGGGTGCGTGCGCCGAACAGCGTTTCCAGCAGCTCGGTACGACCCGCGCCCAGCAGGCCCGCAATGCCCAGGACCTCGCCTTCATGCAGGTCGAAGGAAATATCATGGATATGGTGGCCCAGGTCATTCAGGTCCTTCACGACCAGAATTTCTTTGCCGATGGTTCCCTGCTTCGGCGGGAAACGGTCTGTCAGTTCACGGCCGACCATCAGGCGGATGACTTCATCCACATTCGTTTCTGCGGCGCGCATCGTCTTGATGAGCGCACCGTCGCGCATGACAGTGATATCGTCCGCAATGCGGAAGATCTCCTCCATCTTGTGGGAAATGTAGATGATGCCTTTCCCCTGCCTGCGCAGCCCGTCAATGATCCCCATCAGGATATCGACTTCTTTCTCATTCAAAGAGGAAGTTGGCTCGTCCAGCGCGATGATATCGCAGTTGTAGGAGACTGCCTTCGCGATGTCCACCATCTGGCGCTTGGAGACCGTCAGGCTGGAAAGCCGGGCACGGGGGTCGATCTTGACCTCGCCGCCCAGGGTTGCCAGCACAGCCTCGGTGTCTTTTATCATCTTAGCGGTGTCGATCAGGCCAAACTTTTTGGGAAAGCGCCCCAGCCAGACGTTTTCCATCACGCTGCGCTCAGGAACCTGTTCCAGTTCCTGGTGAACCATCGAGATACCGTTGAGTAATGCCTCATGCGGGGACTGAAAGTTGACTTCCTGCCCACGCAGCTTGATGGTACCCTCATCCTTGTGGTAAATGCCGAACAAGCATTTCATCAGAGTAGACTTACCGGCACCGTTCTCGCCCATCAGTGCATGGACTGTGCCGGGGCGTACATAGAAATCCACCCCTTTGAGCGCCTGCACACCGGCAAATGCTTTGGTAATGCCGCGCATTTCCAACAGGTGTTCCTGCGGAGCCGCTGCTCTGGTCTGTTCCTGTTGTGTCGTACTCATTTTTCTGCTCCCTTTTGGGTCTTTTTCATTCCGAATTGGGGGGGTGCCCCGTTTTTTGGGTACAAAAAGAGCGCAAAGCAGCCCAGCACTGGTGCCGCTCCACTTTGCGTTTTATCATTCTTTACCTGTTACCAGGTCTTGTAATGTCGTTTCCAGGCATTACATACAGGCTGCGTAGTCGTCCTGAGCAGTCTTGAGGGTATCCTTGGTGATAGCAACGTCATCAACGCGGACGTCCTTGCCGAACTCGCCGTAGTGATACTCGGTGCCGTCCAGGGCTTCCTTGCCGGCGGTCAGGTTCTTAGCCATGTCGATGATGATCTTAGCCTCGCGATAGGGAGAGGTCAGAACGGTGCCAGCCATGTAGTCATCCTCGATCATTTCCCAAACATCGGGGATACCGTTGATGCCGTACACAATAGGACCGTTGCCGTCGTCAAACGCACCGGCGGTCTTCAGGGACTCAATAGCGCCCATAGCCATGGTATCGTTGTTGCACAGGACAGCTTCGATCTCATCACCGAACTTAACGTTCCAGGCGTCCATGACGTCCTTGCCCTTGTCAGAGCTCCAGTTGCCGTCCTGGATGTCCAGCTGCTCGGTCTTCATAGTGCCGTCAGCAGCCCAGCCCTCAAACAACTCGTTGATGGCCGCGGTACGGTAGATAGCGTTCTGCTGTGCAACGTTGCCCTGCAGCAGCACGTACTGCAGCACGCCATCGCCGTTCTTATCCAGCTTGGAGGAATCAGCGGTCCAAGCGTCGTAGACCATCTGGGCCTGCACAGCACCGGGGTCAGACCAGTCCAGGCCAACGTAGTAAGCCTGCTCGTAGTCGTCCAGGATGCCGCCGACCAGGTCGGGTGCGCGGTCCGCGTAGATGACGGGGATATCATACTGGCGACAGAGATTGTTGATCGTCTCGCCTGCACCGGAGTCAACGGGGTTAACGACGATCAGATCATAGCCGCCCTTGGCCAGCGTGGTGGTGATGGCGTCGGTCTGGGTGGACTGGTCGCTCTTGCCGTCGAAGGAATCAACAACGACGTTGTTCTCTGCGCCATAGTTCTCAAGACCTTTACGGATGTAGGTGGTAAAGGTGTTGGAGTTCTCATACATAAAGAAAGCGATCTTCAGCTGCTTGCCCTCGGAGGCAGTGCTCTCGGCGGTGCTCTCCGCAGTGGAGGTGCTCTCGGTTACCGTAGAGGCAGCAGTGGAAGCAGAGGAACCGCAGGCGGCCAGGCTCAGAACCATACCGCCGGCCAGTGCAAGGCTAATCAACTTTTTCATAGTGCTTTTCTTCCTTTCTCTTTGGTTAAGTTTCTCCGTTTTTCTCCAGCTTTTTCTTCTGTACGTACTTTTCTACACGTTCGATGATCAAAGCCATGTGGCGCTGCATAAAGAAAGCCGCTTCTTCTGGTTTGTGGTTGATCACACACTGGAGTACCATGCCATGATAGAAGGTACTGTCGATATCGGTACCTTGCGCATCCAGGAAATCCTGCATGACCGGCAGGATCATTCGGGAGACGATCTCCATCATTTTGATGTACAGCATATTGTGGGATGCTTTGGCGATCTCGAAGTGGAAGTCTGTGTTGCGGCTGGCAAAGGTGCGCATGTTTTTTCGCCCCTCTGTACACTGTTCAAACAATTGCCGCAGCAGGACAACGTCTTCCTCGGTTGCATTCTCTGCTGCCAGACGCGCGGCCTCAACCTCGATGCCTTTGCGGAACTGCATGATCTCCAGCAAGTCCATACTGGAGGTAAGCGTTGCCGGGACAAAGAAATTCAGGTATACCGAACTGTCCACCGCCCGCATGTAGGTACCGCCGCCTTGCCGAGTCTCGGTAAACCCCAGTACATTCAGCTTGTTCAGCGCCGCGCGCAGTGTGTTGCGGCTGACCTGCAAGTTGTTGCAAAGGATCATCTCCGACGGGAGCCGGTCACCCGGCTTGTAGTTACCGTCCATAATCATCTGCATGAGCGCATCGTAAGTTTGTTCTACAAGTGCTGCTGCCATATTTTAGACCTCCAAGGGTTTTCTTCTTATTGTAGTGCAGCCTCCCTTCTACGTCAAACGGTATATTTGTAGCACAGCTTTTTGTTTGCCGAAGTTGTTCTACAAATTTACTATACCAATCCGCTTTGTTTTTGTCAACTGGTTTTTATGCATTTTCCTTATATTCTGCGTTTTGTAGCATAATATTTCAGTGTAATTGTACATTTTGCCGAATCTCCGCCGGAGTGGTTGACTTTACACCCTAATATAGCTATACTCTTTTCGGAGATAGATTTGTTCTACAAATTAAAGTGTATCAAGTAATCGTCACACTGATGTACTACAAATTGCTCCAAAAAAGAAAAGGAGTTTTTTCTTATGATCAAGCACATTGTATTCTGGAAAATCAATAAAGATGGTACAGATTCCGACCGTCGCGCCACGGTGGAGGCGTTCCGCAAAAAGACCGAGTACCTGCAGACCATTATACCGCAAATCAAATCCGCTACGGTTGGCTACAATGTCAACGAGGGCGATGTCTTTCACGTCTGCATCGACTCTGTTTTCGATTCCCTGGATGATCTGAACACCTACATCGATCACCCTGAGCACCAGAAGGTCCGCGCCTTCATGAACGAAGTCTCCTACGACAAGACCGTCTTTGACTACGAGTTCTGATCACCACCATTCCTGACTTGCTCCAAGTCTCGTCTTCCAAAAAGGGGCAGCGGCCCCGGATTTCTGACGAAATCCGGGGCCGCTGCCCCTTTCGTATTATTTTAGGTAAGCGTGCAATTCTTGTGCTGTCTGCTCGGCCTGCCGGGCCACAGCGTCGGCATCAGGCATATCTGCCATCGACTGCATGGGCCGTTCGAGTTCCGCCAGCGCCACGAACACGGTACGCTCTGCCGGTTTAAAGCTACGGGCCAGCTGGCTTGTCAGCCATGCGGCCAGCCTCTCCTGCTGTTCTTCGGGCATTTCGTCCTGCATAGGCCGCAGACAGTCCTTCGCTTGGAACAGCTGGTACAATAGATCCGCGTCTCGCGCCTTCGTCTGGATAAGTGCCCGCAGCACGGCCAGTTCTGCCGTGCGCTGCTCGTCCCCAAAGGGGAACATCAGCTTCTGTGCCTTTTCCTCGCGACGCTGGCGCTCTCTCTTGCTGACCGTCTCCAGCCAGGGGATACTAAAAGCCATTTATTTTTCCTCCTCGACTGCCTTGATGCGGATGCGCACGTAATCCACATACCAGTGTCCATCGTGATACAGCACCGGGCGCAGTGTCTCCACAGCCTCACGGATGATGGTCTCCTGCAGTTCTTCGGACACGCCTGCAAACGGCGCTTTATCAAACATGCGTATCCAGTCCACCATTGCCGCAGCCTAAATCCACCGCCAGTGTCCCCGGCGCCGCGTCAATCATATCCAGCACCGCCTCGCCGTATTTCGGTACAAAGGCGAAGTCCTTCAGATACTCTTTTACATTCCAGTCAATGTTCACAAGCCGCCTCCTGTAAAATTTATTGTTGGTTTGTATTATAGCTGCCCCGCGCCTTTCCGTCAATAACTCACTGCAATTACAATTTTGCATTTACATTTTGCATTGCTTCAGAATCGCTTTCAGAGCCCTTGCTGTTCGGAGAATCACGATAGCTTCGCAGTCATTGCATCCGTCCAGTAAAAGTTCTATTTCACGGATCCGTGTGGTGATTTGATTTTTCTTCACATTTGACATATCTAACAGCAAGTCACTGATGTCCAACTCCAGCGCACAACATATTCTCAGCAATGTATCAAGGCTTGGTTTCTGCCTACCATTCTCTATACGGCTGATGTATGCTGGTTCTCTTTCGATAAGCGTGGCCATCTGCTCTTGTGTCATTTTCTTTCGAATTCTCCACCCTCGAATTCTTTGTCCAATCTTTTCATAATCAATGTTCATGTCAAAGTCCTCCTTGATCATTTTCCTGCCTTTCGGCAAGGTGAGGGCTTGATTTTTTAGTCAATTCACTTGACTTCCTGTGCATGGAAAGAAACGATTAGGCGCGATAAAATAGTAACAACGCCACATTAGCTTTAGAATCCGGAGATTTGACAATGAAAGAACAAGAAGCATCTGTCAACAGCATTACAGAACAAAAAGCAAAAATTCGTTTACGATATCAGGGCATTGATCCTAATCTTCTCGTAGTGCTCCCCGCGAAAACCGAAACCGGCCTTTACGACGATACCGTTCATCGTCGGGTTGCCGTTTACGCCAGAGTCTCTACCGATGATCCGCACCAGACATCTTCCTATGAACTTCAAAAGAATTATTATGAGGGCTATGTCTCACGGCACCCCAACTGGGAACTTGTCGGAATCTATGCGGACGAGGGTATTTCCGGCACTTCTCTTCATCATCGTGATGCTTTTAAGCGTATGATAGATGATTGTACTAACGGAAAAATCGATCTGATTATCACCAAAAGCGTTTCCAGATTTTCTCGCAACATTGTTGATTGTGTTGGCACGGTAACCGCTTTAAAGTCCCAAACACCGCCTATTGGTGTATTTTTTGAGAACGAGCAAATTTTCACGCTGGACAGCACCTCCGAAATGAGCCTGTCCTTTATTTCCGCAATGGCGCAGGAGGAATCCCACACCAAAAGTACAAGCATGAACGCCTCCTATGAGATGCGATTCTCACATGGGATTTTTCTCACTCCTCCCCTGCTGGGCTACGATCAAGATGAAAACGGAAAGCTTATCATCAATGAAGAAGAAGCCAAAACCGTCCGCCTCATTTTCTTCACCTATTTGTATGGATATTCTACCTCCCAAATTGCAGAATTGCTGACAGCATTAGGCCGTCCAACCAAAAAGGGCAATACTGTCTGGAGCAGCAATTCCGTGTTGGGCGTTCTTCAAAATGAAAGACATTGCGGCGAAGTATTGGCACGCAAAACCTATACACCGAACTATCTCGACCATCGTACCAGAAAAAATCGCGGCGAACGGAATCAATACCGCTACAAAGAAGATCATGAAGCCATTATTTCCCCGACTGATTTTGTAGCCGTACAAAGAAAAATCAGCAATGCAAAATATGGCGGCAGCGGCATTCCTGAACTTCATGTAATACCAAGCGGCGCACTCAAAGGATTTGTAACTGTCAATCCCCGCTGGGCATCCTTTTCCTCATCTGATTATGTGGCCGCTTCCGCTGAAATTTCATCTCTTACACAGACGGATGAAAACGAGATTTCTATTCAGGCACAGACCGGCGATCCAGATTTTCGTGGTTTTGAAATCGCACGGACACAATTCTTTGGCACCGCACAGAAAGTTCGCGTCACTTTCTCTATGGATAATATCACTTTCAGTTCCGACGCGCTGAAAAAGCTGAACAATCCCGAATATGTAGAGTTTCTTGTTCATCCTCAAAAGAAGTTTTTTGCCATTCGCAAGTGCGATAGAAATTGTCGAACGGCTGTCAAATGGGCATCCAGTGCCAGCGGGAAACCCATGCCAAAACCGATTTCTTGTGCAGCTTATATTGAAACAATTTTCGACTTGTTTCATTGGGATCCGAAATATCGTTATCGCGCCAGTGGTGTTCGCCGTCAGCGTGTTGAGGAATCCGTCCTGATTTTTGATTTGAACGAAACGGAAATTTTGATTCCTGCCGAATTTCTTGACGAGTTTCGGCAGCAAAATGATGTTTCTAATCTGGAATTTTCCCCTCTGCACCTTCCTGGTCGCAAACAAACCATTCTTGCATACCCCCAGTCATGGGCCGACAGTTTTGGTAGCGAATACTACAAGCACACGCAAGCATCCGAAACCTCCGCTATTGATCGGGACGGGCAATGGGATATTGCTGCCGATGGCACCATATACGCCGGTACGGAGCCGCAGCCAAGCCCACCGGAACAGCTTGCGCAACATATCACACAGTTAATCAGCAGTTTTAAAGAGGAGGAGGATGTCTGATGGATAGAGGAGCTGAAATCGGCACCATTCCGGAAGAAGCATTCAGTTTTGACGGTTATCAGGTAGTCCGTGGCGAGTTTTTCGCCCACACATTTGAACCTTCTATTACTTTTTGTGGCAGCAAACTTTATGTAAATATGGCTTGCCTGAATAAACTGCCAACCGTGGAATACATCCAGATACTTGTCAACCAAGATACAAAGAAACTCGTCATCCGTCCTTGCCGGGAGGATGAAAAAGATTCTTTTCGTTGGTGCAGCAATACCGCAAAGCGTAAACCCAAGCAGGTCATCTGCCGCGTATTCTTTGCAAAATTGGCCGAGATGATGAACTGGGATTCTTCTTACCGCTACAAATTGATGGGAAAACTTATATCCGCCAATCAGGAATTGCTGTTTGTTTTTGATTTATGTTCCAGCGAAACATACCAACGCAGCACCGGCGCAGATGGCAAAGCCTGCGCCAAACGCACTCCTGTATATCCTGCCGAATGGCAGAACCAGTTTGGTCTACCTGTCACCGAACATCAAAAGCAACTGCAAATCAATATCTTCAATGGCTTTACCGTTTTCGGTCTTAAGGAAGACAAAATCTCTACTTCTCCACAAACGCCATCCGGCGCGGAGGTGCGTAACCCATGAGAGATGATACTGCTTCCCCTGTTGTTGTAATCGATTGCTCCCGCAACCGAATCCGCATTCACCGTACTGCACTTCATTTACTCGGAAATCCCGACTATGTTGCACTTCTGGTTAATCCCACAAATTTAACTTTTGCAATCGTCCCCAGCGAAAAATCTCAAATTTCCCATGCCGTGCGGTGGGAACGATTATTGAGTAACCGCTGTTTCGAGCTTTACAGCAAGCCCCTTATTCAACAGTTATGCAGCGTTTGCCCCGGTTGGAATACGTCAGAGCAATTCCGCATGACCGGGGAATATATTCCGGTCGAGAATCTCATTCGATTTAATTTGAGTAATACTGTCGGAAGGAGTACCGTGCTATGAGCGAATGCACCGAGAAACTTAAAATCAATCCGGCACTGCGGCTGTTGGTTCTGCCACTAAGCACCGCAGAATATACCGCTTTGGAAACAGATATTTTAACCAATGGCAGCCAGAAGCCTGTCCAATGTTGGCATAGTTATATTATATCCGATTTTGAGCGCGTTGAAATATGCCGTCGCCATAAAATTTCTTTTGATGTCTATAAAACGAATTTTTTATCCGAAATCGAAATCGTGGCACAAATCTGCGAGCGCGAATTGTCTGAGCGTATCCTGCCTTCCGATATGCGCCGCTATCTGATTGGGAAACTGTACAATGCAGAAAAAGTCATTGCCCCACACCGCGCCGCCGGAACCAATCAATGCAAAAAGCGCCGTCACCGTGAACTTTCCAGAGCAAAGAACCAACCCGAAACGCGGCTGGTACATATCAAAGAACGTCTTGGACGCCAATATCATTTAAATCCCGCCACTGTTACCCGGTATGCCGTATACGCAAACGGCATCGACACCATTTTTCAAGAAGATCCCCAAAAAGCCGAGCAAATCCTTTCCGGTACAGTAAAAGTACCTGTTGATGTTGTATGTGGGTACGCTGTTTCAAAAAAAGGCTCTTCTTATCCGGGAAATAGCACTCTTCAGCGATTGTCGCAAAGCCAGGCCGAGCCTCTGATTTCCGGACCCAGTGTAAAGGATATGCCGACGTTCGACCCTGACGCGGGAATCAACAGTTTAGCCTTAACGATTCCATCGTGGATACAGTCATTGCAGCGCACCAATTTTACGGTAGATTTCTCCCTAATTACAGAAGCCGGGCGAAAACAACTGCGTAACGAATTACGGCATTTGATAAGCGCTGCAGATACATTAAACTCTTTATTGGAGGTCGAAAGCAATGGGGTTTGAACAGTATGTTCCCAATGTTCACTTCGAACAAATACCCATCAAAAACTTAGTCTCAAATCAGGAATACCAACGCAATTTGTCACAGCTGCATATAAAGCGTACCGCTGAGCACTTTGATCTATACCAAATCAACCCGGTTAAAGTCAGTCGACGCAATGGAATCAACTATGTTATCAATGGGCAGCATACTATTGAGATTGTTGCAGAGGTTTCAGGTTCTCGCGATACCCCCGTCTGGTGCATGGTTTATGATGATTTGGAATATCAGCAGGAAGCAGATGTCTTTGCAAACCAGCAAAAATACGTAAAGAAACTACTTCCTTATGAAATTTTTATGGCAAACGTCGAAGCCGGAAACGACAAACAGCTTATCATTAAAGCACTGGTAGAATCATTCGATTTGCGTATTTCCAGTAATTCACGCCCCGGCGCTGTGTGCTGTATTGCGACCCTGGAGGATATTTACAATAAATATGGCTATGATGTATTGCAGCGCGTATTGCGTCTTTGTGTTATTACATGGGAGGGTGAACCCGATTCCCTATCCTCCGGTATCCTGCGGGGTATCACCCGGCTGATTTGCGCATTCGGCGACGAATTAAAGGACGATACCTTCAAAGAAAAAGTCGGTCGTTGTTCGGCCAGAGAAATCAGCCGCACCGCCAGAGAGCGCAAAGCCGGTTCTATCGGGTATGCCGAAGCGATGCTGCTCCAATATAATAATCGAAAAAGCGGCAGCAACACCGCACTTAAATGGCCACTGCTCTATAGCAGAAAGAGCAATATGCTGGAACTGCCAAAACAGATTTCTATGGAAGAGCAACAGTGCATGTAAGTTTTTACCCTTACCGACGTCAACAAATCTACAAAAAGCACGCACAATATTTGCAGAGAAAAAGCCCTAGTTTTTTCACAGCCCACTATGCTACACTTAATATGCACATAAAAGTTCTGTTGCAAGGGTATTTTTCCCTATGCCGCACCTGATTTTGGTGCGGCATTTTTGTTTGTTCAGCCTTTTACACCAGCGTAATAAGATGGTAATACGTCCTAATATGCACATTATGCGTACTACTTTTATCCGAATAGATAATATTGCGTCTATAATACGCGCTTATACGCAAACTGAGGAGGTAATTTATTGAATCCAGATGCTCTTTTAACTCGCCTTCGTTTGGAGCAGCGTTATCTTATCGACATTGATAAAAAGCTGCACGAACTGGAATATCTGCTACCCGGCGCAGATCCTGTTCAATTTCTTGACGCAGCCAAACGTACCGCTTTACTCAGTGAGCGCAGCACCGCCCAACTCCGCAGTTTTCTGTTTACTATTTACGGTGGTATGCCGCAGGACTATTATCTGCAAGCTGCTGAAATGCAGGGCATCCGCATTGATGTAACAGACGGTATTCTGTCCGTCAGACTGCCCGCGCTGCTGCCCAAAAAGACCCACACCGAGGGCTTCAAATTTTTGCAGTCATCACTTCATGCGGCACTAAAGCAGTATGCCGAACAGCAAAATCTTCCCCACTTCCGCGAATGCACCGTCTGCATCGAACACGTCTATGACCACTGCCTACCCATCAAAGCCGTGCGTGATTATGACAACCTTGAAATGAAAGAGGTTCTGGACATTATCGCGCTGTACTGCATGACCGATGATACCGGTGCTTTGTGCGACCAGTTTCAGACAACACGGTTTGCGGATTCGTCTTGCACCATCATTTCCGTCATGCAAAAAGAGAAATTTTCTGCATGGCTGGATATGAAAAATCCGGCCACCTCCGTAAAAAATTGACCTCCATTTCGTCCGAAAAATCTTCCAGAAATCTCTACTTGCACATTTTGGCGGCTTATCCGCGTCGCAATCACCTTTTAGACATTCCAAACGGAAAAGCTGCACCGTGGATAATGTGCTTACGGTAGGAAAACGAGGTGATTCCTATTTCTTCACAGTCTCCAGCTTTACCGTCCCATAACAACCTCAATTATGAGCTGTTGTCGCTCACAGCCATCTTCGGCGAGGTTCCTTGCGGCTGTTCTACCCGCCTTACGGCGAGTGAAAGTTACCGTAAAAAAGTCGTCACGTCCTTGACGCACGACAAACTCCTGCGCCTCTTTTCCAGTCATCACCTTCGCGGCTATCGGCTCGGTGTTCGCGCAAAACGACTGTTATTGCAGCAAGAGCCCGAGCGCTTTGCATTCTACTTATCCGGATGCAGCGACACGAATGCCATCAAGTCGGAAGTTCCGCGCCGTATTCGGCTGCACCGTATCGCACAGACCTATGTAGCCACAGACGAGTACCGCAGCTGCAAGCCCCTGATTGTCACAACCAACCTGACATTGGAACAGATGAAGAACCCACCCGATTTAGAGCATTCACGCATTTATGGGCGCATCCTCGAACACTGTGCACCGATTCTCTTTTCTGGCAAGGATATGCGGAAAGCCAATGCAGCCGCAAGGAAAAACACGGCCAGAGAGCTTTTAGCATCAAAATTCTAATAATAAAGGAGTGTTTCCTATGACATTAGCCGCACAAAGTACAAAGGATTCAAAATATATTCATGACACCGCAAAACTCATGCAGAACTACCGTGACGTTTTATGGAACGTAGAAGTCTCGGAACAAAATCTCCAAGCAGAATTTCGCGCAGAATATGGCGCTGCCAACGGAACCCAAATCACCGATTTAGATATTTCCAATCCGCGTCTTGAGGGCGACGCCCAGTCCATAGCACGCAGTAAAAAGATGCTGCAGCTCATTGATTCCTCTGTAAATTTGATACGGGAGAGACACAAAAAGGGGGAATTTTATTATTTGATTCTTTACTATTCCTATCTTTCCCCGCAGCGTTTTAAGAACACCAATCAAATTTTACATGCACTTGAACAGAAAGGCATTTCGCTTTCTTTGCGAATTTACTATGGTCGCCGCAAGAAAGCACTCGAAATTCTCAGTTCCGTTTTGTGGGGGTACACCTCCATTGCGTGCAATGATATTCTTACTCTTTTTGACCATTTAATCAAATAATACCCCCCACACGCCTATAAGGAGACCGTCTATGAAAGAAGTTCCCATCTGGGAAAAATCCAACCTAACCCTCGAAGAATCTGCCGCTTACTCTGGCATCGGCATCAATAAGCTGCGCGAAATTTCTAATGATGAACGTTGCCCGTTTGTTCTATGGGTTGGCAGTAAACGTCTTATCAAGCGCAAAGATTTCGATAGATATATTGAACAGACTTATTCCCTTTAATACGCCTCTAAAAAAACCAGCCGGAAGAAAATCACTTCCGGCTGGCATATACATATTCTCTTTTACGCGGTAAATGCAGGGCGGATGCTTTGCTCCACTCCTGTCTTTTCTTCCTGCTGCTTTGCCCATGTTACGCGTGTCACTTCCTCAACAAACGCGCGCGCTTTCTTATCTGCGGCATAGTAATGGATTCCAAACTGATCGCAGACATCAAACAAGAGTTCTGTGTAGGCAAGTTCATCTGCCGATGGCATGGCAAAATAGCCACCCGCTGCATCGGCCAGTTCATCAATTTTATAACGTTCGTCCAGCATCTTTTCCATTACGGTTCCTCCTCTGCAAGAAATTTTTCAAAGAGATTCCATGCATCTTCATCGGCCAGCATATAGCGCTGCGGGCCGCCGCTGTTCAGCGTTGCCACCGGGCGGGCATGGAAGTCTTTTTCGTAGTGCCTGGCAAGTTCCGGTGTCTTGGCTTCAAACAAAACATCGCCGCGGCAGCCGCTGTCAATCGAAAACTTGATGCCAAAAGCAATCATCACTTCGCCAATGCCATAGTATTCCCGCTTGGCAGTCAGTGTCGGGTTGCTGGCGGGCGCACTTTCCAGATACAGGATATACACATACGCCTTGCGCCCCATTACCCGATACGCGCCGAGCGCAATCAAGTTTCCCTCTTTCGTTTTCAAAGAATACTTTTCAATTTTTTCATCGGCAAGATATTCCGAAGTCCAGTCCGTCTGCCATTTCGGTACTTTGGCGGTAGCTTTCAAGTCCTCTGCTGTTGCCCTCTCTATGACAACTGGGACTTTCCGTTCATGTTCTGCTCTTACAATAAACGGCGCAAAATACATAAACCCAATCTCCTCCGATTTTCATCTACTTATATTATACCACACATCGCAGAAAAGGCAACTTTTCATTCGTTCACATTTTCTTCAATAAGAAAGGCGGTCAATATGATACAATATATACGTCATATCCGGGCTCTTTCCTGTTACCGCAGAAAGGAGAGTTTTGATGACCAAAAGAAAAGATTCTAAAGGTCGCATTCTAAAAACAGGAGAGAGTCAACGCAAAGACGGTATTTATATGTACCGCTATTCTGATATTCGCGGCAAGCGGAAAACCATTTATTCCAACGATTTGAAAGAGCTGCGTGAGCGGGAAGCTCTTATTCAGCGAGATTCTTTCGACGGTATTGATTATGATGCGGGCAGCATTTCTGCTATCAAATTGATTGAGCAGACGCTCAGCCTAAAAGTCGGTCTGTGCGAAACCACGATAGAAAACTATCAAAACGTCTTTAAGATTCTGCAAGGGTACGATATCTTTTATCACCCTGTAAAATCCATTAAGAAATCAGATGCCAAGAATTGGATCATTCAGTTATACCGTGATGGGAAGAAATCCAGTACAATCGGTCGGTATCTGAGCGTCGTAAGTTTTGCTTTCGATCAGGCCTGTGAGGATGACCTTATCCGTAAGAATCCCTTTAAGATAAGCGCCAAAGAATATGCCGCAGACGATAAGTTCGGTGCCGTAGCACTCACAGAAGAACAGCAAATCTCGTTTCTTTCCTTTATAAGGAATGACCCAATTTTCTGTAAACAATACGATGCCTACAATATCTTGCTTGGCACCGGGCTCCGCATCAGCGAGTTTATCGGCCTTACAGTTCACGACTTGGATATGCAGAACTGCATCATTCACGTCAACCATCAGCTTACGCTTGCCCGCGACCGTACTTTTCATGTAACCAAGCCTAAAAGCTGGCACAGCATCCGCGACATTTACATGAGCGACAGTGTATATCACAGCTTTCAACGCTTGGTCGAAGAAGCCAAAAGCCGTAAAGTCAAAATTATGATTGACGGTTACTGTGATTTTCTACAAGTATCCAGAGAAGGCACGATTCGCGCCAGACGAAATTTCAATCTGTCCTTAATGTCTGCCGTCAAGAAGTACAATCGGCTGCACCCCGATACTCCCCTGCCGCGCATCTCGCCCCACACCTTCCGCCATACTTTCTGCACCAACATGGCAAACCGAGGCATCGACATTAAATCGCTGCAATACCTCATGGGGCATTCCAATGTTGCCATCACGCTGAATGTGTATACCCACGCAAACGCAAACACTGCTGTACAGCAGATGGCTCGTCTAGTCGAGTTTACACCAACCGGCAGCAGCTCCGTCCTGCATGTTGGCTGATTTACTACACCATTACTACACCAATTTTTGTAAAATTGCGTAGATTTACGGAGTTTTGTGGTATTTCCGGCAAAGCCAAGATGTCTGCTTTTATTCGTAACAACGTCATATATAGATTCCCGTAGACTTACACAGAATCGCCAATACCTTATACCCTATTTTGTTTCACATTGCAAGGCATCCATCTGTGCAACCGTACAAAAATTGTAGCCCTGCTCCCGGAAATAGGCGATCATATCGGGCAGGGCCTTGACGGTCTGACCTGTTGCTTTTGTATCATGCAGCAGGACGACACAGGTGTCCTGACCATCGGCATCGCGGCGAATGTTGCGCAAAATCTGCGCGGCATCCGGGTGGCTGGCGGTGGCGTCCTCGGCGCAGACGTTCCAGTCGATCCAGTGGTAGCCCTTGTCCTCGGCCTGGGCCTTCAGGGCCTTCATGATGCCGTTTCCGCCGTAGCGGTGGCTGACTGTGTTTGTGCTGCCGCCGGGGAAACGCAGCCAGTCGATGGCCGCCACATCCACATACGGCTCCAACGCCTGGCGCAGCGTTCTGATGTCCTGCCAGAATGCGTCGGTGCTCGCATAAATTTTGGAGTATTGATGCGTCGCGCTGTGCAGCGCGATCTGATGCCCCGCCGCCGCGATGTCCGCCACAAGGGGCAGATATTTTTCGTTGGCGTCCTGCGCGCAGACAAAGAAGGTGGCCGGGACCTGCTCCTTATCGAGAATTTCCAGAATTGGCCGGGTGTTTTTGCTGGGGCCGTCGTCAAAGGTCAGGCAGACGATTTTGGGCAGCGCCGTCTCCCCCGTCGCCGCCGACACCGCAAAGCAGTCGTTGGGGGTGTCGGTCTCGGCGTACTCCCGGTGGTACAGCAGATGGATGATGCCGGACAGCAGCACCAACATAGCCGCCAGCACCACGCCCGCCAGCAATCTTGCGTTTCGTTCCTCTCTGTCTGCATCCCGCCGCATGGCAAGCCCCTCCTCTGTTGTGGTTTGGTACAGGGTATGCGGGCACGGCGGGAAATAGACATAGGCAGCGGTGTATGGTATAATAGAGAAAACGCTGTGGGAGGCCCGCCGCATGAAGCTGAAGATCACTAAATCCGACAAGCAGGCGCTGCTGGCGGCGCTGGCCGTCTGCGGGATCGGCATACTGTTTTCCATCCTTATTGTGCTGGGGGTGGATATTTACCGCAAGCATACCTACACCAGCGTGATTTTGCCGGACGCCTACCGCATTACCGACATGAAAGCGAAGGAGCACACCTCCTACTCTGTCAATGGGGATAACACCGATTACGTCTACATCATCACGGTCAAATATGAGATCGACAGCACCAGCTACACGGACACACTGCAAATTTTGCAGGGCACCCATTTTGCCACCGAGCTGCACGCGCGCTACCTGGCCGACAACGCCCCGGAAGAAGTGCTGGGCAATTTGTATTATTCCGAGAAAGACCCATCCCATATTGGGCGGTATGGGGACGATTCGCTATTCGTAGAGTAAGTAACAAAACGCGGGAAACTGCCCTTTTACCGGCAGTCTCCCGCATTTTTCTTTATTTGTTTGGAGTTCTTTTCGGTTCCTTTTCTTGCAAGAAAAGAAATAAAACTCTCGTACTTATTTCGCTCTTGCCTCATGCATCGCATTGATGCGCTTGCGCCAGAGGCGCGGGGCAAAAAGGGCCAGCATCGGGTAGAGCTCCAGACGGCCCGCCAGCATGTCAAAGGCCAGCAGCAGCTTGGCCGGAGCGGAGAAATCCGCAAAGCTGCCCATCGGGCCGACCATCTCAAGGCCGGGACCGACGTTGTTCAGGCAGGTCACGACGGATGTAAACGTCGTCACCAGATCGAACCCGTCCAGCGAGAGCAGCAGCACCGACAGCGTCAGCAGCAGCATATAAATGTTGAAATAGTTGTGCACACCGCGCAGCGTCTTTTCGTCCAGCGGCTTGCCCTCAAAGCGGACCGTCGTCACGGCATGGCTGTGCAGCATCTTGTTCAGGTCCTGCCGTGCCGCCTTGAAAAGGATGATGGCGCGCGATACTTTCAAGCCGCCCGCCGTCGAGCCCGCGCATGCGCCCACAAACATCAGGATCACGATCACGGTGCGGGAGTAGGTCGGCCAGAGGTTGAAGTCCGCCGTGGCGTAGCCGGTGGTCGTGATGATGGACGACACCTGGAAGAACGCCGTGCGCAGCGCCGTGCCGACACTGTCGTACATACTCGCGATGTTCGCTGTGATCGTCAGCGTCGAGAATGCGACGATGCCTAAGTAGACGTGCACCTCCTCGGAGGCGAACGCCTCACGGAAATGACGCAGCAGCAGGAAATAATACAGGTTAAAGTTAATGCCGAACAGCAGCATGAACACACCGATGACGATCTCAAAATACGGGCTGTTGTACGCGCCGACGCTCAGCGCCTTGTTGCTGAAGCCGCCCGTGCCCGCCGTGCCGAACGCATGAATGAGCGCGTCAAACAGTGGCATACCGCCCGCGCAGAGCAGAATCGTCTCGATGACGGTCATGACCAGATAAATGGCATACAAAATCTTTGCGCTGTCGCTCAGCTTGCTGGAAATTTTTCCGCAGGTCGGGCCGGGGACCTCGGCGCGCATCAGGTGCATGGCACGGCCATCGGTCATGGGCAGCACGGCCATGGCAAAGACCAGCACGCCCATGCCGCCGATCCAGTGGGAAAAGCTGCGCCAGAACAGCGTGCCGTGGCTCAGCGCCTCGACGTCGGTCAGAATTGTCGAGCCTGTCGTCGTAAAGCCCGAGACCGTCTCAAAAAAAGCATCAGCAAAGGACGGTATCTCGCCGGAGATGACAAACGGCAGCGCGCCGAAAACCGACATCAGCACCCAGACAAGCGCCACGATGGCCAGGCCGTCGCGGGCGTAGATTTTCGTGTTTTGGGGGGTGCGCAGGCTGGTTATCAGGCCCAGCGCCAGCACGATCAGCGTCGGCCACAGGAAGGAAAGCACAACGCTCCACTCGCCGTAGATGGCGGCGCAGCCCATGGGAAAGAGCATGAGGGCTGCTTCGATCAGGAAGATGCGCCCCAGCACAAACCCTACCATTTTATAGTTCATGGCCGCGCCCTCACTTTACAATGTCGCGCAGCGAGTGCAGCGTTGTGTCGGTGGTGACGATGACGACATCGTCGCCCTCCTGCAGGGCATCGTTGCCGGACGGGATGACCGTCTGGCCATTGCGGCGCACGATGCCCGCCACCAGCAGCCCCTTGCGCAGGGTCAGATCCTTCAGCGGTACGCCAATGAACGGCAAACCCGGCGCAACGTTGAATTCCAGTGCCTCCACGCGCCCGCCCACCAGACGGTGCAGCGTCTTGATGTTCTCCGACTCAAAGCTGTTCTGCATGGCGCGGACGTACATGGCAATGGACTCCGACGTGACCGACGCCGTGGAGACGACGCTGTCCACCATCCCCTTGGCAGCGGCCAGCTCGGCGAAGGACTCGCGGTTGATCTTGGCCACGACCTTGCAGGAGTTTATCTGGGAGGCGTACATCGCCAGAATGATGTTTGTTTCGTCCAGACCGGTCAGCGCCACAAAGGCGTCCATATCGGTGATGCGCTCCTCACTCAGCAGCTCGGCATCCGCACCGTCGCCGTGGATGACAAGCACGCCGGGGAACTTCTCGCTCATCTCCTGGCAGCGGGCCGCATCGCTGTCGATGACGGTCACCCGCTTCTGGATGTCCTGCAGCTCCTTGACCAGATAGTAGGTCATCCGGCTTGCACCGACGATCATGACGTTGCTGGCCTTGGCCTTGAACAGGTTCAGCTTGCGGAAGAAGGATTCCAGATCCCGGGCCGAAGCCGTCAGGTAGATCTTGTCCCCGGCCCGCAGCGTAAACATACCCGTGGGGATGATCGTCTCGCTGCCGCGGGCGACGGCGCAGATCAGAATTTTGACCCGGATGTTGCGGTACAGGTCCGACAGCTGCAAGCCCACCAGCGGGTTGTCGTCGGCCAGGCGGTACTCGATCAGCTCAAACCGCTGGCGGCAGAACTGCTCACGCTTGATGGCAGACGGGAAACGCAGCACGCGGGCGATCTCACGCGCCGTGGCTTTTTCCGGGTTGACGAACATCGACAGACCAAGGTCATCGCGCATAAAGCGCAGCTGCTTCTCATACTCCGGGTTGCGGATACGCGCAATCGTGTGCTGCGTGCCCAGCTTTTTGGCGACGAGGCAGGCCAGGATGTTGATCTCATCACTGGACGTTGTGGCGATCAGCAGGTCTGCGCCGTCCTCAAACGCCTCCTTCTGCACGTCATAGCAGCCGCCGTTGCCGGCCAGACCGCGCACGTCATAGATATTGACAATGTCCTCGATCAGGTCAGGGTTTTGGTCGATGACGACGATGTCGTTATTTTCCGCCGTAAGCTGGGCGGTCAGGGCACGGCCAACCTTGCCGAGGCCGACGACCACGATTCTCATACGAACGCTCCATTTCTCTTTTTCAAAGTGGGAATACATGTAGGGGCGACCATTGGTCGCCCGCGCAGCCTTATCGCTGCCCTGCGTTCCCCCATCGTTTCCTGCATGGCAAGCGGGCAGCGGGCGAGCAATGCTCGCCCCTACTAGCGCCGCGTCCGGCTATGCAAGCAAGACTTGTACATTATTAAGCCCATTATAGCAAAGCGGGCAGAAAAAGCAATAGGACACTTTTACGGAATGTCCAGGTTTTTTTAAAAAATCCGCAATTTTGTGCTGTGCAGGGCAAATTTTGCGTTGACAAACGCAGATTTACTTGTTATAATTAGATGCTGTGTGAAATCACACGGTTATCCTTGTCTTTTCCGTTAAAAGAGAAGGCCTAATGTCCAAAAGGAGGTGCACAGAATATGGCTAAGTACGAAACCATGATGGTTACCACCGCGAACCTCGACGAAGAGGCTTCCAACGCTCTGATCAACAAGTTCAAGAACCTGATCGCAGCGAATGGTACGATCGATTCTGTTGATGATTGGGGCAAGAAGCGTCTTGCTTACCCCATCAACGATGAGACCGAGGGTGTGTACACGGTGATCAGCTTCACCAGCGAGCCCGATTTCCCGGCTGAGCTGGACCGCGTTTTCAAGATCACCGAGGGCGTTCTTCGCAGCATGACTCTTGCTGTTGAGGAGTAAGGAGTAAACCAATGCTGAATGTTGTTGCAATCATGGGCCGCCTTGCCGCGGACCCGCAGCTGCGCCAGACTACGACGGGCAAGAACGTTGCGTCGTTCCGCATCGCTTGTGATCGCGGACGCCGTGACGCCAACGGCCAAAGTCAGGCTGACTGGCTGGATGTTGTCGCCTGGGACCGCACGGCAGAGTTTGTCTGCAAGTATTTCCAAAAGGGTTCTCTGATCGCCATTGATGGCCGTCTGCAGAGCCGCAGCTATCAGGACAAGAACGGCAACAACCGCACCGCGATTGAGATCGTGGCCAACAACGTCAACTTTGCCGCTCCCAAATCCGCAAACGCCGCACCGATGGGTGATGCCGGTTACGGCGCACCCACGGCAGCCCCCGCTCCCCGTCCCGCTGCACAGGCCGCCCCTGCGCCGAGCTATTCCGCCGGCAGCAATGACGACTTTGCACTGATCGAGGATGAGGGTGACCTGCCGTTCTAAAATCGAAAGTATCATTCTAACAAGGAGGTTTCCACAATGGCTATGGATCGTTCTTCTCGTCCGATGCATCGTGGCCGCAAGAAGGTTTGCTCCTTCTGCGTTGACCGCGTCGAGCACATCGATTACAAGGATCTGCCCCGCCTGCGCAAGTACGTGAGCGAGCGCGCCAAGATCATTCCCCGCCGTGTTACCGGTACCTGCGCTTTCCATCAGCGTGAGCTGACGGTTGCCATCAAGCGTGCCCGCTACATGGCTCTGATGCCCTACGTCAGCGACTAATCTCGCCGCGTCGGCATTGCCTGAAATGCACTGAAAAAGAGCAGTCTCGCAAGAGACTGCTCTTTTTTGTTTTGCTTTGCCTTCCCCCTTGGGGCTGCGCCCGCAGGCGCGTGTCGGAGCGCAACCGCCGAAGGCGGCTCTTAGCGCGTAGACTGAAAGGTGGCCCCGCAGGGCCGGATATGGGGCGGCGTTCCTGTGGTCACCCGTTAGCGGGGTATCGCGGAAAACCTGCCCCTCATCAGTCACCTTCGGTGACAGCTTCCCCCTCAGGGGAAGCCGAATTGCTTTCTGCCGCATTCCCCGTCTGCGCCACCAGCGTGTCATCCCGCTCCCCGGCGATGCTGACGATGACAGTCACATTCTCGGTGTTTATCTTCGTTCCGGCCTTGTAGTCGGTGCTCGCCACACAGCCCGCGGCCATCGTACCGTCGTTATCCACCATGACCATCTTGTACTGGATGCCCAGCGCGTCCAGCTTTTTGCTGGCATTGGCCTGGGTAAAGCCGATGATGTCCGGCATCTCCACAAGGCTCGGGCCGCTGCTGACCGTGATCTGGATGATTTGGTCGTCCATCAGCTTCTCACTGCCCGCCGGCGGATCCTGGCTGATGACCACGCCCTGCGCCACCGTGTCGGAGCTTTGCTCCACCATCACGATGCGGTAGTCGTCGTAGGCGCTGTTGCCCTTGATGTCAGTTGTGTAGCGCAGGCCGACCAGATTCGGCACGGTCTCGGCGGTGGTCTCCCCCACCGTGCCGGCTGCTGTCGGCTGCGGCGTTGCGGCAGGGGTGCTGTCAGCCTTACTGCCGCCTATCAGGCTCCAGAGCAGCAGCACGACCAGCACAAAGATGACGACGAGCGACACGGCCATGATCTTGCGGGTGCTGATCTGGTTGTCGCCCTTCTCAAACATCGCGTTTGCGACATTCGGGTCGGTCAGGGCACTCATCAGCTCGGGCACGGTCTGCATCCGCTTGGCGGGGTCCAGCCGCAGCGCGCAGGCCAGCACCTGCGAGAACCATGTAGGCACACCCGCCTCGAGGCTGTGCGCCGACTCGATGCTGTCCCGCACTTTGCGCTGGGGCGCGGCGACGGGCGTCTGCCCTGTGACCATCCTGTAGCAGACCGCGGCCAGCGCGTAAACATCGGTGTAGCGCCCGCTGAACTCGGCGGCAGAGTACTGCTCCGGCGCGGCGTAGCCTGGGTAGAGCTGGCTCTTCAGCTCGCTGCCGCCGGTGCGCAGCGCCAGCGTGCCGTAACCGGTCAGGCGGGCCGTGCCGTCGATGGGCAGCACGATGTTGTCCGGGCAGATGCCGCGGTGGATCAGCCCCGACTTGTGCAGCAGGGCCACGCCCTCCATGATGGGCTGCAGCAGCGTGCGGGCCTCGGCGGGGGTCAGCGTGCGGCTGCGCAGGTGCAGGTAATGCGACAGGGTCATGCCCTTCTCGCTCTCCTCCACGGCGTAGACCGTGTTGTTTTCCTCCATAACGTCCAGGATCGTGGACAGGCCGGTGGCCGGGGTCAGGTTTTTCAGGTCGTCGTACAGGTCCTTGAAGTCCATCCGGCTCGTCTTGAACAGGACCTCCTTCTCCTCCTTGGGCATCAGCGCACCGTCGGCGCTGCGGCCGTTGCAGAGTGTGACCGGGAAATATTCCTTGATGAGGACGAATTTCTTTTCGTCATTCAGCACGCCGCGATAGGCAAGACCGTCGCCGTCGGCGCTCAAATAGGTGCCCACCGTGTACCTGCCGCCCAGCTGGGTGCCCAGAGGCAGCGCGCCCTCGGGGTTGCGGTTTTCCAGCGAACGCCCGCAGTGGGGGCACTCGCCGCGGTACCCGCCATCCAGCGGCTGCAGGCAGTGCGGGCAAAGGAGTTTTGGCATAGTAACGCTCCTTTTCAATTAAAAACATGCTTGTAGGGGCCGGACATGTCCGGCCCTGAACTTTGCGGCAGCCCAAAAATCTCGGGTCATTTCTACGCTGCGGGCCGGGCATGCCCGGCCCCTACCGTTCTGCCGTACAAAAAAAGAGAGCAAAAGTCGCCCTTCACTCTCTTTTGGCATTCTTGTGGTTTAGCGATCCAGGTCTTCCTCGTTCTCGAGGGTGTGCCAGGCGTTCTGGACATCATCATCGTCGTCCAGGGCGTCCAGCAGCTTGCCCATCTGGACGAGCTGATCGGGGTCGGTCAGCACGGTGGTGGTGGAAGGCACCTGCGCCACGTCGGCGGAGATGAACTTGTAGCCCTTCTTTTCCAGCGCGTCGCAGACGGCGGTGAAGTTCTCGGGGCTGGTGGTGACCTCGGCGGCGTCCTCGCCTGCATCGAAGTCATCGGCACCGGCGTCCAGTGCATCCATCATCAGCTCATCGGGATCCTTGTCCTCGAGATCGACGACGATGACGCCCTTCTGGGTGAACATGAAGCCGACGCAGCCCATCTGGCCCAGGTTGCCGCCGAACTTGTCAAAGTAATGGCGCATATTGGCCGCGGTGCGGTTGCGGTTGTCGGTCAGGGTCTCGACCATGACGGCGATGCCGCCGGGGCCGTAACCCTCATAGGTGATTGCCTCATACTCGGTCTTGTCGCCGCCCTCGGCGCGCTTGATAATGCGCTGGATGTTATCGTTGGGCACGCTGTTGGCCTTGGCCTTGGCAATCAGAGCCGCCAGCTTGGAGTTGGAAGCGGGGTTGCCGCCGCCCTCCTTGACGGCCACGGCGATCTCGCGGCCGATCTTAGTGAAAACCTTGGCGCGGGCGCCGTCGGTCTTTTCCTTTTTACGCTTGATGTTATTCCATTTGCTATGTCCGGACATGGAAAAATCCCCCTAATTTGTATTCACACAGGCAGCGGCATTGCAGCCGATAATTACCAGTAAACTATTATAGCACAATAAATCGTTCTTTTCAAGAGGGGCCGCCCGCTTTATTGCAGATTGCGCAGGCCCTTCGGGTAATGGTTTTTGATACGTCCGCCGCTGACCTTGCCGCCGCCGAGCGGGAACCCGTCTACGAGCACGGCGCACCAGCCGTTTTGCGCGGTGGCGGCGTCGATCTCCTCGCCCCGCAGCCAGGCGGCGGTGCGCGGGTCGGTCAGCGTCAGCTCCTCGCGGTTCGTGCACTGTGCGCCGTAGGCCATGAAAAGCGCATGGGCGGGCTGGAACCGCTTTTTCAGCACGCTGCCCGCCAGAACGCCGCCGCGCACGACGCGCAGCTTCGCGGTGTTCAGCGTCTCGCTGCCCGGCGCGGGCAGCAGCAGCCACTCCCCCGCCCCGGCCAGCGGGCGGGAAGCCAGCGCCGGGAAATAGGTTTTGGCAAAATCGAGCCACTCCGCCGGGGCTTTCGGCACCTTGGGCGGCTTGCCCTTCGGCGGGGTGGGCGCGTCGGCGTCGGCTGCCTTTTGCAGCTTCGCCATAAAGTGGCCCTCGCCGCCGTCGGCGGGCCAGATGCGGCGGGTGTATCCGGCGCGGAAATCCGGGTAGTCAGGGGCGCGGTTGGCCTCGCCCGGGCGGCCAAAACCGCAGCCGGACAGGTCGCAGAGCGTGAACGCGGGGTGCTTTGCGAGGAAGGCCGCGATCTGTTCCTCGTCCTCCGCCGGGGCAAATGTGCAGGTCGAGTAGACGAGCACGCCGCCCGGAGCCAGCAGCGCCGCCGCGTTTTCGAGAATTTCGGCCCCCAGCTCCGCACAGTGCGCCACTAAGGCGTTATTGTGCTGGGCGGCGGCGACGGCCTCCTTGCGGAACATACCCTCGCCCGAGCAGGGCGCGTCGACGAGCACCCGGTCAAACTGCCCGGGCATCGCCGCGGCCAGGCGGGCGGTGTCCTCGTTCGTGATGACGGCGTTCGTCACGCCCATTCGCTCGAGATTCTGGCGCAGAATTTCAGCGCGGGCGGCGACGAATTCATTGGCCAGCAGCAGGCCCTGCCCCTGCAGAGCCGCCGCCAGCTGGCTGGTCTTGCCTCCCGGCGCGGCGCAGAGGTCGGCCACCCGCATGCCGGGCTGCACGTCCAGCAGCGCAGCGGGGGCCGAGGCACTCGGCTCCTGTGCATAGAGCACGCCCGCGTGGTGCCAGGCGTGCCGCCCCGGGCGGAAGTCCGCCGCCGTCGTAAAGGCCGTTTGGCAAAATTTGGACGGCTTTGCGTCAAAGTCCGCATGCTGCGCGAACCATTCCGGCGTGCAGCGCAGCGCGTTGACCGTTACGCCGCGGGCAGGCTGCGGCGTGGCGTAGGCGTACAGCTCGTCAAAGCGCGCCCCCAGCAGTGCCCGCTCCCGCGCGGTAAAATCCTGTGGAAATTCCATAGCAGCCCCCTCTGCATAAAAAAGCCATGGGCGGGCAAACTACCTTTGCAGTCCGAAAACGACTGTAGATCGTTTTTACTTGCGAAAGGAGCTTACCACCTATGGCTAAGAATCAGACTAACAATTCGACGAACCGCACGACCAATCGCACGACGGACACGACCCAGAAAACCACGAACCGTACCCAGCAGAAAACCACCAACCGCACCACCAACACCACCGACAGCAAGAACTACAAGTGAGGCGGGTTTCCTAAGGCTTCCCCCCTTGGGGGGAAGCTGCCGCCCGCAGGCGGCTGATGAGGGGCGGCCTTGCCACTACAACCCGTTACCGGGCAAATTGCGGAGGCTTTTCCCTCATCCGCCCTCGGGCGGGGCCTCGGCCACCTTCCCCCTCGGGGGAAGGCTTTTACTTATTACTCCGGCTTATACCCGTCCCACATCGCGTTGAACAATTCCTCAATGCGGTCGTTCCTGCCTTGCAGGTACAGCCAGCCCAGCAGGCACTCAAAGCCGGTGGAGGCGCGGTACTCCTGCACGGTGGCGTGCTTGGCGACAGTGGCCTTGCTGGCGTTTTTGCCGCGGCGCAGCACGGCGGCCTCGGCGTCGGTCAGCATCGGCTCGATGATGTCCAGCTCCAGATTCTGCGCGTGGGCGCTGACGTAATGCGTCGCCACGGTATGCAGACGATTGGGCTGCAAGCGCGTCGTGCCCACCAGGCGGGCGCGGACGAGCAGCTCCAGCACGGCGTCGCCCACAAAGGCCAGCGCCAGCGGCGACATTTCGTGAATGTCGACTTCGGATTTTTGTGTAAACAGCATATTTTCTACTACTTAGTACAGATAATCGAATTCATACTCGCCGATCTTGATCGTGTCCTCTTCCTCAACGCCCTGGGCAACCAGCTCGTCCAGAATGCCGGAATCACCCAGCTGCGTCTGGAAATACTGCAGGCTCTCGTAGTCCTCGACGTTCGTACCGGCGAGGATACGCTCCAGCCACGGGGCATCGACGGTGAACTCGTGGTCGCCGGTGCGCTCCACCGTGAACGGACGGGTCGGCTGGGCGTTCTTGTCTGGGCGCTTGTACTCGGCCTCATAGACCTTGACCGGGGGCAGATCCTTCAGGCGGTTGTAGACCAGCGCGGGCAGGTTGTCCACACCCTGACGGGTCGCCGCGGAGATGGGCAGGAAGGTCAGACCCTTGGCCTCGACGTACTGCTTGAACTCCTCGACCTGCTCGGGGCTTGCAATGTCGCACTTGTTGCCCAGCACGATCTGCGGACGGTCCGCCAGCTCGGCACTGAACCCGGCCAGCTCGTGGTTGATCTGCTCAAAGTCCGCCTTGGGGTCGCGGCCCTCGCAGCCGGAGACGTCAACGACGTGCAGCAGCAGGCGGCAGCGCTCAACATGGCGCAGGAAGTCGTGGCCGAGGCCGACGCCCTCCGCAGCACCCTCGATCAGACCGGGAATGTCGGCGCAGACAAAGCTCTGCTCCGGGCCGACGCGGACGACGCCCAGCACGGGGGTCAGCGTCGTGAAGTGGTAGTTGGCGATCTTGGGACGCGCGGCAGAAATAATGCTGATGAGCGTCGATTTGCCGACGTTCGGGAAGCCGATCAGGCCCACGTCCGCAATGACCTTCAGCTCGAGCTTGAGGTGCATATCCTCGCCGGGCAGACCGGGCTTGGCAAACTTGGGGATCTGGCGGGTCGGGGTCGCAAAATGGCTGTTGCCCCAGCCGCCGCGGCCGCCCTTGGCAACGACGACAGGCTCACTGCCCGTCAGATCGGCCACGACGAGGTCGGTCTCGGCCTCCTTCAGCACGGTGCCGCGGGGCACGCGGATGACCAGGTCGTCACCGTCTGCGCCGCTCATCCGCTTGGCGCGGCCATTCTCGCCGTCGGGTGCGGTGTACTTGCGCTTGTAGCGGAAGTCCATCAGGGTGGACAGGTTGTCGTCGGCCACAAAGATGATGTCGCCGCCGCGCCCGCCGTCACCGCCGTCGGGGCCGCCCGCCGCCACGAATTTTTCGCGGTGGAACGTCACCGCACCGTCGCCGCCCTTGCCGGCGTGCAGCCAGATCGTGGCGGTATCAATAAAATTACTGGTTGCCATGTGGTACCTCATTTACAAAAAATCACAAAAAACGAGCGAGCCGCAAAGGCCCGCCCGTACCGGTTTTTTTACTGCTTGACCGTGCAGCGCTTGCGGTCACGGCCCATGCGCTCGAAGTGAACGCGGCCATCGACCAGAGCGAACAGGGTGTCATCGCTGCCGATGCCGACGCCCTCACCCGGATGGATGTGGGTGCCGCGCTGACGGACCAGGATGTTGCCGGCCAGAACGAACTGACCGTCGCCGCGCTTGACGCCGAGGCGCTTGGACTCGGAATCACGACCGTTCTTGGTAGAACCTACGCCTTTTTTATGTGCCATTGTGATTTACCTCCTTAGCCGTTGATCGCGGTGATTTCCACCTTGGTGTAGGGCTGACGATGACCCTTGCGGACCATGCTGCCCTTCTTGGGACGATAGGTCAGGATGTTGAGCTTCTTGCCCTTGCCGGTCTTGACGACCTTGGCAACAACGGAAGCGCCCTCAACAACGGGAGCGCCGACCTTGACGGAGCCCTCCTCGCCAACGGCGAGAACCTGATCGAAGGTGACTTCGCTGTTGTCCTCAGCGTTCAGCTTCTCGACGTAGACGACGTCGCCGACCTTAACGCTGTACTGCTTGCCACCGGTTTTGATAACTGCGTACATAGTGGATAACCTCTTTCAATAAGTCTCGCTGGTCTGTAGGGCGTTGCACCGATAAAAGCACACACTTATAGAGCCCATACCATGCGGCTCTAGTATCATACCATACAGGAGCAGGGCTTGTCAAGGGGTTTTCGGGCGTGGGAAGGTTAAAATTTTAGAATTTCTTTTGCCTTCCCCCCTGGGGGGGGGGGAAGGCGGCCCCGCAGGGCCGGATGAGGGGCAAGTCTGCGGTTGTATCCCACCAGTGGGCTGCAATGGCAAGGTTGCCCCTCATCAGTCCGCTTCGCGGACAGCTTCCCCAAAGGGGGGGAAGCCTTTATTAGCGGCCCTGCCGCTCTGCCGCCTCCACCGTGTTCAGCATAAGCATGGCGCGGGTCATGGGGCCGACGCCGCCGGGGACGGGGGTGATGTAGGCGGCCTTTTCGGCAGCCTCGGCAAAGTTCACGTCACCGTGCAGCTTGCCGTCCGCACCGCGGTTGATGCCCACATCAATGACGACGGCACCGGGCTTGACCATATCGCCGGTCACAAAGCCCTCGCGGCCCACGGCGGCCACGAGAATATCCGCGGCGGCGCAGACTTCTTTCAGGTTCTTCGTCCTGGAGTGGCAGATCGTGACCGTGGCATTCTTCGCCAGCAGCAGCAGCGCCGCGGGCTTGCCCACGATGTTCGAGCGGCCAATGACGACGGCGTTCTTGCCCGCAATGTCGGTGCCCGTGGACTCGATCATGCGGATGCAGCCCGCCGGGGTGCAGGGCAGGTAGCACGGCTCGCCGATCTGCATACGGCCCACGTTGACAGGCGAGAAGCCGTCCACGTCCTTCTCGGGCGGGATGGCGTCGATGACAGCCTTCTCGTCGATCTGGGCGGGCAGCGGCAGCTGCACCAGAATGCCGTGCACAGCGGAGTCATCCGCCAGCTTCTTCACCTCGGCCAGCAGGGCGTCCTGCGTGGTGTCGGCGGGCAGGTTGATGCTGCGGCTCTCGATGCCGCACTGCGCACAGTCGTTGATCTTGCCGCGGACGTAGACCTGGCTGGCGGGGTTCTCCCCCACCAGAATGACCGCCAGGCAGGGGTTGATGCCCTGCGCTTTCAGCGCTTTGACCTTTTCTGCGGCCTCGGCCTTCGTGGCGGCGGCCAATGCCTTGCCGTCAATGACAGTTGCTCCCATGATAGTTCCCTCTTTCAAATGTATTTTTTGTCCGCCGGGGCGGGCAAAACGGTGTCGGGTCTTACACCAGCAGCGCCTATCGCCGCGCTGCAAAGCGTTTGTTTATTCCTTCGGCGTCTCGATTTCCTCGATCTCGACCTCGCTCAAATCCAGCGCATCCAGACGCGCATTCATGGCATCGGTGGCCTTGACAAACTCGGCGTGGGGTGCGCCGGCGGGCAGGGTGTCCGGCGTGAAGCGGTCCCCTGCCTCGGCCTGCTTTTTCAGGTCCTTCACAGCCAGCGGCACCATGAGCGGCTTGCCCTTGGCATTGCGCAGACCGATGACCATAAGCGCGGCGGCCACGATGACTGACCCAATCGCCACCAGCTGGCTGGCGCGCAGACCGGTATTGCCGATCAGCAGCGAGTCGGTGCGCAGCCCCTCGATCCAGGCGCGGCCCAGGCCGTACCAGATGATATAGCCCAGGAAGATTTGTCCGTTGAACCGCCGTTTTTTGTAAAGCGAAGCCAGCACGGCGAAGCCAACCAGACACCAGATGCTCTCATACAAAAACGTCGGGTGCACCGGCGCGGCGGGGTCCACGGTCACGCCCGCGGGCAGCGTGACCTGCACGGATTTGAGATACGCCTCCGTGCCCTCGCTGTACATGCCCCAGGGCAGCGTCGTGTTTGTACCGAAGGCCTCCTGATTGACGAAGTTGCCCCAGCGGCCAATGCCCTGCCCGATCAGAAAGCCCAGCGACACCAGATCAAACAGCGGCAGCGGCGGCACCTTGCGCCATTTGGCGGCCAGGGCGCCGAACACAAACGCGCCGATGACCGCGCCATAGATGGCGATGCCGCCCTTGCGGATGTCGATCATCTCCCAGAGGCTTTGATACGCAAAGGGTGCCATAGCTACGTAATAAATACGGGCACAGACGATGGCCATGACCGTGCCGATGGCCACAACGTCCACCAGACGGTCCGAGTCGATGCCGTAGTCCACGGCGTTGCGGAAGGCGTAGAGCATCGCCAGCAGCATGCCCGCCGCGATGATGACGCCGTACCAGTAAATGTTGAACCCGCCGATGGCCAGCGCCACGCGGTTGACCGTCAGATCCAGGCCCAACCCGGGAAATTGCACATGATAGACCATTTTCAACTTAACCTCGTTATTTTTCCGCCGGGTCGATCTGCACGTAGGCGCGGTTTTCCTCCCGCAGGGCCGTTTGCAGCAGGGCGTTGGCGTCCTCCACGGTCAGCTCGGCCAGCGCAGCGATCTCATCTGCCAGCGTGCGGCCTTTCAGGCAGGCGGCTGCGGCCTCCTCGGCGGCATCGTCCACGGCCTCCACATCCCCCAGCAGCTCGCCGTACATCTGGTTTTTCACAAGCATAAAGACCTCTGGGTCAACGCCCTCGCGGCGCATCCGCTCGATCTCCTCCTGTAAGAGGTCCACGACCTCGCGCGGGGTGTCGCTCTCGCCGGTAAAGGCCACGGTGCACGCGCCGCGCACGGCGATAAAGTCACCGGAGAACTCGGGGTTGACCAGCGCTTCATCGTACAGACGGCGGTAGAGCTTCGTCAGGCCGCCGACGACCAGGTCGCCCAGCATGTCCAGCAGCAGCTCGCGCTTCAGGTCGCCCTCGGCCAGCGGCTCCTCGCGGTAGGCCACGCCGAAGCAGGGCTTCGTGACGGGCATCGTGAAGAACGCCTCCTTGTGGGGCAGCGGGCCGGTCTGCGCCGGGATGTCCCACTCGACCTCATGCGGGGCGCGGGCGCGGTACAGGCCGTTGCGCTTGCAGGCGTCCACGGCCTGCGCCAGCGTGATCTTGCCCGCGACGCTCAGCACCATGTTGGACGGCGCGTAGAACCCCCTGGTGCAGCTGTAGAGCATCTGGGGCGTCAGCTCGGCAATGCTCTCCACCGTGCCCGCGATGTCGTCGCGCAGCGGGTGGTCGGCGTAGAGGCAGCGGAACAGGGCGTTCAGCAGCCGCCAGTCGGGGCTGTCGTCGTACATCTTGATCTCCTGCCCAATGATGCCCTGCTCCTTGGCGATCGTGGCCTTGGTGAACCACGGCTTGCCGACCATGCCCAGCAGAATGTCAAGGTTCTCGTCAATTTTCTGGGTCGCCGAGAACAGGTAGCAGGTGCGGTCATAGCTCGTAAAGGCGTTGGCCGACGCGCCGGTCTTGGCGTAGAAGGTGAAGGAGTCGCCCTTGGGCGTCTCGCACATTTTGTGCTCCAGGAAATGCGCCGTACCGGCGGGCAGCGTGACCTGTTTGCCGTCCAGCTTGAACGCGCGGTGGACGGAGCCGAAGCCCGTGGCGTAGATGGCGTGGACGCTGCTGTAGCCCGGCATCGTGCGGCAGAGCACGGTCAGGCCGCTGGGCAGCACGACGCTCTCACAGCTGACGGCGGCAGCGGCGCGCGCCTGGGCGGCGGCAAAGCGCTCGTGATCGTTATTCAACATCCTCGCTGCCTCCCTTCCCCTGCGTGCCCGGCTCGGCGGTCACGGCGTAGCAGACCGAATAGCTGTAGCTCTGCAGCGTCTGGCGCACCTCGTCCAGACTGACGGCGCTGGTCAGCACCTTGCCGTACTCCGGCGGGTAGAGCGGCTCGCCGCGGGTGATCTGGCCGTAGTACCAGTTTTCCAGCGCGGCCAGGCTGTCGCCGAGGGCGTCCATGCTGGACAAAAGACCGCGGCGGCAGTCGTCAACTTCTTCCTGGGTGATGGGGCCGTTTTTCAGGCCCTCCAGCTCGGCAATGAAGGCGGCCTCGGCCTGCTGCTCCTTGCCTGGCTCGACGCCGGAGTCGATCATCATGACGCCGGTGGCGCGCTGGGCGGCAGAACCGCAGTAGTAGCAAAGGGACTGCTTCTCGCGCACGTTGCGGAACAAACGGCTGGTGGCAGAGCCGCCCAGCACGCTCATGGCGACGCGCAGGATGCTGACACTGGGCGGGTTGGGGTTGGCCTCGCCCGTGGTGAACAGCATACAGAGCTTGGCCTGGGTCAGGCCGGGGATCTCCTCTTTAAAATGGCGCAGCGGCGTGGCGGGCATGGCGACGGGCGCGGCAAACGGGTGCGGGTCACGGCGGATGCCGTCGAGCTTTTTCAGCAGCATATCGGCCACGCGGGCCTCATCGACGCCCTGCACCATCACGTCGATGTACGCGGTGGAGAGGATGCGGTCATACTCGGCCTTGAGGCTCTGCGGCGTCACATTGACGAGCTCGCCGGGGTAGCCGCCCAGCTCGATGCCCGCGGGGGTGTCGCCGTAGAATTTGCGGCGGGCCTGCCGCACGCAGTAGAGACGCTTCGAGTTGAACTCGGCCTCAAGGCGGCGGGCCTGGGTCTCGGTCTCAATGCGCACGGCCTCGGGGTCGAACGCGCCGTCCACGAGATACGGGTCAAAGATCGTGCCGAACACAATGTCGGCGTAGGCGGCGGTCAGGTTCTCCCCCGCCAGCGCGTAAGCGTCCTTGATGCCGCAGATATCGGCGGAGAGCACGCGGTCCGTGCCCGCGCTGGCCAGGTCAACGCCGAGGTCCGCGCCGTACAGCTCGGCCAGACGGCGGGACAGCGCGGTCATATCGGGGCAGGCCGCGTAGCCGCGTTCCAGCACAAGGGCCAGCACCGCGGCGTCGGTGGCAGATTCCCGCTTTGCCGGAAAGCGCAGATGCAGCGTGATGCAGCAGCGGTTGAATTTAGAAGCATCCAGCGTTGTAATGCAAACGCCGGGCGCGAGTTGTTTACGTTCCAAATCGTTATTCCTTTCAAACATCAATAGATATTAGTATTATACCGCTTTAGCGACGTAAAGTAAATAAAAAACTTGCAACAGATGGGGTAGATTGTTTATAATAGAGTCTGGAATCGCCGCTTTGTAGGGGGCGGCGTCCCCGACGCCCCGCGGGTGGGCAGGCATCTGCCGTAAACTTGCGGGCCGGGCATGCCCGGCCCCTACAGAGCAATTCTATATAAAGAGGTATACTATATGAACACTTTCACCCTGAAAGGCACCTTCCTCGACACCCCCGCCCCGGACACACTCCGCGTCCGCGAGGGCTATCTGCTGTGTGAAAACGGCCTGTGCGCCGGATTCAGCGAGACTGCCCCCGCCGGGGTGGAAGTTCTCGACTATACGGGTAAAATCATCACGCCGGGTCTTGTGGACCTGCATCTGCACGCGCCGCAGTACAGCTATTGCGGCACGGCGATGGATCTGGAGCTGCTGGACTGGCTGCAGCAGTACACCTACCCCGAGGAAGCCCGCTACGCCGATCCGGCCTACGCCAGGCTGGGCTACTCCTATTTTGTGCGCGACCTGAAAAACAGCGCCACAACGCGCGCCTGCATCTTTGCGACGCTGCACACCGACGCAACGCTCGAACTGATGCACCAGCTGCGCGGCGCGGGGCTTTCCGCCTTTGTCGGCAAGCTGGGTATGGACCGCAACAGCCCTGACAGCTACCGTGAGCCGTCCGCCGCCGCGGGTCTGGCCGAGACGCGCCGCTGGCTGGATACCTGCCGCGCCGAAAACACCCTGCACGCAGGCCCGGTGCGCCCGATGATCACGCCGCGCTTCACCCCCAGCACGAGTGACGAGTATATGCGCGGTCTCGGCGAACTGGCAAGAGAATACAACGTACCTGCGCAGAGTCATCTGTCCGAAAATCCGGGTGAGATCGCGTGGGTCGCCGAGCTGTGTCCCGGCACAAAATTCTACGCCGAGAGCTACAGCCGGTACGGCCTGTTTGGCGGCGGCGTGCCCACCGTCATGGCGCACTGCATCTACAGCCCCGATGACGAGGCCGCGCTGATGAAGCAGAACCGCGTCATGATCGCCCACTGCCCCACCAGCAACGAGAATGTCATTGCGGGCATCGCCCCCGCGGCGCACTACCTGCGCGGCGGCTGGCGCGTCGGCCTGGGCAGCGACGTCGCCGGCGGTCAGACGCTGGACCTGTTCACGGTCATGGCTACCGCCGTGCAGGTCAGCAAGCTGCGCTGGCGGTATATCGACCAGAGTGAAAAGCCGCTGACGATGGTGGAGGCGCTGTATATGGCGACTGTCGGCGGCGGAGATTTCTGGGCCGATTTTGGCGAGAAGGTCGGCCTGTTTGAGGACGGCTATGCGTTTGACGCGCTGGTGCTGGATGATGACCCGCTTAAAAATATGCGGGCGTTCAGCGCTGCGGAGCGTTTGGAGCGGTATGCGTACCTTGGCAAGGGTAAGCTGACGGCGAAGTTTGCAGCAGGTGAGAAGCTTTTGTAATAAAGGGTAACGGGCAGAACCCCTCAGGCCTCGTAAACTCGGCCAGCTCCCCTGATGGGGCGCCTTTTTGCGCGGGCTGTGCCCGCGAGAAAGCCTCCCCATCAGGGGAGGTGGCCGCGCGTCAGCAAGGCCGGAAGGGTTCTGCCCGTTTACCCTAACAACAACGTCCCCCGTGCACCATCGTGTGCACGGGGGACGACCCATTTCCCTCTATATAAGACCTTACAATCAGTTGATGAATGCGTCGTGGATGGCGGCAACTGCCTTGTCGGCGTCGGCCTCGTCGATGATGACGCTGATCTTGATCTCACTGGTGGAGATCATCTTGATGTTGATGTTCTGGTTGAACAGGGCCTCGAACATCGTGGAGGCCACGCCGGAGTGGCTCTGCATACCCGCGCCGACGATGGAGACCTTCGCGCAGGTCTTGTCAACGGTGATGTCGCCGCCGCCGATGCGGTGCGTGGCGTTTTTCAGCGCGGCAACGGCGCTCTCGGCGTCGCCCAGAGGCACGGTGAAGCTCATGTCCTTCTTGCCGTCACGGCCCGTGGTCTGCAGAATGATGTCAACGTTGATGTTCTTTTGTGCCAGCAGGCTGAAAATTTTGAACGACATACCGGGCACATCCGGCACGTCCTTCACGGTCAAAACGGCGACGTCGGTGTCCTTTGCAACACCCTTGATGAGCATACCTTCCACTTTGGTCTCCTCCTTAACAACGGTGCCGGGCACCGGATTGATGCTGGAGATGACCTCCAGCTCGACATTGTACTTTTTGGCCAGCTCGACGCTGCGGTTGTTCAACACCTGCGCGCCCAGGGACGCCAGCTCGAGCATCTCGTCAAACGTGATCTCCTTGAGCTTGGTTGCCTTGGGGATCTTGCGCGGGTCTGCGGTGTAGACGCCCTCGACGTCGGTGAAGATCTGGCAGCGGTCCGCGTGCAGCGCAGCGGCCAGCGCCACGGCGGAGGTATCGCTGCCGCCGCGGCCCAGCGTCGTGATGTCGTCGGAGCGGTTCAGGCCCTGGAAGCCTGCCACGACGACCACACGGTTGCGCGCCAGCTCACTCTCGACACGCTCGGTGTCCAGGCGCTTGATGCGCGCCTTGGAGTAGGCACGGTCTGTGTTGAAGCCCGCCTGCCAGCCCGTCAGGCTGATGGCGGAGACGCCCAGCTCCTGCAAGGCCATCGTCAGCAGGGAAATCGAAATCTCCTCGCCTGCGGCCAGCAGCATATCCATCTCGCGGTGGGACGGGTCGGAGGTGATCTCCGCCGCCTTGGCGATCAGGTCGTCGGTGGTGTCGCCCTGCGCCGAGACGACCACGACAACGTCGTTGCCGGCGTTGCGGGTGTTCATGACGATGCGCGCCACGTTGAAGATGCGGTCCCGGTCCTTGACCGAGGAGCCGCCGAATTTTTGTACGATCAAGCCCATTGGTGTACTCTCTCCCCTGTTCCTGTATCAGCTCACCACTGCGCCGACGTTGTCGGCCAGCAGACGATGCACGGTAAAATGGCGCAGCGGGCTGTCCGCAGCCAACGCTGCCTCTGCGCGGGTGAAAAACTCGGTGTCGTCCTTGTGCACAACGGCCATGATGGTCGGCCCGGCGCCCGAGATGTAAACGGCCTGCGCACCCAGGTCCTGCGCCAGCTCAAAGACGTCGTCGCCGCCCTCGATCAGCGGCAGGCGGTACTTCTGGTGCAGCACGTCCTTGGTCGCCACACCCAGCAGCGCGTAGTTGCCCTCGCAGAAGGCCGCCGTGGCCAGCGCCGCGCGGGACAGGTTGTAGACGGCATCCTTATGGCTGACCATGGCGGGCAGCGCCGCGCGCGCCTTGCTGGTCAGCAGGCGGAAGTCCGGCACAAACGCCGCAAACGCCAGCTCGGGGTCAATGTCCTTCTTGACGCTGTAGACCTGGCCCTCGTCGATGACGCTGGTCACAAAGCCGCCCAGCATGGCGGGGGCGACGTTGTCGGGATGGCCCTCGATGGCCGTCGCCAGCGTCAGCATCTGGCGCTCGGTCAGCTTGTCGCCCAACAGGGCGTTCGCGCCCATGATGCCCGCCACGATGCAGGCCGAGCTGGACCCGAGGCCGCGCGCCATCGGGATGTCGTTGCGCTGGGTGATGCGCAGACCCTTCAGCGGGATGCCCAGCTGGTCATAGACGACCCGGGCCGAGCGGTAGACCAGGTTGTTGCTGCCCGCCGGGACGTGGGTCCCATCGACGGACGAAATCTGAATGCGGTCCGATTCCTCAAACGTAAAGACGTTGTGCATCGAAACGGCCAGACCCAGCGAGTCAAACCCGGCGCCGACGTTGGCGCTGGTGGCCGGGACGGTTACAGTTACCATATACCCTGCCCCCCTCTCAGTCTTCCAGCTTCTTCATGGCCAGCGCGACCTTGCCGCCCAGCACTTCGATTTTCTCCGTGACAGCGGCAATATCCGCAGACGTGGCGGCATCGACCAGATAGGCGGCCTCGCCGTTGTCCTCAAAGACAACATGGCCCGCACCGGCCACGCTGGGCAGCAGCGCCGCCGCCACACCGGTCACGCGCAGATACCACGGGTAGGTGTCCCTGTCCTCGAGCAGGCCCTCCGGCTTCTCGGCGGGCTTCCAGAACAGCGAGTCGTGTACCTTGACGCCCTCTTTCAAAGCGTCAATGACGTCGGCCACAACGGCGCTGGCGGTGGGCAGCTTGCCCGCGCCCTTGCCGTAGAACACGACGTCGCCGAGCATATCGCCCTTCATCAAAACGGCGTTGAACACGTCATCGACGCCCGCGAGCTGGTTCGAGTTGGAGACGAGCATCGGCTCGACGCCCGCAGCCATCTGACCGTCCCCGCCCTCGTTGTACCAGGCGATCAGCTTGATGGCGCTGTCGAGCTTTTCGGCGGCCTTGATGTCGGCGACGGTGATGTCGCGGATGCCGCGGGTCGGGATGTTGTCCGGGTAGACATGATGCCCGCAGGCGAGGCTGGCCAGAATGGCGATCTTGCGGCAGGCATCGCGGCCATCCACATCGTCGCCGGGGTCCTTCGTCTCGGCGTAGCCGAGCTGCTGGGCAATTTTCAGGGCCTCGTCAAAGCCCATGTTCTCGCGCTTCATCTTCGTCAGCATGAAGTTCGTCGTGCCGTTGACGATGCCGCGGATGCTGCTGATATGGTTGGCGGCCAGGCACTGGTGCATCGGGGTGATGATCGGCGTGCCGCCGCCGACGCTGGCCTCAAACAGGAAGGCCGCGCTGTGCTCTTTGGCAAGGGCCAGCAGCTCTGCGCCGTAGGTCGCGACCATCTCCTTGTTGGAGGTGCAGACGCTGCGCCCGCTCTCGAGGCACCGGCGCACATACGGGTAGGCAAATTTTGTGCCGCCAATGGTCTCGACGACGACCTTGATTTCGGGGTCATTCAGGATCGTGTCGATGGATTTCGTGAAAAGCGCGGCATCCGGAGAACCGGAAAAGTCCCGCACATCCAGGATATATTTGACCTCGACGGGCTCACCGGCGCGGCGGGCGATGGAGGCTGCATTGCGGCGGCAGACCTCCAGCACACCGGAGCCGACCGTGCCGAAGCCCATGATTGCGATTTTAGCCATTGGAAAAATCCCCCTATTCTTACACTCGGTATATGCTCTGTAGGGGCCGGGCATGCCCGGCCCGCGGCTTTCCCGCGATAGAGCTATTCCGGCAAGGCTGCGGGCGAGGCATACCTCGCCCCTACCCTGCGGTCACGCGCCTCTGTGGATCTCCACCACGCACGGCTGGTGGGACAGGCGGGTCAGCATCTCGTCCACCGGCATCTGCATCGTGCCGGTGCGGACGGTGACCTCGACCTGGGCCGCGCCGTTCTCCGGGCGGGACTGGGTGATGGTCACGATGGACGCGCCCGCCGCCGAAATGCCCGACAGCAGCCCCTGCAGTGCGCCGGTCTTATCCAGCAGCGTTGCCACCACGGTGATGGACTCGCGCCCGGTCTCGGCGTCAAACACCGTATCCTTATATTTATAGAAAGCACTGCGTGATATGCCTGCCTGCTTGGCCGCGGCGGAGATATTGCTCACCGCACCCGAGGCCAGCAGCTCCTTGGCCTGCAGCACCTTGACAAAGACTTCCGGCAAAACATCCGCGTCTACCAGCAGAAAACGCCTCTCGGCCATCATGTATCCCCCTTGTGTACAACTGTTCTCGATGTGTCCCATCATACCACGGGCAAGGATCGGTTGCAAGCCTTTTGCGGCGGTTTTGTGCAATTTGTCAAATTGCACAGCCCACATCAGGGAAAAGTCGACATCTTTTGTGCGAGTACAACTGTAGCTGATGCAAAAACACACCATCCAAACCGGGTACGATTCGAATGGTGTGTTTTTCTCTGCTGTGCGGTAGGGGCCGGACATGTCCGGCCCTGTCGTGTAAGGCAGACGTATGCTTACGGAAAGGCCGCGGGCCGGGCATGCCCGGCCCCTACATGGGAGGCAGCTTTTTATTCTGTCGGCTCAGTGGTGGTGTCCCCTGCGGCGGCGGCAGCGTCCGCGGCGGCCTGGGCCAGGGCGGCGTAGGGGTCGTCCTCGGAGACCGTGTAGCTGTTGTCGGGCAGGTTGTCCTCGGTGTAATAGCCCACACTGCCGCCGCTGGAGATGATCGCGCCGGTGGAGGTGTCAAAGTGTTTCTCGACGACGTTCTCGCCCTTGGCGAACTCCTTGACCGGCAGGTCGGCCTGCAGATCCTCCATCAGTGCCTTCCAGGCGTACTGGATGGGGCTGGCGTTCTTGCCCGCCTTGCCCAGCGTGTCCATCTCGGTCGGGCGGTCACAACCCCACCAGATGGCGGTGACATAGTACGGCGTCAGACCGGCAAAGGTGTAGTCCTTGTAGTTGCTCGTCGTACCGGTCTTGGCCACAGAGTCCATCTCGCCGTCGGGGGCTTTGCCGTAGGCAGTACCCTTTCTGCTGTGCAGGACATTCCACATCATGCGGTTCATGATGTACGCCGTGTCCGCGCTGATGGCCTGGGTCGTGTTGATATACTTGTTGTTGTCCAGGATCATGTTGCCCTGGTAATCGGTGATCTCGGTATAGTAGTGCGGTGTCGTGAATGTACCGGTGTTGAACATCGTGTACGCACCGGCCAGCTGCACCACCGTCAGGCCGCTGCTCTGGGAGCCCAGGACCAGCGGTCCGAGGTCCATATCGTTCTCGGCGCTGATATAGCTGCATTCCAGCGTGTCATGGACAAAGTTGTACAGGTAGTCCACGCCGACCATATCGCCGACCCAGACAGCCACCGTGTTGTAAGACTGCTGCAGGGCGTCGTAGACAAGCATCGGGTTGCCCTGACCGCCTACACCGCCGTAGTTCGTCGGCCAGGCGCGCCACACATCGCTGCGGGACTGGGCAGCCTCGGAGAAGGGGCTCATGACGCCGATATACTGATCCTTCAGTACCTTCTTGTCCTCGGCCGAGTAGTACGGGGAGTCCAAAATCTGCGAAGAATAGTTGATGAGCTTATAATCCAGCGCCAGCGCATAGGCACCGATGGGCTTCATCGTAGAACCGGTCTGGTGCGGGGAGGTCGCGCGGTTGAAGCCCAAATCGTACTTCTTCTCGCCGATGCCGCCGCCGATGCCAAGGATGTTGCCGTCGTAGTCCAGCGTCGCCATGGCGGCCTGCGTGCGGACTTTCTCGTACACGCAGAGGTACACGGTGGTGTCGTTGGGGTAATCCGGGTCGGTGGAGGTGCCGGTCTTGAGGGTCGTGCCCTCGTCATCGGCGTAGACGGGGATAGCCTCCTGCCCGTAGACGGCGTAACCGTCCTTCGTGATGGGCAGGCCGGTGGCCTCGTCGTACTGCACCTCGTCCCAGTTGCTGCTGTCGGCGGGATAGTCGCGTAGGCAGACAGGCTCCTCGTGCCACAGTGCGGGGATGAGGTCGTCCTCGTTGTACATCGTCTTCTCGATGCCCGCCTGCACGGTGGGGTCAACGGTGGAGTAGATGCGCAGACCGCCGGAGAAGATCAGCTCCTTCGCCTCGTCGGCGGTGTAGTTCAGGTCCTCCTGCAGCTGGCTCAGCAGCTGGGTGTACAGGGCATCGGTGAACCAGGAGTTGCTGGACGAGCGGGTCGCGTTCTCGGTGGTGCTCGTCTTTTCGGTCAGGGTGACAGTCTCGGCCTTGGCGGCGTTGAACTCGGCCTCGGTGATATACCCCTGGGTGTACATCTCATACAGCACATGGTTGCGGCGCTTGATGAGCTCCTCGGGGTTCGTGGCGGGGTTGTACTTCGTCGGGTTCTTCGTGATGGAGGCGAGCGTCGCGCACTCGGCCAGGGTCAGATCCTCGACATGCTTGCCGAAATACTCGATGGAGCCGGCCTCCATACCGTGGATGATGCCGGTCAGCGGGATCGTGTTCAGGTACGCCTCAAGGATGGTCTCCTTGCTGTACTTGTTGTCCAGACCCAGCGCACGGAAGATCTCGCGCACCTTACGCATATTGTCCTGCTCGCTATCGCCGGTCAGGTTCTTGATGAGCTGCTGCTCCAGCGTGGACGCACCGCGGTTCGTGCCCCAGATGCGGTTGCCGGTGAAAGCGTTCAGCGCCGCGCCGATGGTGCCCTTGAGGTTGATGCCGGGCTCGGTGCGGAAGTTTTTGTCCTCGATGGCGATGACCGCGTTCTGCAGATTCTCCGGCATGGCGGAGAGCTCGCGCCAGATACGGTTCTCGTTGCGGGAGAGCGAGGCGTACTCGTTGCCGTTGATGTCGTAGATGATCGACGTCTGGCGGTTTTTCTGGTTGTCCAGATCGAGGGTCTCGCCGTCATCCGCCGTGACCTGCACGATATACATGGACAGCAGCACGCCGCCCACGCTGGCCGCCATAATGCACAGGCAGAGCATACAGCCGATGAAGCTGAAGATCATACCGATGATGCTGCGGCGCTTTTTGGGCTTTTTCTTGTTCTTGGGTGCGGGTGCGCCGGGCTGGCTGGTGGCGCCTGCCGTCGTCTTTACGCCATCTGTGGAGATATGGCGCTGCTGATTGGGTTCTATGGGAACCGCCTCCTTTGGTCTGTATCGAAGCGTGGTAACACGAAATTGCACAATGCTATAGAATGGATTATACCACAAAAAGGGGGCAAAAGTACAGCGTCAGACGTAAAATTCACAACTTTCGGTGTTTTTGTCTGTCATGGCGGCCATACTAACCGTGCAAGGGGGAATTATTATGCAAAACCGACAAATCGACGGGCACGGGCTGTACCTTTCGCTGCTGGCGGGGCTGGCCGTGCTCTGCCTTGCGGCGGCGCTGGTCTGGTTTGCCCGCCCGCAGCCGGAAACCGCCGCGCCGCGCTACCTTTTAAAGGACAGCGGCGGGCACGTAGCGCTGTACACCGCCGACGGCATCGGCCCGCTGGCGACCTACGACGACCTTTACACCCGCCTTCTGCCCGAAAGCGACGTCTTAGCCCTGCAGCAGGGCGTTTTTGTAGCCGACGAGGCGGAATTGCAGCGGCGGCTGGAGGATTACGGGCTGTGAACATCAGTGAGGAGTGAACACCGTGGGAAACGGTCTGTAGGGGCGAGCATCGCTCGCCCGGGGAAGGCAGAGGCCGCCGCAGACTTTCCGGGCGGATATGGAATCCGCCCCTACGTGCAGGGGTCGATGCCCGTCATCGACCCGGAAACGCTGCGGCATCTCCTCTCTCCTCACTTTTTCTTGCGTCTGCCCCGCTTTTATGCTATAGTATAGGTAACTACCATACTATAAAGGAGCTATACTATGAGCGAACAGGAAATTCTGAACGCGGTACAGGATATTTTCCGCGATAATTTTGACGACGACACCCTGGAGATCACCCGCAGCACCTGCGCCGATGACATCGAGGACTGGGACAGCCTGGAGCAGATCAACCTGCTGACGGCCATCGAGAAGAAGTTCAACATCAAGTTCAAGCTCGCGGATGTCCGCGGCCTGAAGGATGTCGGCGATCTGCTGGATCTGGTTGCACGGATGGTGTAAAAACCTTGCCTTCCAGAGGAGGCCAAGAGAATACGTAAGGCGGCATCCTGCCGCCTTTTTTCGAACAACGAAGGAACCTGCCATGAACCACTACACGCTGGCGGAGATGACCCCCGGCCTGACCGAGGAATTTACCGTGACCGTCACGCCGGAGATGATGGACGCATTCCGCGCCATCACGGGGGACGTCTCCCCCATCCACATCGACGCCGACTACGCCCGGGGACGCGGCTTCCCGGGGCGGGTCGTCTACGGGATGCTGGGCGCGAGCTTTTTCTCTACGCTGGCGGGCGTCTATCTGCCCGGCGAGCACTGCCTGCTCCACGGCGTGGAGTGCAAATTCGCCAAGCCGATTTTCATCGGCGACACGCTGACCGTCAAGGGCACGGTTGTCGACGTCAGCGAGATCGGCAGCGAGGCCGAGATCAAGGCCGTTATCACGAATCAGGACGGCAAGCGCGTGACCCGCGGCATCATCAAGGCCGGGTTAGCAAAATAACAAGGAGAAAATCATGTCCTATACCTATTTAATAACCGGTGCCACCAGCGATGTGGGCCGCGCGCTGATCGAGCGGCTGCTGCAAAACGCGCCCGCCGATACGCTCGTGCTGGCCCAGGGCTGCGGCGATCTGGAAAAGCTGGCTGACCTCTGCGCCCGCTTCCCCGGTCAGGTGCGCCCGTTCGACGTGGACCTGTCGGACCGCGCCAAGGTCGATACCTTCGTGCAGGTGCTGGCGGCCTCCGCCCCCGCGCCAACGCATTTCATCCACCTGCCCGCGCTGCCCGTTGTGAACGCCAAATTCAAGGCGTTCGACCAGACCCGCTTTGACCGCGATCTGGAAATTCAGGTCCACAGCGCCGTGCGCCTCTGCCGCGCCGTGCTGCCCGCCATGGCCAAGGCCAGGTTTGGCCGTGTGCTGTTCATCCAGACGAGCTACACCATCGGCTGCCCGCCCAAGAATACCGCCGCTTACGTCATGGCCAAGAGCGCCATCGGCGGGCTGGTCAAGAGCCTGGCCGTCGAGTATGCCCGCTTCGGCGTCACGGTCAACTGCGTCGCTCCCAGCATGATGGAGACGAACTTCCTGAAGGACACGCCCGATCTCATCGTGCAGGCCGCGGCGGAGGAAAACCCCATGGGCCGCAACGCAACGCCCGCGGACGTTGTGCCCGCCATGGCGTTCCTGCTCTCCGACGAGGCAGGCTTCATCACCGGCGTAACGCTGCCGGTCACGGGAGGTTCGGCCATTGTCTGATACAACATTCCGGCTGGCACGCCTCGGCGAGGATGCCGCCATCATCGACTTTATCAACGCAAACTTTGATATGCGCCTGCCGCTGCTGAACCGCCCCGAGCTGTACCACCACTACTACGCGGGCCGCGGCGGCGTGCCGCAGTTTGCCGTGGCGGAGCAGGACGGCGAGTACGTCAGCGCCGCCGGGTACATACTGGCCAACACAAAGCGCAGGCCGGACATCTGGGTCAGCGTCTGGGTCGCGGCCAAAAGCCACAACGGCGTGGGGTTGGAATTGATGAACGCCCTGCCCGGGCTTTTGAATGCCGACGTCGTCGCCTGCAATAACATCCGCCCCAACACCTGCACGTTCTACCAGTTCCTGGGCTGGAAGGCCGAGCGCCTGCCCCATTACTACCGGCTGGGCCGCCGCCGCGCCTACTATCTGGCAAAGCCGCTGCGGTATTCCCTGCCCCCCGTGCAGCGCGATCTGGGCCTTGCTAAAATCGAGAGCGCCGCGGACCTGATCCCGCTGGGCATGCCCGCCACGCCCCACACGCCGCGCAAGGATATGTGGTACATGCGGCGGCGGTACTTCCACTATCCGCACTTCAAGTACGATGTCTGGGCCGCGCAGGAGAACGGAAAGCTGCTGGCCTACGTCGTGACCCGCACCGTCACCGCGCAGGAGACCGGCTGTGCCGCCGTTGTGCGGCTCGTGGATTTCATCGGTGAGGACAGCGTGCTGCCCCGCATCGGCGCGGCGCTGGACGCCATCCTGAACCACGCGGGTGCCGAGTACATGGACTGCTACAACGCCGGTATTCCTGCCGACGTCTGGCTGTCCGCCGGCTTCACCGAGCGCGTCGAGGGCGACGGCTGCATCATCCCGAACTACCTGACCCCGCCCGTGCACGAGAACACCGAGTATTACTACTTCACGAACAAGCCCGAGAGCTTCGTCATGTTCAAGGCCGACGGTGATCAGGACAGACCGAATCTGAAATAATCGCGAAAAAGCCCGCTGTTGCGATGAACAGCGGGCTTTTTTCTATCTCAGGGGTAGTGCTTACCGGTCGTTCGGTTCCTTTTTGCCCCAGCGGTCACGGAAGTAGTGGGCGGCCAGCTTGGGGGCGCGCTCACGGGTGAACAGACCCTTGCGGTTGCAGCTGCCCACGCGCATCGGGCCCTGCTGGGTCGAGAAGTCCGCGAAGTTCCACGGCCACTCGCCCACGACAAAACGGCGCTCATCCAGACAGCCGTTGATCGTGCGGTAATACTCGACCTGGAACTCCTCGGTGAACATCTCGGGGGCAAAGCCATGCATACCGGCCACCGTGTCCGCGCCGTACTCCGACAAAATCAGCGGCTTGTCGATGGTCTCCCAGAAATCCAGCTCCTTCTTAAAGGCGTAGGCCGCGTTGTCCAGATCGCCGCTCAGGTTGTACCAGCCGTAGTAGCGGTTGATGCAGACGACGTCCATCGTGCGGGTCGTGATGTCCTTCGTGTAGTCGTTCTGGCAGCAGACCATCGTGACCGGGCGGTCCTGCGGGTCCTGGGCGTGGGCCTGCTCATACAGCGGGCGCCAGTAGTCGCGGGCGCTCTCGGGGAAGTGCTCGGTGTCCGGCTCGTTGCCCAGGCTCCACAAGGCAACGCAGGGGTGGTTCTTGTCGCGCTCGATCATCGCCCGCAGCACGGCGCTGTGGTAGGTCTTGAGCGGGAAGGTCTGATACGGGTCACAGGCCGGGCCTGCGCCGATACCGACGGCGGGCGTCTCGTCGATGACGACGATGCCCAGACGGTCACACAGGTCGTAGACCTCCTCGGCATAAGGATAGTGGCTCATCCGCAGGGCGTTGGCGTTCAGCCACTCGTACAGCTTCAAATCGGTCACTGTCACGCAGGCATCATAGCCGCGGCCACGGAAGGCCGAGTCCTCATGCTTGCAGGGGCCCTTGAAATAGAACGGTGCGCCGTTAATAAGGAACTTGTGCCCGCTGACCTCCACGCTGCGGAAGCCGAACTTCTGGCGGTACTCGTCCTTGCCGAACCTGACCAGCGCCGTGTAGAGATACGGCGTGCCGGGGCGGGGCTGCCACAGGCGGGCATTCTCCACCTGCACGGTGCCCGCGGCACCGTCGGCGCAGGCCACAACGCGGTCCTCTGCGTCCAGGATCTCCACCTTGACGCTGCCCTCGCCCACGGTGTCCACCGTGTAGCGCAGCGTGCCGGTCATATCGGCGGCGACGGTCACATCGCGGATGTAGGCCGCCGGGGTCGTGTAGAGGTGCACCGGGCGGGTGATGCCCGCATAGTTGAAGAAGTCAAAGTTCGGCAGGTTGATGCCCTGAGCCTGCTGGCGCGCCTTGCCGGCCTCGACGGCGGGAATGCCCGCGTTGTCGGAGCCGAAGAACGCCGTGCCGCCCTCGTTGCCGACAGGCAGCGAGCTGTGGCCGATGCGGTTGTCCACCTCGACATCGAGCGTCACGGTCTCGCCGGGCTGAGCCAGCGCGGTGATGTCGGCCTCAAACGGCAGGAAGCCGCCGCGGTGGCTGGCGATCTCCTGCCCGTTCAGCCGCACCACGGCGTTGTGGGTCACAGCGTCGAAGCGCAGCACCCGGCGCGCGCCCTCGGGCACGGTGAAGGTCGTGCGGTAGTAGGCCATGCCGTAATGGCGGCGGAACTCCGGGTCTGGGCTCTGGTCATTGTAGGAGGCCGGAACCGCAATGGGTTGCCACGGCTCATTGGCGTTGAAGCGGAAATCCCAAACGCCGGACAGATCCCGGACGCTGCGGGCAGAATTGGACTGCGGATACATAAACATTACCTCTCCTCTAGTATGCGAATAGGTCTTACTTATACCAACTTTCCACTGTGGTGGTAAAGACGGACGTGCCGACGGGGACGTCGTACCTGACCGCGGGGATGACCGTGTTGGGGTCGTATAGGTTCGTGTTGGGGTAGGCGTTTACAAGGAAGCCCTCGCCGCCCCGGCCCTGCACGGTGCAGCGGCAGGTGTCGTTGTGGGCCTCGGCCCCGGTGTCGTTGGCCGCGGCGGCAAAGCCGGCGGCGAACTTGGGCACGGCAAAGCCGCAGTCATACGCCGTGCAGGCGATGGTGCTCTCCACCGTATGGTTGCGGACGTGGCCCCACTTAGTGGGCACCAGCTCCGTCGTGACCTTGATGCCCGGGAAGGGCCGCCACTCGCTCAGCAGACGGTCCCCCATCAGGACAAACCTGTCGCTGTGGCGGCGCACGAAGGTCCAGCCGTCGATGACGAAGGCCAGCATACTGTCGGGCGCGGCCTGCTCCAGCTGCACATAGCTGCGGCTGGCCGAGAAGCCGAACCGCGTGTTGTAGACGAACTTGCCGTACTTCTCGACGAACTGGCCGTGGTCGCCCTTCTCGTAGTTGGCGGGCGAGTAGGCGTTCAGCTGGCCGTCCGGCAGACGCTGCAAAAGCAGGTCTGCGCTGGGCTGGCCGGTCACACCGGCGCGGGTCAGCTCGACGGGCAGCGGGGCGGCCTCGGCACTCCAGAACGGGTGGTCGTCGGGCAGGGCCAGCAGCAGAAAGACCTTCAGGCCCCAGTACGGGCTGCCGGGGGCGTTGTACTGCTCGGCCATGTACTGCTGCGGGTAGCCGTAGCCGATGGTCAGCACGCCGTCGCGGTCAAAGATGGGCCGTGCCAGCCACCAGTTCAAATTGCGCACGATGATGCCCTTCATGACCGGCAGGGGCAGCGGCTCGAGACCGGCCCAGATGCAGGCGGAGTAGAAAGCGCTCTGGCCGATGCGGTAGGTCAGGCTGCGGCCAAAAGGCAGCGCCGCGCCGTTTTCATCGAACCAGCGCGCAAACTGCTGGCCAAACTTGGTCGCGCGGTCCCGGTAGAGCGCCGCGCGGGCGGGGTCGGTCTTAGCGGCAAACACGCTGTAGAGCACGGTGTAATATTGGATGGCCCAGGGGTTGTAGTAATCCTTCTGGGGCTTGATGTCCGCCGGGCCGTCGGAGTACCAGCCGTCGGCGACGTACCATTTATCGACCTCGGCCATGTCAGCGGCGGCGCGGGCCATATCGCAGGGCATCCCGACAGAGTCGAGCGCCAGATTGACGAGCACGCGGAACAGCAGCCAGTTGCAGCCTGGCAGGTCATGGTGGTTGATCGTGTCGAGCCACTTTGCCAGATTGTCCTTTTCGGCGTCGGTCAGCGGCTCCCAGACGCTCTCAGGCGTCTCCAGGATCGCGCAGGCCAGCGCGGCCATCTCCACAAAGAGCTGGTCATAATCGTTCGGGTCGCCCCAGTATTCGGGGCTCTCGGGGTCGGTGCCGCTGGCCAGACCCTTGCGGTAGATGCGCAGGAAGTCATCCCCCCTGCCGCCGCCCGCCCAGAACGGGGCCAGCGCCCACAGCGGGCGGGAGAAGGCTTCCATCTCGATCGTGCGGCCCGGGTAGGTCACGCCGGTGTCGCCAAGGTGCAGCCGTGCGCCGCCCTCGGAATACAGCGGCAGCAGCGGGTCCAGAAATCGGTGCATCAGCGCCGTAAAATCGGACTTTGTATGTAATTTCATCACCAGTACAGCTCCCAATCCTTTGTCAATCTCGTCAGCGCTTCCATGTAGAAGTAGTCGCCCCAGCTGACGCACTCGTCAACGCCCTCGGGCGTGCAGGTGTTGTAGGGGCTCTTTTTGCTGTAGGTGCCGTGGCGCACAAGGCCGATGCCCTGCGGGCCTTCCTTGACGGCGTAGTGCGCGGCCACGCTGCCCAGCATCTGGGCGGCCAGCTTCATGTACTCGGCAGCCTCGTCGGCGCCGACGTACTTGGCGGCCTCCAGCAGGCCGCAGGCCACGATGGACGCGGAGGAGGAGTCGCGTGGCTCCTCGGTGCCGCTGGTGAAGGTCATATCCCAGTACGGGACCAGGTCCTCGGGCAGGCGCTCCAGATAGTAGGCCAGCACGCGGCGGAAGGCGTCCAGATACTCGGGGCGCCTGGTGTAGCGGTAGCTGATGGCCGTGCCGTAGACGCCCCACGCCTGACCGCGGGCCCAGCAGGAGTCATCCTTATAGCCCTGACAGGTCGCGCCGCGCACAGGGCCGCCGGTCACGGGGTCCATGAAGAAGGTGTGGTAGGTCGAGCCGTCCGGGCGGATGGAGTTGGCCAGACAGGTCGTGACATGCTTGTGCGCCAGATCGGCGTAGTGGGCGTCGCCGGTGGTCTCGCTGGCCCAGTAGAGCAGCGGCACGTTCAGCAGGCAGTCGATGATATAGCGGTAGTTGTCGGCAGCGCCGAGCGCGCCCCACGCCTGAAAGAACTCGCCCTTCTCCTGAAAGCGGGTGCAGAGCTGGTCGGCAGCCAAGATCGCGGCCTTTCTCCCCTTCTCACTGCCGGTCAGCTTGTAGGCGGCGACACAGGACGGGCTGTACAGGAAGCCCATGTCGTGGTGGTCGACCTCGATCTTGTGCTCAATGCGGTAGAGGAAGCTGTCCACCAGGGTCAGCGCGGTATTTTTGAACGCCTCGTCGCCGGTGCGCTCATAGCTCAGCCAGACCTCGCCGGGCCAGAAGCCGCAGGTCCACTGGTTGTTCTCGCATTGGGGATAGATGTCATGGACGCTGGAATGGTTCTGGCAGTTGTCGGTATACAGCGGCAGATTCCGGCGGACGAGCGCGATAGCGGTATCCAGCGCCTGCTCAGCCTCGGGTTTGGTCAAAATGGGGTTTTTGAAAGTTTTCATGGAGAACCTCTTTTTTTAGATAATAGATAATAAAAAAGGGGGGAGTTTTTGCCCGTTGGCAAAAACAAAATGGCGGTTGAGGAATTTCGTGCGGCGCCTTGCCGGCGCACTCCACCATATTTTTTATCTTTTATCTATTATCTCTTATCTTAATAAAAACCGGGGCGCAGGGCTTTCGCCTTGCGCCCCGTACAAATGGGTAACTGCTGGGTAGCTATATCAGCCCTTCAGGCCGGAGGATGCAACGCCCTGGACGAAGTACTTCTGCAGGGACAGGAATACGATCAGGACCGGGATCAGTGCGACAACGGAAGCCGCCATGATCAGGCCGTACTCTGCGGAATACTGGCTGATGAACATACGCAGGCCGATCTGGATGGTCTTGAGCTCGGTCTTGGTCAGGTAGATCAGGGGTCCGAGGAAGTCGTTCCACGTGTTGACGAAGGTAAAGATGACCAGCGTCGACACAGCGGGCAGAGAAAGCGGCAGCATGATGCGGGCATAGATGCCGTACTCGGACAGACCGTCGATACGGGCAGCCTCGCACAGCTCGGTGGGAACGCCCTCATAGAACTGCTTCATCATGAAAACGCCGAAGGCGCTGAACGCCTGCAGGCAGATGATGGCCAGATGGGTGTTGTTCAGGTGCCAGGAGCGCATCATCATGAACTGGGGCACCATGTAAGCCTGCCAGGGCACCGCGATGGTCGCGATGTAGCCCAGGAACAGCACGTTCTTGCCCTTGAAGTTCAGCTTGGCGAACGCATAGGCGGCAAAGGAGGAGGTCAGGACCTGTAAGATCGTGACGATGATGGTCAGGAACGCGGTGTTCTTAACGAAGGTCAGCAGGGGGATCTTCGTCCAGATGTCCACATAGTTCTGCGGGCGCGGGTTCGAGGGGATCCACTCAATGGGGAACGTAAAGACGTCCTTGTTCAGCTTGAAGGATGCGGAGAGCATCCACAGGAACGGGATGAGCATCAGGGCGGCCACGATGATGAGCAGTGCGTAGATCAACACGCGGCTGACAACATGCTGCGCCTTCATAGAGCCTGTCTTCTTCTTAACTGCGGTAGTAGCCATGTGTGTTTCCTCCTTCCCTTAGTCGTTGCTGGACGAGCCCTTGAACTGGATGATGGTGACAAACAGCACCAGCACAAACAGCACCATGGACACGGCACTTGCGTAGCCGTACTTCGGCGTGTTGACGAAGGCTACGTTGTAGATGTAGTAAACAAGGGTCATGGTCGCATTGCCGGGGCCGCCCTGGGTGATCATGTACATCTGGTCATACACCTTGAAGGAGGCGATGGTCAGCATGATGATAACGAAGAAGGTGGTGGGCTTCAGCTGCGGCAGGGTTACATTCCAGAAGATCTGCCACTTGCTGGCACCGTCCAGCTCGGCAGCCTCCTCCAGCTCGGGGTTGGTGCCCTGCAGACCGGCCAGGTAGATGACCATGTAATAGCCCATGTTCTTCCAGACGCTGAACAGGATGACCGTGAGCATAGCGGTGTCCTTACCGGCGGCCCACTTGGGCAGGTTCTCCACGCCAAGGGTTGCGAGGATCTGGTTGACCGGGCCCATGGAGGGGCTGAAGATCATGTTCCAGACCGCAGCAACGGCGACCAGAGAAGCAACGTAGGGGAAGAACGAAACGGTACGGAAGAAGTTGCGGAACTTGACCTTCTGGTTCAGCAGCATGGCCAGACCAAGGCTGCATACCAGCGTCAGCGGCACCGTGCCGATGGCGTAAACCAGCGTATTGACAAAAGCAGCCTTGAAAGTTTTGTCGCTCAACAGGGCAACAAAGTTGCTGATGCCGGTGAACTCAACGGGATGGACACCGTCCCAGTTGCAGAACGAAAGCCCGATAGCGAAGATCATGGGCACCAGCGTAAAGATGCAGAAGCCGATGAAGTTCGGTGCAATGAAGCTGTAGGCAACCAGACTGTCGCGGAGAGATTTGCTCATACCGCGCTTCGGTTTTGCCTGCACAGCCTGCGTGGTTTCAGCCATGGGTCATACCTCCTCGGTGTTTTGGCAATAAGTAAGGGGCAGGCGCGCCCGCCCGCCCCTTTTGGAAGGAAAAGGAAAACTTATGAAAAAGAAGTCAGGGAATCGTTTGGGAATCAGCCGAGGATCGCCTGGACCTGCTCGTTCATGTTGGCGATGCCCTCGTCAACCGTCTCGCTCTCGGTCATGATGGCGTCATGCTCGGTGTTCAGGATGGTCTCGATCTCGGAAGCCTTGTCAGACAGAGGCATCTCGAGGTAGATGGCGGTGGTGTTCAGAGCCTCAAGAGAAGCGTCGTCAGAGGGGAAGCCATCGGTAGAGGAGATGATCTTGTTGGTCTCGTCGCTGGCAACGGCGGGGAAGGTGCCGACGGCAGCAACGCACTTGGCGCCGTCCTCAGAAGCGCACCAGTTGACGAAGTCCAGAGCAGCCTCTTTCTTCTCGGAGTTAGCGTTGACGGCCAGGCTGGTCACAGTGCCCAGAGTAGAACCGGCAGGTGCGCCGTCCGGATGAGGATACTTGACGATGCCGAAGTTGACGGGCTGGACACCGTTGGAGGCAGCCTCCGCATTGTACTTCTGCAGGGTAGCGATGAACCAGGAGCCCATGTTGCACATAGCCGCCTGGCCGTTCTCAAAGGCACCGGAGTAATGCAGGCCGGAGGTCTTTTGCTCGCCGTAGTTGGGGATAACGCCGTCAGCCTGCTCGGACAGGACCTGCTCGTAGTAAGGCTTCAGGAAGTCGTAGTTGCCGTCGATAACGGTGTGCTGGCCGTCCAGGATGCCGAACAGCGTGGTGGTAGAACGCCAGGTGTGGTAGATGTTGCCGTAGACACCGGCCTTTTCATTGACCTCGCGGATCTTGGCGTCGAAGTCCGCCATCGTCATATCATTGGTGGGGTACTCGACACCGGCCTGATCGAAGATGTCCTTGTTATAGTAGACGACCCAGAAGTCAGAGCGGAACGGGACAGCGTAATAGTTGCCGTCCTCTGCAGTCAGCTGCTCCAGAACGCCGTTGAACTTGCTCTCGTCAGTGGTCAGCTTGCCGCTCAGGGGTTCGAGCATGCCGAGGTTGATCAGGTTGGAGTAGCCGGGGATGTCCTTGATGGACAGAACGTCCAGCTCACCGTTGCCGCCGGCCAGCTGGGTAGCCAGCTGGGTCATGTAATCGGTGGAGCCCAGGTCGGTCATCTCGATGGTGACGTTGGGATGGCTCTCCATATAGCCGTCAGCCAGAGCCTGCCAGTAAGCAGTGGAGTCCTTATCCCACAGGGCCCAGTTCAGGGTGACAGCCTCGTCGCCGGAGCCGGTGCTCTCGGCAGTGGCCTCGGTGGAAGAAGCGGTGCTCTCCGCGGTGGAAGCGGTGTCAGCGGTAGAGTCGCCGGAACCGCCGCAGGCGGCCAGGCTCAGGGCCATGGCACCTGCCAGGCCGAGAGCAGCAATTCTCTGCATTTTACGCATAATGTTTCTCCTCCTAATAAGAAAACATTTTTCGGGATCCAAGCTTGTCCCCTCATGGGGGCCTGTCCCTTTCGTTGCCATTATAATACATCATCTTCCCGTCGAAATGGATGGTTTTTTTGGGGTTCGGTTTGCAAATTTTACGGCAGTTCCCCAATCGCGGCGGAAAAACCTGTACTTTTTTAAGAAACCTGCAATATTTATCTTTCCTTACAGTTCTCCCTGTCTGTGCATGCGTCGTTTTGTCTGTTTTGTACATTTTTGCGCTTGACACGCCTATTATAATAAGGTATCTTTTTATAAACGGCGGTGTGTTTTCTTCCCCGCTTTCCTGCATAATCTGCATTTTTATTTACATAGGGCAACACCGCATAATTCTAAGTGCCGATACGGCGAGCGAGGTGCGGCAGCTGCTAAGCCAAAAGCGCAGATAATACTTTGTGTATTATCGAGCATTTTGGCAACGCAGATGCCGTGCCGCAGCCGCCGGAGCGGTGCTTAAGCCGTAAGGCGGGAATTGTGCGGTGTTGCCATAGAGGAGCCTTCATGGACAAGCTGAAATTCCGCCGCAGCGGCATCCAGGCACGGGTGCTGGCGCTTACGATGTTTTTTACGCTGGGCGCATCCCTGGTCATCGCCGCCAGCAATATGCACCAGATGACCGCCGAGTGGGAGCGCACGACGATCCTGAACGCCGAGTATGCCCTGCAGACCGCGGCATCGGCCATCCGCCGGGATGTGGATGAGATCGACGACCTGGCCGGCTGGTGCGCCTACAACCCCGGTATGCGCACCTACCTGCTGACCGGCGACACCGCCAGCAACCAGGCGCTGTCGATGTACCCGACAGTGTCCGCCAAGTTCAACTCGATGCGCACGATGGCCTACATCCAGCGCTTTCTGCTCATCAACGCCTCGGGGCGGCAGATGATGTTCGGCACGGCGGCCACCAGTGCCGTGACCCTGACGCCGGATATACTGCAGCGCATTCCCGGTTACGATTCGCCCAATACCGGGTGGGACTGCATTCTCCGCGACCCGCTGGCCCTGAACTCCCAGGCTGCCAACACGATCCCCGTCACCCACACCCTGACCCTGCCCGGCACAGACCGCACAGCCCATGTCTGTATCTTTGTCTCCCCTTCCCTGATCCTTTCCCCGCTGCGCAGCTTTACCCTGGCCGACGGCGGACAGCTGTATTGGGAAATGGGCGAAAACCTCTACACGATCAACGGCAGCCTGCTGTCCGCGCTGAACGGCTCCATCGCCGACTTTGACGATGCCGTCCCGCTGGACAGCAACACGCTCGACCCGAACACCGAGGTCTACACACGCGGGTCCGGCAGCAGCGCACAGCTTGTTGTGCGGTATCCCATCGGCATCCATGAGCTGTACCTGATCGAGGTGCTGCCCAACGGCCCCACACAGCGGCAGATCACCTTCGTGTCGGTGCCGCTCCTCATCAGCCTGACAGCCATCCTGCTGCTGGGCTGCTCACTGGCGTTCCTGCTGCACCGGATGATCGCCCACCCGATCTCGGCGCTGCAGAGCCGCATTGAAAAAATCAGCGGCGGCGATTTCTCTGCCGACCCGGATATTGAGTGGGACAACGAGCTGGGCGACATCGGCCGCGGCATCAACAGCATGTCGGCCGGCGTCACTGCGCTGATGGAGCACCGCCTCGAGGACGAAAAGCAGAAGCAGGACCTCGAATACCGGATGCTGCAAAACCAGATCAACCCGCACTTCATTTATAATACGCTCAACAGCATCAAGTGGATGGCGACCATCCAGCACGCCCCCGGCATTGCCGAGATGGTCATGGCGCTGTCCCGTCTGCTCAAGAGCATCTCCAAGAGCAACGAGCGCCTTGTGCCGCTGTATGAGGAGTTTGCCCTGCTGAATGACTATTTCACGATCCAGCAGTACCGCTACGGCGGCACGATCACGCTGGACGTCAGCTATATCGAGGATGAGTCGCTGAACCACAGCTGCCTGATCCCGCGGTTCACTTTGCAGCCCCTCGTCGAGAACGCGATCTTCCACGGCATTGAGCCGAAGGGCAGTGCCGGGGAGGTCACACTGCGGGTCGAGCGCGACACCGCGAACGGCGATGTGCTCATCCACTTAACGGACGACGGCGTCGGCATGACGCCGGAGCAGGCCGCAAAGGCCCTGCAGGAGCCCGGCCCCGAGGAGGCCGCCGCCAAATACCGCCATGTGGGCATGTGGAATGTCCACAAGCGGCTGCAATACAGCTTTGGCGAGGCCTACGGCCTGAGCATTGAGAGTGAGCCCGACATCGGCACAACGGTAACAATCCGTCTGCCGGGCCCGGACAGCCAAAAATAAAGGGGGGGTTTCTTGTGACCAGAGTCTTGCTTGTAGACGATGAGCCGCTGGTCCTGATCGGTATGCAGGGCATGCTGAACTGGGCCGCGCTGGGCTATGAGGTCGTCGGCACCGCCCGCAACGGTGCCGAGGCGCTCAGGTCCGTTCAGGAGAAGCAGCCGGACATCGTGGTTTCCGACATCCGTATGCCGGTCATGGACGGCTTTGCGCTTGCGGAAGCCTGCCATAAGGACGGCTCCGCCCTGCCGGCCTTCATCATGCTGACGAGCTATGAGGAGTTCGACTATGTCAAACGCAGCATGCGTCTGGGCGTTGTGGACTACCTTGTCAAGATCGATCTGACCGCCGACAGCCTGACCGCAGCACTGGAGCACGCCCGCGACACTGCCGAAAAAGAAAAAAAGCTGCGGATGCCATCCCCTGCCCCGGTCAGCCTCGACACCTTCCGGGACCGGCTGTTTCTGCATCTGTACGGCGGGCTGTTCACGGATCGCGCCGTGTTTGACCGGCAGTGTGCCGAGCTGGGCGTTGCCTTCAAAGCGCCGCGGCATATTGTGGCGGTGGGCAGCCTGCAAACGCCCGACCTGCCCACAAGCCAGCTTGTGACGCTGAGCACCGGCGTGACCCGCATGGCCGCCGAAACGCTGCCCAAGTACCGCCCCTGCCGCGTGACCGCCATGGATCTGCGGCATTTCTCGGTGCTGCTGCCGCTGGAAGCGGACGAGGACCCCGAGGCTGTACTGGCTCCGATCCTGAAAACCGCCGGGCAGATTTTGTACAACTATTTCAGCACGGCCATTTACTGGGCAGTGGGCCGCCCGGTGAACGACATTTTAAAGATCAGCGAGAGCCAGCACGACGCCTTTGCCGCGCTGCCGCTGCTGCATGAGGGCGAGCCGGTGGCCTTCTACCATGAAAGCCCCAACACCCAGCTGGATCACCGCGCGCAGGTCGTCGGCCAGGTGCAGCAGTATATCCGCGATCATCTGTCCGAGCGGCTGACGCTGAACGATGTAGCGGCCGTCTTTAATTTCAGCCCGAACTATTTAAGCCAGCTTTTTGCACAAAACAGCGAGAGCGGTTTTGTGGAGTTTGTCACTGCCACCCGCATCACCGCTGCGAAGGAACTGATGGCCTCCACCGACCTGAAGGTCTACGAGATCAGCGACAAGGTCGGCTTTGACAGCGCTTTCTATTTCAGTAAGGTGTTCAAAAAGCTCAAGGGCGTCAGCCCCCGGGAGTACATGCAGAGAATGAAGGTATCGTATGTTGACGCAAAAGATGAAGCAACCGTTTAAGACCGCACAGCCGGTCCTGTTCCCGCCGCTGGCGGACCGCGCCGCGTGGGAGAGCCTGCCCGGCGCCGCACGCTGGGCCGCTGCCGGGCAGGCCGCGCTGGCGGACGCCCAAACCGCGCCGGAGCTGCCGCTCTCGCTGTGGCTGCAATTCACCCGCAGCGGGGACCGCGCCAAGTGGGAGCACGCCTACTTTGCCCGCCGCCGCACGCTCTGCGCGCTGGCCATGGCCGAGGCCGTGACGAACCGCGGCACCTATCTGCCCGCGCTGGCCGACCTGGCCTGGCGCATCTGTGAGGAGAGTGCCTGGCAGCTGCCCGCCCACAACAGCTATATCCGCGACACGCCGCAGCTGCCGCTGCCCGACGTGACCCGGCCCATTGTAGACCTGTTCGCCGCCGAGACCGGCGCACTGATCGCCACCGTCTGCGGCCTGCTGGGCGAGGCGCTCGACGCCTACGCCCCCGGGCTGGCCGCGCGGCTCAGGGGCGAGGTCGAGCGCCGCGTGCTGACGCCCTACCGCACCGCGCACTTCTGGTGGATGGGCAACGGCGACGAGCCGATGTGCAACTGGACGCCCTGGTGTACCCAGAACGTACTGCTGGCCGCCGCCCAGTGCGCCCCTGCCGAGGATCTGCCCGCCTATGTGCAGCAGGCCGCCTACAGCATCGACTGCTTTTTGAAGGACTACGGTGACGACGGCTGCTGCAGCGAGGGCGCACAGTATTACCGCCACGCCGCGCTGACGATGTTCAACGCGCTGGACCTGCTGTGCAAAATGGCCCCCGGCGTCTTTGACGACGTCTGGGCCGAGCCGAAGATCAGGAACATGGCCGAGTACATCGTCAACATGCACATTGCCGGGCCGTATTACCTGAACTTTGCCGACTGCAGCCCGCTGGCCGGGGCCCGCGGTGTACGGGAGTACCTGTTCGGCAAGCGGGTGGGCAGCCTGCCGCTGATGACGCTGGCCGCCCGCGACTGGGCCGCCGTACTGGCCGCGGACCCCGACCCGGACCGTCTGCACCACCCCGACGACAGCGAGGGCATCAACCTGTTCTACCACATCCAGGCCGCAATGGCCGAGCGCGAGGTCACCGACTTTGCCAAAACCGCCGCCCCCGCCGCTCCGCACGATGTCTGGTATCCCAGCGTCGGCATTCTCGTCAGCCGCCGCGGTGCCTATGCACTGGGCGGCAAGGCCGGCAGCAACGCCGACAGCCACAACCACAACGATGTGGGCAGCGTGACGCTCTACAGGGACGGCAGACCGCTGCTGATCGACGTCGGCGTGGAGACCTACAGCAAAAAGACGTTCAGCCCCCAGCGGTATGAGATCTGGACGATGCAGTCCGGCTGGCACAACCTGCCCCAGTTCGACCCGGACGGTGCCAAATACGACCAGCAGCCCGGCGCCGCGTTTGCCGCCGCAGACGTCACTGTGACCGACGCGCTGGACGGCCTTGCGATGGACCTTGCCCCCGCCTACGGCAGTGTGCCGGGGCTGGGCCGTTACCGCCGCAGCGTACATCTGACCGATACCGGCCTGACCTTGCGCGATGAGACCGACTACCCGGGCACCGTGGCCCTGACGCTGATGAGCGTCGAGAAGCCCGCCGTGGACGGTGATACCGTCGCGTTCGGTGCGCTGGCCGCAGCCGCCGTGACCGGTGCGGACAAAATCGTGACCGAGGCCGTGCCTATCGCCGACCCCCGCCTGCGCCAGGCCTGGCCCGACACGCTCTACCGCACACGCATTTACTTTACCCAACAGCTTTCCCTTGTGATAGAATAAAGGCAATACCGCACAATTCCCGCCTAACGGCTTAAGCACCGCTCCGGCGGATCTCCGCGCCAAGAGCCGCCGCAAGCGGCGGTTGCGCTCCGAAGCGCCTCGCTGCGGCTCGGTGTGCGGCACGGCATCTGCGTTGCCAAAATGCTCGATAAGACATCCAGTATTATCTGCGCTTTTGGCTTAGCATCTGCCGCACCTCGCTCGCCGTATCGGCACTTAGAATTATGCGGTATTGCCTAAAAGGAGACAAAATAAAATGGAACTCATCAAGCTCAAGCTCCTCGACACCGACGGCATGACGCTGCTGACGGCCCCCGCCGCCGGGCAGGTCAGCCTTGTTTACATGAACGCCTACAAGCCCGGTGACCGTGTCTCGCTGGAGATCGGCACGCCCGGCCAGTATGTGGTCATCCAGTTTGAGGACACAATGGCCCCGGCCCTCGTCTACGTCGTCAAGCGCGAGATCAACTTCCACATCCCGTTCGGTGAGCAGGCCATCACCTACAGCCCCAAGAGCTTTGCCGGTGCCTGCCACATCATCCGCGCCCGCTTTGCCACCCCGGAGGAGATCGCCGCGCGCCGCAACCTGGCCTACAACCCCTATGACGAGCACGGCGACACCGGCTTCTTCCCCCATGCCCATGCCAACGTTGAGACCCGCGGCGAGGCTGTCTTTGCGGCCCGCAACGCCATCGACGGCATTTACGAGAACGACGCCCACGGCATCTGGCCCTACCAGAGCTGGGGCATCAACCGCGACCCCAACGCCGCACTCACGCTGGACTTTGGCCGCCCGGTCACCATCGATGAGCTGCGCCTGACCCTGCGCGCCGACTTCCCGCATGACGCCTGGTGGACCCAGGCCACCGTGGAATTTGACGACGGCAGCCGCGAGGTGCTGGAGCTGAAGAAGTCCGCCGCCCCGCAGTGCTTTGCCATCGCCCCGCGCACGGTCAAGAGCCTGAAGCTGTTTGAGCTCATCAAGGCCGAGGACCCGTCCCCCTTCCCCGCCCTGACCCAGATCGAGGCCTGGGGCGTCGAAGCATAACATCTTTTATAACCGCACCAACAGCAAAGCCCCCGTCCGGCAGCGGACGGGGGCTTTGCTCTATAAAAATATACAAAAAACAAAAAGGGCCTCCGGCTTAAACCGGAGGTCCTTTTGGTCGGAGTGACGGGATTCGAACCCACGGCCTCTTGGTCCCGAACCAAGCGCGCTACCAACTGCGCTACACCCCGTAAAGAAAAACCGCAGCAACTGGGCTGCTGCGGTGTGGTTGGGGATGAGAGGATCGAACTCCCACGGGCGGAGTCAGAGTCCGCTGCACTACCATTATGCGAATCCCCATCGGGTTTGTGTCTTGGGCGTCTGCCCTCAACGCTCATATATTATAGCGTGCCCGATTGGATTTGTCAACGCCTTTTTTGAAAAAACTTCAATTTTTTCTCCAAAATTTTCAGTTTTTCAGAATTCATCGCTGCTGCGTCAATCGTTTTCTGTTATCCGGTGCAGGTGGATAAGCTTAACAGCCGGCGGCACTTTTATTTCTTGGGCTGATACCGCATGTCCGACACGGTGTACACCGTAATGAAGGCCTGCGGGTCCTCGCGGTTCATGTAGCTCATCAGCTTCTGGTATTCGGCCTTGTCCACAATCGTGATGATCTCGCGGCGTTTCTGCATATTGTACGCGCCGTAGGATTCATACACCGTCGCGCCGCTGTGCAGGTCCTCAATGATGAACCGGCGCAGTTCTTCTTCCTTCCCGGTGATGATGCAGACGCGGCGCTTGATGTTGTGGTCAAAGATAAAGTGGTCGAGCACAAGCCCGTTAAAATAGGTACCCAGCACGCTTAAAACCACGGTCTTTTTGTCGTAGACCAGCGCGGCGGAGAGCGCCACGCAGATGCCGGACAGCGACATGGCCTTGCCCAGGTCCATGTGCAGGTATTTGTTCATGATCTTGGCGACGATGTCCAGCCCGCCCGACGAGGCGTTGCGGTTGAACAGGATGCTCAGCCCCACGCTGACGACGAGGATGTAGCACAGCACGTCCAGCTCCTGGCTGTCGGTCAGGGAGCCGAGGTTCGGGAAGAGCCGCTCGAACAGGCCGATAAACGCCGGGAGCAGGATGCTGGTGTAGACCGTCTTGGCACCGAACTCCCGCCCGCAGGTCAGAAACCCGATGACGAGCAGCACGACATTCAAAATCATCGTGATGGCTGACAGCGGCAGCGGCACAAAGTTTGCCAGCACGATGCCCAGACCCGAGATGCTGCTGACCGAGGCATGGCTGGGCACAAGGAAGAAGTAGACCGCCGCCGCAATGATGGCCACGGCTCCGGTCAGGATGGCAAGTTCCCGCACCGCCGCGGCGGTGGGCACAGCTTTTTTGTTCATCGGCAGACCCTCACGATTCCTTGATGCGCTTGCCGCGGCGCATTTTTCTAAACGTTGTCATTTTTGTTTCCTCTTTCTTAGTAGTATCGTACCACCTTAGTAGTATCGTACCACAAGACGGCACAGTGCACAATGTACTGTATCGTTATTTGTTTCGTACTATTTTCCTTTTCCGTCCCAGAGTACCTGCCGCGCCTTGCAGCCGGAGCTTTTTACCCTCTTATTGTAGCACACCCCCTTTAAAAAGAAAAATAAAATTTTCACTTCAAACTGTGCCGTTTGTTCCAACACCGGCGGCGTTTTTTTCGGCGGCGGGCAGGGTTGTTATCCGGCGCACATTTTCTGCCGGAGCGGGGCGGCGGGGGTTGGAATCCGCGGCACAGTTTTCTACAGGTTGTATTGTTATCGGCGGCACAGTTTGCCGGGCAGCCTCTTTTATACAGGTTGTTATCCTGCACACAATTCCGGTGAGCCGGCGTTGGAATTCCCCGCACAGTTTACGGCGGGCAGGGTTGTTATCGGCAGCACAATTTCGGTGCGGTGTACATCGCGGGGCAAAAAAAACGGTTGTTATCGGGCGCACAATTCGGACTTTTTTCTGCGGGCGGCAGGTTGTTATCCACAGCACAATTTGCGCGGTGGGTAAAATTCGGCTATTGTTATCGGCAGCACATTTCGGAATTTCGTCTGCTTTCCAAACGTGTCCGGACCGGGTTGTTATCCAGCGCACATTTCCGGCAGTGGGGTTGTTATCGGGCGCACAGTTTCCAAACTGTAGAATTTTGGCGGCTGTTGTTATCGACGGCACATTTCTGAAAAATCCACCGTACAGCGCACAGCCGGTATTGTTATTCACGGCACAATTCGTTTTTTCCGGGGCAGAGCGGTTGTTATCCGGCGCACAATTCGCAAAAATCCGTTTTTTTGCAGCGCGCCCTGCCGTGGGTTGTTAGTCTGCGCACAGTTTGCCCTGCAGGGGCCGGGGTTGTTATCGACGGCACAATACACGGATTTTTCAGCACGGGTTGTTATTCAGCGCACATTTCCCCGCGGCAGGATTTTTCCATCCGCCCTGTTGGAATGCTGCGCACATTTCTCACTTTTCCTTTTTTCGCGCCCGGGGTTGTTATACTCGACACTTTTTAAAAATCCCACAAAATTTTCTTTGCCGCTATTTTCCTGCAAAAAAACTTTTTTACCGTTGTTACGCTCCGCACATTGTTGCGTTTTACACATTTGTGTTGGAATGCTGCGCACAGCACCGTTGTAACACAGCGCACATTTGTGTTGGAATATTCGACATAGCTATACTACTTTTCTAAATATATATAAATAGGGCTAAAAATCCCAAAACAAAAGAACACGGGATTTTGTGCGGCGCGGAGGAAATGTGCTGAATGTTACAATAATTGACACAGCGCGCACAATCTGCTATGATACGTTTAACGTGTTGTAAAGATGAGGTTTTGCAAATGACACCCCAAAGTACGTTGAAAACGACCCCAAAGGCCAACCATAACAAAAAGCAGGGGTCGAAGTCTGCCAAGGCGTCGCCTTCGACCCTTGTTGCTACCTATAGCGGGCGCGGCAATCAGACGATTGTCCGCAAATCCAACGACCTGATCCAGAACGCAATGTACAGCCTTTCGCTGAGCCAACAAAAGCTGATGCTGCACATTTTCGCGATGATCAAGCCGTCGGACACCGAGCTGCCCCGGTACGAGATGTCGATCTACGAGTTTTTGAAGCTCTGCGGCGTTGACCCGCACAACGGCTCGATGTACAAGCAGGTCAAGAAAAACATCGAGGACATCGCCAATGCCAAGGTCCAGTGGATCCGCCTGGCGGGCACCCAGAAAATCACAATGTTCCGCTGGCTTTCCAGCGCGACCATCGACGAGGGCACCGGCAAGATCGTGCTGACGCTCGACCAGTCGCTCAAGCCGCACCTGATCCAACTAAAAGAGTTCTACACAACGATGAATATCACCTATACGCTCCCGATGAAGAGCCAGTATAGTCTGAAAATTTATGAGCTGTGCAAGAGCTACCAGAACCTGTACATCACCAAAAAAGAGAAGGGCGAACCGCTGGTCTGGAACATTGAGACGCTGAAAAAGCAGGTGGACTGCAATGCGGCCAACTGGGCCCACGTGCGCCGCACCGTGCTGGACAAGGCCAAGAGCGAGATCAACGGCCACACTGACATCTATTTTGACTATGAGGTCTACGAAAAAGATCGTCAGCGCGTCATTGCGATTGCCGTCACCATTGAGCCGGTGGACAAGCAGGTCGCCGATGACAAGCTGAACGAGATCACAAAATCCATGTCCAACCGGGTCCGCAGCAAGAAGGGCAAGCTGACCCTGGCCGAGACCGGCACGCTGGATGACGACCCGAACGTGCTGACGCTCGAGTATGTCTCGGTGCCCGAGACGACGATCCCCTATTCCTACGGTGCTACGCCGGAATTGCTGCGTCAGGAGCTGGAGATCAAGGCAGAGCCCGACAAGCTGATCCGCGAGCTGACGGCGGACGAGATGGACGCCGTGCGCACGATCATCGATGCTATGGTAAAAATGGCCGGCACACCGCGCGGCAATGATAAGATGATCGACGGCGGCAACGCGACGTTCTTCCAGACGATGAACAACGTCATTGACAACTGCGGCGGTCTGCGCCGCTGGTTCGAGGGAGTCGCCACCCGCTACGCCGCCAAGGTCATCCCGGTGGCACGCACCAAGAGCGCTCCCCTGCCCTACCTGTCCCGCGCAATTTTGGAGGACCTGGAAAATTATCGTATCTACGTCACCGGCGGTATGCCGGAGGAGGTGGAGGACGACTACGGTGCACCCGAGACGCCGGACATCGTCGAGACCGCCGACTTTGTGGAGACCGACGCCGAGCCGGTCAACCAGCTGGTGCCGGAGGATGCCGCGACGAAGAAAGAGGTCACGGCGGCGCTGCTGCGCTACATTGACCGCGACACGCTCTCGGCCCGGCTGACCACCGGCCAGATGGAGGCATTCGACGATATTTTGCAGATGACGGCCTATTTTTGCCGTCGCAACGTCAAAGGCAAGGACGACGGCATGATGGAGGGCAAGGCCAACATGCAGTTTTTGGACGCTTTGAACAAGGTCATTGCCCGGTATGAGAGCCTGACCCCGCTGTTTGAGGCGATGTCGGTCATGATGGACTACGACACCTACTGGAAGGACCTGATGAAGAACCCCAGGATCAAAAATCCAAAGCTCGTCTTTCAGTCTGAGGTCGAAAAGGCCCTGCTGATGCCGTCCGCCGTCATCGGCGAATACACCGCCCGCAAGGCCCAGAGCGACACCGGCCACACGCTGCACCGAGAATACAACTGGACGAAGGCTTTTGACGAAGAATAAGACGAAAAAGCGGAATTTTTGAAAATGTGCCCTGAATAACAACAGCCCCGGGATTTTCCAAAGCAGAAAATCCCGGGGCTTTGCTGTCTGTATATTTATCCGCGTGTATAAATATTCACAACCGTTTAACAACCGACGCGGTGTGGGCGGATACAGCGAGTGCCCTTATCGTTTGCGGCAGTGACGAGTGTCACCTGGGCAGATTTCCGCATCGCTCGATCCGCCCGCAGACGCGCCTAGCAGCCCCTCACAGCCGTCTCAATCGCGGCCTTATCCAACCCTTCCCCAATCACGATCAGCACCTCCTGACCGCTGGGAATGGGCTGTACGGTTATGGTGTCGCGGGCGGCGTTCAGTTCGACCCAGCCGCCGCCGTCGGGGATAAACCCCTTGACGCGCAGCACATGGCCGTATTTCGCGTCGTGCAGGAGCGTCTGCGCGGCCTGCCGGATCTGCGCGACACTGCGCCCGGCCTCGAGGAAATACAGCGAGGTAAACGCCTTGTGCTCGTCAAAATGCAGCTTGACGTAGCTTGTCTGCCGCCAGCCGCAGCGATCCACGCGGGCAAAATCAGCGGTTGTCAGCGCGTTCCAGTCCCGGCACAGTACATCGTCCGCGCCAAAGCGGCGGGCACAATGGCAGCCGGCCAGTGCGCGGTTCAGGTGGTCGATGACCGCTTCCGCCTCGCCGGGCGCGGCCAGCTGCGTGCGGCTCATGACGACAAGCCCGGCACTGGCGGCCTCGGAGGCCAGCAGGTAGTCGGCCTGCGGGGAAAGCTCGTTTTCCAGCTTGGCGTCCACAATGGCAATGACGCTGCCCAGCGTATACCAGCGGTCCAGCGGCTCGTCCCGCAGAACGTCGTAGAACTCGTCCACGTCAAAGATGCCGCTCGGCTCAATGACGACCCGGTCAAAGCCGCGCATTGCCATTGAGATCAGCTTGGTGCGCATCCGGCGCTGGTGGGTGTCGCAGTCACAGCCGCCGCTGATCGTCTCAATGTCGCAGTGCTCCCCGATCAGGTCCTGCAGCAGCATGGCATCGACGTTCACCGCGCCGAAGTCGTTTTCCAGAATGCAGACGCTGTGCCCCTGCGCGACGAGATACTGCACGTAGCGGCGCAGGAACGTCGTCTTGCCGGAGCCGAGAAACCCAGTGATCAAATCGACCTGTACCATCTTACTCCTCCTTCGGGCAGGTCATGCCCCGCTGGCGACCAATGGTCGCCCCTACACACGCAGTACGGCAAGAATGCAATTTTTTGACGGTCTGACTTTATTCGTGAATTTCCAAAGGAAGATTGTCAGGGTCGGAAAAGAATGTCATTTTTTTGCCTGTGTAAGCATCGACTCGGATCGGCTCGGTTAGGATGCCCTTTTTATTCAATTCTCTTACGGTATCATCGACAGAGTCTACAGCAAAGGCAAGATGCCGGAGGCCGTAAGCCTCTGGATAACTGGGGCGTTTCGGGCAATTTTTAATGATAAAAAGTTCTAATTCCATCCCATCGAGTTGAAGATCGATTTTATAATCATCGCGTTCCGGTCTGTAATTTTCTCGAATGACAGAAAAGCCTAACAGATCCACATAAAAGCGCCTTGATTTCTCATAGTTGCTCCCGATAATGGCAATGTGATGAACTTTTTTCAAATTCATGGCGTATTTACCTCTCCCCTGTCTGGTGTAAAGGGTGCCAAACTCATTGCGGCTGCCTCTCGCCAATTTCCGATGGGTTGAACTAAGCCAAGTATACCGCACCAGCCAATAAAAAAATACCCCCGATATAGTGAATTTCTGCCAAAACAAAAGTCCATGGCAGACACCAGATGGACACCGCTTTCTCGGCGTAGTCCTTGCAGTCATGCGGCTGTCCTTCAATGGACGCTTCACGCTGGCTGTCGGATGAATAGCGGGCGTAGATCACGGCGGTCATGGTTGCACCTCCTTGGCGCGTATTCGACTTGCCTTTATAGTATCGGGTCAAGCGCAGCTTGTCAACAATCTGCGAGCAGATTGAAATGTGAAAATTGCGAAACGCAGCGAAAAAGGTGAGAGCAAGAATCGTCCCGTGGCCACAAATTTTCAATTCTTGAAAATTCTTGCCCCTTTGGGACAGCTTCTTGTTGGGGCGTGCCTGCCCCAAACCCTGCTGGATAAAAGCAAAGGTGCATTATCTGCCTCGATGCTTTGCCTTTCGCTTCTGCTGTTTCAGTTCAAATTGACGCTGCTTTTCTTCTTCGCGCTGTTTGCGGCTAAGTACTTTTCGCACCAGCTTGCTTTCTTCTCGCTGCATTTGCAAAGCCTGCTGTGATTTTGTACCGATTCCCATGGCGGCTACTTCCTTTCGGATTTGCCGTTGCAATCGCTTTGGGTTCACAGCTTCTTTCTTCACAACTGTCTCAACAGATGGACTGAAGTGCAGCCGACTGTAATTTTTAAGTAGATACTCCCAGATTTCGTAGTCCTTTGGTTCTGCACCAAACGTGACTTTACACGCCGAGAGCTTTCCTTTCTCAATGCACTCAAACACGCCGACCCAGAATGGAGCTTCAAAAAATACAGTCAGTTTTGTAGAATCAATATCCATAACGAAACCCTCCTGAATAAATCCTTGCAGGAACGGACAACCCGGAGGGGAAGGTTACTTACCTGCACTGTATGGTGCAGACGGCTGGGCTACCTACCAGCTCTGGCATCTCTCCGAAAGAAATGCGTTGCGTTTTTATCCTGCTTTTATATAAAGCACATCCCGGTGCATTATATCTGCCTTACTTGTTTTCCAATGTGGAGTATACCATACTCTGCATAAAAAAGGCAAGTGTATGCTAAAATGTGTACGGCATCAAAACAAAAGTCCCATACCGGGACACGGTATGGGACTTTTGTTTTGGTGGAGGATGGGGGACTCGAACCCTCGACCTCTGCGATGTGAACGCAGCGCTCTAACCAGCTGAGCTAATCATCCGTATGCGATTGACAAATGATAGTATACAGGATTTGCCCGGATTTGTCAAGCGCAAATTTTCAATTGTTTTGTTGTTGTCCTCCTCTCCCCCCTGCCCGCAAAAAGACCCCGCCTCACGGCGCGAGAGACGCGCTGTGAGGCGGGGCTTGCAGTTGAGAGGAAAAGGGAGTTACCTGCTCAGCTCATCGGCCAGAGCGGCGAGCTGGGCCTCGCTGGCGGCATTCAGCGCGCCGCGGACCGTGACGGTGGTGGCAGCGTAGGTCAGGTTCTTGCTGCCCTCAAGCATTTTGGTCATGACCTTGGCGGCCATCGGCGCCCAGGAGCCGTTCTCGATAAAGGCCACCGTGCGGTTCTGGTAGTTGCGCTCGGTCAGGTGATGGATGAACTCCTTCATGAAGGGGAATACATCGGCGTTGTAAGTAGGCGTGGCCAGAACCAGCTTGCTGAAGCGGAATGCCTGCGCGACGGCCTCGGCCATATCGCAGCGGGCCAGGTCCATGGCAACCGTCTCCACGCCCTTCTCGCGCAGGGCCTCGGCCAGGCGGTTGGCAGCCTCGGCAGTGTGGCCGTAGATGCTGCTGTAGGCGACGAGCACACCCTCGGTCTCGGGGCGGTAGGCACTCCAGGTGTCGTAGGCGGCCAGCACATCGCCCAGCTGCTCCTTGTGCAGGACGGGACCGTGCAGGCTGCAGACGGTCTCGATGTCCAGCGCGGCGGCCTTTTTCAGCACGGCCTGCACCTGCACGCCGTATTTGCCGACGATGCCGATGAAGTAGCGGCGGGCCTCGGGCAGCCACGGCTCCTCCACGTCGAGTGCGCCGAACTTGCCGAACGCATCGGCGCTGAACAGGACCTTGTCTGCATCGTCATAGGTCATGATGACCTCGGGCCAGTGGACCATCGGCGCGGTGACAAAGTGCAGCGTGTGGGTGCCCAGCGGCAGGGTGTCCCCCTCCTTGACGACGACGCGGCGGTCCGCGTAGTCGGTGCCGAAATAGGCCTTCATCATGTTGAACGCCTGGGCGGACGCGACGATGGTCGTGCCGGGGTACGCCTGCGCGAACGCGGCGACGGAGCCGGAATGGTCAGGCTCCATGTGCTGCACGACCAAGTAGTCGGGCGTGCGCTCGCCCAGTGCAGCAGCGATCTTGGTGATCCACTCGTCGGTAAAATGGGCATCGACGCTGTCCATGACGGCGACCTTGTCGTCGCAGATCAGGTATGAGTTGTACGCCATGCCGTTGGGCACGTCGTACTGGCCCTCAAACAGGTCAACAAGGTGGTCGTTGACGCCGACATACAAAATATCTTTGGTGATTTCCATACGTGTAAACCTCCCGAAAAATACCAGAGTTGTTATTCTGGACACAGTATAGCATAGTTTTAGGAATTTGTCTCGGTTTTTTTAAAAATAGTTTGATAAAATTTTTAAATACAGTTGATAGGTAGGGGCAGGAGGGAATTTGGAGGGGTGGGCAAGGCGCACGGGAGGGATGAATACCTCCCGTGCGAAGCAAAAAAGCTCCCCACCGATTCTTGGCGGGGAGCACAGGGATGTTTACCTGAAAATTATACGCGCGTTTTCAGAACCTCGTGCGCGGGCACGGGGGCGTCGATGGGACGGGGCGCGCCCTCGACCCACTGGATGGCCTTCTTGGGGCACTTGCTGACGCAGGTGCCGCAGCCGTTGCACTTGGTGTAGTCGATGACAGCGACGTTGTCCTTCAGGAAGATCGCCTGGTTCGGGCAGTTGCGCACGCAGAGGCCGCAGGCAATGCAGCCGACCTTGCAGGTCTTGTTGACCAGCGCGCCCTTGTCCTTGTTGGAGCACTTGACCGCGGGCTGCGGGGCAATGGGCTTCATCTGGATGACGTGGCGCGGGCAGGTCACGGTGCAGGCCGTGCAGCCGGTGCACTTTTTGCGGTCCACGACGGCCACGCCGTTGATGACGTGGATGGCGTCAAACTTGCACGCGCGGGTGCAGTCGCCCAGACCCAGGCAGCCATAGGCGCAGGCGCTGGGGCCGCCCGCAATGGAGGCCGCAGCAGCACAGGTCTGGATGCCCTGGTAGTCAAACCGCTTGCCGCAGTTCTCGCCGCCCGCACAGATGACGGTGGCGCGCAGGCTGGGGCGGTCGTCGGTGGCATTGCCCATGATGGTGTTGATGGCGTCGGCAGTCTTGTCGCCGCCCGGGGCACACTTGAAGGTGGGGGCACCGTTCTCCACGATGGCCTTGGCGTAGTCGGCACAGCCGGCGTAGCCGCAGCCGCCGCAGTTGGCGCCGGCCAGACATTCCGTGATCTGCGCGATGCGCGGGTCCTCATACACAGCCATGAACTTGGAGGCCAGCACAAGGATCACGCCGCCGGCCAGGCCCAGCACCACCACGACAACGATAGCAAATACGATCGGGTTCATTCTCTCCATTCCCCTTTCTTAGAATATCGCGTTGATGATGTTTTCGACCAGACCGCCAAAGCCCATGAAGCTCATGGAGGTGATAGCGGCAGAAACCAGCGTGATGGGCAGGCCCTTGAAGCTCTCCGGCGGGTTGGCGGCCTCGACACGGGAACGCACGCCGCAGAACAGCAGCATGGCGACCAGGAAGCCGACGCCCGCACCGGCGGCGCAGACAAGCGCCTCAGCGTAGGCCAGGCCGAAGCCGAACTCGGCCACAACGGCGGAGTAGTCCTGCACGGCCAGAATGGTGACGCCCAGCACGCAGCAGTTGGTCGTGATCAGCGGCAGGTAGACGCCCAAGGACTGATACAGCGCCGGGACGTACTTTTTCAGCGTGATCTCGATCAGCTGGACCAGAACAGCGATGACGAGGATGAAGATGATCGTCTGCAGGTAACCCAGATTATAGGCATCCAGCAGGAAGATCTGCAGCGGGAAGGTCACAGCCGTGGCAATGACCATGACGGCGATAACAGCAGCGCCCATGCCCGCGGAGGAATCCAGCTTTTTGGAAACGCCGAGGAACGGGCAGATACCCAGAAACTGCACCAGCACGTAGTTGTTGACCAGGATCATGCTGAAGAAGATGGTGGCAAACGTTGCGATCTGAGAACTCATTGTGCGGCACCCTCCTTCTGTTCTTCCTTGGCGGCGTCGATCTTCTCGAGCATGACGTCGCCGCAGCTCTTGCGCTCAATGGGCTTGTTCAGCTTGCGCTCCAGCCAGACACAGCCGGCCATCAGGCAGCCAAAGACGAAGAAGCCGCCCGGCGCGGAGTTCATGACGGTCATGCGGTCCACGCTCTCGGGGATGATGGTGATGCCCATCCAGGTGCCGCTGCCGATGATCTCACGGATGGAGGACATGAGCAGCATGGTCAGGATGTAGCCGATGCCCATGCCCAGACCGTCCAGCGCGGAGTCCACGACGGTGTTCTTGCAGGCGAACATCTCGGCACGGCCGAGGATGATGCAGTTGACGACGATCAGCGCCAGATACACGCCCAGCGCCTTGTACAGGTCGGGCACGAACGCCTGCAGCACCATCTGCACGACGGTAACAAACGTTGCGATGATAACGATGTAGCACGGCAGATGCACCTTGGCCGGGATGACCTTGCGCAGTGCCGAGATAACGATGTTGGAGCAGACCAGAACGAACGTCATGGCCAGGCCCATGCCCACAGCGCCGGAAACGGTGGTGGTGACAGCCAGTGCGGAGCAGCAGCCCAGCACCAGGCGCAGAACGGGGTTCTCACGGATGATGCCCGCGGTAAAAACCTTCCACTTGCTCGGTTTTTCGTTCATCGTTACTGCACCCCCTTGATCTCATTGTTGTAGCAGTCGATGGCTGCGTTGATGGCGTTGAACGCGCCGTTGCTGGAATACGTTGCACCGGCAATGCTGTCCACAGGGCTGCCGGAGGCGACCTCTCCCCCGTTCCAGCCGATAAAGCCGGAGGCGAAGGAATCGCCGGAGACCTTGGAGCCGATGCCGGTGGTCTGGGTGGAGCCGTCGATGGAGATACCGGAAATGGCACCCTCGGCGTCAAAGGCAACGTAGACCGTGACGTCCTTGCCGGAGTAACCGGAGGCCGCAGCCTTGACGGCGACATCGCCGTTCGCGGTCTTGACAGCACCCTCGACGCTGGCGGTGGTCAGACCGTCGATGGCAGTCATGCTGTCGGTGGTCGTGCCCTCGGGCAGGACGGAGACATAGGCGGCCAGGGTCTCGGCTTGGGTGTTTTCCGCAATGATGGGGGCGGTGATGTCGTTCAGCACAGCCAGCAGCGCGCTGCAGACCAGGCAGATGACGACCAGCACGATGACGGGCAGCACAAGCTCCTTGAAAGTGCTCTGCTTCTCGGTGGTTTGCTTTTCAGCCATTATTCCGCACCGCCTTTCTTGGCTTTTTTGGGCTTTTTGTAGCCCAGCGGCGTCTGGTGGCCCCAGGCGTTGAACCACGGGGTCATCAGGTTGCCCAGCAGGATGGCGTAGCTCATGCCCTCATTCATCGAGCCGAAGTGGCGGATGAGGAAGGTGATGAGGCCGATAAACACGCCGTAGAACAGCTTGCCCTTGATGGTGAACGGGCTGGTCACGTAGTCCGTCGCCATAAAGACAGCACCGAACAAAAGACCGCCGGACATGCACTCGATCAGGGCGGTGTAGGCACTGCCGGTGTTGAGCGCAGTCAGCACAAAGACCGTGGCAACGATGGTCACGGGGATGGTGGCCTGGATGGTCCGGGTGGCAACCAGATAGGCGAAGCCCAGCAGGATGGCCAGCACGCAGACCTCGCCCATCATGCCGCCGTGGAAGCCCAAAAAGACGTCCAGCAGGGGCAGCGTGGTCTTGTCGGCCACGGCCAGCGGCGTGGCGGAGGCCAGCGCGTCAACGGCCATGTCGGGGTAGACGTAGGCGGTCATGCGGGAGGTGAAGCCGAGGAACAGCACGATACGGCCCACCAGCGCGGGGTTGGCGAAGTTGTAGCCAAGGCCGCCGAACAGCTGCTTCGTGATGACGATGGCGACGAACGCGCCGACAACGGCGATCCAGAGCGGCATGCCCACGGGCATGTTCAGCGCCAGAATGATGCCGGTGACAACGGCGGACAGGTCGCCCGCGGTGTTGGGCTTTTTCAGCAGCTTTTCATAAATGTACTCAAACGCCACACAGGCCAGGGTGGTCACAGTGACCAGCACCAGCGCCTGCACGCCGAAGATCAGACCCGCGGCCAGCACGGCGGGCAGCAGCGCAATGACAACATTGCCCATCAGCCCGCGGGTGGTGGATGCATCGCGGATATGCGGCGAGGCGGTAACGATCAGACGATCTTCCATGGGTTATTTGCCTCCTTTCCGCAGCTCGGCCATGTACCAGCCCTTGGCAAGGCCCATCGTCTGGCTGACGGGGCGCTTGGCCGGGCAGGCATAGGTGCAGCTGCCGCAGGCTACGCAGAGATCCACGCAGCGTGCTTTCAGCGCAGCAAAGTCCTTGTTGGCAAAGTCCTGCGCAATGACGACGGGCTCCAGACCCATCGGGCAGGCCTCGATGCAGCGCCCGCAGCGGATGCAGGCGGACGGCTCGGGCAGCGCAGCGGCCTTCTTGCTGAACAGCAGCAGGCCGTTGTTCTGCTTGAGCACCGGGAAGTCGGCGCTGGGTGCAGCGCCGCCCATCATCGGGCCGCCGAAGATGATCTTGCCCAGCTCGACGCCCTCCTTGACACCGCCGCAGGCGTCGATGACGTCGCGGTACAGCGTGCCGATGGGCACCTCGATGTTCTGGGGCCTGGCGATGGCGTCGCCCTCGACGGTGACGCGCTTCGTCACCAGCGGGATGCCGGTCTTGAGGAACTTGCCCAGCGTGGAGACGCTCGTCACGTTCATGATGACGCAGCCCACGTCGGCGGGCAGGCCCGGCTTGCCGGAGGGGCCGACCTGCGGCACCTCGCGCCCGGTGCAGGTCTCGACGAGCGTTTTCTCGGCGCCCTGCGGGTAGCGCATCGGCAGGCCCTTGACCTCGACGCCCTTCATCTCGCGGGTCAGCGAGGTGAGCAGGTCGATGCACTCGGGCTTGTTGCGTTCAATGCCGATGATGCAGTGCGGGATCTCGCAGTACTTCATGACAGCGGTGATGCCGGAGATGATCGTGTCGCTGCACTCCAGCATCTCGCGGCAGTCGGTGGTCAGGTAGGGCTCGCACTCGGCAGCGTTGATGAGCAGCGTGTCGATGGTGTTGGCCGCCAGCTTGACATGCGTCGGGAAGCCGGCGCCGCCGACACCCACCAGGCCGCAGGCCTGCACGGCAGCCAGCAGGCTGGCTTTGTCGGTGACGACAGGCGGCACACAGGCCGGATCAACGGTCTGCGCACCGTCGGTCTTGATGGCGACAGCCGTCGTCATCGCGCCGTTGACCATGCGCAGCGGTGCAATGTCCTGCACAGTGCCGGACACACTGGAGTAGATATTGGCGGATACAAAGCCGCCGGCCTTGCCGATCACGGTACCGACCATGACGGTGTCGCCCTTTTTGACGACAGGCTCCGCGGGCGCGCCGATGTGCATCGACATGGGAATGACGACGTGCTCGGGCACCGGCATCTTGTTGGTCGGCTGCCCGGCTGTCGCCTTCACATGCGGCACAGCGGCACCCTTGGCAGAGCGCTTTAGGGACTTGAACAATCTGATTTCCCCCGTTTCTCTGATTTTTCTCGCCGCGGACGGGATTTCTGCTCCCCCGTCCGTGGTGGATAACTATACGGATTTATTGTACCATTTTTCAAAAGCATGTCAAGCAACCAAGTATGACAAAAGGTCGGTTTTGCATCGAACACGCAAGATTTGCAACAATTTGGGCAATCGCCGCAGAATAAAAAGCTGTATAAAAATTAACAATCCTACAAAGAAAACCCCTGGCAGATGTCGGTCTGCCAGGGGTGATACCGCAGGGATCGGACATGCCCGCTCCCTGCTTTTATTTACAGCTCGATCTCCTGCAGCCGCAGCAGGGCCAGGATATAAATCTTCAGCGCCTCGACCAGCTTCTCAAACGGGGTGCCCTCGTTCGCGCCGTGCATCGGGCCCGCAAAGGACGGAATCTCAATGTCGGTGTGCTCGGGGCCGAAGCTGACGGCATAGGGGAAGTGGCGCGCATAGGTGCCGCCGCCCATCGTAAAGGGCTTCTTGCCCTCGCCGGTGACGTCGTTGTAGGTGTTGATGAGCGTCTGGATGGCCGGGCTGTCCGCGTCGATGTAGAACGGCACGCGGCTGCTGACGTTCTCCAGCGTGGCCGCGCCGCCGCAGACCTTCCGGATGGCGGCAGTCATCTTTTCGGGGTCGGTGTTCGTCGGGTAGCGGCAGTCAAAGCTCTGGCGGATGACGCCGTCAGCCATCTCGATCGTGCCGCCGATGATGGTCAGCGGGTCAAACAGGCCGTCGTCCGCCGCAATGCCCAGCGCGCTGCCGTCGGTGTCGGCGTGCAGCGTGTGCAGCACGTTCAGGTAGGCCTCCTCCTGCGGGGTGCAGACGCCGCTCTTGAGCAGGCAGTTGACGATCAGGCTGATGGCGTTGACTGTGCCCTCGGGCATGGCGGCGTGGCCGCTCTTGCCCCAGCCGCGGATGACGGTGGCACCGCCCTCCCCTGCCTCGAAGGTCACGCCCTCGGTCTGGACGAGTGCGCCCGCGCCGACCTGCACCGTGCAGGAGGCGCGGTCCGGCACGGCGTTGTGGGCGACGCCGCCCTCGAACGCCGCGATGATGCCGTTCTCAAACTTCGGGCTGACGAGCTCGCCGTTGAAGCCGCCCTTCTCGCCGTTGCAGACCGGGAACTCGGCGTCCGGCGTAAAGCAGAAGGCGGGCATCGGGTAATGCTCGGCGTAGTAGTCTACGTCGTGCATGTTCGTTTCCTCGTTGGCACCCAGCAGGGCGCGCACGGGGTATTTCAGCGCCGCGCCGCTGTCCTTCAGGTACTTCAGCGCGTACAGGCAGAGGATGCTTGGGCCTTTGTCGTCGGCCACGCCGCGGCCCAGCAGCCAGCCGTCCCGCACGCGGACCGTGTAGGGGTCGGCGTCCCAGCCGTTGCCCTCGGGCACAACGTCGGTGTGGGTGATGGTCGCCAGGAACTTCTGGCCGTCGGCGATCCTGCCCGTCTCGGCCCAGCCGATGTAGCTGTCGGCGTTGAAGGTGTCCAGACCCAGCTCGTCGGCGATCTCCAGCGCCTTGGCCAGCGCGGCCTTGGGGCCGGGGCCGAACGGTGCGCCCGGCTCGGGTGCGCCCTCCACGCTGGGCACGGCCACCAGACGGGTGATGTCGCGCAGGATGTTGTCGCGGTTTTCCTCCACAAAGGCGTCAATGGACGCCCAGCGCGGATCGTTTACGTTCATAAGAATTTCCTCCTGATGTTTTTTATTCAGTATAGCACATTGGCGAAATTTGTAAAGGAAAGTTATGTCGGGGTCAGTGCAAGGGTCGGCGTCCCCGACGCCCCGCATTACCGCATACGCCCCTCCCCGCCCATCAGTGCCGTCATCTCCTCGATGCGCTCCAGCGGGAACGGCGGGGTGCAGAGCGGGCGCATGGCGATGCTCATGAGAAGCATCGGGTTGTCGTCCGCGGCGATGCGGTTGGATGTCAGTTTGCCGCAGAGGCGGCAGCGGTGGATGATGGCCCACTCGCCGCCCTTGCGCACCCAGACGGCCACGGGTTCCATCTGCCCGCCGCAGTCCGCGGCGCGGTCCCCGGGTTCATTGTCCAGATGCAGGCTGGTCAGGCAGTTGGGGCAGTGGTTGCGGTGCTGTGTGCCCGCCGGTTTACCGCCGTAAAATATCAATCTTCCTCTTCCCCGTTGTCCATCGTCACGATCTCGCAGATGGCGCGGCCCGTGGGGGTGCCGGCCAGACCGCCGATGCCGGTCTCGCGCAGGTCCTTGCTCATCGCGTTGCCGACCTCGGCCATCGCGTCAATGACCTCGTCCGCGGGGATGTGCCCCACGACCCCGGCCAGCGCCATGTCGGCGGCAGAGACCGCGTTCATGGCACCGATGACGTTGCGCTTGATGCAGGGGATCTCCACAAGACCTGCCACGGGGTCGCAGACAAGGCCCTCAAGGTTGGTCAGCGCCATGGCGAACGCCTCGGCGCACTGCTCTGCCGTGCCGCCCTTGATGTCCACCAGCGCCGCGGCGGCCATGCCGCTGGCCGCGCCGACCTCGGCCTGACAGCCGCCCTCGGCCCCGGCCAGCGTGGCACGCGCGGCAACGACCTGCCCGAACCCGGCAGCGATATACAGGGCGCGGTGCACGGCGGCCTCGTCGGCCAGCCCGCGTCGCTGCAGCGGCAGCAGGACCGCAGGCAGCACGCCGCAGCTTCCCGCCGTGGGCGCGGCCACGATGCGCTTCATGCAGGCGTTGCACTCGGCGGTTTTCAGTGCCTCGGCCATGACGTCGGCAAAGTAGCCGTCGGCGTAGAGCACGCCGCGGGCCGCTGCCGCGTTGACCTTGGCCGCGTCGCCGCCCGCAAAGCCGCTCATCGAGCGGTCTGCACCGCAGTAGCCGTCGCTGGTGGCCTGCATGACTGCCCACAGACGGTGCATCTCGGCCTCGCTTTCGGCGCGGGTCAGGCCGCTTTCGGCCAGATCGCTCTCAAGGATAACCTCATACAGCGGCTTGCCGCTCTCCTTGCAGAGGTCGATCATCTCATGCACGGATGAAAATGCCATCTTTCCCGCCCCCTTACAGATTCAGAATCGTGACCTTGACGATGCCCGGCTGGCTGCCCAGCTGCCCGGCGATCTCGTCCGGGATAGGCTCGTCGCACTCCAGCACCATGACGGCGTAGCCGCCCGCCGTCGAGCGGTAGAGCTGCATCGTGGCGATGTTGACACCGTGCTGGCTCAAACAGGTGGTGACGGCTGCCACATGGCCGGGCGTGTCCTGGTTGTGGACGATCAGCGTGTTGTGGTCTCCGCCAAAATTCGTCGTGATGCCGTCGATCTGGCAGATGTTGATCCGCCCGCCGCCGATGGACGCGCCGACGACCTCGAGCTTACGGCCCGACGCACCGGTCAGCCGCAGCACCGCCGTGTTGGGGTGCGCACCGCGCAGGTTTGTGGTGCCGATCTTAAAGTGCAGCCCGGCCTCCTTGGCAATGGAAAAGCTGTGCGGGATGCGGTCATCGTCCGGCTGCATGCCCAGCAGCCCGGCGACAAGCGCCCGGTCCGTGCCGTGGCCGCGCCCCGTGGCGGCAAAGCTGCCGTAAAGCAGGATCTCGGCCTCGGCAGGCTGCTTCCCCAGGAGCCGCCGCGCCGTGCTGCCGATGCGCACCGCACCCGCCGTGTGGCTGCTGGACGGCCCCGTCATGACCGGGCCGAGCACATCAAATAACCGCATAACGGACACCTCACTTATAAAATGGTATAGAATGAGTATAGCGGATTTGCCGCGGGATTGCAAGGCACGGGCAGAAAAGGAAGAAAATGTTAAGAATAACAACACTTCCCTGGCAAATTTTTACGTTTATCGGGGAAAGTGTTTGAAAAATGCGGAGAGAGGTTGGAGACAAACCGTTTCCGGGATGGCACGGAAACGGTAGTACGATACGAAGATTGTGTGTAGGCACCATTGTAGGCACCCGTTGCGTTTTCTGGTGCTTTAGGGCGTTTTTTACGAATATTTACGAGCAGAAAGGGGTGGAAAATATAAAAAGAATCAGCCGATATTCAACGTGTTAGCGTTAAATATCGGCTGATTTGGCGGAGTAAGAGAGATTTGAACTGCATTTTTGTTGCAAATCTAATGTAATCAAGTACAATCTTTTACAAATAAATTTCGGTACGCCGCTTCTTATTTGCAATTTGGTGTAATTGGGAAAAATGGAGCTTTATTTTGTTGTGGGTAAAGTTGTGGGTAAATTAGAAGTCCCATAAATGGGGAAAGCGCCCCGCTAAGGGCGCTCTGCCTGTTATGGGTTCTTCCCGCCGGGGGGGGTTGGCGCACGGGGTCAATTTTTCGGGGTGTACTGGGCGATGATTTTCCGCGCACCTGCCACAAACGCAACCATTTGGTCCGGGGTAAAGGTCAGCAGCAGGGATACTAAGCTTTCAATGGTTTCCGATTCTTTATCAATCATTGCAAGCACCCCCATTCTTTGCCGCTTGGCGACGGGCTTTTTCTTCCTCGCACAGTTCAAGCAGATATTCAAGCTCTTTTTTACTCATTTCGTCAAGAGCTGCATCTATGCTGTTCCCTGTTGCTGCTAACGAAAGAACCTTCACAATTTTAGTGTAGTCCATTTTAAATACCTCGCAAGCCCGTCAAGCCTGATAGCGCAGCTGTGGTTGTTATTCTGCCGTGCGGCGGTGCTTGACGGTCTGGATGTATTGCAGAACCTTTTCCAGTTCATCAGCGGTCAGGTCATCGGCGGCGGTCTTGATTTCTTCAAGTAGTTCCATTGCAAACCATCCTTTCAGGCGATGGAGAAGCGGCGGCTCGTGGTGGTCTTGGTGAAGCGGGCGGCCAGTTCCGGCGCGGCGGCTTTCAGGCCCTTGCTGTCCAGCCGGGAGCTGGTCACGACCTGGTAACGCACTTTGTGGGTGCCTGCATCCATTGTGTCCACGTCCCGGCGGGCCATTTCTTCAGTGATCTGGCGCTTCAGTTCGTCCATCTCCGCCTGTGCAGCTTCAATAAGCTGCTGGGCTTCCTTGTACTGCTCAACGAGGGTCAAAATTTCGGTGCTGCTCATGGTATACTCCTTTACTTTGCGGGGCAAACCATGCTATAATAGGCTTGCCCTTAATGTGGTGCGTCTCGCGGTTGCTTTGGTCGGCTGGTGCGGGGCGCTTTCTTTTTTTTGCTGTAGGGGTTAAGGTTCGCGGGGGCTCGGTGCTGTATGCGCTCTGTGAGGTTCTAGCAGTCCTGTGTCCGCGTATTGTCTTGCGTTTCTGGTGGGCCTGTCGGCTTGACGTCCGCCTTGACCTTTTCCCTTTCAACAATATCATTATACATCATTGTACAATGATTGTAAATAGGAATATTGTACAATGATTTGACGGACTTTATAGCTATTTTTGTACTTGTACAATGATGCAAACCGTGCTATAATTTATGTACACTGATAAAGTGTATATCTTAAAAAGGCGGTGCTATTTATGGCGGGTTCACACACAAAAGCGGTAAATAAGTACAATTCCGCAAACTATGATTCCTTGCGTATAGTTGTACCAAAAGGGCAAAAGGACAAAATAAAAGCCCACGCCGAAAAGCGAGGGGAAAGCATCAACGGGTTTGTGGGTCGTGCAATCAGCGAAACAATGCAGCGTGACGCACTGGAGCTGCCCGGCGCAGGTCAGACAGACCCGGACACGGAAAGCAAGCGGGCGGCGCTTTTGGAAAAGCTGCAAGGCGCACCCGCCGGGGGTGATAGCAAAGAATAAGACAATGCGCTGCAAAGCCCTTGCAAGGCTCTGTGGCGTGTTTTGTATTCCAGACGGCAACTATATTAAACAGAACTGCAACGTCAAAACAGGCACATTTCTCGTGCTGTGGCGTTGCGATGCTCAAAGTATGCAAAAGCCCCCGGCGGTGCGTCCCGCCGGGGGTAAATTAGTTTAATGACACGATTCGCGCATCACAGCGCCCACCTTGCCCGCTGGAAATACGCCGCTGTGCTTGCTGCCAGTTCAACCGGTGTCTGCTTTGCCGCGTAAATTGTCTGATTAACTGTAAAGTCGCCCCAGCCGCTATTGCCGCGCCGATAAGCATCCGCTTCATCGGCAGTCAGCACCATCTCACCGCGATGCAGGTTGGCAACATAGTTGTTATACGGTACATAATCAAGGCCGCCTGCGTGGCTTCCATCTGTGCCACTACTGTTGACATCCACATTAACAGAGCGGTTTCCGAACAGGCTGTCCCACAAACCATTGAACCAGCTGACAAGGCCGTCCCAAGCTGCCGAAATGCCGTCAATAATGCCATCAATGACCGCGTTGCCCATCTGCATTGCGCCTTCTACAATGTCCGGCAAATGCTCTATAAAGTAGGTCAGCAGGGTTTCCACGATAGATGCAGCGGCAAGCATAATATCCGGCAAGTGTTCCGAAACGCCCTCTACAAACGCAATCAGCATTTGTCCGGCAGTGTCAAGCATCTGCGGCAAGTTCTCATTCAGCTTTGAAACCAGCGTTAAGACGATTTGCAAGGCCGATTGTGCAACGGTCGGTAGCATCTGATAGATGCCGTTTCCAAGCACGGTTATAATCTGAATTGCCGAATCAATAAGCTGCGCCGCGTTTGCGCTGATTTCCGTAACAAGCGTCTGCACGATGTTCACGGCAGACTGCGCCAGCTGCGGCAGGACAGTTTCTATCAAGCCGGGCAACTCTGCCATGATGGGAGGGACAAGGCTCTCTATCAGCTTAGCAGCGCCGTTCAGGGCGACTTCTATGCGGGGGATGATGTTACTTGCCGCTGTAGTTGCACTATCCACAAAGTTGCTGATAAGCTGCCCAAAATTGGCATTATCGTCCGCAACACCTGTGACAAGGTTTGCCCATGCGGCTTTTGCGGCGCTCAAGCTGCCAGAAATCGTGGTAGACGCTTCTTTTGCCGTTGTGCCTGTGATGTCGTACTCCGTCTGAATATCATGGATTGCAAGGATAATGTCCGAAAAGCTGTCAATGCTGTAATCTGTGTATTTACCCTGTGCTGCATTTAGCTTGTTTGCATCATCCAACAAGCGCTCCATTTCTTCTTTAGTGCCGCCATAGCCCAATTTCAGGTTATCCAATAACTGGAATTGTCCCTTTGCAAAGCCATTGTATGCGGCTTGTACGCTATCGGCGGAGCTGCCGAATTTGTTCCAGTTGTCGGCCATGTCAGATACAGCCATATTAGACAATTCCGCTGCCCGTTCCGTATCGCCGCCCAGACTGGACACAAGCGAAGCTGCATAAGATGTTGCTGTCGTCATGTACTCATTGGCCGTCATGCCGGACGTTTTATAGGCATCGGCCGCATACTGCTGCACTTTGGCTGCGCTGTCTTTGTACAGCGTTTCCACACCGCCTACAAGCTGCTCATAGTTTGCATAGCTGTTTACCGCAAGCGTTGTCAGCGCTGAAACTGCCGCCTCCCCAGCTGTGGCAGCGGCAACGGATACTGTCGCAACTTTAGCCGCAACGTTAAAGATGCCTTTGCCCACTGTCGAAGCAACCGAGCCGACCTTTCCAAACAGCCCTGTTAAACCGCCCGCGCTGCTTTTCGCATCTTTCAGACCTTTCTCGTATTCGCTGGAATCAAGGCACAATTTTGCATACAGATTATATACGTCCAACTACATCGCCGCCTTTCCCAGCTTATAACCCAGTCTGTACAGCTCATACAGCGACTTTGCGTAGCGCTGCCGTTCCCGGCTGGCGTGTTTATCCCGCTCATGCTGCCGCATCGGGGAACCCGCAAGGCCGTCTTTGAATCCCATGTCAACGCAGTTCCGCATATCTGCCGCTGTTTTCTGTATAAGGGTTTCCGGCGCATCAGACGGCATAGTGTGACGCACTGCACGCTCAAAATATTCTTGGCTGAAAAGCTCCATGTTTTCACCACCTCTATTTTATTGACACGATACGCGCGTTAAAATTCTTCAATGGCGTTTGCGGTCAGTTCTTCCCATCGTGCGCCCATTTCAACAATGACGGCGGTGGAATCCTTGCATCCATCGTACCGCTGCCCGCTGCAACGATTGGCAACCTGTGAAAGCTCGTCAAATGCCCTCATTGCGGTGCTGTTGCCGTCCTTGCAGTCATTGTATACCAGATTCAGAACGGCGCGTTCCTGCGGCTCTGCGGTGGCCGCAGCGGCGTTTGCATGGGCGGCGATCAACTTTAGCATGGTGTGGTTGCCGCTGTACTTCTCGGCAAAGGCTGCATAGTCTGCTGCCGTCATCGTGCCGCTGTCCATCAAATAGACCGCGTTGTTATCCAGCGCGGCGGGGTCAACGATGCTATCGGCGGCAATAGCCTTTTCAAGGTCTGCACGGAGTTCCGCCCGCTTGCGGTTGAAATCGGGCCACACACGCTTGCAAACTTCATCAAACGCGGCTTTCTGTTCCACTCGTGCGGCTTCGGCTTTGGCCTTGCGCAGCTCATACGAAATAGCGGTATCATCGGGGGCGCGGTGCTGGGCATCCATTGCGGCCCGCTCTGCCTGTTCGTATTTGGCATACGCTGCCGCGTACTCATCGCGGGCAGTCTTAAATGCTGCAGCAAGGTTTTTTGCAAATTTGTTGTACTTGCTCATTTCTTTTTACTCGCTTTCTTTAATTCGTGGTACATCGTCAATAATTACAACGTCATATCGTTTGTTCAGTTCGTCAATCGTTACAATAGCGCCTTTTTGTTCGCCAGTTTTCAGCAGGTAGCCGCCGGGCACTGGTTCAACGATTGCAACGGGGTCTTGCGTTGTCAGGGAATCTTCAAGCGCTTTCAATCTGGCTGTGAAGTCACGTTTCATTTTCTGCTCCTTTCTTCCAGCGCCCGCAAGCGCTGTTCAAAGTCGTTAGCCTCAATCAGCCGCAAGCCGTATTCCAGCACGGCGCGGGCGGCTGCTATCTGCTATTGTGCTGGTGCAGAATCGTCCGAGACAATAAGCGCTAGACGCTCAACTGCCGGAGGTAAAGTCTGCTTTGCTCGGTCTGTTGCTTGCTCCAACATAGACGCACAGCGTTTACGGTATTCCCGCAAAAATTCTGGGTCGTTCCAATATCGGCGCAGTGTTCGTTCGTCAATCCCTGCTGCTTTGGCTGCTGCCCTCGCTGTGGGACACGTTAAAAGCGCTGTGAGCGCCTTTTCTTGCCTCAATGTAATCCTTTATCACCTCTTCAAAAATGAGCGTTACCGCCCTGATTTGTCCGTTTTGGAGTCGATTCTTGTATTGGTCTGCACAGCCTTGTAAAGTTTTTTGTGGGTGTCAAATTGGCATTAGGGTAGTGCCATTTTGGCATAAGGTACGCCCTAAAACGGGGCTTTTCTCTTGCGGGGTAGTGCCAGTTTGGCATAACCAGTGAGAAAATAACGCATCTGGGGTAGTGCCAATTTGGCACACGTTCTTATATATAAGCCATACGTTAGCGTTTTACGGTGGAGCTTTCCAACGAACAGAAAATCGGTAATCCGTTGCCGATTTGGTGTTCCGTCCACTTGCAACGACGTCAACAAGCCCGGCGGATTCAAGTTCTTGGACGTTTCGCCGCAATGACCTTTCGGAAATGCCGTAAAGCTCTGCCGTCCGCCGGGGAAATTGAAAATCTGGTCTCCCTTTGGCCTCTAACATCATAGCTATGTAAGTCCATCTAGCAGAATCCTTTAAGCCTGTAAAAGTTGGGTGCTGCATCAAGCTTGCTCCGATCTGAACAAATAACTTTTCGCTGCAATCGGCTGCGCCAGAACACCAGTACGGCAGCTTGTAAGTAATTTTTGCCCGTTTCCTGCTCATAAATCATCAAGCCCAAGCTGCCCCGCCGGGATTTTTAAGAAACGCCCGGCGGCTGCAATAGCCTTTAGTCCGTGCAAGCACCGCGCCCGCTGCACACGGTAAAACGCATCAACTTCCCGTTCGGCCTGTTTTGGGTCTTTGCTCGGCAAATAGTAACCAGCTTTTGACCCGCCGGGCGTGTAAAGAATCAAAGATCCTGAATCGCGCTCTACCATAATCTGGCGGCGCAGATCTCGCGGCGTTACGTTCGCAATAGCTGCAAGAGTGACGGCAGGAATTGCGTTTTCCGCGCCATGCCCCAAAAAGTCCGAAATGTTCATTGCATCAACCTCCAAACTTTGATATACTGGAGGCGGGAAAAGCTATGCGCTGCATTGTTCCCGCCTTTGCCGCTTTCGGTGTTCCAGCACCGGGGCGGCTTTTTTCGTTGCGGTCATTTAGCTTTTGCCCCATGTGCTGCCTTTTGTGCCAGCCATGTTTCCAGTGCATCGCGCGGAACCACTTTGCGACGCGGACTAATTTGGATTGCAGGAAAGTCCGCACTGTTCATGAGCTCATAAGCACGCGGCTTACAGATTCCCAAAACACTAGCGAGTTCCTGCACCGAAAGTACAAGCTTGTCGTTCATCTTAGACCTCCAATCAAAACAAATATTGACTATTTTGTTCCCGTATGTTATTATTGGAACAAATCTATTGTAACAAATTTCTCATGAAACTTCAAGTTTTTTGTTCCATAAATATCAATTTGGAACAAACAGATAACACGCGGAGGATTCTCAGATGGATAGTAACAAAATGACCATTGGCGAACGCATAAAGCAAAGACGTGAATCATTAGGATTAACGCAACGAGAGTTGTCAGAAAGGCTTTTTGTAAAAAGAGAAACCATAAATCAATGGGAAAGCGGAACACGACAAATTAAGGGTGATGATATTGCGCGCCTCGCCGATACACTCGAAACCACTTGCGACTATATACTACGCGGGGTAGAAACAGAGCAACTTCATCTTTTCAAGGATTTGGGACTGACAGGGCAGGCAGTGAAAAGATTAAAGGTAATGGCGGCAGATTGTCGCGGCGGTAACGATGCTTTGAACAGCCTAATTGGAAATGAACTTTTTTCACTTTTTGTTGGTCGGTGGTATGATTATTGTGTACTTGCAGAAAATCTCAATCAGACAAAAATCGAACTTATAAGAGCTTTAGCGGATGCAAATGTCAAACTCGTATCAAAGCAATTAAGCGATGATGATTGCATTATTCTTGCATACAATCAAATCAAAGTTCCCGCATCACAAACGTGCAAAAATGCAGCGATTCTGTTTATCGAACGGCAAGATAAAAAAGAGTATATTCAGTTTAAGCTACAGCAGGTTATAAATGCGATGCTGAAAAACTACGATGAACTATTAACAAATAGGAAGAAGTGATAACAATGCCCAACAACAAAGCAACCCGTACAGCGGCGGGAAGCGGTTCCATCCGACAACGCCCAGACGGACGATGGGAAGCAAGACTGACGCTGGGACACGATGAAGGAACTGGCAAGCGCAAGACACTAAGCATTTACGGTGCAACACAAAAAGAAGTAAAAAAGAAAATGACCGAAAAACTGCGTCAGCTGGACACTAACACCTATATAGCTGATGACAAACGAACTCTTGCGCAGTATCTCGATGCATGGTTTGCTGAATTTATTGTTCCAACGCAAAAGCCATATACTATCACGACTTATCGAGGCGTCATCAAGAATCACTTGAAGCCTAATTTGGGTGCGGTGCGGCTGTGTGACCTTACGACAGAGCAGGTGCAAAAGATGGTTCGCAAGTTGGTCAATGCGGGGAAAGCTCCAAAGACCATCAAGAATGTTCTGACGGTGTTAAACAGCGCCCTTGAACAGGCCGTCAAAGCGCAGACTATCCAGCGCAACCCCGCCAAATTCGCAAAAATCCCGGCGGTGCGGGTTAAGGATATACACCCCCTCTCCCCTGCTGAAATTGTTGCGTTTGTGGATGCGGCGCAGGATTCACCGTACTATGCACCGCTTATGTGCTGCTTGTTTCTAGGGCTGCGCGAAGGTGAGGCGTTGGGCCTTGCATGGGAACATGTAGATTTTGAGAATTGCAAGGTGCATATCTGCCAACAGCTGCAAAAAGATAAAGCGAAGGGCGGGCTGTTCTACATCCAAGAGGGAACAAAGAACGGCCAGAGCCGCATTCTGGATGTACCTGACTTTTTGTTGGAAATTCTGCAAGAGGAAAAACGGCGCCAGTTGCGGGCGCGCCTAGCCGCCGGGCCAGCGTGGCAAAATGTGTGGGGGCTGTGCTTTACGGATGCGCTAGGCCGGTGTATCAACCCGCATACCTTGTGGGCAAACTTCAAGCGCATTGCAGCAAGTATCGGGCTACCGGATGCCCGCGTGCATGATCTACGGCATACCAACGCAACGCTTGCGTTGGTGAACGGTGATGACTTGAAAACAGTACAAGCAAATCTTGGCCACGCAACAGCGGCCTTTACCCTGCAGAGGTATGTCCACGCATCCGAAGCAATGAAGCGGGCCAGTGCGAACAGGATGCAGCAGTTCTTTGACGACAATGTAAAAAAGGCGTAAAAATACCCCCGACAAGTGTGAGCCTGTCGGGGGTAAAATCATGCCACAAAAACGGTTTCTAATTCTGTTGTGGGTAAAATGGTGGGTAAAAGAGCACTTTTATAAACCAAAAGCCCGCATATCTTACGCAGATACGCGGGTTTTTGTTGGCGGAGTAAGAGAGATTTGAACTCTCGCGGCGGTTTCCCACCCTACGCCCTTAGCAGGGGCGCCTCTTCGACCTCTTGAGTATTACTCCACAAGTCAAAGGGATTCTATATATTCACTTGTTATCACAAAATGGCGGAGAGGATGGGATTCGAACCCATGGTCCGCTCGCGCGAATCGCTGGTTTTCAAGACCAGTTCCATAAACCACTCGGACACCTCTCCACAGTGGCTGCCGCCAGAATGCAGGTATTATTATACAAAAATGTGGAGGGGTTGTCAACCCCTCCGCGCAAACTTTTTTGAAAATTATTTCGCTGTGGATCTCACGGTGAATTTTCTCCTGTGCTTTGTTCGAGTGGTCTTTGTTTTGGATAAGAAACGCAAAAACCGCCGCAGTGTTACACCGCGGCGGGAAAATTTTCGGGGATTATTTTAGGCAATACCGCATAATTCTAAGTGCCGATACGGCGAGCGAGGTGCGGCAGCTGCTAAGCCAAAAGCGCAGATAATACTTTGTGTATTATCTGCGCTTTTGGCAACGCAGATGCCGTGCCGTAGCCGCCGGAGCGGTGCTTAAGCCGTAAGGCGGGAATTATGCAGTGTTGCCTTTACAGCGCACAGGGGGTAAAGCCGTCCTTACCCAGCACCTGGACCTTCGTGTAGCCCAGCTCCTTCAGCTTGGCGGCGGCATCTTCAAAGCCGTAGGTCAGTGCCTTGACGTCGTGGACATCGGCGGTCAGCACGACATTGCCGGACAGCACGAGCCAGTCTTTTAAAATCGCGTCGGACGGGAAATAATCCTTGCGGAAGCCGCGGTACGCCGCCGAGGTGTTGACCTCGAGCACGCAGCGATTGCGGGCGGCGGCCATCAGGGCAGAGTTTGCAGCGGCAGTGTAGCGGGGGTCATTCTCGTCAAAGAACTTGTTACCGCCGTTGATTTTCTTGATGAGGTCAAAATGACCCAGAATCGTCGGTTTTTTCTCGGCGACCTTGGCTACGTTGGCAAAGTACGCCTCGGCCACGGCCAGACCGTCGCCGTCAAAATCGTCGTCGATGCAGGCGCGCAGATCCTCCTCGCGCCAGTCAATCTCATAATATTTGCCGGTCTTGGGCCCCTTGACATAGTGCGTGCTGCCGATCCAGTAGTCGTACTGGGTCGGGTCATCGTCGCTGAACAGATCCCATTCCAAGCCGCACAGAATGTCCAGCTTGCCGGCGTAGCGCTCCTTCAGCTTGGCGACCTGCGCCTTGTACAGGGCGGTACGGCTCTGGGTCATGCAATATTCCAGATCACAGGGGGTGTGGCTGTGCCCGCTGAAGCCCAGCGTTTGCAGACCGTTCCGCCATGCCGTGACCGCAATCTCGTCCAGCGTGTTCTTACCGTCGCACAATTTGGAATGAACGTGTACAGAGCTTTTCAGGTATTCGCCTGCCATAGTTACTGCATCCTTTCCTGCTTGACCTTATGGTCAATTACGTGTCGTTTTTCGAGTTCCTTCGTGATGTCCTCTACGGAAATGCCAAGCTCGATCATCAGCACCATGACGTGGTAAGCCAGATCGCTGATCTCGTAGATGGTCTCCTCCCTGTCGCGCTTAGAGCCTGCAATGATGACCTCGGTGGATTCCTCGCCGACCTTTTTGAGAATCTTTTCCAGGCCCTTGTCGAACAGATAGGTGGTGTAGCTGCCCTCCTTCGGGTCGGTCTTGCGGCCCTCGATGAGTGCGTACAGGCCCTGCCAGGTGAACTGCTTCAGCTCATCGGAGACATAGACCGGGTTGAAGAAGCAGCTCTCCGCGCCGGTGTGGCAGGCGGGGCCGGATTTGACGACGTCGATGACGAGCGCGTCCTTGTCGCAGTCGGCGGTGATGGAAACGACCCGCTGTACGTTGCCGGAGGTCTCGCCCTTGCGCCAGATCTCCCGGCGGCTGCGGGACCAGAATACGGTGCGGCCCTCGGCAATCGTCAGGGCCAGCGTCTCGGCATTCATGTAGGCGAGGGTCAGCACCTCTTTGGTATAATGGTCCTGTACGATGGCCGGGATCAGGCCGTTTGCGTCAAATTTGAGAGTCTTGGAATTTTCGGTGATTTCCATGGTGGACACTCCTAAAGTAATATAGTTTAGTGTACCTCTTTTTGTGAGTTTTGGCAAGAGGTAAAGTGTAGGTTTGCTATTATTACGCAGTAGGGGCCGGGCATGCCCGGCCCGCGGCTTTCCCGCAAGAGGACACTTTTGGGAATGTTGCGGGCCGCACATGTGCGGCCCCTACCGGGTGGCTGCATGGCGAAGGGGCGATCACACCCGCATCTCCACCCCATTCTCCCGCAAATACCGCTTCAAATCGTTGATTTCCACCTGCTTTGTGTGGAAGATCGACGCGGCCAGACCGGCATCTACTGCCGGGTGATTGCGGAACAGCTCAAGGAAATCCTCCTTTTTGCCTGCGCCGCCGGAGGCGATGATGGGCACGGCGCAGCGTGCGGCCACGGCGTCCAGCAGCTCCAGATCAAAGCCGTTCTTCACGCCGTCGGTGTCGATGGAGTTCACGACCAGCTCGCCCGCGCCGTTTTTAACGCCCTGCTCCAGCCAGTCCAGCGCGTCGATGCCTGTGTTCTCGCGCCCGCCCTTGGCGAACAGCATGAATTTGCCGTCCACACGCTTAATATCGGCGGAGAGCACCACGCACTGGTTGCCGTATTTCTGCGCGGCAGCCGGGATGATGCCGGGGTTGCGGATGGCCCCCGAGTTGACGCTGACCTTGTCCGCACCGTATTTCAGCACGCGGTCAAAGTCGTCCAGCGTGTTGATGCCGCCGCCGACGGTCAGCGGGATAAAAATCTGGCTTGCGACCCGGCGCAAAATATCGGTGAACAGCCCGCGCCCCTCGACGCTGGCGGTAATATCGTAGAACACCAGCTCGTCCGCGCCGGAGGCATTGTAGTACCGCGCCATCTCGACGGGATCGGCCATGTCCTGCAATCCTTCAAAGTTGACACCCTTGACCACGCGCCCGTTTTTGACGTCCAGACAAGGAATTATGCGTTTGGTTATCATGTCCTCATTCCCCCTCGTACAGCCTCACGGCCTCGGCCAGATCAATCGCTCCCGTATAAATCGACTTCCCCAAAATGGCTGCGTGGCAGTGCATGGCGGAAAGCTCGGCCAGCTCGGCCATGGCGGCAATGCCGCCGCTGGCCGTGACCTCGATGCCGGGAATCGTCAAAAGCTCACGGTACAGCGACATATTGGTGCCCTGCATCGTGCCGTCCCGGGAAATATCGGTGGCAATAATGGCCTTGACGCCCGCATTGGCGCAGCGGCGGCAGAATGCCACGCCCGGCTCGGGGGTGACCTCCTTCCAGCCGTTGACAGCGACAGCGCCGTCCTTCATGTCAACGCCGACGGCAATCTGTGCGCCGTATTTCTGGGCCATTTCTGCCGTGAAATCGAAGTTTTTTACGGCCACCGTGCCCAGAATGCAGCGGTCCGCGCCGAGGTCAAGATACCGTTGGATGCGCGCCTCGTCGCGGATGCCGCCGCCGACCTCGATTTTGAGGCCGCCCAGCTTGGCAATGGCGGCAATCGTCTGCAAATTGGCCGTGGTGTCGTCCTTGGCGCCGTCCAGATCGACGACATGCAAATACTTCGCACCTGCGTCGATAAATTGCTGCGCCTGGGCGACGGGGTCTGCGTTGTAGACGGTCATCCGGTCGTAGTCGCCCTGATAAAGCCGCACGGCCTGGCCGCCGCGCAGGTCAATGGCGGGGTATAGCTTCATGGTACTTCCTCCCTCTCGCTTACAGCTCGGCAAAGGCTTTTAACAGCCGCAGGCCGGTATCACCGGATTTTTCGGGGTGGAACTGGGTGCCGTACACCAGCCCCTGCCGCACCGCGCCCGTGACGGGGATGCTGTAGTCGCTCGTCGCCAGTGTCGATGCAGCGCAGTTTTTGGCGTAATAGCTGTGTACGTAATAGACGTACTCGCCGTTTTTGACGTACTTGAACAGCGGGTCGGCCTCGCGCCCGGGCACAATGTCCATGGCATTCCAGCCGATGTGCGGCACCTTGAGCGCCGGGTCGGTCAGGTCGTCCGCCAGCGGGCAGACCTCGCCGGGAATCAGGCCGAGGCCGCGGTGATCGCCGTACTCGCAGCTTTTTTCAAACAGCAGCTGCATGCCTAAGCAGATGCCCAGCAGCGGCTTTTTCTGCGTTTCCTCGCGCAGAACGGGCACAAGGCCCGTGGCTTCGAGCTTGGCCATTGCGTCGGCGAACGCCCCGACGCCCGGCAGCAGGATATGATCCGCCGCCCGCAGGTCCGCGGCGTCGCGGGTCACCCGCACCTCTGCGCCCAGGCTTCTGACGCTGGACGACAGGCTGAACAGGTTGCCCACGCCGTAGTCAACGATTGCGATCATGTATGGTTCTCCCCCTCTGTATAAAACTTATCCATGGCCCAGCGGGCCGGGTTGGTGAGAATGGAATCATAGCCCTTCAGGCGCGGTGTCTTGCGCTGTGGGAGCGGCATTTATTCACCCAGGATCTCATCCAGCGCCGCAAAGAACCGCTGCATCTGCTCGGGTGTGCCAATCGTGATGCGCAGATAGTCCGAGATGCGCGGCGCGTTGAAGTGGCGGATTAAAATGCCGCGGGCGCGCAGCTTTTCAAAAATTTCCACACAGGGCATACGGTCCGTGGTCGCGAACAAAAAATTTGTGGCCGAGTCAAACACCGTGAACCCGCGGCGGCGCAGCTCGTCGATGGTGCGGGTGCGTTCGGCAATGACCTTTGCCGTTACATCGGCAAAATAGGCCTCGTCGGAGATCGCCGCCGCGCCCGCGGCCTGGGTCATGGCGTTGACGTTGTAGGGGCTGTAGCTGAACTTGACGCGGTTCATGTCGGCAATCAGCGCGGGCCGCGCAATGCAGAAGCCCAGCCGTGCACCCGCCAGATTGTGCGTTTTGGAGAAGGTATGGGTGATGACGAGGTTGTCATATTTTTCCAAAAGCGGCAGACAGGACGACCCGGCAGGCGCGAACTCGACGTAGGTCTCGTCCACGATCACGATGTTGTCGGGGTTCGTTTGCAGCACCTCCTCGATGGCGTCCACCGGGGCCAGCAGGCTGGTGGGCGCGTTCGGGTTGGCAATGACAATCGTCTCGTGCAGGCCGCAGTATTTTTTCAGGTCGATGGTCAGGTCAGCCTCCAGCGGGATGATGTGCTGCGGGATGTGCAGTAAATCACACAGCACCGTGTAAAAGCTGTAGGTCACATCGGCGAAGGCCAGCGGCGTGCTTTCGTCGCAGAACGCGCGCAGGGCCAGCAGCAGGTTCTCGTCGCTGCCGTTGCCGCAGAGGATATTCTCCGGGCGCACGCCCCAGTGGCGCGCAATGGCGGCGTTGAGATCGCCGTTGGTCAAATCAGAGTACAGCCGCAGCCCCGGCACCGCCGCGGCCACCGCCGCCGCCACGCCGGGCGCGGGCGGGTACGGGTTTTCGTTGGCGTTGAGTTTGACAATGTCAGCGATTTTAAGCTGTTCGCCGGGGGTGTACGGCTCCAGCGAAGCGAGGGTTTTGGTAAAATAACGGCTCATGGGTGTTCCTCCCCGTCCGAAGTGTAGAATTGATCGTGGGGCCATTTGGCGGGATTGTTTTGGATGTATTGGAAGATTTCATCATAATCCCGCGGCCCGCGTATGACATGATCGTAGTAGGATGTTTGAAAGATGGAATGGCCGAGGTGGCGTGTAGTCCCCGTTTTGATGGCACGAACCATTTGGTGAATCGTAGGGCGGGATGCCCCCATCCCGCCGCCGTTCCCGGGTGCATGGATATGAAAAAGAATGTGCAGATGGTTCGGCATGATAACATACGCATCCACGGTGACATTGCCGTAAACCGTTTCCGTGCGGCGAATTAAATCGTCCACAATTTTCCCGGCAGGCAGCAGTTGAACCCGCGGCGGGATGAGGGCATCCCGCCGTACGGATGACGGAAGGTCAACAACGATCCGGGAAAGAATGTGCGCCTTATTTTTGGTACACACCGTTATAAAATACGCACCCGGTTCACTATAATCATGCTGCTTCAACCTCGGATGCTTCCTTTTTGGCAAGCTCATTCCTCAAACCGGATCGTCACACTTCTGGCATGGGCATGTAACCCCTCGTGCTCGGCAAAATTGGCGATGCGTCCCTGCACCTCGCCGAGGGCCTCGCGGGTGTAATAGATAAAGCTCGACTTCTTCACAAAATCATCGACGCCCAGCGGGCTCGAGAACCGCGCCGTGCCGCTGGTTGGCAGCGTGTGGTTCGGGCCGGCAAAGTAGTCGCCCAGTGCCTCGGGCACGTTTTTGCCCAGGAAGATGCTGCCTGCGTTCTGCACCGAGTTCAGCACCGCAAACGGGTCATCGACGCAGATTTCCAGGTGCTCCGGCGCAATGATGTTCACGGCCTCAATGGCCTTGTTCATGTCGTCGGTGACAATAATTTTGCCGTTCGTGTCCACGCTGGCGCGGGCGATGGCGGCGCGGGGCAGCTGCGGGATCTGCACCTCCAGTTCCGCCTGCACGGCCTTGGCTAAATCCCGGCTGTCGGTGACGAGCACCGGGCTGGCCAGCTTGTCGTGCTCGGCCTGGCTGAGCAGGTCGGCGGCGACCCACGCGGGGTTGCAGGTGCCGTCTGCCAGCACGAGAATTTCCGACGGGCCTGCGATCATATCAATGCCGACCTTGCCGAACACCTTCCGCTTTGCCGTGGCCACGTAGATATTGCCGGGGCCGACGATCTTATCCACGGCGGGGACGCTCTCGGTGCCGTAGGCAAGGGCTGCCACGGCCTGTGCGCCGCCCGTTTTAAAAATCAAATCAATGCCCGCAATGACGGCGGCGGTCAGAATCGCGGGGTTCACCTTGCCGTCCCGTCCCGCGGGGGTCGTCATGACGATCTGCCCGACGCCCGCGACCTTGGCGGGAATGACATCCATCAGCACGGTGGACGGGTACGCCGCCGTGCCGCCCGGCACGTAGACGCCCGCGCGCTGGATGGGGGTGTACTTCTGCCCCAGCACGATGCCGGGCTTGTCGTTGACCACAAAGTTTTTGTGCAGCTGCTGCTCATGGAAGCGGCGGATGTTCTCGGCGGCCATCTTCAGCGTCGTGATGAACTCGGGATCGGTCTTTTCCAGCTCGGCAAAGGCTTCCTCAATTTCGGCCTGGCTGACCCGCACGTCGGTCAGCTCGGCGTGGTCGAATTTGGCGGCGTACTCGATCAGGGCGGCGTCGCCGCGGGCGCGGACGTCCGCAATAATCGCATCGACGGTGGCCTCCACGTCGGCCTCGGCGCGGATGTCACGGTTCAGAATTTCCTCGGGGCGTACCTCATCAAAGTCATACAGACGGATCATTTTGCAAGGGCCTCCTTCATCTTATTCAGCAGCTCGGTCAGCTGGGCATATTTGAACTTGTAGCTTGCCTTGTTGGCAATGAACCGCGCCGAGATCGGCATAAACTCCTCGATCACGGTCAGGTCGTTTTCTTTTAAGGTCGTGCCGGTCTCGACAATATCGACGATGACGTCGGACAGGCCCAAAATCGGAGCCAGCTCAATGGAGCCGTTCAGCTTGACAATGTCGATGTCGCGTCCGCGGCGCTCGTAGTGGTCGCGGGCAATGTTGACAAATTTTGTAGCTACGCGCAAGGCGCGGCTCTCGTCGTCGGTGAAGCCCGCAGGCCCGGCCACGCACATCCGGCACTTGCCCATGCCGGTATCCAGCAGCTCATACACGTCTGCGCCGGACTCGGTCAGAATGTCCTTGCCGACGATGCCGATGTCCGCCGCGCCGTGCTCGACGTAAATCGCAACGTCGCTGGGCTTGACGAGGAAGTACCGCACACAGGCGTCGGGGTTCTGGACCACGAGCCTGCGGGTGTCGTTGTAGTCCTCGGTGGCGCTGTAGCCCGCGCCCGCCAGCAGCTTGTATGCCTTGTCGCCGAGGCGGCCCTTCGGCAGGGCAATGTTCAGCCAGCTTTTCTCGCGGCCCTGCTGCTGCACGGGGGGCAGCGGCGCGGCCAGGCGTTCCAGCTCGTCTAAGTAGATGGCAAAGCCGATGGCGTTGGCCCCCGGCGTGAACCGCTGCATCAGGTAGTCATACCGCCCGCCCTTGAGCACCGCGCACGGGATGCCCGCGACGTAGCCGGTGAACACAAGGCCGTTGTAATACTCCATTTCGTCGGCCATGCTCAGGTCCAGCCGGGTGCCGCGGCCCGCCTCGCCCAGCGCATTCTGCAAAGCCTGCAATTCCTCCAGCGCCGCGCGCTGGGTCTCGCACCGGCAGGCGGCGCGGGCGGCGGTCAGCGTTGCACCCAGCGGGCCGTGCAGGTCGAGCAGGCCGGTCAACGCGGCAGCGGCGGATTCGTCCAGCCCCGCGGCCAGCGCGGCGGTGCGCAGCTCGTGGGCGTTCTTGGCGCGCAGGAAATCGAGCAGCTTCGCGCGTGCCTCGGCGGGGACATGCAGCGCGTCCAGCAGGCCGGTCAGGTAGCCCATGTGGCTGATTTCCAGCACGGTGGGCACATCCAGCGCGGCCAGGCTTTGCAGGGCCAGCCGCACCACGGCGGCCTGCTCATCGGCGTCCACCGCGCCCATGCTCTCCAATCCCATCTGGTGGATGGTCTGGAAGGTGTGGCTCTCGCGGCTGGGGCGGCAGACCTCCTCATTATAATAAAAGCGCTTGCACTCCCCTGCCGCGGGCTGGGCCGTCTTGGCGATGGACAGCGTTACGTCGGGCTTGATGGCCCGCAGCTTGCCGTCCAGGTCGGTGAAGGTGATGACCTGTGCGTCCGGCAGAAAGCGCTGATACTCCTGATACAGGGCGTATTCCTCAAAGCGGGACGCGCGGTATTTGCGGTAGCCGGCCTGCTCATACAGGGCACGCAGGCGGAAGGTCGCCTGTTCGGCGGGGGTAAAGCGGTTGAGTTCGATCTCCATAACATTCCTACCTCTCTGATCCGATACAAATTCTATTATACTTTAGTGCAGTAAAGTTGTAAAGTGGGTTTGTAGTAATTTCACGGACATTTGTGCGCGGAAAGCCATAGGCGCGGTGTAGGGGGCGGGGATGCCCGGCCCGGAGGTTTCCCATAAAAGGCCGTATGCGGGAAGGCCGCGGGCCGCACATGTGCGGCCCCTACAGGGCGGTGAAAACCGTAGGGGCGGATTCCATATCCGCCCGCGGGGCGTCGGGGACGCCGCCCCCTACAGCTGCGGGAGGAGCGTGCCCGCCCGCACGGTAACGCAAAAAACAAAAAGGCGCACCTTTGCCATAAAACAAAGATGCGCCTTGCGCGTTTGGTGTATCAGCCCTTGCAGCCCTGCTCCTCCCAATCGCCGGCCACAGCGGGGTCAACGATCTGGGTGGGGTCGATCTTGCCGTCCGGCGTGCGGGATGCCTCAACATGACCCAGCTCCACGGGGTTCACGTTGGGGGCGTCAAAGTCGGGAGTCTTAGCGGCGGGCGTTTTAGCAGCGTCCGCGGGTTTTTCGGGCTTCGGCTCCTCGGCGGGGGCGGCAGGTTCCTCAGGTGCGGCAGCGGGGGCGGGTTCAGCCTCGGCGGACGCATCGTCAGCGGCGGGCTCGGCGGAATCGGTCTCAGGTTCGACCTCGTCCTCCGGGCCCCAAATATGCTCGTACTCGTCGTCGTGATGCTCACGGTTCTGTAAAACATAAGCGACAGCGCCCACAGCAGCGGCACCCACGGCCAGACCGGCCAGCTTTTTCAGTAAAGACATAGTCAAAACCTCTTTTCAAGTGAAAATCATTTATTTTCGGTTAGTATACCACACTCACCCCCAAAATACAAGTGCCGATTCCCACAATGCCGATAGGAAAATGTGGATGGTTTTCATACAATGTACAACTTGCCGAAAGCCGGGCGCCGTGGTATGATGGTACACGAATTTTGTAAAAAAGAGGGTAATAGTGTGAAGTATATTTTCCAGTTTGCCCGCATCACGGCGTTCTGCCTGGCGGGCGAGGTGCTGGCGGCGGTGCTGCCGCTGCCGATCCCGGCCAGCGTATACGGCCTGCTGCTGCTGGCCGCGGCGCTCAAATTCGGCGTGCTCAAGCTCGATCAGGTGCGGGAGACCGGGCTGTTTCTGACCGGCATCTTCCCGCTGCTGTTCGTGCCCGCGGCGGCGGGCGTCATGGAGCTGGGCAGCCAGCTGATTGATCTTTTACTGCCCGCCGTGCTGGCGATTGTGCCGGTCACAGCACTGGTCATGGCGGTCACGGGCATGGTCGCGCAGAAATGCGCGGGCGGAAAGGAGCACAAAAATGGCTGAATTTTTGCAGCAATGCGGCAGCTGGGGCGTGCTGGCCACGCTGGCGGCCTACGCCGCGGGCGTCTGGATCAACCGCAAGACGGGCAAGGCCCTGTTCAATCCCCTGTTGATGGGCAGTATCTTCGTCATCGTGTTTTTGAGCTGCTTCGGCGTGCCCTACGCCGATTACAAGGCCAGCGCCCAGCCCGTGAGCTGGCTTCTGATGCCCGCCACAGTCAGCCTGGCGATCCCGCTGTATGAAAAGTGGGAGCTGCTGGAAAAGAACCTGGCCGCGATTTTTGCGTCGATTGCCGCGGGCGTGCTGACGAGCCTGGGCAGCGTGCTGGCGATGGCCTGGCTGCTCAAGCTGGAGCGCGCCCACGCCGTGAGCTTTTTGCCGAAATCCGTTACGACGGCCATCGGCATGGATGTGGCCGAGACGCTGGGCGGCACGGCGGCACTGGCCGGTGCGGTCATCATCCTGACCGGTATCGTCGGCAGCCTGCTGGGCGAGACGGTCTGCAAGGTCTGCCACATCACCGATCCGCTGGCGAAGGGTTTGGCGCTCGGCACATCGGCGCACGCGATCGGCACGAGCAAGGCCCTGCAGATGGGTGAGATTGAAGGCGCCATGAGTGGCCTTGCGATTGCCGTAGCGGGCATCATGACCGCGATTTTGGCACCTGTGGCGGCGAATTTTTTGCCGTAAAAGGACGGCAGCGGTAAGGCTCGGCGTCCCCGACGCCCCGCGGAGAGGTCAAGACCCCTCCCTACAAAGCGACTATTAAAGAGGGGTGCATTGGCAAGGCTGCGGGCCGGGCGTGCCCGGCCCCTACAAAGCAGCTGCTCAAAAGTACCCCGTATTCGTATGCACATCCTGGCTTTCCAGCCCCATAGAGACCCCCAGCGCCTCATCGACGCGGCGCATATCGTCGGGCGGGATGACACCGGCGCGCTCCCGCAGACGGCGCTTATCCAGCGTGCGGATCTGCTCGGTCAAAATGATGCTGTCCTTGGCCAGCCCGCAGCGGTCCGCCCGCACGCTGATGTGCGTCGGCAGGCGGTTCTTGTCCTGGCGGCTTGTGATGGCTGCCGCAATGACCGTGGGGCTGTGCCGGTTGCCGATCTCATTCTGAATGATAAGTACCGGACGTATGCCCCCCTGCTCGGACCCCACGACGGGGCTTAGATCGGCGTAAAAAACCTCTCCGCGGTGCACTTCCATAGAAAAGACCTCCCTTTGCTTGTTACTGAAAGTATAAGCAGAGGGAGGTCTTTTTAATCATCCGCTGTGATTTTTACGGCGAGCGCGTCGCCTTTTTCGCACAGCGCTTTAAACAGGCGGGTATTTTCCAGAGGGCGCATCACAAGCGCCGTGCGCAGGGCGTCCACCGCCGCACAGCCGAGGAACACGGCCAAAATCGCAAGCAGCGTATACCCCACCGACCCGTGGTGCGCCTCTGCCTGCAGCAGGCCGTTCCATAAAAAACCGCGGAACGCGGGCACCTGATGCAGGATATAGACGCCCAGCGTTGTGCCGGCCAGGGCATTGACCCACCGCACGCAGCCGAGGTCCAGCCCCTTGAACAGGTAGAACAGCGCCAGCGCGGCCAGCAGGTTGGGCAGTGCGCCCAGCGCCGTGCGATAGTAGGCCATGTACTGGAACGCCTTGCCGTCGGTCAGGCCGCGTGTCTCGAGCACAGCGCGCAGAATCGTGTTGAGAAGCGGCAGCCCCAGCCCGAGCCCGAGCGCCGCCGCGCGGTGCTGCAAAAGGTGCGCCAGTCGGTTGTCCGGCCAGCGGCGCAGGTAGGCGATGAGCAGGTACTCATACAAAAACATCCATGCGGTGTCGCTGACCGCGCCGTTCTCGCCGAACAGCGTCGGGTAGACGATAAGCGGCACAGCCAGCACAGCCAGCAGACCGCGGTGCGCCGGGCGGGACAGCCCGCGCAGCAGGCGGTTGAGCAGCGGCACACAGAGCAAGAGCAGCAGATAGTCCGAGATGAACCACAGCTGCCGCGTGGACGCCGGAAACGCCGCCCAGCGCAGTGCGCCCCACGAGACATCCAGCCCGGCGAGCTTGCACAGCAGCGTCACAGGCACGGTATAGAGCCACAGCGACAGCCACAGCGAGAGCGGGCGGCGGGTCTTATACGGCTGCTCACACAGGAACCAGCCGCCGATCAGCACAAAGACGCTGCACGCAATGCGTGACCCGCAGCCGATCAGGCAGAACGCGAAGGACGAAGGCAGGGTGGTGTAGTCCGCAATGCCGCTCTGCCCGGTCAGATGGTCGCCGATGATAAGCAGCATGCACAGAATGCGCAGCAGCTCCAGATTGCTGCTGCGTGTCGTTTTGCCGGGCATAGGTCACCTCCGTGACATACTTGCCTCCCTCTGCGAGGGAGGTGGCCCGTAGGGCCGGAGGGAGAGAACCTTGCGGCAGCCCGAAATATTTCGGGTTGCCGCGAAGCTCTCTCCCCCACCGCCTGCGGGCGGAGCCCCCTCGCAGAGGGGGCCAAGAATTACTCTTTCTCCAAAAGCACAAGCGCATTTGCCAGCCCGCGCTCATGGGTCAGGCTGACATGAACGGTCAGGCCCTGCTCCCTGACCCAGGCAGCGGCTGCGCCGGTCAGGGCAAAATAGGGCGCACCACTCTTTTGGCGCAGTACGGCCAGCTCGGGCATGGCAAAGCCGCCCAGACCGGTGCCGGCGGCCTTCAAGAAGGCTTCCTTGGCCGCAAAATTTGCGGCGGCGGTCTCGGCGCGTCGCTTTTCGCCTAAGGATGCCAGCAGGGCCTGCTCCGACGGCGCAAATACATGGTCGAGAAAGCTCTGCTTCGCCAAACTTTTTTCAAGGCGGCCTGCGTCACACAGGTCGATGCCGACGCCGAAAATCATACGTGCAGGACATAGCCGGCCTTGCGGGGGCCGGGCGTGCGGGTGCCATTGGGCGCGGGATAGCCAAGAATGCAGTAGCCGACGCCGATGTACTTCTCGGGATCAAGGCCCCACTTGGCCAGCAGAGCCTTGCCCTCGGGCGTTTCAAACGTCTCTTTTGCGCGGTTGATCCAGCAGGAGCCCAGACCGATACCGGGCGCGGCCAGCAGCAGATTGCCCATCACAAGGCTGGCGTCCTGCACGCCGTTGGGGTTATTCTTCTCGCCCAGGACCAGCACTGCGGTGGGTGCGCCGTAGAACGGGTCGTTTTTGGTGCCCATGACGGCGGCGTTCAGGCGGGACAGCTCGGCCAGTGTTTCCTTGTCCTGCACAGCGACCATGACGGGGCTCTGCCTGCCCATAGCGGTAGCGGCCCAGGTGCCTGCGGTGGTGACGGCCTCCAGCTCCTCCGCCGTGATCTGCTCCGGCTTATAGGCCCGGCAGCTGCGCCGGGATGCGATAGCGTTGAGGATTTCGTTTTGGATGGACATAGTGGGAACCCCCTTTGTAAATTTCCAGGTGATTTATAATGCAGTATGTAGGGCGGCCAGAGGGCGGTATCCGCCAATGACCCGTTTGGCCGCACAGTCCGTAGGGGCGCATTCTATATGCGCCCGCGGAGGGGACAGGACCCCTCCCTGCAAAGCGGCGGAAAAGGGGTGCGGATACCCTTCACTTTACCGCTGCCGCCAGCAGGGCTTCCCGCTCATTGGGCAGTGTGCCCTCCATAACGTCGTTCAGCAGCGTTTGCAGTGTTGCGCCGACGCCCGGCCCAGCGGGGATGCCGATGTCCATCAGATCCGCGCCGTTGACGGCCAGCTGGCGCATGGTGTAGCAGCCGGTCTTGGCCAGCTCGTTCATGCGGCGCTCAAAGGCTGCTACATCGGCGCGGCGGGCGGCAACCTCGGGTGTATTGGCGTGGGCGTCAAGGTCGGCGTATTTCAGCGCACAGAGACGGCGCAGAAAGATCGCCCCGCTGCGGTTCAGCAGCTTTAAAATGCCCACATCGTCGGCGGGCAGCGGTGCGTCGTGCACGGCGATCAGCCCCACCGCGCCGTCCACAAGGTAGGCGGGGGCCTTCAGGCGGCGCAGGATGACCCGCGCCAGCTGCGCACCGCGCTGGTTGTGGCCTTTGAAATGCGCAGCCCCGTCCGGCCCGACGCTGCGACAGAGCGGCTTGGCAATGTCGTGCAAAAACGTGGCCCAGCACAGCACCCGCACGCCGCGGGTGTCCTGCCCGCGCAGGTCCAGTGCGCCCACGGCGGCGGCAGAATGCTGCCAGACGTCGTAGCAATGCCATTTTCCGGGCTGGGTGCAGCCGATGCAGGGCAGGATCTCCGGCACAGCGCCGCTTAAAATCTCGCCGTACTGCGCCAGCGTCTGCCCGGCCCCCGGGGCCAGCAGCAGCCCGTCCAGCTCGGTGTAGAGCCGCTCGGCGCTGACGGTGTGCAGCGTATCCCGCGCGGCCAGCGCGGCGGCTTCGGTGGCGGGGTCGAGCGTAAAGCCGAGCTTCGCCGCGAACCGCAGCGCCCGCAGGATGCGCAGCGCATCCTCGGCAAAGCGGTCCGCGGGCGTGCCGACGCACCGCACGACACGCGCGGCCAGATCGCTGCGCCCGCCGTACAGGTCGATGACTCCCTCGCCGGGGGCGTAGGCCATGGCGTTGATCGTGAAATCCCGCCGTGCCAGGTCGGCGGCCAGGTCGTCCACAAACTGTACGTTATCGGGGTGGCGGTGGTCGCGGTAGCTGCCGTCCAGACGGTAGGTCGTCATCTCATACGGCTTTCCGTGCAGAATGACGGCCACCGTGCCGTGCTTTTCGCCGGTCAGGATCAGGCGCTGGTCGTGGAACAGCGCCTTCATCTCGTCGGGCCGGGCGGAGGTGCAGATGTCCCAGTCGCCGGGCAGACGACCCAGCAGGCTGTCGCGCACGCAGCCGCCCACCACGTAGGCACTGTGCCCGGCAGCACGCAGCGTCTGCAGCAGTCGGTAGGCGTCGTGCGGCAGACGTATCGTATCGCGGCTCATGCGTTCCCCTCCCCTCTCGCGGCGTTTCCGGCGGTTATTCTGCGGCGCGGGTCCACTCCTGCGTCAGGTCAACGATGCAGGCCAGGCTGTCATCCTCGTCCTTCAGGGAGTTGACCTTGGCGGCGGCCTTTTCGGCGTCCTCCATCCAGGTCAGGATGAAGTAGTTCTCTGCGGGCACGGCGTAGTAGACCCACGCACCGTCGGCACGCAGCATATCGGGCAGATGGTCGAGCTCATCGTCCAGCAGGCCCTGGCCCTCCTCGCCGTAGATCATCTCGGGGCCGACCTGCAGAGAGTCGATCACATTGATGCTGGAATTGATGTAGGTGTCGCGGTCAACGGCCTTGTCGCCGGCCTCCCACGCGCTGGCGAACGCCTTGACAAGCAGCTCGCGGACTTCTAATTTATCGTCACCGGGTTTGTACATGATATATTCCCTCTTTTACATTGATATATGAAAACAGTATAGCACAAATTTTACAAATATGGTATGGTATTTTATGAAAAAGTATTGACCTTCCAGTGGGTGCAGGGTGTAATGTGAGAGCGAAAGGAGCGTGATGTTATGAACATCAAGCAGGCAGCGGAGCAATCGGGCGTGTCCGCCCGCAATATCCGCTATTATGAGCAGGCCGGGCTGCTGACCCCTGCCCGCAACCCTGAAAATGAGTATCGCATCTATTCGCAGGCGGATGTGCGTGCTCTGAAGCTGATCCGGATGCTGCGCACACTGGATATGCCGGTCGAGGAGATCGGCACTGTGCTGAACGGCACCCTGCCGCTGGCCGAGGCTGCCGAACGCCAGCGGCAACGGCTGGAGGCCGAGCAGCAAAAGCTGGCGGCAGCCGCAGCCTTCTGCACGGAGCTGGCCGCCGGAGACCGAACGGCGGCAGAGCTGGATGTGGACAGCTGCCTTGAGCGGATGGACTCCCCTGCCCCGGCGGGCGGCTGGTTTACCGGCTGGGTGCAGGACTACCGGAAAATGGCGGCAGCCGAGCATAAGCGGCAGTTTACCTTTACACCGGACACCGCCATTGCAACCCCGCAGGAGTTTACCGCCGAGCTGTTGGCCTGGGCTGCGGGCTGCGGCGAGGAGATCGTCATCACCCACGAGGGCATGACACCGCGGTTTACGCTGGACGGCATCGAGTACAAGGCCGTGCGGTATTCAAGCCATGTGCGCAATATCCCGATCCTGCGGGTGCGGTGCGAGGTGTGCGATCCATCGGCGCTGGCGGTGGAGAGTGACCCGAAGCGGCTGCGGGTGCAGAGATTGCTGCACTACGGCCTGCCGGTGCTTGTATGCCTTGCATTGGCGGTGGTCTGGGTCTGCACCCGGAATATGCCGCTTTGGCCCGACAAGGCGGCTATGCTGCTGGTGCTGGGCGCTCTCGGCATCGGGTACGGCTTCCGCGGGTGGTATCTCTATTACAACGACCGAGACCAATAAAAAACGGGAGGCAGCGCGGGCTGTCTCCCATTTGATTTATGGCAACACCGCATAATTCTAAGTGCCGATACGGCGAGCGAGGTGCGGCAGCTGCTAAGCCAAAAGCGCAGATAATACTGGATGTCTTATCGAGCATTTTGGCAACGCAGATGCCGTGCCGCACACCGAGCCGCAGCGAGGCGCTTCGGAGCGCAACCGCCGCTTGCGGCGGCTCTTGGCGCGGAGATCCGCCGAAGCGGTGCTTAAGCCGTAAGGCGGGAATTGTGCGGTGTTGCCTTATCCCAGCAGCAGCTTGTGCAGTTCCTCTACCGTCTCGGCCAGAGCGGCGGCCCCGGCGGCGGTCAGCTCCCCGGCTGTGCCGTAGCCGTAGACAGCACCGATGCAGGGCAGGCCGTTCTTTTTGGCACCCAGCACATCATGCTCGCGGTCACCGACCATGACAAGGCCGGTCTTGTCGGTGATGCCCGCAGTTTCCAGTGCGTAGGCAATGACCTCGGCCTTGTCGGTGCGGGTCTCATCCAGCGTGGCACCGCAGATAAAATCGCAGTACTGCGCTAAATCGAAGTGCTCCATGATGCGCCTGGCGAACGCCTCGGGCTTGCTCGTCGCGAGGATGACGGTTTTCCCGGCGGCCTTCAGATCGGCCAGCAGGGCCGGGACGCCCGGGTAGACCTCGTTCTCAAACAGGCCCTTCGTGGGGAAATACTCCCGAAAGGCGCTGACGGCGCGGTCTGCGTCGGCGGCGTCCAGCCCCATCAGCTCCCGGAAGGAGGCGATAAGCGGCGGGCCGAGAAAGCGGCGCAGCGTTTCCTCGCCGGGGATAGGCAGTCCCAGCTTGCGGCAGGCGTAACGCACCGAGTTTAAAATGCCCGGCGCGGAGTCGGTGAGTGTGCCGTCCAAATCGAACAAAATAACATCGTAATTACGCATAAAACTTCCTTAATTAAACTTGAAGATCTTCTGGGCGATGCGGTAGCCGCCGATGCTGATCTTGCTGCCCAGCCAGCCGGGCAGGTTGCAGCCCTCCGCCACCGAGAAGCGGCAGCGGCGGTAGAGGTGGCCGTCGTGTGCCTTGAGGTCATCCCACAGCTGGCGGCGCTTGGCCAGTGCCTCCTTGCTGCCGTCCAGCGTCAGGAAGATGCTGGAGATCGCCATCATCATCGAGAAATAGTTCAGCATGTAGGCACGCAGCTTGGCCTGCTCCGGCGGCAGGGCGTAGACATCGACCGCGTTCATCATAATGCGGGTGACGCGCAGCTGCTGGTCAACGCGCTTGATCATGTTGGCCTCGTTGACGCTCTGATCCTCGCGCCCGATGAAGTAGCGGTAGAGGTCAAGGTTCATGTAGTAGATGGTTTTGACCTGCGGCAGCGGCTGGTAGACAAAGATGTTGTCAACATAGAAGGTGTGCTTGGGCAGCTCCATACCGCAGGCGCGCAGGATCTCGGTGCGGTAGATGACCGAGTGCATCAGGATGTTTTTGCTCGGCGGGAACTTGCCGATCTCCTTCCAGGTGAAAACGCGGCCTTCGGGCAGGATACCCTTGTAGTCCACAACATTCTGGGTGTTGTCGGCCACATGCTCATAGACATAGTTGGCCATCATCAAATCAAGCGGCTGCTCGTCGTTGAGGTGGGCGCGCAGCTCGGCCAGGACCTGCTGCAGGGCATCGGTGTCGAGCCAGTCGTCGGAGTCGACGACCTTGAAGTAGACGCCGGTGGCATTGCGGATGCCCTGGTTGACGCCCTCGCCGTGGCCGCCGTTCTCCTGATGAATGACGCGGACGATGGTGGGGTACTTCTCGGCGTAGGCGTCGGCAATTTTGCCGGTGTCGTCCTTGGAGCCGTCATCCACAAGGATGATCTCGGCGTCCTCCCCCGCGGTGAGCAGGGTCTCGATGCAGTGATCCATATAGGCAGCCGAGTTGTAGCACGGCACGGTAAAGGTGATGAGTTTCATAGGTCGCTCCTTTTGAAAGGCATAATATACTTATTATAGAATACCGTGTTTTGACGAAAAAAACAAGAGGGAGTTTTGAAAGATGCCGCACGGTAGGGGCCGGGCATGCCCGACCCCTACCTACACTACGATTCACGCCGCTCTTTTATTGCAAAACAAACCCCCACCCCGGTGCGGGGCTTGCGGGCCGCACCGGGGTGGGGGTTGTGGGGTTCAGACGGCTTTAAAAAAGATCGTTGCGTTTGAAATTGTGGACGCCTGACGGAATCACGTCATTGTAAACATCCTCCGGCAGTCCGTAGGGACGTTCGGGATCCAAAAACCCGTGCATCCATTCGGCTAAAGTGTGCAGCTTCAACATAGTAACCCCGTCTCCTTTCCTAGTGTAGGGCTAAGTGTTCCGGTGGCTTTCGCTCCCCTCTTTCTGTCTTTATTATATGCGAAAGGCCGGACTTTTGCAAGCTGCATTTTGTACAAACTTACAAAAGTTATTTGTATATTTTAAACTATTTCGGCATAGTGTACATACGGACGTTGCGAGTGTGCGCATTACGCGGACAGTTCCTCCCATGCCTCCTGCATGGTGTCTGCTGAAAAAAGGAACTCTCCATTCTCGGCAAAGACTTCGATGTGGCCGCCGACGTATCTGAACTGCTGGGTCATGGTGGATACCGCCTTTCTGTGTCCGGTTTTGCTTTCCATGCTTTTATTATACCAGACAGGCAGTACGATAATTTGGACTTTAATGCCGGAAGGCGGATTTTTGAGGGTGATAAACGGTACTTTCAACACCGCGCAGCACAAAAATGACCCACCCGCACAGCAAAAACCAGTAGGCGGTGTATTTGGGGCAGACCAGCCCGGCCAGATTGCCCCACTCGTCGGCGTAATCCCAGACGGCGGTGTGCAGCACGCGGCGGCAGACTGCGCCGACGGCCAGCTCCAGCCCGCTGACGCCCGCCGCCCCGACAGCCGCCGCCGGGCCCAGCGGCAGCGGACGATCCGCCAGCGCCTGCAAAAGGCAGAGACAGACCCCGCCGGTCAGAAACATCGTCCAGTGCGTGGTGCCGCGCCAGGCCAATTCCAGCGCGGCATACGCCCCGCCGCCGAGCAAAAACAGAGAAGCACGTTCCAACATACAAAATCCCCCTGCACAAGCTGTATAGCCACAGTATGTGCAGGGGGCGCGGGTTGTAACCGTTTTGTAAGGATGGTGGGAGTTTTTGGGAAGAAATGCCCTCCCCCTTGGGGGAAGGTGTCTGCGGTCCCGCCCGCAGACGGATGAGGGGCTGCGTTTCCGCGGCGACCCGTAAACGGACGGTATTGGCAAACCTGCCCCTCATCAGCCGCCTGCGGGCGGCTGCTTCCCCCAAGGGGGAAGCCAGAGATCTTTATTTCGACAGCTTCTTCAGCAGCGCACTGCGGGTATCCCACAGCTTCTGGCTCAGGTCAACGTAGTAGCGGTGGGGGTTCTCGAAGCGCTTGACCTCGTCCCAGAGGGTATTGACCTGCGCCTTGCAGAACTTCTTGATGTCGTCCAGGCTCGGGGAGCTGTAAACGCGCTTGCCGTTCTCGTAAATCGGGGTGGACAGGCAGCGGGCCGTGCAGTTGACATAGGTGCATTCCTTCCAGGTCTCTATCGGGTCAAACAGCGTGATGCCGTGCTGGGTCTCGACGACCTCGTCGGCCATCGTGATAAGGTCGGCCATCGCCTTGCCGTCCTGGTCGTAGATACGCCAGACCTTTTTCAGGCAGGGGATCGTCATCTTCTCGGCGGATTCGGACAGCTTCATCTTCGGGGTGTAGCTGCCGTCGTCCTCCCTGACGGCGGCCAGCTTGTAGACGCCGCCGAACACAGGGTCGCTCTTGGCCGTGATCATGTTCTCGCCGATGCCGAAGCTGTCCACGCGGGCACCCTGCAGGATCAGGTCGCGGACGATGTACTCATCCAGAGAGTTGGACGCGCAGATCGTGCAGTCGGGGTAGCCGGCCTCGTCCAGCATCTTGCGGGCTTTCTTGGACAGGTAGGCAATATCGCCGGAGTCGATGCGGATGCCCTTCGGGCGCTTGCCCATCGGCTTCAGGACCTCGTCAAACACCTTGATGGCATCGGGTACGCCGTGGCGCAGCACGTTGTAGGTGTCCACCAGCAGCACGCAGGCGTCGGGGTACATCTCGGCGTATTTCTTGAAGGCGTCGTACTCCGTCGGGAACATCTGCACCCAGCTGTGGGCCATCGTGCCGGAGGCCGGGATGCCGAAGTCACGCGCGGCCATGACACAGGAGGTGGAGCCGCAGCCGCCGATGTAGGACGCGCGTGCGCCGAAGTAGGCGGCGTCGTAGCCTTGCGCGCGGCGGGCACCGAACTCCATGACCGGGCGGCCCGCGGCGGAGCGCACGATGCGGTTCGCCTTGGTGGCGATCAGGCACTGGTGGTTGAAGGTGACGAGCAGCAGCGTCTCGAGCAGCTGGCACTCGATGGCCGGGCCCTCGACGGTGACGATGGGCTCCTGCGGGAAGATGGGCATGCCCTCCTCAATGGCCCAGATATTGCAGTGCAGCTTGAAGTTGGCAAGATAGGTGAGGAACTTCTCGTCAAACGCCTTGGTGGAGCGCAGATAGTCGATGTCCTCGTCGGTAAATTTCAGGTGATCCACGGCGTCGATGAACTGCTGCAGACCGGCCATAACGGCGTAGCCGCCGCCGTCCGGCACGCGGCGGAAGAACATATCAAAGACGGCGATCTTATCCACATATCCCTCGTCCAGATAGCCCGCCGACATCGTCAGCTCATAGAAATCGGTCATGGTGGTCAGATTGCGTTTTACATCCAGCATGGGTAAACCCTCCTGTATATGCGGCTCAGCGTGTCTTGCGTGAGGCGAGCAGGACGCGGCCGGCAATATATATTCCATAGCAGCCAACGACGAAGATCGTCAGCGCAATGACGACTTTGAAATATGTGCTTGAAAAAAAAAGGCTCACGCGCGAAAGCGTGTACAAAACCTGATTGCGCGAGACATCGCTGCCCGCAATTAAATCGGCGGTGCCGATGACCTCGCCCTGGATCGTCAGCGTGACGGTGCCGACGACGTCGCCCTGCCTGATGGGCGCGGCCAGCTCGTCCGGCACATTGAACACCGGCTCGGTCAGCGCAGCGCCGCCCGCGGCGGGCAGCAGCGTCATCATATTGTCAGCCGGATAAAGCATGACGGTGTCCGTCTGGGTCGAGTAGGCGACCCGGACCTCGGTGATGGGCTGGGTCGTGTCCAGCGCCGGGGCGATGGTGTAGGTGTCGAACACCCAGTCCATGATCGTGCCGGTCTCCGCCAGCGCGGGGCGCATGCCCTCGGGGTCGGCGTCGTAGGGCACGTTCAGCAGTACGCTGATGTAGCTCTCGCCGTTCTGGCTGTGCCAGCCCGCAAAGTTCTGCCACTCGCCCAGGCTGCCGGTCTTGCCGCCCCTGGTGTAGTCGCGGTGGTAGCTACTGTTGGTCACGAGCTTGTCGGTATTCTGGATGATATAGGTGCCGGGCGTCGTGTAGCGGTCATTTGTGCCCATGTCGTAGCTGGGGGTGGCGATGACCGTGGCGAACACATCGTAGGCCGTCAGGGCGCGCAGGATGAGGTAGGCGTCCCGCGCCGTCGTGATGTTGTTGGGGTTCAGCCCGCAGGGATCGACAAACGTTGTGCCCGTGCAGCCCACGGCCTTCGCCTCGTCGTTCATCATGGCGACGAAGTTGTCGATGCTGCCGCCGCCCATGTAGTCGGCCACGATGTAGGCGGCCTCGTTGCCGCTGGGCAGCAGCATGGCGTAGAGCAGGTTGCGCAGGCTCTGGGTCTCGCCCCGGCGGATGTCGGCGGTGGAGGCGTTCGTGCTTTGCTCCCAAATTAAATCGTAGATGTAGCTTGGCGCGGTCAGGCTGATGGAGTCGAGCTGATCCTGGTAATTTTCCAGCAGGAGCAGTGTCGTCATCATCTTGGTCAGGCTGGCGGCGGAGAGCTGGGTCTCGCTGTTTTTCTCGTACACGACGATGTTGGTGTCGAGGTTGACGACATACCCGGCGGAAGCTGTCAGCGCGGGCGCGGTGTCAAAGAGGGAGTCACTCTCCCCTGCCGCGTCCTCTGCCGCGACGGGCAGCGCCAGCATCAGAACGAGCACGAAGGAAAATAAAATCGCGCAGAATTTTTTCATAGGCAAGATTTCCTTTATAAAGTTACCTATCAGTATAGCAAATTTGAAGGGAAAATAAAAGGGATAGAAAGGAATTTGTCGCGGGAGAGCAACGGGATACAATAGCACAGCTGCGGCGGGGTGAGAGCAGGCCGCCGCGGCCGTTTGCGGGAATGAGGCGGCTTTCCGGTTCGCCGCTGTAGGGGTCGATGCTCGCATCGCCCTGCAGGGCAGAGTGCCTTCCCCCTTGGGGGAAGGTGGGCGCGGCCCCGCCCGCGCTCGGATGAGGGGAAACTTGCCGGGAAATCCCGCTTGCGGATTGCCTGCGGGAAACTCTGCCCTCATCAGCCGCCTGCGGGCGGCAGCTTCCCCCGAGGGGGAAGCCAAAGAAAGCTGCTAATTCATCGCCCCTGCCGTCTCAAACAGCCGCTCCACCTCATCGGACAGCGCACGGTGCGCGGGGTCGATCAGATTCGGGTCCTTGGCCAGCAGGGCCTTGGCTTCGTCCTGCGCGACGCGCAGCGTGCGGGTGTCCTGCACTAAATCCGCCACCCGCAGCGTCGGCAGACCGTGCTGCGCCGAGCCAAAGAAATCACCCGGGCCGCGGGTCTCCAGATCATACTTCGCCACGGCGAAGCCGTCCGACGTGCGGCACAGAAATTGCAGCCGCTCGCGCACCGCGTCGTTGCCGTTGTCGGAAATCAGAATGCAGCAGGAATCCGCCGCGCCGCGCCCCACGCGCCCGCGCAACTGGTGCAGTGCCGACAGGCCGAACCGCTCGGCGTTCTCAATGACCATGACCGTCGCGTTCGGCACGTCAACGCCGACCTCGATGACTGTCGTCGAGACAAGCACGTCCAGCTCACCGGCCTTGAATCTCTGCATGACATCGTCCTTTTCCTTTGGCTTCAGCTTGCCGTGCAGCAGGCCGATGCGCCGGTTGGGCAGCAGTGCGCAGGCGGTCTCGGTGTAGTAGGTCGTGACGGCCTGCAGATCGCCCATGGCTTCGTTTTCCTCAATGGCCGGGCAGACGATGTAGACCTGATGCCCCGCCGCGATCTGCTTGTCCAGAAAACCGTACATGTCGCGGCGCTTTTTGCCGGTGATGAACCACGTTTTGATGGGCTTGCGGCCCGGCGGCAGCTCGTCCAGCACCGAAATATCCAGGTCGCCGTACATGAGCAGCCCCAGCGTGCGCGGGATGGGCGTGGCGCTCATGACCAGCAGGTGCGGGCTTTGTGCCTTGCCCGCCAACAGGCCGCGCTGCCGCACGCCGAAGCGGTGCTGCTCGTCCACGATGGCGAGGCCGAGATTTTTAAATTCCACGGTGTCGGTCAGCACGGCATGCGTACCTACGACTAAATTTGCCCGCCCATCGGCGATAGCCTCCAGCGCGATGCGCTTCTCCTTCGCTTTCATGCCGCCGACCAGCAGCGTGACGTTGACGCCGAACGGCTCGAGCCGGTCCGCCAGCGTGGCGGCGTGCTGGCGGGCTAAAATTTCCGTGGGGGCCAGCATGGCGCTCTGCCAGCCGTTCTGCGCGGCAAACCAGATGGCCGCGGCGGCCACCAGCGTTTTGCCGCTGCCGACGTCGCCCTGCAAAAGCCGGTTCATCGGCACGTCGCCGCAGAGGTCGGCCAGAATTTCCTCGGTGGAGCGCTTTTGCGCACCGGTGGGCGGGTACGGCAGGCTGCGCCAGAACGGGCCGAGGTCCAGCGGGTGCATGGGGGCGCTGGTCTTGCGCCGCCCGTGGCTGCGCAGCAGGAAGATGCCGATTTGGAGCAGGTACAGCTCCTCAAAAATCAGCCGCCGCCGCGCCGCGGCAAGGTCGTCCGCGTTTTTGGGCGCGTGGATGCCCCGCACGGCCTGTGCCTTGGCGGGCATCCGGTAGCGGGTCAGCAGCTCGGGCGGCAGCGGGTCCACAAGCTGGTCCGCGAACGCCAGCGCTGCATGGGCACAGCTGGCGTGGCGGCTGGCGGGCAGACCGTCGGTGCCGGGATAGACCGCCACAAACGGGCAGTCAGCGACCTGGGCCTCGGTGCGCACCAGCGGGTGCAGCAGCTCGCGGCGGGTCAACGCCCCGCCGATGCGCCCCTCAAAGTAGTAGGTCTCCCCCACTTCCAGCTTGTCCGCCGCGTAGGGCGCATTGAACCACGACAGTGCCAGAATGCCGGAATCGTCCGCCGCCAGCACCCGGTTCATGACCCGCCCGCCCTTGACGCGCCGGGCGGGCTCCTTTTGCAGCACGGTTGCGCGGACGCAGCATTCCACGTCATACGGCGCGGACACGACGGTGTAGGGCTGCGTGTAGTCGATGTATTTGCGCGGATAGCACAAAAGCAGGTCGCGGATCGTGAGGATGCCGAGCTTCTCAAATTTTTTGGCGAAGGCCGGGCCAACGCCCTTGAGAAATTGGACGGAATCGTTGATGGTGGGCATGGGGGCCTCCTTTCTTTGGGATGGCGGGCGGCAATGGGATGTGGCGCGGGAGGGATGAATCCCTCCCCTACGACTGGCGAAAGGCTTGCATCTTGCGTTTGTAGGGGGCGGCGTCCTCGACGCCCCGCGGAGGGGTCAAGACCCCTCCCTACGAAGCAAAAGATAAATGGGCGGTAATGGCAAGGCTGTGGGCCGGGCATGCCCGGCCCCTACAGGGCAGTGATGTAAAGTGGAGGTCATCGCGGAAACAGCAGTCGTTCACCCCTGCGGGGGTTCGGGGGAACACCCGAATTTCAAAACGGAGCAGGGGGCGCGGGCGTTAAGAACGAAAAGTAATACTGCTTTCGTTTAGCCCGCGCCCTCTGCGACCTCCGCTTTGGGGTTCCTAGGGGCGTGCAGCCCCTAGGTCGCGGGTTCCGCTTGGCGGCGCACAACGAGCGCCGCCAGTTTGCTGCGCAAACCCGCTCTTGCGGTTGATTGCCCTGCGAGGGCAATCATTGTGCGCTCCCCAGTTTCGCTGCGCTCAACTGTGGCCCCACGCGCACAACCCCGCACTGCGTCGAAACAGCGGCAATTTTCTTTGGTTCTTTCTTTTGTTGGCAAAAGAAAGAACGAGTTCCCGGGAGGCAGCCGTCCCCGGTCCGGCCACGTACCAAAAAAGGCGAACTCGGAACATCCCCAAATTCGCCTTTTTAATGTTATAACGTCCGAATTACTCCACAGAGATCATGTAGTAGTACACGGGCTGGCCGCCGCTGATGTGGCTGACCTCGACACTGCCGCCGCACTTGGCGCGCACCAGATCGGTCGTCTTTTCGGCGTCCTCGTCGCTGACGTCGCAGCCGGAAATGACCGTGATGAACTGGGTGTCCTTCTTCTTCATGGAGCGGGCCAGACGATAGGTCATCTTGACCAGGTCGGTGCCGGTGGCAACGATTTTGCCGTTCTCCAGCGCCATGATCTCGCCCTTCTTGATGGGCTTGCCGTCAAACTCGCTGTCGCGGGCGGCATAGGTGATCAGACCCGTGCTGACGCGGTCCGCCGCCTGCATCATGGCAACGGCGTTCTCCTCCGGCTTCAGGTCGGGGTCAAAGTTCAGCATGGCGGTCATGCCCTGGGGCACGGTGCGGGTGGGCAGCACGATGACCTTGCGGTCCGCGAGCTTCTGCGCCTGCTCGGACGCCATGATGATGTTCTTGTTGTTGGGCAGAACGAGCACGGTCTTGGCGGGCACGCTCTGGATGGCGGCGAGGATGTCCTCGGTGGAAGGGTTCATCGTCTGGCCGCCGCTGACAACCGCGTCCACGCCCAGGTCGCTGAACACAGCCTTCAGGCCCTCGCCCGCGGCCACGGCCACAAAGCCGTACTCGCGCTCGGGGTCAACGGCGGCGTAGGTGAACTCGCTGTCCTTCTTCTCCTCGGCCTCGGCCTGCTTTTCCAGACCCTTCGCCTGCTTCTGGCGGGCGAGGAACTGCTCGTGCATGTTTTCAATTTTAAAATTGGTCAGGTAGCCGTACTTGATGGCCTCGCTCAGCATCATACCGGGGTCGGAGGTGTGGACATGGCAGTTGGCAACGTCGTCGTCCTCGATCACAACAACGGAGTCGCCGTTGGACTCAAGGAAGGCGCGCAGGCGGGTAACGCTGGCATCGGCATCCTTGTGCAGCAGGAACTGGGTGCAGTAGCCGTTCTTGATGTCCTCGACCTTCATCAGGTCGTCGGCAAAAACGCCCTTGCCTGCGGCTTCACTGGATACCTTGGGCTTGGCGGCGACCTCGGCACCGGCGATGATCTCGCCGCCGTCGAACACCTGCTTCATGCCCTCAAAGATCAGCATGATGCCCTGACCGCCGGCGTCCACGACACCGGCCTTTTTCAGCACGGGCAGCAGGTTCGGGGTGTCGTCCAGCGCGGCCTGACCGGCCTGCAGCGTAGCGTCCCACATGGCAGGAACGTCCAGCTCGGTGCACTCGGCGGCCTTCTCGGCAGCCAGACGGGAGACGGTCAGGATCGTGCCCTCGGTGGGCTTCATGACGGCCTTGTAGGCGGCCTCAACGCCCTGCTGCAAGGCGGCGGCCAGGTCAGCGGAGGATGCCTCGGTCTTGTCCTTCAGCGCCTTGGAGAAGCCGCGGAACAAAAGGCTCGTGATAACGCCGGAGTTGCCGCGGGCGCCGCGCAGCATGGCGGAGGCAGCGGTCTTGCTGGCCTCGGCCACGGTGCAGCTGTCGGGCATAGCCTCAAGCTCGGCGCGGGCGGCGCCGATGGTCATGCTCATGTTCGTGCCGGTATCACCGTCCGGAACGGGGAAAACGTTCAGCTCATCCACGCGGGTGCGCTGGTTGGCAATGTTGTTGGCGCCGGAAAGAATGGCGTCGCGCAGGGTCTGGCCAGTAATCATGGTTTCGTTACACCTCATATTTTTTGGGTAAAACAGTCTTTAGTCGGCAATGACGTCGTCCACGTAGACATCGATGCGGGCGACCTTTAAGCCGGTGGCAAGTTCAACTTCGTCCTTGACGCGGTGGGTGATGCTTTGGGTGATGGTCGAGATGTTCAGACCGAACCCGACCTTGATATGCAGGGCGATGACCAGCTTGCCGGCCTCCTGCGTGACGGTGACGCCCTTCGGCGGCAGGCTGCCGGTGCGCAGGGCGCTGCGCACAACGCTTTCAGCCGGGGCCTGACCCATGGCGGCAATGCCGTAGCACTGCTTGGCGGCCTGCTCCACCAGGCCGGAGAAGTAGTCATTCGTCAGCGAAATATGTCCATAGGGATTGACCTTGGTGATCATCTGCGATCCTCCTTTTCAGGGTTAGCTGCGGCTAAGCCCGCAACTGTACTATATGAATCTTTAGCTATTATACACCATTTTTCCCCGCTTGAACAGGGCATTTCGGAGAAATTTATTTTGGCGCGTGGATTTAACATTCCATTCACAAAGTTTACAGCGCAAGAGTATATACTGTTTACAGAAGTATGACAACCTTACCAAAGGAGCTCGGTTTAAACCATGAACCTTTTATTCTTTTTGACACCCAAGCAGGACGTCCTGTACATTTACGAGGATTTCACCCTGCGCCAGACGCTGGAAAAATGGTCCAACCAGCGCTACGCCACCATCCCTGTTCTGAAGCGCAACGGCGAGTATGTCGGCAGCATCACCGAGGGCGACATCCTCTGGGGCATGAAAAATCTGCACGGGCTGGACCTTGAAGCCAGCGAGGACGTGCCGATTTCCAGCTTCCCCCGCCGCCGCGATTACAAGGCCGTTACCGTGACCACCGACATGCCGACGCTTTTAAAGGCAGCCATCGAACAGAACTTTGTGCCGGTGGTGGATGACCGCAATGTGTTCATCGGCATGGTGCGCCGTACCGTGCTGCTGCGGGAGCTGTACGACAAATATACGACCCTGCCGACGGATAAGCGCTTCAAGGGCAGCCACCCGCCGATGTAAGGGCTTGCAATCCGCCGCGCGTTGCGGTATAATCAGCACAACGGACAGAGAGGTCGCACAGGACTTCTCTGTTTTATTTTTTACAGTGAGGTGTGAACGCTTGCGCCGGGGCTGGCGGCTATGGCCGTCTCGGAGGATGGACTGACGGAGGCCGTATGCCTGCCGGATAAAAGGTTCGTCTGGGCTGTGCAGTGGCACCCCGAATTTTCGTTCCGCGTGAATGAGGACAGCCGAAAGATTTTTAAGGTGTTTATAGAAAGCTGCTGAAATAAAAAGCCGCTGCAGCACAGGCCTCTGTGCTGCAGCGGTTTTTTTTTGTGCGAGGCATCTGCCGTATGCGCGGGTCGATGACGAGCATCGGCCCCGGCAGGGCCTTACGCGGTTTTCTTTGCCGCGGCCTTCTTCTTTTTCTTCTTGCGGGCGATGAACAAAATCACCAGCAGCAGTGCGGCTGCGGCGCCGCAAGCCGCCGCGAGCAGGGGCACCTTGCTGGCGGGCATCTGCACAGCGGCGAAGGCCGTCGTACCGGCGGGGGCGGTGCAGGTCAGATAGCTGCCGTCCACGCTTGTGTCGGCCTGCTGCCAGCCTGCGTCGGTCCTGACCCACAGCACGGTGTTGTCCGTCGTCTCCGGCGGCATATAGCGCAGCGTGTGGCCGGTGTCGGCGGGCAGCTCCAGGCCCCACGCCTCCACCAGCGTGCCGGGGGTCTCGGGTGCGTCGTCCACCTCATGGAGCATCAGCTCGTCGGTGGTGTCGAAGCTGCCCTCCACCAGCACAAGGGAGCGTTCACCGCGCTTTTCCTGGCTCTGGCGGACCGTGTTTATGTCGCTGTACTCGGCGTGGATCGTCGCGTCAAACGTCATGCCGGTCAGATCCACATCCTCCCAGCTGCCGTACTGGCCCTGGTGGTTGGGAACCGGCGGCAGCTGATCCGTCGGGAAGTCGCTGCCGTACGGGATGTGGTATTCCTGGACCAGCGAATCCTCGTCGGTCACAAAGCGGACACAGATGCTGCCGAAATCGTCGGGCAGATTTTCTTGCGCGACGAAATCCTCGTAGGCCAGCGGTTCGGCAATGCCCTGGTAGCTGACGCTGTCAATGCCCGCGACGCCCCCGTCCACGAAGGTGTTGCCGGTCACGCTGCCGTCCAGCGGGTCGTCCACGATACCGGCAATCGCACCGATCTGTTCGGCAGCGTTGTCGATCATGACCATGGCGCGGCAGTTTTCGATGGTGGCACCGCTGCCGACAATGCCGCCGACCTGCTTTGCACCGGACAGGCGGCCCTTGGCGCAGCTCTCGCGGATCGTGGACTTGCTGATACCGGCCACGCCGCCGACGCCGGTGGCGTCCTCGGCATCGAGGGTGCCAAAGCCCCTGCAGTCGATGACAGAGCCCATCTCGGCGTCGCCGACGATGCCGCCCGCGTTCTGCTTTTTGACGCTGACCGTGCCGTAGTTTGTGCAGTCACGGGTGACGACGCGGGTCTTGAAGGTAAAGTTCAGCGACTCGCTGCCCGCGGTGGTGTAGTCGTCCTCGGGGTCCAGATCGTTCTCGCGGGCCATTGCACCGGTAATGCCGCCGGCGTTGAGGTCGGCATTGACCGTGCCGCTGTTGATGCAGTTCGTGACCTTGGCCTCGACGTCGTCATCGGTGTCGTCATCGGAAACATCGTCCACGATGTCGTCTGCATCCCGGTTGACATTCTCGCTGGCACCGGACAGCGTCTGGCCGATCTTGTTGATCTGCTTCGAGATCGCCTTCACGTCGTTGATCAGCGCCTGGCTGTTGCTGCTGGCGTTGTTGTTCAGGCTGCTGACGATGTCGCCCATGCTGGTCAGGCTGCTGCTCAGATCGTTGCGGCTGGCCGTGATGGCATCGCGGTTCGTCAGCTCGACCTTTGGAATTTCGACGTCCACGGAGTCCGGCAATGCATCCGAAATGTCATTGAGCACATCCTTTGTGTCGGGCAGGTCGTCAAGACCCTCGGTGATGAGCGTATAGCCCGGGTCGATCGGATAGCGCTCGTCCGGCTTTGTGGCAGCGCCGTCGTCCTCGCTGACAACGGTGCTGTCAGCGGAATCGTCAACGGCTTCGGGGCCGGGCTGCCCGTGGGAGGTGCGGTCCGCCTCGCTGCCCTCTGCAGCGGGCTCCTGTGCGGGGGATGTCTCCTCACTCTGCGCCGCGGCGGGTTCCTGTGCGGGGGCAGTGTCCTGCGCTGCCGTACTGCTTTCGTCAGGCGTGGAGAGGCCAGCACTCTGCGCGGGCTCCTCCGAGGGGGACAGCGTGTAATTCGGATCGACAGGGTCGGTGTCAGACGGAGGCGTCGCTTCGCTGTAGTCGATGACTGTGTCCGAGTCCGCGGCATTGTCTCCGTCGTCCGCGCCGGGCAGGTTGGTATTCTTGAGGTCCTGCTTGAACTGGCTCAAGTCGGTCTTGACGGTCTGGGAACCGATGGACACGCCGTTTTCGGCCTGCTTCAGCAGATTCTCAATGGCATTGCGGGAGCTGGTCACGTTGTTCTTCAGCGCTTCGAGCTGGTTGGAGAGGTCACTGCTGGCGGCGCTGGCGTCATCGCAGGCGCGGTTGACCAGCGTCTGCAGCGTGCTCATCTCGTCGGAAAGCTCCTGCAGCGTGTCCTTTGTGTATTCCAGCGTGCTGCTCGGCTCCATCTGGCCGACGATGCCGCCGCCCTCCTTGCGGGCGTAGACAGTGCCGTAGTTGACGCAGCCCTCAATGTAGCCGGTCTGGCTGCCCGCGATGCCGCCGACGTTGTAGCCCATGTGCTGGTAGCCCACGGTGCCGCGGTTCATGCAGGCGCGGATGACACCGCCGGACTGGCCCGCAATGCCGCCGATGTCGGTGATGTCGGCGACGTTCTCGGTGCCGATCAGGTCGTTCAGCGTCAGCGAGGAAAGGTCGATGTCGTTCTGCTCCACCGTCGTGTTGACGCTGGAGGTGTTTGTGCAGTTGGCAATGATGCCGTGATTTTCACCGGCGATGCCGCCGATGAAGTGCGCACCGTAGACACTGCCCGTGGTCGTGCAGCTTTCGATGACGCCGGCGGCCAGATTTGTGCCCGCGATGCCGCCGACAACGGACGCGCCGGAAGACACGCCCTCAAAGCGGCAGTTGTGCAGCGTACCGGCGTTGCTGCCCGCAATGCCGCCCACGGTGGAGCGGCTGCCGGTGGGCATCGAGCGGCCCCGGATGACGAGGTCGCGGACGTTGGCCCCCTGCTGCACATAGCGGAAGAAGCCGATGACCGAGCCGTCATCTACAAGGCTCAGGCCGGAGATCGTGTGGCCCTGCCCCTCAAATACGCCGCTGAAGGACGGGATGCCCGCAAAGCCGCTGCCGGTCAGCTCCAGATCGGCGTCCAGATAGACGGTGCGGTTTTTGCTCCAGCTGTCCAGGCGGCAGGAATCGACCAGCTGCAAAAGGTCATCGACGGTGCCGATGTGGAAGGTCTCCTTTTCGGCGGTGTCGGCGGTCCCGCTCTCCCCTTCCGCAAAAACGGGCAGGGTCAGCGTCAGCACAAGGCAGAGCGCCAGCAGCGCAGCCCAGAGGCGGCGCGTCAGGTCAGAAATGCGGTTCATTCAGCGTCGCCTCCCTTCGTGTCAGTGTCGGGCGTATCGGGTGTGCCTGGTTCGGGGGCACCGTCCTCGGATTCGTGGATGTTCTTCTCCGACAGGTACATGTCGGGCTTGTCAACGGTAAATTCGGTGCCGGTGGCAATGTTCGCACTGAACTGGCCGTGCAGCACGCCCTTGATTTCAGCATCTACGACGCCGTTGATGTAGCCGCGCACGCGGCCATTGACGTGCATTGTGCCGCTGGCCGTGTGGGCCATACCGGCAACGCCCTTCATCTCAAAGCTCGTGCGCTCGATGATGGTGTCGCCCAGGATCAGGATCTGCGGCAGGACGAACAGAACCAGCATGATGGAAACGATCGTGCCGCGGCCCAGGCAGGTACCGATGGCGGCGATAACGGGGTTCGTGGTCAGCACACTGATCAGAATACCCGCGGATGCCAGAATGGAGCCGGAGGTGAAGATGGTCGGGAACGACTCGTTCAGGGCTGCGACGATGGCCTCCCGCGGGCGCATGACCTTCTTCAGGTCGGTGTAGTGGCTCGAAATAACGATGGCGTAGTCGATGTTTGCACCCATCTGAATGGAGTTGACGATCAGGTAGCCGAGGAAGTACAGCGGGGTGTGCTGCAGGTACGGCACCGAGAAGTTGATCCAGATACTGCCCTGAATGACGATGATCAGCAGCACGGGCAGACCCGCGGACTTGAATGTGAACAGCAGGACCAGGATAACGAACAGTGCGGACAGCACACTGATCAGCAGGTTATCCTCGCCGAAGGAGCTGGACAGGTCCATGGCGCTCGTCGTATTGCCGACAACGTAGAACGAATCGGTGGCGTAGTATTTGCCGATGATGTCGTGCATCTTGTTGACGAAGGCGAACGTCTCGTCGGTCTCCTCGGGCAGGTTCAGATAGACGACCATACGGCTGTAATCGTCGCTCTGCAGCTGCTTCTGGGCTTCATCGAGCTGGTCGAACAGGTCGTCCAGCGTGTCCTGCACATCGCCCGAGAGCGTGATGTTGCCGTCGTGCATCTCCTGTTCCAGGAACCTGAACATGTCGTAGATCGGCACTTTATAATCGTCTAGGCCGTTGATGATCTCGCCGTACTCGTCATGGTCGACGGCGTAGGCACCGTACAGTGCCTTGGCAACCTCGTAGTCGAGGTTGGCCATCTCGGCCAGCTGGCGCGGTGTCACAGCGTCGGTCAGCATATAGCCGTCCATCGCTTCAATGTTGGCCAGACCCATCGTGGATTTGACCTCGGCGCAGGCGTCCAGCTCGTCGAGGATCCTGCCCTCGGACTCATAGTCGCCCGACGGCACAATGACGGCCACCATGTTGCTGGAACCGAAGGTGTTTTTGATTTTCTGGTAGGCGATCTGGCGCTCGCTCTGCTTGGCGGTGACCAGGTCGGTGTAGGTGTAGCAGTAGGGGCACAGGTTGGCAAAGACCGCCGCCGCCACGATGATGACGCCGAAGATCGGCGGGATGATAAAGCGGGTCTTGATGTCGAACTTGCCGACGGCGGTGATCTTGGGAATCAGGTTTTTGTGGCGGGTCTTGTCGATCAGCTTGCTGAACAGCACCAGCAGGCCGGGCATCAGCGTAAAGACACATAGCATACTGAACAGGATAGCCTTGATCAGGACCGTAGCCAGGTCGCGGCCAATGCCGAAGTGCATGAACGCCAGCGCGGCCAGGCCGCTGATCGTCGTGAGCGAGGAGGAAGAAATCTCCAGGATAGCCTTGGAAAGCGCGGCAATGCAGGCCTCGCGGGTGGGCAGCGTCTCATGCTCATCGCTGAAACGGTGGCACAGAATGATGGCGTAGTCGATGGCCAGCGCCAGCTGCAGTATGACGGTGACTGAGTTGGAGATGAAGCTGATCGTGCCGCACAGGAAGTTTGTGCCCATGTTCAGCAGCGCCGCCGCGCCGAAGGTCATGAGGAGGACCGGGACCTCGGCGTAGGAGCGGGAGGTCAGCGTCAGCACGACGACGATGATGATGGCCGCAATGATGACGATGACGACCATTTCCGATTGCAGGTCCGCGGAGGAATCGTAGCCGACCTCGGAATAGATCGAGGTGTCGTAGCTGCCCTCAAGCTCGTCGCGGATCTCCTGCAAGGCGTTCTCGGCGCGCTCGTCCCCTACTTCTGCGTCAAAGCTGACGGAGAACAGCGCCGACGCATTCGTGTAATGCTCGTCGGTGTCGTCAAATTCGACGGTGGTGACACCCTCGATGTCCTCAAGCCGGGACTGGATGTCCAGCGCAGTATCGTAGGTGATGTTGGACACCATGACGTTGGCCGTGCCGTAGGTGACGAAGTTGTCATTCATCACGGACAGGCCCTGGCGGGTCTCGGTGGTGTCGGGCAGGTAGGTCGTGATGTCGTTCTCGACCTTGACCCAGCCCGTAGCGATGGCACTGAAAATCAGCGCAAATATGTATAACAGGAAGAACAGGTTGCGTTTATCAACGATAAACGAAGCCAGCTTTTCCATCCCGCCGCCTTTTGGCTTTTCGTTCTCCAAGAGTATACAGCCTCGCTTTCCCATTTTATTCGATACTAAAAGAATACATCAATATTATACGAAATGCAAGGCCTATGCAACACGGTCAAATTCAGAGGAATGTACAAAGAAGCGAGGAAGTTTTTGTTAAAGTACACAAAAAAACACCGTGCGGTGTTAAACCACACGGTGTTGAAAGCTATTTGGTAAGCTAAATTACTTCAGCTCGACCTTAGCGCCGACCTCGGCCAGCTTCTTCTGGATGTCCTCGGCGTCAGCCTTGGAAGCCTGCTCCTTCAGCTTGGCGTTCGGGGTCTCAACCAGCTTCTTGGCCTCCATCAGGGAAGCGCCGGTCAGCTCCTTAACGGTCTTGATGACCTGCATCTTGTTGGCGCCAACGTCAGCCAGGATGACGTCAAACTCGGTCTTCTCCTCCTCAGCGGGAGCAGCAGCGCCGGCGGCAGCGGGAGCGGCAGCAGCAACAGCAGAAACGCCGAACTCCTCGCAGATGGTGTCAACGAGCTCTTTCAGCTCCAGAACAGTCATAGTCTTGACAGACTCGACAATGGCAGTGATCTTCTCAGAAGCCATGGTAGTTACCTCCATAAATTTTATAGTTTTAAGCGGCGCGGTTTGTATTCAACGAGCGCTGCGCCGGTGCGCTCAACCTGCTAAACCTAAACTCAGGCAGCAGTCTCGTCCTGCTTGTCGACGATACCCTGCAGGGCAACAGCCAGACCGCCAACGATACCGTTGAGGGAGCCAGCCAGCATGGAGAGCAGGCCTTCGCGGTTGGGCATGGTAGACAGGCTCTTGATACCTGCAGCGTCCATGACCTGACCATCGCAGAAGCCGCCCTTGACGACGAAGCGCTTGGACTTGTCGGCGTCAGCAAACTTGCACAGGATGCGAGCAGCAGCAGCCGGATCCTCCGGAGACAGAGCGATAGCCGTGTCACCCTTGAAGTACTCGGTCAGACCCTCGTACTGGGTGCCCTTGACGGCCAGGCGCAGCATGGTGTTCTTGACGACCATGTAGTGCACGCCAGCCTCACGCAGCTCCTTACGCAGCTTGGTGTCATCAGCAACGCTGATGCCGTTGTAAGCAACGACAACACCGGCCAGAGAGCCTGCGATCTTCTCGTTCAGATCAGCAACAAGAGCCTTCTTAGCTTCCAGAATCTTTGCACTGGGCATTTGAAATTCACCTCATTCCACTTACAGATTGGTTTCGGTAAGCGGCTTTTTATGTGATATACAGAAAAAAGCCCCTTCCCGTCGCCGGGAAAGGGCTTGAAAGCATTGCAATCAAACGCACGTTTCTCGGCAGGTGGGTAAAACCCGTTATGCCTTGCGGCACCTGCTGTCTCAAAAACAGCTTAATTAGTATAGCACGCGAACGTGCGTTTGTCAAGCGTTTTTCAGCTCAAAGCTGAAAAACTTATACGCCGTACTTATTGGTAGCAACGCGGACGCCGGGGCCCATGGTGGTGGCGATGGTAGCGCTCTTGAAGTACTGGCCCTTGGCAGCGGCGGGCTTAGCCTTGGCGATGGCATCCAGGACGGTGTCCAGGTTGGTCATCAGCTTCTCGGCGCCGAAAGAGGCCTTGCCGATGGGCACATGGATGATGTTCTGCTTGTCCAGACGGTACTCGATCTTACCGGCCTTAGCGTCGGTAACAGCCTTGCCGACGTCGGGGGTAACGGTGCCGGCCTTCGGGTTGGGCATCAGACCACGGGGGCCCAGGACCTTACCGAGACGGCCAACGCGGCCCATCATGTCGGGGGTGGTGACCAGAACGTCGAAGTCCAGGTAGCCGCCGGCGATCTTGGCGATCAGATCGTCATCACCGACCTCCTGCGCACCGGCAGCCTCAGCGGCCTTGGCGGCGTCGCCCTTGGCGATGGCGATAACGCGGACGTTCTTACCGGTGCCGTTGGGCAGGACAACAGCGCCGCGGACCTGCTGGTCGGCGTGACGGCTGTCAACGCCCAGGCGGACGTGCAGCTCAACGGTCTCGTCGAACTTAGCGGTAGCGGTCTTGCAGCACAGCTCCAGGGCCTCGTTGGGATCGTAAGTCTTGTTATTCTCGATCAGCTTAGCAGCGTCGATATACTTCTTGCCGTGTTTCATTGCGTATTACCCTCCTATTCAGCCCTCAACGGTAACGCCCATGCTGCGGGCGGTGCCCTTGATCATGCTGACAGCGGCCTCCAGGGAAGCAGCGTTCAGGTCGGGCATCTTGGTCTTGGCGATCTCCTCGGCCTGAGCCAGCGTGATGGAGCCAACCTTGTTCTTGTTGGGCACGCCGGAAGCAGTGTCGATGCCGGCAGCCTTCTTGATCAGAACGGGCGCCGGAGGAGTCTTGGTGATGAAGGAGAAGGAGCGGTCAGCGTAGACCGTGATGACGACGGGGATGATCATGCCCATCTGGTTCTTGGTACGCTCGTTGAACTCCTTGGTGAACGCCATGATGTTGACGCCCTTCTGACCCAGAGCAGGACCAACAGGGGGAGCCGGAGTTGCCTTGCCGGCGGGGATTTGCAGCTTGATGTAGCCAGTGATTTTCTGTGCCATAATACTTGCACCTCCAAATTTTGTGGTGAGTTGCGGCCTGCGGTGCAGACCTCCCACGGGCGCACGACCTCCGCGCGCCCTATAAAAACCGTACCCCGGGCACAGGCCCGTTCGCGGTCTTTACCGGAAACTAGGGTGTCCTGAGAAAAACTCAGAACAGCTTGACCTGATGCAGCTCCAGCTCTGCCGGAAGCTCGCGGCCAAACATGGTGATCCTTACGCGCACCTTGCGCGCAGGAATGTCGATCTCGTCGACGGTGCCGACGGAGCCTTCCATCGGACCGGCGGTGATCTCAACCGTATCACCGACCTTGTACTCGACCTCAAGGTCAACGGTGGTTTCGACGCCCATCTTGGCAACCTCCGCCTCGGTCAGGGGCTCGGGCTTGGACTCCGGGCCGACAAAGCCGGTGCAGCCGCGCGTGTTGCGCACGATGTACCAGGTGTTGTCGTTCATGACCATTTTGATAAAGACGTAGCCGGGGTAGAGCTTCGACTGAACCTCTTTCTCGCCGGTCTTGTTGCCGCGCTTGTCAAAAACTTCTTCAATGCGGGTCTCGGTGGGAACCTTGACGTCGCAGATCAGATCCTGCAGGTGGCGGTTCTCCACCATCGTCATCAGATCGGTTGCGACCTTGTTCTCATAGCCGGAATAGGTATGTGCCACATACCAATTTGCTTGCTCAGCCATTGTCTTTGCCTCCGCTCAACGCGCTCAGGCGCCGATCAACAGGTGGATGGCGCCGCCAAAGATGAGGTCCAGCAGGATCAGCACGACAGCTGCGACCAGCACGACCACGATAACGGTGATCGTATTGGTTTTGACGTCGTTCTTGCTGGGCCACACGACCTTTTTCAGCTCGCTCTTCGTATCTTTGAAATACTTGCCGATCCCTTTGAAAAAGTTCTTGACCTTGTCGAAGAAGGAGACCTTCTTCTTGCCGTCGTTCTTTTTGGGCTTGTCGCTTTGAGTCTGGGCTGCAGCGGTGGCTGCTTTATTGTCTGCCATCTCTAAGCTCCTATCCTCACTTGGTTTCGCGGTGAAGGGTATGCTTCTTGCAGAAACGGCAATACTTCTTCATCTCAAGACGGTCCGGAGAGTTCTTCTTGTTCTTCTCCTTGTTGTAGTTGCGCTGCTTGCACTCCGTGCAGGCCAGGGTGATCTTGACAGTCATTGTTCGGCACCTCCATTATCGGTTAATAAGCCTCCCTCGCGCTTGCAGGCGCCCTTGAAAAAGGGCATAAAAAATAAACCCGCAAAAGAGGTGCTATCATAATAACACGATTGCGGGTCTACGTCAAGCGGTTTTGCAAAAATTCTTGTAAAATTTTGACGGCCTTGCGCCGAACGCAGAAGCGGAAGCTCCGCGGGCGGGCATAGCCGCGTTCCCCGTCACAGCAGGAGGGCGCAAACGGCTGCCATCCCCTCCTCCGTCAGCTGCACGCCGCCCCGGGCAGCGGCCACGGCGGCGGTGGTGTAGTCGATCGTCAGGGCGGTGCGGGCACTTAAATAGGCCAGTGTCTCGCCCAGGGCGTTCAGGTCTGCGGCCAGCAGGTCGGTCAGCAGCCGGGCACTGCGGCTGCGCAGACCGTCGGGCAGACCGGCCAGCAGCGCCGGGTTCTGCCGCAGGAACGCCGCCCAGACGGCGGCGCGGGCCATGCAGCCCTCCCCTGCCCCGGGCAGCGCCGCCTGCAATTGGGCGATCAGCTCCGACGCCTGCGCGGCGGTACACACGGCGATGGGATCCTCGCCGTAGCCCAGGCGCGTGCGTGCGGCGGCATCCAGCAGCGATGCCGTGTCGATGCGTGCCGAGGCTGTGCGGCCCGCGCAGTCCGCCCAGGTGGCGGGCGTGGCCGCGATATAGTGCAGCGCCGGGGCGGCGGTCTCCCCCGTAGCCACCGTGCCGACGAGCAGCTGTGCGGCCCGCCCGGCCCCGGCAGACAGCGCACACTCCGCCAGCGTTGTTGTGCCCGAGGGTGCGCTGACGCGCAGCGAACCCGGCAGTGCGCAGAGTGTGACCGTCTGCTGCGGGCCGTCCGCACGGGCCAGCACAAAGGCGGGCTCCTCCTGCTGGACGACGAGCAGCAGCGTATATACGCCCTGCGCACCCGGCTCGATGTGCAGCGTGCTGTCCGCCGCCGACGCTTGGCGCAGGAGCTGCTGCTTCTGGTATTGGTCGGTGAAGAACGCGACGGTCAGCACCATCGGCAGCAGCAGAAGCAGCGTCAGCCCGAGGCTGTACCAGAAAATTCCGCGGTTGGAACGCATAACCCACACTCCCCCAGCAAAGACTATGCCTACAGTGTAGGCCGCAAGGGCCGCGCTTATACACTATTATAAAGGAGTGTCTGGTATGTTTGATGAATTTGGACCCCGCGGTGCCGGGGATGAGCGCGAAGGCTTCTGGACCGATTTGAGCGAGGTGCCCGACGAGCAGTACCGCGACGAGGATGAGCCGAAGCAAACGCAGGAGGTCATTGTCCCACCCGCGCAGGAGCCGTATGGCCCGGGGATCGTGCCGCCGGAGGAGATCTAAAGTAAAAAGGCTTCCCCCGCGAGGGAAGCTGTCGCTGCAGGCGACTGATGAGGGGCGAGCTTGCGGAGACAGCCCGTACACGGGGAGACGTCGCACGCTCGCCCCTCATCCGGCCTCGGGCGGGGCCTCGGCCACCTTCCCCCGCGGGGGAAGGCACGTACATTTATACCTTTTGATACACCAAAAACCGGAACCCGATCTCTGTCGTCAGGCGTTCACATTCCGCAAGCCGGGCTGCGCCGTCGGCGGGGGTGTTCCAGTAATAGGGCGTCATGGCGAACAAATCCTGTACACTCTGCCCTTCCAGCGTGATGACAGCGGCGGATTCAACGGCCTTCACAAACGCAAAGCCGTCGTATTCGGTCTGTCGGACCTCGTTTTCATACGGGCAGTCGTACAAAATCTCTTTCAGCCCGAACAGATGCCGCGCGGTGGGCACGGCGTAAACAAGATGCCCGCCCGGGCGCAGCATACGGGCAAACTCGGCCTCGGCCATGGGCGAGAAGATGTTCAAAAGCAGGTCGGCCCAGCCGTCGCGCACCGGCGCACAGAAGCTGCCGCCGACACAGAACGCCGCGCCGGGCACGAGCTTCGACGCCAGCCGCACGGCCTCCTTGGACAGGTCGAACGCCGCAATCTGAGGGCAGCCCAGCGCGTCATACAAATACTTATCGTAGCTGCCCTCGCCGCAGCCGGCGTCCACAATATGGTCGTGGGGCAGCGCGGCGCAAAGGGCGGCCAGCGTCGCCATCAGCGGGGCGTAGTGCCCTGCCGACAGGAACGCGCGGCGGGCGCGGACCATGGCCTTGCCGTCGCCGGGGTCGGCGGCGTGCTTCTTCTGCATCGGCAGCAAGTAGGCGTAACCCTCTTTGGCAAGGTCAAAGCTGTGGGCTCTGGCACAGCGCAGGCTGCGCCCGGCCAGCAGCAGCGGACCGCCGCATACGGGGCAGCGCAGGGCTGCCGCGGTGGCGGGGGTCATTCGGCAGCCTCGGCGGGCGTGGCCGTCTCGGGGGTGTCCGCTGCGTCCGATGCCTCGGGCGGCAGCGGCACAGTCATACCGCCGTGGGCGGCGAGATAGTCCTCGAAATTTGCGAACTTCTGCTTCGGCGGGCGGCGGGAGATCAGATCGAGACCCGGCTGCTCCGGCGCGGTGCTGCGCGGGGGGCGGGCATTGCGGGGCGGGCGCGGTGCCTTGGGC
>ERZ1026903.9-NODE-9-length-181633-cov-30.175924_pt1 | contig 181633 bp, 173 predicted proteins | sample MGYA00380180_ERZ1026903 | MGnify/ENA primary metagenome ERZ1026903 (study PRJEB33269, sample SAMEA4719816) | human gut metagenome | biome: human-associated habitat; feature: organic feature; material: feces | place: Cameroon | collected 2013-10 ... | reverse complement strand
AAAGAGCGGAAAACGAGACTCGAACTCGCGACCCCAACCTTGGCAAGGTTGTGCTCTACCAACTGAGCTATTTCCGCAAAAAAGTGACTCCTATAGGATTCAAACCTATAACCTTTTGATCCGTAGTCAAATGCTCTATTCAGTTGAGCTAAGGAGCCAATTATCTTTTCTTTGTGACTCCTATAGGATTCAAACCTATAACCTTCTGATCCGTAGTCAGATGCTCTATTCAGTTGAGCTAAGGAGCCTTCCTTGCAATAACTTTTATAATAAGTGACTCCTATAGGATTCAAACCTATAACCTTTTGATCCGTAGTCAAATGCTCTATTCAGTTGAGCTAAGGAGCCTTTATTTCTGTTTTGCGAGTGCAAAGGTACGACTTTTTCCCATATCTCCAAAGTAAATGCCATTATTTTTTTGAAAAAAAATGATAGGAGGCAGCAGAACAAAGATTGTCGGAACTGCTTTTATAGGCGTCAGGCGACTTGCAGAAGCTATACGACATACTTATTAATGGACGGGCAAAGGCTACATCAAATTCTGTTCATACTGTTAGCCCCGATGAATTGTATATAATAGCAAAGACTTGCATTCCGACATTAAATGAATGGGTGCAGACTTTGTGCTTGATGCCTACAACAACACACCAAGGCGGAGTTTGAACTCGCTATGTCGCAAGCTCTTGAAAAGGGCATCAAGCAAGGCATATCGGCTGAGAGCCTTGGCCGTCAGATACGGCAGTATCTCAATAACCCCGATATGATGTACAGGCGTTATCACCTCAAAAAGGCTATGGCAGACGGTACGAAACGCGATGTTGTGGAATGGCGCAGACGTGTGATAGACGAGCAAGGCAAGGTGCGCTTTGTTAAAGAGGACTTGGCCCATGTCGGCACTGGCGTATATCGTTCAGCACGTCAGAATGCCTTGCGCCTGACTATCACAGAAACGAATATGGCCTACAACTATGCAAATTGTGAAAGGTGGAGTAGTGAGCCATACGTGTTGGGCATTCGTATTAGAACGTCAGCAAATCACCCCGAGAAGGATATTTGCGATGAACTTGCAGGCGACTACCCCAAAGATTTCATGTGGAGAGGCTGGCACCCACGTTGTCGCTGCTCCATGTCCTCAATTTTGATTGACCGCAACAGCGAGGAGTGGAAATATCTACGCTCTCTGCCCGAGAAAGAGTATAGGGCCTACAAGTCCCCAAACCTTGTGCCGAACGTGCCTGAGAAGTTCTCTAAATGGTGCGAGCGCAATGCTGACAGGTTAAACTTGGCGCGAGAGAACGGAAAACTGCCTTACTTCGTGAGGGATAATATGAAGGCTGTCGGAAAGTTCGTAGGCTGGAATGAGGACTCCATTCTGGCAAAAGAGATAACTGAAGTATGCAAGATGGCGCGCGCATCTGGCAAAGAAGTTCAAGGTACAGCGGAATCTATTGCACAAAAGTACGGAGCTAAATGTACACCGATAAACTTTAAGAGCGAGGAATCTATAAGGAGAAAAGTCCTCTTGGAAAGACAAGAAGTTCCTATGTTTTCGCCAAAGAATTTGAAAGATACAGTACGAACAACAATAGTTGCTGACAATAATGATATTGATTTTATAATCAGCGACTTGGTTAAACATAAATCTTTTGTGCGACTAAAGAAACAGAAAACATCATTAGGCTATGTTGGTAATATAGTCAATCTAATAACAAATAATGGTCTTATAGCAGAGGTTCAAGTAATCACGCCTTATATGATTTATGCTAAAGAATCTCCCAAAATTGCAAAGCAACTTTTGGGAGAAAGTATGTGGAATAAGATAATGCAAAAAACAAAATTAGAAGGTGGACTCGGACATAAATTCTATGAACAATGGAGATTGTTAAATCCGAAAAGTAAAGAAGCTATCGAAATAGCAAAGAAAAGTGTTGAATACTATAGACACTTTAAGAATTAGCTAATTTCCGATATTTGCCAGTACGCGGATTCCAATCCCATGTTATACCGAAATTGTCATACTCTTCTTTTGTGATTGGTTCAAGAAAATTCTCCATACTGAAACTTGGAATACCCCATGCTTCTCTTTCATCTTTACCTGCTTTACGTTCTCTAAGGTACTCAATATGTTTTATATAACGTTGGCCATTGTCATCTTCACGTACAACGGCATCAGCTTCATAATTTGAGAAATATTTCATACAGAAAAAAATAAATAAAAGATACCCATGGTCAGCCACTCGCATCCCACTGTCTTGTTTCATACACCATTCCGTCAAAGGAAAAGCCTTGTCCGCTGTTAGGTATCTTGTCATGTTAATGCAAAGTTATAAATTAAAATTATATGTAGAAGTTTCACGCATCAATTTTCCAAAGAACTGAATGTCTACACGGCCTAAAGTAATAATAGGGTGGATAGAATATTTCTTGTCCACCATATTATTTGAAGAAATTTGCCCAATAGGGATTCTCTTTGTCAAATATTTCCACTTGTTCTTCTGTGAGATTATTAGGATAATCAGCGAATAAGTTGTAAATAATTTTTTTGTCGAAGGAAAACATGTGTTCTCCTATATGGTCACTCGCAATCCAGTATACTTTATCTGAATCGTGTTTCTTATAAAAGTTTGATAATTTATAACCCTGCTTTTTAAGATCTTCGATTGTTTCCATAATAAGAAAAAGTATAATTACAATTTTGTAGCAAAATTATTGTAAATTTATCTGCTTTGTAAGTATTATGCTTCAATTTTTCCAAGGCACCTATAATCTCCATCACTATTCTTCAATGTAACATCAGGCAACCCGAATAAGGATTGACAATTACAGCATTGGGGTATTCAAATAAAAAGGACCGTGTACAATTTCAGTTAGGAGAACATTTTGAAGATGCTTGGATTACCCCCAAGACGGGTAAAGTACCAAGCCCGATGTAATAAAAGGATATGATTTCTTATGCAAAGCAGTAAAGCAAATGCAAGTGTAAGGCCGCTATCATATTGGTGTAAGTATTTCGGAAAAGGTTGGGGGCAGTATATCAGAGATTAGATAATTTCTCCTCTTGCTTTAATGCCCACATGGTTTCTTCCCATCCCTCGGCCATAGAAAAATCTCTTCCGTTATCTGATATTTTAAGATACCGAGGCAACCCAATATAATGACCAATTAGCCAAGATTTAGTGATGCCAAAATACTTCCACCCATCACGTTCTCCAGCAGGACGCACAATGTCATATCCCATTTCTTTAGCCTTATCTAAGGCTATCTGATAGTAATCAATCTTGCTCATAATAATTTTGTTTTGTTGCAAAGTTATTGAAAAAAGGCATTCCTTGCAAATGCGACAGGCGTTGCAAGGAATGCTTTTGTGTGTTTCGCGCATCAATTTTTCAGTTGTGCAACTTTATATTGAAATTTTGTCTGCACTCTGCACAAATGGACGTAAAGATTTGATAGTCAAGAATATAGAAAGTGTAGATGCGCTCTGCTTTTTTATTGCACTGCCGTCTGCACAAATCGGTTGTGCCGGATAGAAAAATCGGTTATGGGAATAAGAAAAAAGTATCGGAGTGATAGAAAGTTCTGTCTCTCGTAACTGAAATTACCTGTGCTCGTTTCAGTTCTTTAGTTCTGTTATGTGTGTAGGCAGAATGTGGTAGTGTAGATGAATGTAGAGGTTGTGTGCACTTCGTATTCTATTGATTATCAACGAAATAATGCGAATAGTGTAGAGTGTAGAAGAAATGATGAAATGTTGTAGTTGTACAAGGTTTGATTAGAACGGTTCAATAATGTTTTATAGGGCAAATGGTTTTATAAGGGGGAGCGCTTTTGCGTTGAAACGCAAAACTGCCGTTCATGTTTCAGCCACCTTTGCATATAGTATTGCTTGAGGTGGGTAACATGAACGGCAGTTTATGTCTGGTGAAATATGGGTAGTTATGCGTTAGAACTCGCTTGTAAAGTGGAATTTGATGTGTTCAAAGTCCTGTTGTGCCATTTGTAGGACATAGCCTGAGTCGGCGAGGAATACATCGCGGCCCTCACGATCCTTGGCCATATATTGGTATTTGCGTTTCTTGAAATTCTCGAGTTCGGCTTCATCGTCGCTTTCAATCCAGCATGCTTTATACAGATGTATGGGCTCCCAACGGCATTTTGCATTGTACTCATTTTCGAGTCGGTATTGTATGACTTCAAATTGCAGTTGTCCGACAGTACCAATGATTTTGCGTCCGTTAAACTGGTTGACAAACAGCTGTGCCACGCCTTCGTCCATAAGTTGCTCAATGCCTTTGTTGAGTTGCTTGGTCTTCATAGGGTCGGCGTTCTCAATGTATTTGAACATTTCGGGTGAGAATGAGGGTAGACCTCTGAAATGCAATTGTTCGCCTTCGGTGAGCGTATCGCCAATTTTGAACACGCCGTTGTCTGGAAGACCAACTATGTCTCCCGCCCAGGCCTCGTCGATGGTGCTTTTGCGCTGGGCCATGAATTGAGTTGGTGAAGAGAAGCGCAGCGTTTTGCCATTACGAACGTGCAAGTATGGTTTGTTGCGTTCGAAACGGCCAGAGCATACTTTGCAGAAAGCTATGCACGAGCGGTGGTTGGGGTCGATGTTTGCGGTAATTTTGAATATGAAGCCTGTAAACTTTTCTTCATCGGGGTTAACCATGCGTTCCTCTGCTTTGGTGGGGCGGGGGTATGGTGCTATTTTGACAAAGCAGTCAAGCAGCTCTCTAACGCCAAAATTGTTTAGTGCTGATCCGAAAAATACGGGTGCCACGTCAGCGTTAAGATAGTCGTCTTGATTGAATGCAGAATATACGCCGTCAACAAGTTCAAGGTCGTCGCGGAGACGTTGTGCATCTTGTTCGCCTACGTGGGTTTCAAGTTCCTTGCTGTTGATGTCTACGGCAATTTTTTCGGTAACTTTCTGTTTGTCTGCAGCGAACAAGTTGAGTTGTTGTTCGTATATGTTATATACACCTTTGAAACGTGCACCTTGATTGATAGGCCACGAAAGGGGGCGTACTTTTATTTGAAGTTCTTGCTCTAATTCGTCGAGGAGGTCGAAGGGGTCTTTGCCTTCGCGGTCCATTTTGTTGATGAAGATGATGACAGGGGTTTTGCGCATGCGGCACACGGTCATCAGTTTGCGGGTTTGTGCCTCGACACCCTTGGCACCGTCAACTACGATGATGGCAGAATCAACTGCGGTTAGTGTTCGAAAAGTGTCTTCGGCAAAGTCCTGGTGGCCCGGTGTGTCGAGAATGTTAACTTTATAGCCTTCGTAGTCGAATTCCATCACGGAGGTGGTGACGGATATACCACGCTGCTTTTCAATTTCCATCCAGTCAGACGTGGCGGTTTTCTTTATTTTATTATTCTTGACGGCACCAGCTACTTGTATCTGGCCGCCAAAGAGCAGTAATTTTTCGGTAAGCGTTGTTTTACCAGCATCAGGGTGTGAGATGATGGCGAATGTTCGCCGACGTGAGATTTCTGAATTCATTGTTCAGTTATGGTTTAATAGTATTTTGTTCGTGATGTATTTTATGCAGGTGTGAATGCCCCATGCTGACAGCAGCGTAAGCAGAGCTATTAAAATCTTTGCTGTACGATTGGTGGTGTCGAGGCTTTGGGCTACTATTGTGCTGAAGCGATAGGTTATGCCTATTAGCAGATATGCCTCGAGTGTGCATTGCCCTGCATGTCGCAACATTTTGAGAAGGAAACGGGTAATGGGGTGCTTTCCCATTTTGTGGAACAACAGTCCTAATAATACGCAGACGCCTGGTACAATCAATATGAATGGCAGATAAAGCAGTCCGGTGTTGCGCATGGTCATGAAACCGAATTGGTTGATTGCCATGTTGTATAGTACCAAGGTAATGCATGATGCGGCGACTAAACCAACTCTGATTTTGTTGCGTCGAAGTTTGGTGCATGGCTGCTGCAATAGCCATGCGGCATAAATGCCTATGAAGAATATAGGCATGCGTGCGGCAGCTAATATGTATTGGTTGTATCCTCCAGGGTGCAGTACCAAGAAATATACGGCGTAGATGCTGGTTAAGGCCAGACCTGTGACGACAGCCGTAGCTGTGGCTAATTTTCGTTGTGCGGCAAACCATCGCGAATATGCCGGAAATGCGGCATAGAGCAGCACTATGACGGATACAAACCAACCGAACATGTATTGGCGTGTGGCTGGAAACCAATAGGCGAGTGTGGTACCGCCCCAAAAGGCCCTTTGCCATGTAAAGTTGTGCTGTATGAGCATCATTGTTGCAAATAGGCAGAGGAAAGGGGGGAATATGCGCAAGGCTCTTCTCTTGTAAAATGTCAGGGTGCTGTGGCCTTTTTGTGCTGAGTAGTATAATCCAAATCCGGACATGAAGAAGAATGCGTCTACACCTCCTTGACAACACAATGCTAAACGGTTTAGGGCAAATGATCCTAAATCGCAGTTCAGATGTGTTAGTAGTATTGACAGAATGGCTACTCCCATCAATTCTGTCCGGTATGTTGAAATCAGATTTGTCAAGTTCCTTTAATCGTTGTTTCGGGGTGGTTTATAGTTCTTTGATACACTCTTTTAGTGCATCTTTCCACCATCTTATTTCAATGCCGAATGTGCTTTTGATTTTTGACTTGTCGAGCACCGAGAAGTGCGGTCGTGTGGCGGGTACCGGGTAGTCCTCTGTGTGGATGGGGGTGACGTGACAACTGTCGATGCCCTCTAATTGGTGTATGGCTTGTGTGAAGTCGTACCAGGAGCATACGCCTTCGTTGGTAAAATGATAGACTCCGGGCACAATGCCGCGGTCGATGATTTGCATGATGGTGCGTGCGAGGTCGCGTGCGTAGGTGGGTGAACCTACTTGGTCGAAAACGACTCCAAGTTGTTCACGCTCCTTGCCCAAGCGTATCATGGTCTTGACAAAATTGTTTCCAAATGTAGAGTATAGCCATGCGGTACGTATGACCATTGAACCGGCGCATGAACGTATAACGTTTTCCTCACCAGCCAATTTTGTGCGGCCGTATACGGTTTGTGGATTTGTGGCGTCTTCTTCTTTATAAGGCTTGCAGCTGTTGCCGTCAAACACATAGTCGGTAGAAACCTGTATCATGGTGCCGCCAACTGAGGCAACCGCTTCGGCCAAATATCCTGGTGCAATATTGTTGAGCAGGTTACACAATTCTTCGTTGCTTTCAGCTTTGTCTACAGCTGTAAAGGCAGCACAGTTTACAACGATGCTGATGTGGTTTTGTTCGATAAAAGCATATACAGCCTTGCGGTCGGTTATGTCAAGTTCATCCTTGTCTGTAAAGTAAAATTTGCAAGTGTCATCATATTTAGATGCAAGCAGTTGTATTTCATTGCCAAGTTGCCCTTTGCAGCCTGTTACTAAAATGTGTTTCATTGCTATGAATTGTATATTTAGTCGTTGAAATCGAGAGGTTCTTTTTTGTCTTTGAAATAGTAGTCAGACAGTTGCCCTAACAGGGTGGAAATGTCTTTGACGGCGTGCGCTGTGTCATCGCTGATGTGTTTTTTCTGTAAGCGAAGCATCATCACGCCGTAAAGGAGGTCGAAGCAGGTCTGAAGTTCTGGTTCGTTGTTGCTTTCGGCTTGTAAGCTCTTGTCAAGACTATTTTGATTTTTTCCGCGTAGTTCTACGATGTAGGGCAAGACCTTGTAATACATCTCGCGGTAATAGGGGAATTTCGCAGCGCTTTTGATCAAGTGTGCATGCAGTTCGCATAACTCTTGTAGTATGTTTGTGCATATCTGCAAATGTCCATGCTCTTTTTTACCTTCGCTGCGCATCATTTCGCAGAGGTTTGCATACCACTCTTCAGTAGCCTTGCGTGTTTCGGAGGGCAGGTTGAACTGGCTGATATATTCTTGCGCAATGCGGTCGCTATCGCAGTGGTAGGCTCTTATGATGTCTTCAACTTGCCACATATATAGCAGGTATTCTGCGCGATTGGTCTTTTTAAGTTTGTCTGCTACTATCATAGTATGTACTTGCAAATGGTGGGGAAGAATGTTAGTACAATGAGATTTTGAAAACAGTCATAATGGCATATATGATGGAGGCTGCAAAAACGATGCAACCTATTGTGCGGTTGAGCCGCTGAATGCCTTTTACGCCAAAACTGTTGCGCATTTTGTTAATGACATAGGTTAAACCAAGCCACCAAAGCATGGCACCTGCAACAATTGAAAGGTAGCCTATGCATTGACCAAACCAATTGCCCGGAATAACAAAGGTGAGCATGTTGAAAAGGGCAATGAACAGAAATATGATCAGCGGGTTGGATAGCGTGATTAAAAATGCGGTGGTAAAATTATGAAAGAGAGTGCCTTTGCCTCCAGACGATTGGTGCATGCTCTTGCGGGGGTCGGTTTTGTACATGTAGACTCCAAAAATAAAGAGCATCACACTGCCTATCAACTTGAGCCAAAATATGTTTTGCTCCTTGTCTATGAAATCCATAACGAATGACATGCCTAAGCCTGTCATTAAGGCATAGATGATGTCGCTTAATGCTGCTCCAGCTCCAGTTACGATGCCATAGGCACGTCCTTTTTGCATGGTACGTTGTATGCACAAGATGCCAACAGGACCCATAGGGGCTGATGCTATAATTCCGACAAGGAGACCTTTGAGTATAAGCAATATAGGACTTGCAAAGTCAATAAATATGTGGTTCATATATAGAAATCGTGTCAGTATTTATGCAAAATTACGCATTATAAAGTGAAGTCCCAAGAAAGTAAAGCGTTTCTTTTGGATAGAGGGCTTGTGGGGACGAGGAGTCGTAATTGTTCTTTCTTCTGTTTTAACTTTTGTCTTGTTGGGAGTATGGGCACGTGTAGTTTTTGTTGTCGGTGATAATTATACTCTGAGATTTTGTAGTATCTTTGCATAAGATAGGCTGCGCTTCGGCAAAGATTGCAAGTAAACTTGCATCTCTGCGCTCACCTTGCGCTATCTTTGCATAAGATAGGCTGCGGTTCGGCAGAACGCTTAAACAAGTTTTGTGTTCTGCGCTCACTTTGCCCTATCTTTGCATAAGACGGTGATCTCTCATCTTTTGTGGAACTCCATGAAAAAGAAAGTTTTATATATAGTCAATCCAATATCTGGTACTCAGCGTAAGAAGAATATTCCGAACTTAGTGGCGGAATATACAGATCATGCGCGTTTTGATGTAGAGGTCGTTGCCACGCAATATGCAGGCCATGCTACTGAAATTGCAAAATCGGCTGCGGCTGCAGGGACTGATATAGTGGTGGCTGTTGGCGGAGACGGTACGGTGAATGAGGTGGGACGTGCGCTTATACACACACAGACTGCTTTGGCGATAATACCGTGTGGGTCGGGCAATGGTTTAGCCCGCCATTTGCATATTCCGTTGCAGCCACGTAAGGCTATCGAAGTAATTAACCGTTGTGTGATACATCGATTGGACTATGGTACGATAAATGAACGTCCTTTCTTTTGTACTTGTGGGGTTGGTTTTGATGCTTTTATAAGTGAGCGCTTTGCATCTGCTGGCAAGCGTGGACTGCTTACTTATGTGGAGAATACATTGAAGTCGGGATTGCTGTATAAACCTCAAGTATATACCATCGAAGATGCAGATGGCGCAGAAACTTGTAAGGCTTTCTTGATTGCATGTGCCAATGCTTCACAATATGGAAATGATGCCTATATTGCACCTTATGCAAGTATGCGTGACGGTTTGCTTGATGTGGTGGTGATGGAACCTTTCAATACGATAGAGTCGGCACAGGTGGCTTTTCAGTTGTTTACGGGGACCCTGCCCGATAATAGTCATGTAAAGACCTTTAGATCTTCGCATTTGCGCATTACGCGTGAGGGGAGTGGGGTAGCACATTATGATGGCGATCCGTTTGTAACAGGAAGCAGTATTGATGTGTGTTTGCATAGAGAGGGCTTGCCTGTTGTTGTTAATCCTGACAAACCTGACGGGCAGAACTTACGGCAGCCTGTTGTAAAGAACTTGATGCAACATATACCGGATTTCTTTAGCGAGTGGAAACGTATGCCTGAGACGATTATTGAAAAAACGAGTCGCGACTTGCTAAAGTCGGGGAAAAATATAATGGATTTGTTTAAGGGTAAAAACTAAAAATATCGGCCATACATGAGGCGTGTCCCATGTATGGCCGATAAAGTTATGACAACCGTTGTGTAAGAAACGGCTGATGTCAGACTATTCAGCGTATCATTTTTTTATGTTTGGCTTTTGCAGACCATATCCCTTGCGTTTGTCTTCCAATATGAGGAGCAGGGATATGATAATGGCAGTGGCTCCAAAAGCAGCAAAGATAGTCATAGTATGTGTGTAGTCTATTACGCCGTTAGCTTGTGTGTTGGATTGGTTTACCTTGCCAATCCAAACGGGTACGAGTGCCAACCCAATGTTTTGAATGTAAAAAATGAGTGCGTAGGCAGTACCGAGCAGTTTCATTGGTATGATACGGGGTACAGAAGGCCACATGGCTGACGGTACAAGACCAAAGGCAACGCCTAAGACTATCATGGCGATTATAGCCTCGATCCACGAGTTTAATGGTAATGCAAATGTGATGTGTACCAAGGTGAGCAAACAACTGCCAATGAGCATAAGGGTGGCACCTTTGCCATATTTGTCGTAAATGCTGCCGAATAAAGGCGTGAGGAATATTGTACCAAAGGGCAGCATAGCAGGAATCAAACCAGCAATGTTGGCGTCAACCCCATATTTCATGACCATAAGTTTTGTCGCAAATTTCAGGAATGGGAATACACCGGCATAAAACATAAGGCAGAGTACGGCAACATACCAGAAGCCGATGTTGCCAAAGAGAGTGGATAAGTCTGAAAATTTGAATCCTTCTTCGGGTTCTGTCTCGACCGCGGCTGCCGATGCATCTTCTTTTCTATCCATTACGCAATAAACGATAAATGCTATCATGCCGGCACACAACAGAGCCGCACCAAGACCAACAGAAGCTGAAACGCCGCCCATAGTTTTAGCAAAAGGCAGAGCATAGGCTAAAGCTCCAGCAGTACCAATACGTGCAAGAGCTACTTGCAGGCCCATGGCCAAAGCCAGTTCGTGGCCAGTAAACCATTTGACAATAACTTTGCTGACTGTAATACCTGCTATTTCGCATCCTACACCATAAATGGCAAATCCTGTGGCTGCTAAAACAACTTGTGTGTGGTATGTACCAAAAAATGGCACTGCTATACTGCCTTCGAAATTGTGGCTTACAGCATACCATTTGATTAAGGCACCCGTAAACATTAGGACAGTGGACATTATGCCCGTAAATCTGATACCAAATTTGTCGAGAATGATACCACCCAAAAATAAGAGGAACAAGAATACATTGAAATAGCCATAGGCTCCAGAGAAGAAGCCATATTCGTCGCTACTCCAGCCGAGACCGAGTCCTCCATTTTCTTTCGCAGCAGTGAGGAGTGGTTCGAGGGGTGACATGACGTCGGTGAAAAAATAGCCAAACATCATTGTAACGCTGACAATGACGAGTGCGCTCCAGCGTGCAGATTTAGAGTCGCTGAGCTTTTGTTGAATAGCTTTTGTAACCATATTGTGTTATTTGTTATTTGTTTTCAGATATTTATCTAACCAGCGGAAGAATGTACGTTGCCATAGAATGCCATTTTGTGGCTTTAACACCCAATGGTTTTCGTCGGGGAATAATAATAATTGGGCGTCTATGCCACGCATGCGTGCAGCGGTGAAGGCAGACTCTGCTTGTGTATATTCAATGCGGAAATCTTTCTGTCCGTGAATACAAAGTATTGGTGTATCCCATTTGTCAACATATAAATGTGGTGAAGTGGCAAAAACCTTTTGTGTCTGTCCATCTTCGCTTTTCTTCCAAGGCGCGCTGCCCATATCCCAATTAGGGAACCACAATTCTTCTGTTTCAACATATTGCTGTTGCGTGTTGAAAATGCCATCATGCGCAATGAAAGCTTTGAAACGTTTGTTGTGATTACCGGCTAACCAATATATGCTGTATCCGCCAAAACTTGCACCAACAGCACCAATATGTTCTTTGTCGACATATGGCTCTTTGCAAATGTCGTCAACAGCGCTGAGATAATCCTGCATGCACAGGCCTGAGTAGTCTCCTGAAATTTCTTCAAGCCACTCCATGCCGAAACCGGGAAGTCCGCGACGGTTAGGAGCTATTACAATATAATCGTTGGCAGCCATTATTTGCATGTTCCATCGAAAACTCCAGAACTGGCTCACAGGTGATTGAGGACCACCCTCGCAGAACAGAAGGGCAGGATATTTTTTGTTGGCATCAAAATGAGGCGGGTAAATAACCCAGCATAGTTCCTGTTTGTTGTCAACGGTCTTAACCCAACGCTCTTCAACCTTTCCAAAGGTAAGATTGTCGTAGAAGTGTTGATTTTCGTGAGTCAGCTGTTTGGCTTCGACTTTCTTCTGGCTTGTAATGGGCAGACGATATATTTCATCTGCTTGGCTCATGCTCTGGCGTTTGCAATAAAGATTCTTGCCGTCGGCAGATAATGAAAGTATAGAATAGTCTGCAACATCGTTTGTAAGAGCTTTATGCTCACCCTTCAAATTTGTTTGATATACTTGTGTCTTACCATGCCATACGCCAGTAAAATAGAGCGTTTTGTTATCGCGTGCCCAGCAGAATTCGTTTATGCCACTTTCAAATTTCTCGGTGACGTAAGTTTTTTTGCCGCTTTCCAAGTCCAACACACACAAACGAGCACGATCGCTCTCGTAGCCGTCTCGTTCCATGCTGCTCCAAGCTATGTATTTGCCATTTGGTGAAAATTGTGGATTTTGGTCATAGCCCATATTATAATCGGCCGGCTGTTTGTTTACCGACTGATGTTGTAAAGAACGATCCTCTTCGATCGTTGGGGCATGATAATCTGATGGCTTGCACAGATTCTTTGATTTGCGTGTAGCCAAGTCGTATAGGAAAATGTCGCTGTCTGTGCTTATGGCATATTCCTTACCGACCTTTTTGCGGCAAGTGTAGGCAATACATTTTGAATCGGGACTCCATGCAAGTTGTTCGATGCCACCAAATGGGAGCATTGGGCATTCGAATGGTTCACCCTCGAGAATGTCAATGGCGTTGTCAATCTTGTTTCCGTCGAAATCGGCAACGAAAGGGTGGGGGGCGGTGGTGACATAGGTGTCCCAATGCTTATACATAAGGTCATTTATGACCATGCCTGAAGCCTGTGGCAGATCTGCATCATTAGTCTGAATGCTATGATTTTGCGCAACGTCCATTATTACAATGACTTTCTTCTCATCTGGTGATATGGAAAAGTCTGCTATATCCGCATTCGTGTGACTAATCTGTTTGCGATTTGTACCGTCAGAATTCATCACCCAAAGTTGATTTGAGCCACTTTCGGCCGACAGATACATAATCTGTCTGCCTTTATTGATGTATGTTCCTCCTACTTCGCTTTTGCAACTTGTTGTAAGTTGTTTGCTTTCAAGAGTGCGCAAATTGATTGTGTATAGAACGCTGTGGCTTTTATTTTGCTTTACGCTATAATATGTTACGCCGTAAACTGCGTTGCTGTTGTCATGCGAGAGTTTGAAACCACCAATTCGTCCCATAGCCCAGAGGTCTTCAGGCGTCATTCGGTCACTTTTGAAAACGGGCTGTTGGCGTCCAATAAAGTCCTGAGCCAAAACAGGAGATATTGTCGTTGTCGTGGCGGCAATAACTGTAGCGGTGAGCATAGTTCTTAATAAATTCATATATTGCAATTATATATTAAGTTGGTATTCAAAATGTAGTAAACATAATCAAGTGTTGCATCAGTTGTCGATATGTCTCGTCATACAGTTTGTTGCATAGGTTTCTTTTTTATTACCCACGTAGCCGCAGCGCTCATTCATCAATCAAATATTTAGGAACAAGCACTACACCAATTCATTTCAACTAACTTTGAATACTTACTTAAAGAAAAGAAGCTAAAAGCAAAAACCACAAATATAGGTATAGCTTTTAGCTTCTTTGTTGTTTCACTTTATAATCAGTGTTGTCTGCGTTGTTGTATTTCTTGTTGGCGCTTTAGCATTTCTTCTTGCTGCTTTTGCAGAGCTTCAAGTCTGGCAGCCAATCCGCTGGGCTTTTTGTTAGGATTGTTCTTGTTAGCTTGATAGTTCGCTTCAAGTTTTGCAAGTAACTTCTTGTCATCGGTTGTTTTGCGTAAATACCACATGGTCAAAGCTCCGAGGAGTAATGATATGAAGTAGAAATAGTTCAATCCTGCTGAGTACTTGTTGAACATGAAGAAGAAGAACAATGGCATAAGCATCATCATCCACTGCATCATTTTCATTTGTTGGGCTTGTTCGCCCGACATGGTTTCACGTTGCTGTTTCATGGTCATTATGCTGTAAAGCAAGTTCGTGGCACAGAACAGCAAGCAGAATAGGCTCAAATGATTACCTAATCCCCAAATATTCGTATTCCATGAAATTATGCTGTCGTATGTGGACAGGTCGTCAGCCCAAAGGAAACTTTTCTGTCGCAGTTCAATTGCGTTAGGAACGAAGTTGAACATGGCTACTAATACAGGCATCTGTATAAGCATTGGCAGACAGCCTCCCATAGGGCTTACTCCATATTGCGAATACAAAGACATCGTTTCTTGTTGGCGTTTCATTGCGTCCTCTTGTTTAGGATATTTGGCTGCAATGGCGTCAACTTTAGGTTTAAGCACACGCATTTTTGCACTGCTGAGGAAACTCTTGCGTGTTGGTACATATACAATGACGCGGATCAAGAGGGTTATGAGCAGAAGCACAACTCCCATAGGCAATCCTAACTTTGTAAGGAAGTCGAATACGTAAAGTGTAAAGAAACGGTTAATCCATTTGACAATAGGCCAACCCAAGTAGACAAGATCTTGAAGATCGTTGTCGAACTCGGAAACCTTAAAGTTGTCCATCGACTGCAAGAGACGATAGTTGTTGGGGCCAAAATAGAATTGGAATTTCGTAGTCTTCGCGCCAGAAGCATCAAAGGAAGCGGCCATGTCTGCTGAATAATTCTTCAGGTAGCCTGAGTTTTCTTCGAGTTGTTGGCTCTTTACATTGACCTTTTGCATTGGATCAGCAGCCATTAAGACCGAGCTGAAATATTGATTTTTGAATGCTATCCAGTCAACGCTCTCCGTTACACTTTCTTCTTCAGTCTCGTTTTCAGACAATTTTTTAGTGTCATCGTCATGTTTCTTATAGGTCAGCGTCGAATACATGTTCTCAAAATAGAAACCTTTTTCGTGTTGAGAAACACGGTCGTGCCATGCCAGTTGAATGCTGTTGAGAGATGAAGGCAGATGCTTTTGCATACCTTGTGCCTTCACATCAAAATTCAGAAGGTAGTTGTCCTTTAGCAGTTTGTAGTCTATATCAATGGTGGCTCCATCTTGTGCCGTTAAACGCATAGTTACAGTACTGTCGGTAACATTAACTGGCTCAAAGTAGTAATTGGAGAAATCCATCGTATTTTCCTTCGTATCCAAAAGGAAATTGAGATTTGCGTCCTTTGATGAATAGAGCAGCAGAGGCTTGTCTTTTTGTGCCTCAAAATCCTGGTAGCTCTTGTATTCTTTCAATTCTACGCTTTCAACGCTACCGCCTTTTGTGCTGACCTTCACGCGAATTTTGGCATTCTGTAATGTGATATCTTTGGCTTCACCTTTTGTAGCAGCAAAAAAGATATCGGTGCTGTCAGTGGCGGCTTTCTTTACAGAGTTGTGGCTCTGTTGCGAATATTGTTTAGCTGCAGGCAGGCTTGTCTGTTCTGCCTGTGGATGCTGCAAGTTTCGCTCTTGGTTGGTATTATACCAACTGAAACCGATAAGTACAGCGGCAATTAGGAACAATCCAATGATCGTATTCTTATCCATAGAGAGTATTATGCCTCTTCCTCACCTCAAAGAGAGGTGGGAAAGAGGTAGTTATGTAATTAAGATGTTATTTCTTGTTTTCTATTGCAGCCTTCACAAAGTCTAAGAATAAAGGGTGAGGCTTCAGTACTGTACTTGAATATTCGGGGTGGAACTGCGTTCCGACATACCATGTGAGTGTTGGTATTTCAACAATTTCGACCAGATCAGTGTCGGGATTTGTTCCTACACATTCCATGCCAGCTTGTTCATAGGCCGCACGGTAGTCATTGTTGAACTCGTAACGATGGCGATGACGTTCGCGAATAATCTCTTTTCCGTAAATTTCACGAACTCGGCTGCCTTCGCGCAGAGTACATTCATAACCGCCCAAACGCATTGTTCCGCCCATGTTCGTTATGTTTTTCTGGTCTTCCATCAAGTCTATTACGTTGTGAGCAGTTTTGTTGTCCATTTCAACAGAATTGGCATCACTGTATCCTAAGACATTGCGACCAAATTCGATAACCATCATTTGCATACCAAGGCAGATGCCGAATGTAGGCTTGTTATGTTCACGACAATATTGAGCTGCAATAATTTTGCCTTCAATACCGCGTTGCCCAAATCCTGGACAGATGACATAACCATCCATTCCGGCCAACTTGTCAGCCACAGTTGTATTGTCTATTTTTTCGCTATTGATGAAATGGCATTTAACCTTGCGGTCGTTGTAGGTTCCTGCTTGAGACAAGGCTTCAAGTATGCTCTTGTAAGCATCTTGAAGGTCGTACTTTCCGACTAAACCTATGTTGATGACTTCTGTAGCCTTGTGACGTCTGTCCAGGAATGAGCGCCAAGGTCCCAATCCCGGAGTTTCGCCTACGGGCATATCGAGTTTCCGAAGGATAGTAGCGTCAAGACCTTGTTCTTGCATTCGTAGTGGAACCTCATAAATGGTAGGTTGGTCCAAACTTTGCACCACAGCCTCAGGCGAAACATTGCAAAAAGCGGCAATCTTACGTCGTAATCCTGTGCCTAATTCATGTTCTGCGCGTAAAACCAAAATGTCTGGTTGTATGCCTAAACTTTGCAATTCCTTTACAGAGTGTTGTGTCGGTTTAGTCTTTAATTCACCTGCAGCAGCCAAATATGGGACATAAGTAAGATGAATGCATACTGCGTTTTTCCCTAAATCCCATTTGAGTTGCCTTATCGCTTCAAGAAAGGGCTGGCCTTCAATATCACCAACGGTTCCGCCTATTTCTGTTATAACGAAATCATACTTTTTGGTTTTGCCAAGGTAAAGCATGTCACGTTTGATTTCATCAGTGATATGTGGTATGACTTGAATGGTCTTGCCAAGGTAGTCGCCTCGACGTTCCTTGTCAATAACGCTTTGGTAAATCTTGCCTGTGGTGAAATTGTTGTAACGAGTAGTTTTGATGCCAGTAAACCTTTCATAGTGGCCAAGGTCTAAGTCTGTCTCTTGACCATCATCTGTTACATAGCATTCGCCGTGCTCATAAGGATTGAGTGTACCTGGGTCGATGTTGATGTAGGGGTCGAATTTCTGAATTGTGATGTTGAACCCACGGGCTTGTAACAATTTGCCAATTGAAGCGGCAATAATGCCTTTGCCTAACGAGGAGGCCACACCTCCCGTTACGAAAATGTACTTAGTCTCTGACACGGTCTTAATTTTTTGTGTTTGTAAGTTTCAGCGGTTTCAGATTGCAAAGTTAATGATTTTCCACTACCTTTGCACCAAATTGTATCAAAAAGATGAACGAAGAAATTATCTTTCAGTATTTTAAGGACATTAACGACGAACAGCGTGCGCAGTTTCGTGCGCTCGGTCCTCTGTATCAAGAGTGGAATGCTAAGATAAATGTCATATCTCGTAAGGATATTGACAATCTTTACATGCACCATGTACTTCACTCGTTGGGTATCGCAAAAGTTGTCAATTTTAGGCAAGGGTCAAATATATTGGATATTGGTACGGGGGGCGGTTTCCCTGGAATTCCGCTTGCAATCCTTTTCCCCAATTGCAAGTTCAAGCTGATAGACAGTATTGGCAAAAAAACGAGGGTGGCTGCGGCTGTGGCAAATGCGATAGGACTGAAAAATGTTGTGGTGGAACATCGAAATGTAGTAGAAGAAAAGAATAAGTATGATTTTGTCGTGAGTAGGGCGGTAATGAACGCCACAGACTTGGTAAAGTTGATTCGAAAAAACGTTTCGAAAGAACAACGTAATGCACTTCCTAATGGTCTTATTTGCTTAAAGGGTGGCGATATGACAGAAGAAGTGGCACCATTCAAAAATCATTCGGAAATATGGGATTTGAAGTCGTATTTCGATGACGAATTCTTTGATACTAAAAAGGTTATGTATATTCAATTATAGTAGATATGCAAATAGAACGTTTTGTCTTTAATATGGTCGGGGAAAATTGTTATCTAATTTGGGATGACAATAAAAATGCAGCGTTGATTGATTGCGGCGCCTTTTACGAAGAAGAAAAGAGTGCTGTCACTTCATTTATAGACAAACACCAATTAAACTTGGTGAGGTTGCTGAATACTCATGGACATTTTGACCATGTGTTTGGCGCTGCATATATCAGCGAAAAATATAATGTTCCAATAGAACTTTGTGAAGATGAGAGAGAGACTTTTGAAAACGCTGTAAATCAGATGCAACAGTTCTTGCATTTGAACGTAGACTTTAAGTTGCCTTCTGCCCGTAAATACTTTAAGGATGGAGATAGCTTGCATGTCGGAAATATTACTTTGAAGGTCATAGAGACGCCTGGTCATACACCAGGAGGCGTCAATTTTTATAGTAAGGCTGATGGCGTTCTCTTTAGTGGGGACAATCTTTTCCGTCGTGAAATTGGACGTTGTGATTTGCCAGGTGGAAATGAACGCTCTCTCATTTCAACTTTAAGAAGCAAGGTCCTAACGCTTCCGGGTGAGGTGGTCGTTTACCCGGGGCATGGTCCTGCTACTACTATATCAGAGGAGCAAATGTCCAATATCTATTTACGCTAAAGTTAAATTCCCAACATCGTTTTTTGCTGAATAATGAAACAAGGTTTATTTACAATATTGTTGCTAATATGTTCCAATGTTTTTATGACCTTTGCCTGGTATGGTCATCTTAAATTGCAGGAAACAGGTGTCAGTCGCAATTGGCCGTTAATAGCTGTAATCCTGTTTTCATGGGCGGTAGCCCTATTTGAATACATGTGTCAGGTGCCAGCCAATAGAATTGGCTTTATTGAAAATGGCGGTCCTTTTACATTGATGCAATTAAAGGTAGTACAGGAGGTCATTTCGCTTATTGTGTTTACAGTAATCGTTACTTCAATGTTTAAGGGGGAAGGGTTTCATTGGAACCATTTAGCGGCATTCGCTTGTTTGATAGCAGCCGTTTATTTCGTTTTTGTAAAATAGGCAACCTTGTGATTTTATGAAAACAGATTTGGAGTATGTTCTTCATCGTCGGCTGCAGAAACGGCTCGGACAGGCAATAAAGACATTTGAACTCATAGAAAAGGGAGATCGTATTTTGTTGGGGCTTTCAGGTGGAAAGGATTCTTTGTCACTTTTAGACTTGTTGGGCGAGCGTATGCTACATAGCAATGGCTACTTTTGTGTAGAAGCTGTTCATGTACGTATGAAAAACATACACTACGAAACAGATGTGCAATATTTGAAAGATCGGTGCAACAAGTGGCGTATCCCCTTGCATGTTATTGAAACAGGGTACGAAGAAGACCGTGATAAAAAGCGAACTCCTTGTTTCTTATGTTCTTGGAACAGGCGTAAGGTCTTATTCTCTCAGGCGCAGGCTCTGCATTTTAATAAAATAGCATTAGGGCATCATCAAGATGATATATTACGAACGGCTTTGATGAACTTGACATTCAACGGCACATTCTCTACAATGCCTGTTCGAATTAGAATGCGCAAATTTGATATGACCATAATACGCCCACTCGCAATGATTTCGGAGGCGGATTTGAAAAGATGGGCTGCGTTAAATTGTTATCAGCCTGTTGTGAAAATATGTCCTTTTGATGATGTCTCAAATCGTACTCACATCGAACGTGTGGCAAATGAGATGGAACGTTTGAATGACGACTACAGGCATAGTTTGTGGCACGCTTTGCATAAATCCGGGGCTTTGGTGGAATAGTTCGTATAATATGATACCTCATAATTGCTATGAACGTATAATTGTTTGTTCCGTAAATCCTTGTATTATGGTTTGTAACTGGGTTTTGATATAAATTAGACATGCAAAGCGTTTGCTCATTTCCTGACTTTGTCACCTTCTTTGCGCCATCACATAGCGCATATTGAAAATCAGCGAGTTGCGTTAATTGATTGGGCGACGCATTGATGAAATCTGCAAAAAACGCTACCACTAAACGCAAGCACCAAACGCAAGCACTAATGGGAGCGACGCGTCTCGCGTCGGGATTTTTATGACAAAGGCTCACAGACATGAGTGTAATTCGTGCTGTCTGTGAGCCTTTGCTTATAGTGTATGAGCATTGCATTTTTCCCGACGCGGGACGCGTCGCCCCCCATTAGTGCTAGCGTTTTGTGCTAGCGTTTTGTGGTAGCGTTTAGTGCTTGTATTTGATGGTAACGGGACCTTTACCATACTACAAAAGCTTTACTTATCGTGCATCTTACATCTTACACAAACACGTTGCAATTCATTGATTATCAACACATTACTTAGTGTAAGATGCTTCCAGATTTACCTACACACAACCTACACACCCCACATGCTGCCACACGGCTCAAGCACGGGAGGGGGGTATCACGACATAGGGGAGCAGAAAAGTCTGTTGCTCCGACAGATTTCTCTACGTCCCTGTGGCATATAATCCACCGCATGCGTCCATATTGACTGCGCGGCAGCGGGGTGGGGTGCGTAAGATGTATGCAGGGTAGTGTAAGATACTTTGAAATCACCTTACACTCTTGAAACCTCTGTGTATCAACTTATTACGCGCGAAAAGTGTAAGATGGCAGTAAAAGCACACACTCTCTTTTACAAGTAGGCAGACGGGGAGAAAGCAAATATTTGTGTACAAATTGTACACTTTTTTTGATGGGTGCAATGTCTTGGTGTTACCTTTGCAGTATTTTTGTTCTTATGCTCTTTTGTCCTTGTGTCCTCCGCGTTAGCGGCAGATCTCATCACTCACAAACAAAGAAACACCACAAAATCCCAACTTCATCACTTTTCTGCGCCATCATATAGCGCATATTGAAAAACGATGAGTTACGTCATTTGATCGGGTGACGCATTGACGAAGTCGAGTGGGGCTTTGGTGAAATAATTCATGTTATATAATGCCTTTAATTGGTATGAATGTATAATTGTTTGTTCCATAAATCCTTGTGTTATGGTTTGTATCAGGGTTTTGATACAAATTATACCTGTAAAGCGTTTGCTCATTTGAAAGTAAATGCTAATTTTGCCCTCGATAAAAGAAACAGCGCAAGATTCTACGCAGGTTCTTTTAGATATGCACCATTGGTTACGACCTACATATGAAAACATGCTCGTCCGCAACAAGGCATACCTTTTACATGAAAGAATCGATAGTAATATGCTTAATAATATAAGTAAAATGAGTAAAAACAACGTGACGATTGGCCACATTTCACAGATAATTGGCGCCGTTGTCGATGTCAAATTTGATGTGCAAGGCCAGGATCCAGGAAAAGTTTTGCCACGTATCCATGAGGCACTGGAGGTAACTCATCCCGATGGGCGAACCCTCGTAATTGAAGTGCAGCAGCATATAGGCGAGGATACCGTAAGAACGGTAGCAATGGACAATACAGATGGTTTAAGTCGCGGTTTGGAAGTTCGACGTACAGGAGCTCCAATATCAATGCCTACGGGTGACCAAATCAAAGGTCGAATGATGAACGTAACAGGTGATTCTATTGATGGACTTGCATCGTTGGACCGTTCGACTGGTACATATCCAATACATCGTGAACCGCCAAAGTTCGAGGATCTGAAGACTAGTAGTGAAGTCCTCTATACAGGTATAAAGGTTATCGATTTGCTCGAGCCGTATGCAAAAGGTGGTAAGATTGGTCTTTTCGGTGGTGCAGGTGTTGGTAAAACTGTGCTTATCATGGAATTGATCAATAATATTGCCAAAGGACATGACGGTTTCTCTGTTTTTGCTGGTGTAGGTGAACGTACAAGAGAAGGTAATGACTTGCTTCGCGAAATGATTGAAAGTGGCGTAGTTCGTTATGGTAAAGAATTTACTGAAGCCATGGAACGTGGAGAGTGGGACCTGTCAAAAGTTGATTACAGTGAAGTTGCAAAAAGCCAGGCTACACTTGTCTATGGACAGATGAATGAACCACCTGGAGCACGTTCTTCAGTAGCATTGTCAGGACTCTCTATTGCCGAGAGTTTTAGAGATGCTGGCGCAAAAGAGGGCAAAACATCAGACATTCTGTTCTTTATCGACAATATTTTCCGTTTTACTCAGGCAGGTTCCGAAGTGTCTGCTCTGCTCGGACGTATGCCTTCGGCTGTGGGCTACCAACCTACGCTGGCAAGTGAAATGGGTGCCATGCAAGAGCGTATTACTTCGACAAAGAATGGCTCTATTACATCAATACAGGCTGTATACGTACCTGCCGATGACTTGACAGACCCCGCGCCTGCAACGACTTTTACGCACTTGGATGCGACAACAGTTTTGAGTAGAAAAATTACGGAACTCGGCATATATCCTGCTGTGGACCCATTGGATTCTACTTCGCGTATATTGGATCCTGCCGTAGTCGGTGACGCGCATTACAACTGTGCACAGCGTGTAAAGCAAATTCTCCAGAAGTATAAGGAACTGCAGGATATTATTGCAATTCTTGGTATGGACGAATTGTCTGACGAGGACCGCTTGACAGTAAATAGAGCAAGACGCGTTCAGCGTTTCTTGAGCCAGCCGTTTACCGTTGCTGAGAAATTTACCGGTGTTCCTGGTGTGATGGTACCCATTGACGAAGTCATCAGAGGATTTAATATGATACTTGATGGTGAAGTTGATGATTTGCCAGAACAGGCATTCTTGAATGTTGGTACAATTGACGAGGCGATAGAAAAGGGTAAGAAACTCATGGCGCAAGCTTAATTCTTACACGTTAAATAGACAACAATAATGAAAGTAACCATAGTATCTCCGGAGAAAACACTCTATGAGGCTGAGGCTGATGGCGTGAAATTCCCTGGTGCGTTAGGGCAATTTGAGGTGTTGAATGGGCATGCTCCAATAATATCTGTATTGGAAGCAGGCGATATAGAATGCAAAGGTTCATCTCCCTTCAAGATCTCTATAAGCGGTGGATTTGTAGAAGTTGAGAACAATGTTGTATTGGCGTGCGTTGAGAAATAATCATCGTGCAGTAACAAGAACAATATCGTAATTTCTATCATTTCCTTCGGCTGAATCTAAGACAATGAAAACACTACATGAATTAAAACGCGAGGCAATAATAAGTAAGGTCATCTGTATGGTGGCAGCTTTCGCTTTGGTCAATTTGGCAGAATTGATGCTTGCTACCAAAGATGCCATGATGCATTTATTGCCCCCAATATTTTTAGTTGCCTTGCTCTTTATCCTATTGGATTGTGGAGCGTGTAATATATACACGTATATAATGAAGCAGGGCGGCAAGAGAGCCATAGGCTTTTATCTTATCGATAAAGTTGTTCGACTCGTTTTTGTAGTGTTTCTGATTATTGTCTATGCTTTAGCGGACTGTAGTAGTCTGTTGGCATTTTCAATGAGTCTATTAGCATTCTATCTTGTGAGTATGGTTACTTCGATCATATTCTATGTCAAGGTAGAGCAAAACTTAAGTAAGAAGCAATGAAATACTTCAAAATCAGAAATTTATTCCGTGCAGTACTCCTGTTATGCTTATTCTTCACAATGTCATTTTCGCTGTGTGCTTCAAATGAAGGCTCGGCAAGTGGCGTTGACGTGAAGGAAATAGTACTTGGGCACATGAGTGATGCATACGAATGGCACATAACCACATGGAATGGCCACCATATATCTATCCCTTTGCCTGTGATAGTAAAGGGAGAATCCGGTGGCTGGCACGTATTCAGTTCGGAGCGTTTCCATGATAGTACAAATGGTACATTTGAAGGGTTTTACCTTGACGAGACACACAATGGTAAGATATATGAACATCTTGCAAATGGGCAGAATGTGCGTCCTATAGATTTGAGCATCACTAAAAATGTTGTGCAAATATGGATTGTCGTTTTGCTAATGGCCGTTATATTCATTAGTTCAGCACGATGGTATAAAGGACGTCAGGCAGGAGACAAGGCTCCGGGTGGTTTTGTCGGTTTGGTGGAGATGTTTGTAATGTCCATCAACGACGACTTAATTCGTCCCTCTGTTGGCGAAAAACACTACAAGCAATATGCCCCTTTCTTGCTTACAGCGTTTTTCTTCATTTTCATCACGAACCTGTTAGGACTTCTTCCAATTTTTCCGGGTGGCGCAAACATAACCGGAAATATAAACATAACATTTGTGTTGGCAATGTTCACCTTGTTGTTGGTCAATGTATTCGGCAATAAGGAATATTGGATGGAAATTCTATGGCCTCCAGTGCCAACCTGGTTGAAGTGTCCGGTGCCTATGATGCCTGTAATCGAACTCTTCGGTATATTTACTAAGCCGTTTGCTCTTATGGTACGTCTGTTCGCAAATATGATGGGTGGACACGCAATCATATTGTCGCTCACTTGTGTCATATTCATTACATGCCAACTTGGAGCGGTAATAGGCACACCGCTAACAATCGTTAGTTTTGTGATGATGGTGTTCATGAATTGTCTTGAACTTTTGGTTGCTTTTATACAGGCTTACGTATTTACCATGTTAAGTGCTGTATTTATAGGGCTTGCACACACTGAACACTCTCATGAATAATCAAATACAATAATAACCCATAAATTTATAACATTATGACTATTTTACTTGCTTTGTTAGAAGCTGCAGGACTTGCAAAGTTGGGTGCCGGTATTGGTGCCAGTATTGCTGCTATTGGTGCAGGACTCGGCATTGGCCGAATTGGTAGTGCCGCAATGGAGGCTATTGCCCGCCAACCTGAGTCTACAAGCGACATTCGTGCAAACATGATCATCATTGCTGCACTTGTTGAAGGTGTTGCTTTGTTTGCAGTTATTGTTTGCTTGCTTTGTCTTTTCCTCTAAGATTGGTTTATTGTGGTTTATGAATTGGGCGTGGAAGCATGCATCTCTGAATATGCATCGCTTTCAAAACCAATTCATAAGCTACATACCTATTACATGAAACAATTAAAAGCATTGTTATGCAGTCAATCAATTTGCCATCCATACTAACTCCTGATTTCGGCTTGTTATTTTGGATGCTCTTGGCTTTTCTCGTTGTATTCTTTTTAATGGCCAAATTTGGATTTCCTGTCATTACAAAGATGGTGGAGGAGCGCAAGAACTATATTGATGAGTCCTTGCAAAAAGCACATGAGGCTAACGAACGGCTTGCTGGCATAAAACAAGAAAGCGAGCGGTTGTTGGACGAGGCGCGTGCTCGTCAAGCAGAAATACTGAGCCAGGCCAAAGCCACAGGTGATAGCATCGTGCGCGAAGCACGTGAAAAAGCGCAAGACGAAGGATCAAAACTCTTGCAAGAGGCCAAAGCCCAAATCGCGGTGGAAAAAGAAAATGCACTTCGCGACATCAGACAAACTGTTGCAGATCTTTCTATTGTTATAGCAGAGAAAGTCGTTCGACAGAAGTTGTCAAATGATGTAGAGCAGCAAAAACTTGTTGAGCAGATGCTTGACGAAGTCTGCAAAGGCTAAAAATAGAAAGGAATACGGCAAACGCAATGCCTCCTTTGAGTGAGGCAACAAAAATGTCGGCAATTTCTTTATTGAAACAATAGTAAAATATGGATTTAGGCATCATATCTACGCGATACGCTAATGCGTTGTTGCTTTTTGCCGAGGAAAAAGGTGAAACCAAGCAAGTCTATCAAGAGACCACAACATTGGCCCACTCTTTCTTGGCTGTACCTGCATTACAACAGGCCATGACAAATCCAGTTCTGTCTGTCGAGTGTAAGTCAAGATTACTGTTGACTGCTGCATGCGGTGAACAGCAACCATCGGCTTCTCTTAAGCGCTTTGTGCAACTTGTTGTAAACAAAGCGCGTGCAGATATTATGTTGTTTGTGGCTCACTCCTATGGCACCCTTTATCGTAAGAAAGAACACATGATAACCGCCAGGTTAGTTGTGCCAACTGCCATACAGCCAAATCTGAAGGAAAAGTTGCAGCAGATGGTCGAAAACAGAGCACATTGTAAGGTAGATTTCAAAGTCGATGAGGATGCCTCTATTGAAGGTGGCTTTATTTTGGAGTACGACACTTACAAGCTTGATGCGAGTGTGCGTACGCAACTTTCCAAAATTAAACGAGAACTAATTTAATAAATATAAGAATTAAATGTCCAACAATATAAAACCCAGTGAAGTAAGTGGTGTACTCTTGCGCGAGCTTCAAGATGTCAATACAGATGTCAAGTTTGAGGAAGTGGGCGTTGTTCTTTCTATTGGTGATGGCGTTGCCCATATATATGGCCTTACCAATGTGACTGAAAACGAACTTATCGAATTTGAAAATGGTGTAATGGGTGTTGCCATGAACCTCGAGGAGGATAACGTGGGCGCAGTGTTGCTCGGATCTTCAGAGGGCATCAAAGAAGGTCAAAGTGTTAAACGAACCAATAAAGTTGCATCTATAGAGGTTTGTGATGGCATGTTGGGCCGTGTAATAGATCCTCTTGGAAATGCAATCGATGGTGGCAAGGCCATAGAAGGGAAGAAATATTTGATGCCATTGGACCGTAAAGCGCCAGGTGTCATATTCCGTCAGCCCGTAACACAGGCTTTGCAAACAGGATTGAAGAGTGTCGACTCAATGATACCTATAGGCCGTGGACAGCGTGAATTGATTATTGGCGATCGCCAAACGGGTAAAACTGCTATTGCCATTGATACTATTATCAATCAAAAAGACAATTACGCTGCAGGCGACCCTGTATATTGCATATATGTAGCCATAGGTCAGAAAGCCTCAACAGTTGCCAATATCGTCAACACTTTGAAGCAGGCTGGCGCATTAGATTATACCATCATTGTCAGTGCCACTGCCGGTGAGCCAGCTGCTATGCAGTACTATGCGCCTTTTGCCGGTGCAGCCATTGGTGAGTACTTCCGAGATAGAGGTATGCACGCTTTGGTAGTTTATGATGATTTGTCAAAACAAGCTGTTGCCTACCGTGAGATTTCGTTGATACTTCGTCGTCCTTCTGGTCGTGAGGCTTATCCTGGTGATGTATTTTATTTGCATTCTCGTTTGTTGGAGCGTGCAGCCAAGATAAACAACCAGCAAGAGGTGGCTGAAAAAATGAATGACCTTCCCGAGTGTCTGAAGGGAGAGGTAAAGGGCGGAGGCTCTCTGACTGCTTTGCCTATTATCGAGACGCAGGCTGGTGATGTATCTGCCTATATTCCTACAAATGTGATTTCTATTACAGATGGTCAGATATACCTTGACTCCAACCTCTTCAACCAAGGATTCCGTCCAGCCATTGACGTTGGTATATCAGTAAGTCGTGTAGGTGGTTCGGCCCAGATTAAGAGTATGAAAAAGGTTGCTGGTACGCTAAAAATAGACCAAGCTCAATATCGCGAGTTAGAGGCTTTCGCCAAATTCTCTTCTGATATGGACCCCGTAACAGCAATGACAATCGATCGCGGCCGCAAAAACAATCAGCTGCTTATTCAGGCTCAATACAGCCCGATGCCGGTTGAAGAGCAGGTTGCGGTATTGTATTGTGGTACTCATGGTTTGCTGAAGGACGTCAATATTGACAAGGTATGCAACTTCCAGGAAGCATTCCTCCAAGTTATGCGTTCACAGTATGCCGACTCTGTATTGGCAAAGCTTCGTGAAGGCAATCTTAGCAATGAGGTTTGCCAGACAATAGAGAAGGTGGCTGCAGACATTGCAGGACAATATAAAGCGTAAGTTATATGGCCTCACTTAAAGAAGTAAAAACACGAATAGCTTCTGTAAACAGCACACGTAAAATTACAAGTGCTATGAAGATGGTTGCTTCGTCCAAGCTCCATCGTGCGCAGCAAGCTATTGAAAGTATGCGGCCTTACGAGCGGCAACTTACTCGTATTATGTCCACGTTTGTAGGCAGTATGGAGGGTGAGGTTGACACAGCATATGCAGCCCAACGCGATGTAAAGCGTGTTGTTATTGTTTTGTTTACCTCAAACTCTTCGTTATGCGGCGGCTACAATGCCAATGCAGTAAAGGCTTTTGTAAAAAAGGTTGAAGAATATCGAAGCCGCAATATCGAGGTTTGCAGAGTCTATGCAATGGGTAAAAAGGCTGCCGAGGCCGTTGGTAAACTCAAGAATTTTGATTTGGTAGACAAGAGCGCGTTGTTAGACCATCCCTCGTATCAAGAGGCTGCAAAGGTAGCCTCCGAACTAATGGATCTCTATGTTAAGGGTGATATTGATGAGGTTGATTTAATATATCATCATTTCAAAAGTGCTGGTACACAGATTCTGACAACGGAAACATTCTTGCCTATAGATCTGCACGCAGATTCAACAGAGGAAGGTGCTACCAACAATCTGAATTTTATAGTAGAGCCATCTATTGGTGATGTTGTAAATCAGTTAATACCAAAGTCGCTCCATCTGAGGTTGTACACTGCTTTGTTAGACAGTCTTGCAAGCGAACATGCAGCGCGAGTGATAGCCATGCAGGTGGCAACAGATAATGCTGACGACCTGTTACGCGAACTGACACTTACCTACAATAAGACGCGTCAGCAAGCCATTACCAATGAGCTGCTTGACATAGCAGGTGGAAGTGCAGCGCAGCAGTAAAATCGTGGAATATTGTTGCTGGCAAAACTTTTTATAAGATCATAAATTGGGATTGATACCTCTTAATGGGGTATCAGTCCCAACTTTTGATTACTCGTTGGTGTAATGAAAGTAAGCATCCCGTGCAGGCCATATTGTATAAAACAAATGTCGTTGAACTCGGTAAAAGTTAATATTGAGCGAAGCCATGCATTTTACAGCCTTATATCATTTTTTCTGATGCCTTCACTCAGCATCTGTGCAGGCATAAACTCCTTCATGCTGTCGATAATGGTATTGAGCATTCGCTCTTTGACAAAATCTTTTCTGATGTATAGGGATATGCGTCTTTGAGAAAGATAATTTCCTTCTATTTTTCTAACATTCTTACGTTGTGCTTCGCTTAAGAAGTTGAGGTGCATTTCGGGAATGATGGTGAAGCCTCCATTTTCGTCCACGATACGAATCAAAGTCTCTATGCTGCCAGCCTCATAGATGTGTTGCCCTTTGCTTCGTGCTTTACAGAAGGAGAAGGCGCTATTGCGAAGGCATTGTGCTTCTTTCATAATCCACATATTCTCGTGTTCCAGATTTTCTGGTTTGAACACGGGCAATTTACGCCAACAGTCTTCCGATAAATACACATAGAAGCGTTCTGTGTAAAGTGGAATTTCTAATACTCCTTTATTCAGAATATCAGAGGCAGAAATGCCAGCATCTATTTCTCCATTTTGTAATGCATTAAGCATATCTTCAGATTTCCTCTCTTGTATGGATAGACTTACTTCTGGGTATTTTTTTCTGTAATGCTTGATAAATTGGGGAAGAATGTAAGGAGCAATGGAAGGACCTACGGATAGAGACAAAGAATTGCCTATCTGATTCTTTTCTTCAGCAACGAGTTCTGTAATCTTCTCTGCCTCTATTAGCGTTTTTTGGGCCTGAATAATGATTTTCTTTCCTGCACTCGTCGGTGTGACCTGCTTGTTGGAGCGATCGAAGATGCGCACGTCGAGTTCATCTTCTAATTTCTGCAGCATGGTGCTGAGTGTAGGTTGGGAGATGTTACACGAATCAGCCGCCTTCGCAAAGTTACGAAAGCGGTTGATTGCTATGATGTATTTGAGTTGTTGCAGATTCATCTTGTTTTGAGTCTACAGATTAATTGTGTCATGTTGCCCATTGGGCAGAACACGCACCAGGTTCTTGGCCTATAGATAATGGTGAGCAGAACGCCCACAATCAGTGAGGTGAGCATGATGCCATAGAGTCCGAAGGCAAACTGTGCCTTCCATGGCTCAATCTCCACGGGATAAGCCCAATGCCATGGCACGTTAAAAGTCCATAGCAGATGAATGGTCTGATGTAGATCTTCAGCACCTTTTGCAACCATTGTGGTGAGGATAATCATCTGAATGAAGAAGAACATGAAAAACAGTAGAAAACCATGGCGGAATAATTTAGATGAGAGCCATCTTGGTGCCACTTTCTTACGCGACCAACCCATGTTGTTCCCTATTTGCAAGAAGAGTTGTCCTCTTCCGCAATAGTTGTTGCAATATCCTTTACCGCCACCAAATATAGCCATTATTAGCGGTATAAGAAAGCAGATGACTCCGAGCCATGCGAATACGATGTTGAAAAATCCGAGAGTAAAATATGTGGCTGATACGAGCCACATGTAGTCACTCCATTTTTTATTTTTCTGTTTTGCCATACGAGTCGAAATTAAGATATTAAGCAGGTTGCCTTAACACTTTGTGCATCACTCCCGCCGGACAGTTCTTCTCGCAGATTCCGCAGCCGATGCATTTGTCCTCATCTATTTGGGCATAGCATCCCTTGTAGATACTGATAGCATCCTTAGGACATACCTTAACGCAAACCCCGCATGCTACGCAACGGTCTTGCTCATTAGTCGCTTTATATTTAGCCATGTCGTTGGGGGTAAGTATCTGAGATATAAGTCATTTTTGGATGCTGTATTCTTCCAGAACCTCTTCTAAAAATTCAGATGCATCAGCCACGCAAAGAGGACATTCGCGAAGTATTTTTCCTGTGCCCACACCTTTGAGCAATTTACATTGTGTGGCTCCATTGCGTTGCCTAAATTTATCCATAATTTGTCTCATTCCTTTGATCGATTTTGTCTTGTATTGGGTGGCGAGTCCGAGTACGATGCCGGCTCCGACGAGGGCTCCGCAGGTTCCCTCCATATTGCCCATACCTGCCGCAAAGGCATTGCCTGCATTCTTAATGTTCCCTTCGTCCATGCCAGTGAGGTCGTGGTATGTGCAGAGTACAGCTTGTGTGCAATTATGTGAACCACAACGTTTCTTTTCTGCTGCGATTTCTTTTCTTGTTTTCATAATGCTTTGTCCTTTTATTTATTGCTTTACGGGTACAAAAGTAACGATTTTATAATAGATAAACCAAAAGATGTTAGCTATCTATCAATAGATAAAACCTATTATTGCTATACTCGGAAGTCTTACTATATACTTGAAAATATGAAACTGGACGGTAGACTATGCTCCTCCAAAATGATCTCTTTTTCGTAGCATGAGGATATAAACATACTTGTTGGTAGTCTTAAGAGTGTGTATTTTCGCATCATGAACTGTTGGACTTGATAGTGTGAACTAAGATTCATATGAAAGTTTGTTCAATGGTAAGTGTAGGCGGCAGTGTATAAAGCCTTATGCCTCATCATCAGAATGTAAACATAGCGTATCTACAATGGCATGCCAGATTGCAAAAAGCACCGCGTTGTATTAATATTTTGAATAAGTTAGCTGCATATTCTTGAGGGAGTTAACCTAAATTCGTATTTTTGTATATGGTAAGTGGGTGTAAAAAATTATTCAATATGAACTTGTGCAACAAACAATGCGCCAGTATATATATAACTAATATTGAACATGATGATATAAACTATATTCGAAGACCTACCTAACGATTAAATCATATAGCCATGAGCGTTTGCGTAACAATAAGAACGGAGAAGGAACTTCGGCCAAATGTCTATCTGAAGTATTTGGCCGAGAATGGAGAACATATTGTGGTGACTTCTGATGAATACCCGTCAGTCAAGTTTGGAACTCACCAAAAGGCCATTAGGGGCATAGAAGTGAATAAGGAAGATTATGGGCTTGAAGTGCGTGTTTGCTCATTCTCTTCAACGGCAGATTATCAACTGTTTGCCAAGACTGTCGATGCCTTGATGATACTGACTGGTGACAAGGCTTATCTTGAAGATGACGACGAAACGGAAATCACAGAGCCATTAGCGAAGTTTAACGATGAATGGATAGAGAAGCAGCATGAATCAAGTTTTAGGGTGACTTGTGCTTTGATCAATCGCAGCGGGCAGTATATTGTGATGTATGGCTTGTTCTGCCACTTCTGTCTGGGGCCGAAGCTCTATTCAGGCTTTGACATTTCCTTAACTGGCGATTATGAAAGGGATAATGCGAATAGACTGCTGGAAAACCTTTGTGAGATGCAATGGCTTTGTGCCAATCTGGAAGATACCCATACTCGCATGGTTATTCCCTCACCCATAGGAGGTGTAGAAGAAGGATTATCCGTATCTATGATTTGTGTGAAAGATGGCGAGGTTGGTAAGTTTGACTATATTTCGGAAGCGAACTTGTTGGGCATTATGGATATGGACGATGAAGAAGTTGCGCCCGTCTTCATTCCGTTCAGAGAGGTGTGGAAGATACTTCCCAAGGATGTGTTTACTCCTTTGGATGAGTTGCAGTACCTAAGAAAAGGTGAGGTTACCTTGGACATGGTCCACGAAATGATGGAAAGAGCTCGCCACCTGCAACCTAATGACTTGCACTATAAACCGACCTATCCTGGAGCAGGATTTGACGAAGCGCAACATACATTCATCCTAATGTGGAATCCGAACATATCGAGCTTGTCGCTTGGTGACCATATTTGGAATATTGCAAATATGTACGCCGAATACTTCAACTGGAGTGTTTGGGAACACGAAAAGGCTAAATGCGGTGACAGATTTTTCCTTGTTTGTGTTGGAAAGGGAGACACAGGTATTGTGATGAGTGGTGTTTTTGATTCTCATCCTTATGAGGCCAAAGACTGGAGCGGCAAGGGGTTCTACATGGACATGCTTCCTAATGTCATCCTTGAACCCGGCTTCGCTCCCATGGTGACAACGGAAGAGTTACAGAAGGCTATTCCTTCTTTTGACTGGACTGGTGGTTATTCCGGCCGTCTGCTGTCACAGGAAGATGCCCAGAAGTTGGAAATACTATGGTCATGCTTCTTGAAAAAGAACGAAGACCGCATTGACGGTGAGACATTTAATGTCAATAGACATGTGACTTTTAATAACTGATCGAGCAAATATTTTATATGAAACCAACAAAGAATCGGGCGTTTTGCATAGGTCGTCAAAAACAGAAGATGTTATCTACAAACAACGTGTGATAGAATTATAGGTCGGTACGTCTTTTGCCTTAGGTGTCCTTATCGTTCGAGAAATCCACACGGCAATGCTGTGTTCTGCCTGTCTTTGCGCGATTTGCAACGTGGAAAACCAACGGTTTTCGTGTTGCGGAAAAAGTTGGCATAGAAGATATATATTGAAAACCAAGGGTTGCTATGGCTACCACGCATTTGAAAGCCCCTAAGCTAAAGACTTAGGGGCTTTCAAATGCACTTTCTATAAAATGATGTAGAGAAGCCAATGCGCTATTATGCCATGTCGTTGCATTGTTCTGCTAACGTGTGACCAAGCTGGCGAGCACTCTGCAAATCGTTTCCTGTAACGCCCTGTTTCCATTCAACGGGTGAGGCTACCAAGTGCATCTTTATCTTCTCGTTGTATGCCTCCATTGCCTTGACGGCCTGGCTGCTCCATGTAAAGCCGCCAAATAATGCCAATTCGTGCTGACCGACGTTGCGACCAGCAAGGCGGCGCATGAGGTCGTCGACAACGGGGAACAGTCCGCCGTTGTAAGTAGGGCTGCCAATCGCTAAAGCCTTGTAGCGGAAAATGTCGGCAAGCACCTGCGAAATGTCAGATACACTTAGGTTATGTACAACAATCTTCTTCATTCCAGCCTCGGCCGCACCCTCACAGACTGCTTCCGCCATGCGTGCTGTGTTGCCATACATCGAGCCGTAGCACACCACCAGTCCTTTCTCAGTCTGTCCGGTAGCAAGTCGTTGATAGGTGGCAATGGCCTGCGGTATTAGTTCTGTCCACACGGGGCCGTGTGTTGAACATATCATTTTAACAGGCACGTTGGCCAATTTTTTGAGCCCAGCTTGCACAGGTGCACCGAATTTGCCTAAGATACACGCATAATAGCGTTCCATTTCGGCCCAATATGGCGCTACCTCCATTTGTGTGTCAATCACGTGTCCATTCAACGCGCCAAAGCAACCAAAGGCGTCGCCTGAGAAAAGTGTGCCGTTTGTTGTGTCGAATGTCATCATTGTCTCAGGCCAATGCAGCATGGGAGTCAGATAGAATTTGAGTTCATGATGCCCCAAGGTGAGTGTGTCGCCATCGGCCACACAAACATCGCCATCGACGGTAGCATCATAAAAGCCCTGCACCATTTGCATGGTTTTCTTGTTCCCCACCAGCTTTATGCCAGGGTAGTACTTGCGTATCAGTGCTATTGACCCCGAGTGGTCTGGCTCCATGTGGTTGATAATCAAATAGTCGATAGGCCGGTCTGCAATAACAGCCTTGATCTTTTCGATGTATTCGCCAAAAAATGCAACGTCAACAGTATCAACCAAAGCTACTGCATCATGGTCAACTATAAGATAAGAGTTGTATGAAACTCCATAGGGTAATGGCCATAGGCCCTCAAATCGATGTTTGGTGCGATCGTTTACACCAACGTAGTATACATTGTCGTTTATGCGCATAGTAAATATATAAGTAGGTGTTCAAATTTATTTTATGGTATACAGGTGCTATTTCTACACAACGGGCACTCTCTTGGGTGCATCTAATAGTGCAAACAGAGAGCAGAGAGTCAAGCTTGCTTGAACTTTATGCCGAGGTGTAGCCTGTCTTATGCAAAGATAGTGCAAACAGAGAGCAGAGAGTCAAGCTTGCTTGAACTTTATGCCGAGGTGTAGCCTGTCTTATGCAAAGATACAAAACGACTTTTACATTTTGTGCATCAAGCGTTGGCTATATCGTGGCAAATGCCGAAATTAGCAAACGAAAAGAGTTATTATTTACATTTTAGTAACGTTAATCCCTGGCTGAACTTTGTTGGCAGAAGACGCAGACGGCCCGAAGTGCAAGGTGATATATGAATATGGAAACAGATAAAAAGCATATTGAGGTTGTGGCGGCTGTAATAGTAAACGGTCGCAAGGTCTTTGCCACTCAGCGAGGTTATGGCGAATGGAAGGATTGGTGGGAATTTCCTGGTGGCAAGGTCAAAGTAGGCGAGGCCTTGTCCGATGCTTTGCAACGCGAGATAAACGAGGAACTTGCTACCGAGGTCAATGTAGGTGACGAGTTGGCCTGTGTGCAATACGACTATCCGCGTTTCAGGTTGACCATGCACTGCTTTGTTTGTACATTTGCGGGGAATTCCCCTATATTGTTAGAGCACGAGTCAGCCTGTTGGCTCAGTGCAGATAATCTGCACGATTTGAAATGGTTGCCTGCTGATGCTGCGATATTGAACAAGGTGGCGCACTTGTTGCAACAAATTGAAGAATAAAAGCGTGTCCTACGAAACAATAACAATACAAGTAAGTATATATGTGGTATAGAGACGTTCAATACAAGTTGTTGAATATCACTTGTTCGTTTCAATACTACAAACTTAAATCTACAAAATGAAACTTCACGAGGGTATATACGAAAATCTAATAACCGGTCAATTACAAGCATCTATGAACCAAGCCACCGATGAGGGACTTGTGTGCATGAAAGCAGATATTGACACGGCAGAAACGCCCACCATGTTGGCTGATCACATTCGCAACATGGTTGCAAACCGATTGTCAGATGAGAACTTGACAGTTGAGGAACGTGTGCATTTTGCGAACAGGTTGATAGAATACATAGGCGAAGCTGATGATTTCAGTGTGGTAAATGAACGCCAGATGTTGTCGTCAGTTGTGTCAAAGCAAGAGGAGGCCGAACTTCGTGCTACGGGCAGGGATCTTGTGCGCCCGTTAACAGGCTTTCGTACAAGCAGCCTTTTTACCGGTGGACAAGGCAGTGTGCCGTTGAATGCCGAAATAGAACGCGACATTGAGAGTGCTGACAACATTTATCTGATTGTTTCGTTCCTGAAAATGTCTGGGCTTAATCTTATATACGACAAACTCAAGCGTTTCTGTCAGTGCCGTGGTCACAAATTACGCGTAATTACCACAACTTATTGCGGTGTGACAGAGGCTAAGGCTGTAGAAAGATTGGCAGAATTGCCCAACACTGAAATCAGGATTTCGTATAATGCTCGTATTGAACGTTTGCACGCCAAATCATATATATTCGAGCGAGACTCGGGTTTCAGCACAGCCTATATAGGCTCCTCTAATTTGTCGAAGTCGGCCCAAACTGATGGTTTGGAGTGGAATGTAAGGGTGACCAATGTTGAAAATCCACATATAATAAAGGCTGCACTTGCTACTTTTAATTTGTATTGGAACAGTCACAACTTTGAAGATTACAGGTTGGGTGGTGCCGAAAAATTGTACAACGAACTTGACAAGGAAAGACAAGGCAACAACCAATGTGGGCAGTCGTTGGCCAAGTATGAGTTGCTTCCGCATCAAAAACAAATATTGGAAAGGCTTGCTGCCTTACGTGTGAACGGTGTATCGCGCAATTTGGTGGTGGCTGCAACGGGAACAGGCAAAACTGTGATATCAGCTTTTGACTACAAGTTGTTTAGTGAGGGCAAAGTCGGTCATCACGCAAAACTGCTGTTTATAGCCCATAGGCAAGAAATACTACAACAGGCACGGAATACGTATCGCAGTGTGATGAACGATGCCAATTTTGGTGAGCTTTGGACGGGCCAGTTCTCCCCACGAGGAGGAATCGGTCATTTGTTCGTATCTGTGCAGACGTTTAACTCCAAGTATGATGAGGTGTTCAGTGCACTTGATGCTACGTATTATGATTATATAGTAATAGATGAGGCTCATCAGCTTGTAGCGGAGAGTTACCGAAAGGTAATAGAGCACTTCACCCCCCAGATATTGCTCGGTCTGACCGCGACTCCAGAAAGAATGGACGGTGTCAGCCTTAAGCCTGATTTTGAAAACCAGATAAGTGCAGAAATACGTTTGCCTAAGGCTCTTGACGAGGGATTGTTAACTCCATTCCAATATCTATGTATTAGTGATAATACGGACTTGACAGATGACGAGTTGATGCAAGGAAACAAGTATGTGGCAACTAAAATCACTGCGAGACTGTGTAATAATGAGCGTGTATCACTCATTATAGACAGATTGCGCTACTATCTGCCTGACGAAAATCGATGCAAGGCTCTGGCATTTTGTGCCACGAAGGAGCATGCACGTTATATGGCTGAAAGGTTCAGAGCGTGTGGGTTAAAGGCTGATTACCTTACGGCAGATAGGGATAGCGAGCGCGATACGCTTAAAAAGCAACTTGCGAGTGGACACATCAACTATCTGTTTGTTGTGGATATGTTTAACGAAGGTATCGACATTCCGGCTGTCGACACAGTGTTGTTTCTTCGTCCAACGGAGTCACCAGTCATTTTCATGCAGCAGTTAGGGCGCGGCCTGCGTTTATATCCGGGCAAGCAGCTACTTACAGTGTTTGACTTTGTAGCGCAACTAAATCAGAAGTATGACTATGCCAGCCGTTTCCGCAACTTGCTAACCCATACAGAAAGCAGCATTATTGAGCAGGTAAAAAATGGTTTCACGTTTTTACCCCATGGCTGTACCATTCACATGGAGGAGAAAGCGCAGCAATATGTGCTTGATAACATTAAGTGGGCGCTATATGACAAGCGGCGCTTGGTGCGCGAGCTAAGTGGTTATGACCATGTACCAACACTTGGTGAGTTTGTGGAGAGTAATGGACAAGATGTGCGTGTGATATATAGAGCGAATATGTGTTGGACGCAACTCAAGCGTGAGGCAGGCTTGTGTGATTATCAAGACGATGCTTGGTCGAGAAGAATAGGAAAGGGTATAGGTAATTTGCTCCATGTTAATAGCCTCGCATATTTGTCTTTTGTGCATAGAATTGTGCTGTCAGATGCCCCTATAGAGGTGACTGATGACTGTGAGGAAGCTTATGTGCTAATGCTTTACTATGCTTTATTTCAAGAAAGTGTAGATAAACTTGGCTTTAAGAATGTTGCAGAGGCTTTGCAGCAGGTCAGAAAATATCCGCTTCTTGTAAAAGAATTAGTTGAACTGGTTGATTACCTTATGAGCAACATAGACGTGCGTACATTTAGTGTGGGTGAAGGATTGCCGCCGGCCTTAGAACAATATGCACGTTATACCCGTGAGGAAGTGTTTACTATATTTGGACGACAAACGGCCAATAAAAAGATGAGAGGGTGTGTGTCGGGTGTTTTTGCCATTAAGGAGTTGAATACAGAGTTGTTGTTCGTAACATTAAACAAATCGGACAAGGATTTTTCGCCTTCAACTATGTATGATGACTATGTGGTGAGTGAAACGCAATTTCATTGGAAATCGCAAAATACCGACACACATGAAGGGCGCGGCAAGCGTTTTGTGGAACAGTCTGTAAACAAGAAGAAATTTGTGCTGTTCGTACGCGAGAGCAAGCGTGATGCTTGGGGCAATACAAATTCGTTTTATTGATCACATCTGCTCGCGTGACGACAGACCTATGAGCATCGATTGGCGTATGCACCAACCCATACTTCCACAATTTGTAAGTGCGGTATAGAATTAAATGGCTTGAAATCATAAAATCAATATTATTATGTATACAGATAACCTTTCAGTTGCTAAACGAACAATAGTCGGTGTGCAATTTTTGTTCGTGGCATTTGGTGCAACAGTGCTTGTACCGCTGCTTATTGGCATCAATCCTGCTACGGCTTTGTTCACAGCAGGCTTGGGCACGTTTTTATTCCATATAATAACAAAGGGCAAAGTACCGATATTTCTCGGTAGCTCGTTTGCATTTATAGCGCCTATTATGGCTGCAACAAAGCAATGGGGCTTGCCTGGTACTTTGGCCGGTTTGACATCAGTGTCGTTAGTTTACTTTGCGATGAGTGCGTTGGTAAAATGGCAAGGAAGGAAATTGTTTGACCGTATATTTCCGCCAGTGGTGGTTGGTCCTGTCATAATATTGATAGGTCTGTCTTTGTCTGGCAGTGCTGTGAATATGGCAAAGGATTGTTGGGTATTGGCTTTTGTGTCTCTGTTAACAGCAGTAGGTGTATTGACATTTTGTAAAGGCATGATGAGGTTGGTGCCGATTATAAGCGGTGTGATTGTAGGCTATATCGTTGCGGTTTGCATGGGCAAAGTGGACTTTAGCGGCGTGGCCTCGGCTTCATGGATAGCCTGTCCTGTGACTTTTGACACACTGAAGCATTTTGAATGGAGTCCTTTCCTGTACATGATTCCTGTAGCAATAGCACCTGTGATTGAACATATAGGCGATGTTTATGCTGTTGGTGCTGTTGCGCAGAAGGATTTTGTAAAGGAACCAGGTTTACATCGCACAATGCTGGGAGATGGCGTGGCTTGTCTGACCTCTGCTGTATTGGGCGGCCCGCCCGAAACAACATATTCAGAGGTAACGGGAGCAATGTCTATTACTAAAATTACGAGTCCTGCTGTGATAAGAGTTTCAGCTGCAACAGCAATATGCTTTTCGATTGTCGGAAAGTTGAGCGCCTTGTTACAAAGCATACCGCAGGCCGTTTTGGGCGGAATTATGTTGTTACTTTTTGGAACGATAGCCAGTGTCGGTGTGCAAAATCTTATTCAGCGTAAGGTAAATATGAGTGATACGCGTAACGTTATCATTGTATCAATTATGCTGACAATGGGATTAGGTGGTGCCGTGCTATCCTCTGGCAGTTTTGCAGTGTCTGGTATTGGTCTTTCTGCGATAATTGGTGTCATACTTAATTTGATCCTGCCCAAAGAAAAAAGCGAAGAACATGATGAAGCTACGAAATGATTAGTCCCCTTAAGAAATAAGACGAACGTGTAATATTATAAAGTAACTCAAACGCAAATGAAACTATTAAATGCTTTACTTGCAACAGCAGTGCTATTGAGCGCTTGCCAAGCAGAACAAGACGGCGAACTGCAAATAAGCGGCAGCAAGTCAGACTTCAGTCAAACGACAATTAGCAACAGTACGAATGGTGTGGCCTTTCCCGAGCCTGATGCTTCGGTGGCATTTGGTTCAAACACAGCGCAAGCCGTGTGGCAAATACTGCAAAAGGTAGATCCGAAACAAGCCACGGTAATGGGCGAAACACAGATCAGCGATGCGCAATATGCTGAGATCAAGACCTTTGTAGATACTAATTTGAAGGACGAAACAGATTATAAAACCTATCACAACATCTTTCAGTGGATTGTAAAGAATGTAACATACGCTAACAATGGTGATGCGTATTTAGACCCGTATGATGTGTTCAAGTACAAGCGTTGTATTTGCCAGGGATATGCTAATTTGCTCAAAACGATGTGTCTCACTCAGGGCATACCCTGTTTTGTAGCAAATGGTTGGCTCAGCACAATAGGCGGCCATGCGTGGAATTATGTCTACGCGGGTGGTGATTGGTATGTTAGTGACCCTACAAATGACCGTGATTACAAGGCTGCTAACGTTGATGGTTATAAGAACCAACTAATACCGCTACGTATGGATTTTTCGCTTTTTGAAGATGGCGCATGTGTTTATAATTTCCTGAATGGTGCGCTAAATGTTTCAGAAGTCAAGAATACCGATGCTTCCGTTGTAACGATCCCCTATAGTATAAACGGGTTGCGAGTGACTTCATTCCAACCAAATGTAAAACTACCGGAGAACGTTTCAACGCTTATAATAGGTGCAAACATCTCCACATTTGGTGATAGTCCGTCAAGTTTGAATTGGGCTTGTGGCAATTTGGAAGAAGTTGTGGTAGATCCGCGCAATAATGATTTTGACTCATACAAGGGTGTGGTATACCTGCGAGCTAATGACGCGTACCCTTATTTTATTCCGGCTGGTATCCGACGGATAGAATTGCGTCCGATGAAGGTAATGGATAAAAACGTGATAACCATGCTTGACAAACTTGAAGAGATTGTAATAGCCGATGGTACAGAACGCATAGAAGACTATGCTGTGGAGAATTGTCCGAATTTGAAACGTGTGTATGTGCCAAGTTCGGTAACTTATATCTCGTCTGATGCGTTCTCAAAGTGTGGTGACTATGAAATCATTCGTACGACGACTGGCATACACAATGTGAGATTATAAGTAGGTATTCAATTTTAGTTGACATGAATTGGCTAATACTGAGCATGATTATGTAAACTAATATTGAAGACTTGCTTAATAATATGTGTGCAGCGTATTAAAAAAGCAGTTGGTAGAAGGTTGTCATTTGACAGACAGCCCTTTACCAACTGCTTTTTATAGTTCCCATTTAACTCCTATGGCTAGCGAAAGCGTTTCGCGCCATGGAAAATCCTTGTTAGTGGCTTTTGACACAATGTACAGGTCGCATGATGAGATTTCGTAATATACTAACACTGCTTGATGAAACAGACGCTTTCGTTTGGGAATGTTGTAACGCAATCTCTGTCCTAAGAATACATTGGAACGTATCTTTGTCGAAAATCCGTAATAGTGCTTCGGGTAGCGTGAGGGCTGATGTTTCCAAAAGTCTTCACCTGAAATGGTGTTAAAGAATATGCCGGTTGTTAGTGGTTCAATATCCCATCTGGAGCTGATTTTGCAATGCCACGGAATATAACGCTCCTTTATGGTGAATGTCATGTGTGCTGTTTCGGAATGATATTTCGGCAAAAAGCCTAACAGTAAATCGGTTTCCCAATGATGGTTTCTGCCATAGCGCCAACCTGCTCCCGCACTGAACATGCCAATGCTGCCAGCGTATTGAACGGTAGCTTGATTTGGAATAAGTTTGTTCCACCTTTTTATATATCTTTCATGGCGTAATTCGTACAGTGAGGGTGATTGTGCCTTTATGGTGTCATTACTTTGTGCATAGGTGGTGGCACACATTAAAATACTGCATGCGAACATGAGTATGATTATGTGCAAGAGATGTTTAATATCGAACGACTTCGTAATCATAGTTCCCGTCTTTTATCGTGAAGATTAAATATTCGCGTGTTTTTGCAGAGCCGCATTCAAAATAATTCATACCATCGCCAAAGATGTCGTTAACGGTGCGATGGTGACCGTGTCCGCATAAGCAGAATAAAAGTTGAGGGTATTTTGATATCTCATATTCAAACACGTCGGCTACATTGTTGTTGAATTGGTTGGAATGTGGCATAGCATGCATGGCCACGATGGTATTTGTTATATGAGGTGAAATGCAGCTTTGGTCATCGCGTATAAAGGTAAAATCAGGAATGGCAGTTGAGTAGTCGTATTCGAAAGCATTCGTGTTGAGGCATACGAAATGCGTTTTTCCTGCATCGAAAGTGAAATTAGGATTGCCAAAGATATAACGGAAAGTGTCGCCTCCTGTTCCTAAGCAGTCGTGGTTGCCCAGGATGACGACGTATGGTATACGTAATTTTTGTAGAATGTCACGTTGTAGGGTAAATTCTTTGGTTACACCAAAATCTGAGATGTCGCCACAGTGTATGACAAAGTCGATGTCCGTTCTGTTATTTATGCTTGATACAGCATCTTTGGTTTCGTCATACCATCTTTGTGTATCACTTATAACCGCAAATTTTATGGAACTACGGTTTGCGCATTGTTGTTTGATACGTTCACAATTCTGCTGATTGATGTTGTGCACACCATCAATTTTTGTGTCGTATGGGTGATAGTCTATCATGTCGCAAGCTACCATCAGGCTGCAACAAATGGCCAATATGCCGTCTTTTAATAAGTGCTGTATCATGTGTAGCAAGTAGTGTATGTATTTTTGGGGTTGCTAAGATCTTTACAAAAATACTTGAATTCGGCATATAGCTGTTGTTCTATATTTCTTATAGATTGCCTGATGGCGTGTTTAAGAACATCTTTGTGGTATTATAGTATAAGGATTGATGGAAATGCTCTTATAGGTTCTGCGTGAAAAAATACAGAGGCAATAGATATGCACCTGGCTTCACCACTTTTTGTGCCATTGAATAGTGCACCCAGGGTGTCGCTTCGCTTGCCCTGGACTTATAGAATTCATTGGGCCCGTTTTAGTTAAATACGAAACTTGAGTCATCTTATTACGGTCGTTCAACATGCTTACTACGTTCGAAGTAAACATGTATATCGTTCGTTCAACATGCTTACTACGTTCGAAGTAAATATGTATATCGGTCGTTCAACATGCTTACTACGTTTGATGTGGCATGACTTAGGCTCGGTTTTGTGCTCTCATCACTCCCACACGTGCATCACCTTTTCTTTTGACAACGGACGATCGCCGCCGTTATTCGAGTCGCACTTGCTAAATCCGAAAGTTGAGTAATTTATAAAATGACCAAGACGAGGAACCTGCGCTTGGGACTTTTACCATACTACAACAACTTACACGCCGAGCATCTTACATCTTACACTAACATGTTACAACTCATTGGTTATCAATACTTTACTCAGTGTAAGATACAGCAAATTCCACCTACACACAACCTACACACCCCACATGCTGCCACACGGCACAAGCACGGGAGGGTGATATCTCGGCATAGGGGAGCAGAAAAGTCTGTTGCTCCGACATATTGTCCTACGTCCCTGTGGCGTAAAATCTACTGCATACATCCAAACCGACTGCGAGGCAGCGGGGTGGTGTGTGTAAGATGTATGCAGGGGAGTGTAAGATACTTTGAACTCATCTTACACTCTTGAAACATCTGTATATCAACTTGTTACATACAAAAAGTGTAAGATGGCAGTGAAATCAAACGCTTCCTTTTACAAGTGGGCTGACGGGGAGTGGGCAAACTATAGTATAAGGATTGACGGAAATGCTCTGTAGGTTCTGCGTGATGAAAAAATATAGGGGCAATAGATATGCATGATTGTTGCATGTGCTATTGGCATGCAGCAATAAATGCGTATCTATTGCCCCTTGATATGTGGTGTAATAGGGAAGGTAAATATGTGTTTGCCCGTTTTTTAGAACAAGAAGTTGCGGAAGTCGTTGAATATGGCAAAGGCCATGAGCAAGAGCAACAATGTCATACCGATTGTTTGGGCGCGCTCCATAAACTTGTCGCTTGGCTTGCGACGTGTAATGACTTCGATGAGGAGGAAAAATACATGTCCACCATCAAGCGCTGGTATTGGCAGTATGTTCATAAAGGCGAGCATGAGAGAAATGAATGCCGTAAGTTCCCAAAAACGGCACCAATCCCATGTTGTAGGAAACAGGCTGCCTATTGCGCCAAACGAGCCTACGCTCTTTGCACCATCGGCAGTAAACAGATATTTGAGGTCGTCAACGTAGCCTGCCAATACTTCCCACCCGTGTGCGAAACCTGCCGGTATGCTTTGGAGGGCAGTGTAGTGGCGTGTTATACTCTTATAATCGTTTGTCAGGGGGTTGTACCAGCCAATGCCGAGTGTGTAATCGGCGTTAAGTGTCACATGTAGTGTGTCGGGTGGTGTGGTGGCACGTTGTACGACGAGTGTGGCATTGCGTAACGCCACGCTATCCTTGTGTGTGGCTACGGCCAGCATGTCGGTCAGTTTTCCGCGTATGGTGTTGAAGTCATTGACGGTTGTAAAGCTTTGACCGTTAAACGAGGTGATGCGGTCGCCTGGTCTGATGCCAGCTTTGGCCGCGGGGCTGTTGGGTATGACGCTATCGACAAGTGAGGGTACGAGAGGCTCGATAAAACGGGGCTGTTGTTTGATCATTTCGAGCATGTTAAGTTGCCCGGGCATATGAATACTTATTTCCTTGTCGCCTCGTAATACTGTTGCGCACTTTGCCTCGCTTAGCACACGGTAGACGCTGCCGTCGAACTTTGTAAATGTTTTACCGTCAGCCCCCAATAATATGTCGCCATCGCGGAAGCCCATGCTCTTGGCTTGATTGCTGAATTTGAAACCATGTGTCATGTTACGCATGGGGACATAGGTCTCACCCCAGGTGTATAATACGGCAGCGTAGATAACGAAGGCAACTATAAAATTGACTAATACGCCGCCAATCATGATGAAGAGGCGTTGCCAGGCGGGTTTTGCACGAAATTCCCATGGCTTAACGGGTTGCTTCATTTGTGCGGTGTCCATCGATTCGTCAATCATACCCGCAATCTTAACATAACCGCCGAGTGGCAACCACCCCAAAGCGTAGGTTGTGTCGCTGCGGCGGGGCTTGAATTTGAATAGAGTTAACCAGGGGTCGAAGAACAAGCAGAATTTTTCGACACGCACCTTGAATAGTTTGGCAAAGAAGAAATGTCCGCCTTCGTGTAATATGATGAGCAGCGAGAAACAGAGTATGAGTTGTAATGCTCTGATAAAAAATACTTCCACTGTAGTTTAAGTTTTTTAGTTTTGATATGAGTGTGTTGGGTTTAACGACAAATATTGTTTTGGCAAGCAAATCATGTAGGTCGCCCCCGTTGTAATATTTATTTAGGAGGTCGGTCTAACTTTAATGGTTCGATATAATGCTTTCAGTAATTTGTCTTGTTATTGCGTCTGTTTGAAACAGATCGTCAAGCGTTGGCTGTGGTATAAAGTCAACTTGTTCCATAGCCTGTGCTATGATTTGGGGAATTTGCAAGAACGAAATTCTTTCGTTTCGAAATGCAGCATTGGTTATTTCGCCTGCGGCGTTGAGTATGCACGGCATATTCCCCTTGCGTTCAATGGCATCGTAGGCCAACTGGAGGCACGGAAAACGTTGCGCGTCGGGCTGCTCGAAATGTAAGGTGCCAATCTCGAACAAATTGAGGCGTTTACCTTGCAATGGTAGACGATATGGAAAGCTGAATGCGTATTGTATAGGCAAACGCATATCGGGTGTGCCAAGTTGGGCTATGACGGCTCCATCGTTAAACTCGATGGCTGAATGTATGATGCTTTCGGGGTGGATGACAATTTGTATGTCGTGTGGCTTGACGTTGTACAACCAGTGGGCTTCGATCATTTCAAAGCCTTTATTCAGCATGGTGGCAGAGTCTATGGTGATTTTCGCGCCCATCTTCCAATTGGGGTGCTGCAACGCTTGTTGGGCTGTGACAGTGGCAAGTTGTGCCAGTGTGCTGCTTCGGAACGGACCTCCAGATGCGGTGAGCAAAATGCGTTTGATGGGATTGCAGGCTTCGCCATTGAGGCATTGAAATATAGCAGAGTGCTCGCTGTCGACTGGCAGTATGGGCACTTTGTGTGTAGTGCACAAGGTGCTGATGATTTGTCCTGCTACCACGAGTGTCTCTTTGTTGGCTAACGCTATGGCTTTGCCGGCTTTGATTGCAGCAATGGTGGGACGCAAACCTGCAAAACCTACCATAGCGGTGAGCACCATGTCTATTTGTGTGCTCTCAACCACTTGACACAGGGCATCGGGACCTGCGTATACTTTTATAGGTAGATCGGACAGTGCTTGAGATACTGTAGTGTATTTATCTTCGTTGGCAATGACTACTGTGTCGGGCTTGAACTCGCGTGCCTGCTTTATTAACAGCTCTGCGTTACTGCCGGCAGTGAGGGTGTGTGCTTGGAATTGGTCGGGATGCTGCTTGATGACATCAAGCGCTTGCGTGCCTATTGAACCTGTCGATCCCAGTATGGCTATTTTTTTCATGTGATGGGGTATGTGGTCAAGGATTACGCGATGAGGTGTAATTTGTTAACAGTAAAAACAGGGTAGGGAATTGGGGGTTATCAAGACAGGATAGTGCTTGAAAAGGTACAAGTCTTTGTTTCCTATCCCCCCCCTTTCTCTATTCCTCTTGTTGCGTTGTAGTGGTGCTATTTTATAAAGTACGCAATAAGTAAATGCTCGCGTGTCTCTTAGTTCGCGCCGTCATCATTAAGTGACAGCAGCTCTTGGGGAATGTGTAATTGTAGAACACGTTGGTGCAAGTCGAAGTTTATAAGGAAATCGTCGTGATATGGTATTAACAAGTCCTTTCCGTCTTGGGTGGTGATGGTAAGCAGTGTGTTGGCCGAAGAGTCGTCCACATGCGTGATTGTACCAATCATTTGGTTGGCATGGTCGTAGACGGTGTACCCTGTGAGTGCTTTGTATGATGAAAGACTCGTATCTGTATCGGTTTGTGATATGTGTGATTTGGGATAGTATACGGCATGCCCTACGAGTTGGCGTGCATGTGCTTCATTATCAATGTCTTCGAACTTGATAATGACAGTGTCGTCGTTTTTGAAACGATACTCCTCCCAAAAGAAAGGTACGAGTATACCGTCCATGTCAAGTACGAGGTAGGGGGCTGTTCCGCGGTCGAAGCAGTCGTCTGTAAACGACATTTCAACTTCGCCCCGCAGTCCGCGATGCTTTGCTATGTAGCCTATTTTGAAAACTTCGTTGTGGCGAATCATGTTCAGGTTAATCTTCACTACTAATATTTGCGTTGTGCTTGGTTGGTGTCATACGCGCTGTATGTGTGCACCGAGTTGGTTGAGTCTTTCCTCAATGCACTCGTATCCACGATCTATCTGCTCAACGTTGTCTATCTTGCTCGTTCCATCGGCACTAAGGGCTGCAATGAGCAAGGCAATGCCTGCTCGAATGTCGGGCGATACCATGCGGCGTCCGCGCAGCTTAATTTTGTGGTCGTGGCCAACCACCACAGCACGGTGGGGGTCGCATAATATGATTTGGGCTCCCATTTCGATGAGTTTATCAACAAAGAAGAGTCTGCTTTCAAACATCTTTTGATGGAATAACACCGTACCGCGTGCTTGAGTGGCCACGACGATTAGTACGCTCAAAAGGTCGGGCGTGAGTCCGGGCCAGGGGGCATCAGCCAGCGTCATGAATGATCCATCGATGAATGACTCTATTTGATAGTGCTTTTGAGCGGGTATCAGAATATCGTCACCCTTTATGTAAAGTTTGATTCCTAAACGTCGGAAAGATTCGGGAATGATGCCAAGTTGTTTGACGCCAGCCTGTCGTATAATTAATCCGTCACCTACCATGGCTCCCATGCCAATGAAAGAGCCAATCTCAATCATGTCGGGTAGTATACGGTGTGTTGCCGTGTGCAACTCGTTGACACCGACTATGGTGAGCAGGTTTGAGGCAATGCCCGAAATGCGTGCCCCCATTTGGTTGAGCAAGTGGCATAATTGTTGTATGTAGGGCTCGCATGCAGCATTGTAGATGGTTGTTGTGCCCTTGGCCAAGACTGCTGCCATTATGATATTGGCAGTGCCGGTAATAGAGGCCTCGTCTAACAGCATGTATGTACCTTTAAGTTTGGGTGCCTCGATGTGGTATGTGCCACCGTCTTCGTCGTAGAAAAAACGTGCACCAAGCTTTTGCAAGCCGTAAAAATGCGTATCGAGCCGTCTGCGGCCGATTTTGTCGCCTCCGGGTTTGGCAATGGTAGCCTTTCCAAACCGGGCAACGAGTGGTCCTATGAGAAGAACCGAACCACGAAGACGTGAGCAACGTTCTAAAAATTCAGGGCTCAGCAGATAGTCGAGGTTAATGTGTGCTGCACAGAATGTGCAATCCCCCTTGCCATTCCATTGAGTGGTGACGCCCATTTGCTCGAGCAGTGCTATTAGGTTGTTAACGTCCAGTATGTTGGGAATGTTTTGTATGCGGACACTCTCTTGGGTTAGCAACGTTGCACATATCACTTGAAGAGCTTCGTTTTTAGCGCCCTGTGGTGTTATCTCGCCCTTTAAGCGATGTCCTCCCTCAATGATAAACGTACTCATATATGTTGTGTAGCTTTAATATCGTTTTTAATATAGGTGGCATGTGTGCTTGCCTGACAGTTTGGGCTTGTTTGGTTTGATTATGGCCCATGTTAGCAAATGATTTGCTTAGAACATACCTTTGTTCTTTCTCGTGCGGAAGCGGTTCTCGCCAATTTGCATCAATTCGTTTCCGGGGATTGAGAAATCGGGTTGAATCTCTCCTTCGGTGTAGAAACTGATATCACGTGCGACTTTTGTGTCTTGTACGCCATCTCCCTTCCAGTCGGCAAGGTTGCGTTTCATGCGGTTTGCAATAAGCCGTATAAGCTCGTCGCGTTCAGGGCCATCAGCAGTTTGTTTTAGTTGTGAGATGGCTCTTTCTAACAGACGGCCATAATGACGGAAGCGTATATTCCCTTTGGGGTATGACAACTTTTCAGGCTTAACACGTTCGCCCTTATGCTCGGTTATTTCGAATGGATAGTCAATGTCCAATTGATAGTTTGCAATATAGGCTAAGTGATCCCATATCTTATGCTGATAGTCAGGCACGTCCTTCATTTTGGGGTTGAGCCCTATCATTACATTAGCAATGGCTTCGGCATATAGTTGTCGTTCGTCTTTATCTTTTATTGTAATGGCATATTCTATCATGTTTTGAACAAGCCTTCCATACTCTGGCAGTTTTAGAGTGGCACGAGTCGAATTATATTCAAGCGTCTCGTGCGTAGTAGGGTGGGGCATGCTATACTCTGTAGTGTTGTTTGCCGTCATGTCTTTAATGATGAGGATAGTCTAAATGTGTGATGTGCTTTTTTCAGAGCAATTTCTTGCTTTTCGTTGCCACAAATTCTTTGAGATAGAACGGTTCAAAGTATGCAACATCTTCAAATTGTTCCTTGGCCATGGCCATTTCTGCTAATGGTATCATGTTCTTTGCCCGGGGAACGATATTCTTAATAAAATGTGCATTGGGGTGTTGTATAGTTTCAACACATTTATCTGCGCCATTCCCCATGAAGTATATCGGTTGCTTGTCAAGGTAATCTTTGAACGAATCGGAGTCAATTACCAGTGCCTGAGTCTGTACGACCTCGTTTAGTGCACGGTCGTAGAGCGCGCAATATACCTCCATACGCCGGGCATCAATCATAGGGCATAACAGGGCGTCTTCGGGCAGTTCTTCGTGTCCTAAAAGAATGGGCACAGTAAGTAACTTGAGTGTCGGCACCGATAAAAGCTTGGCGTCACGACCATAGGCTACGCCTTTTGCTTCGGACACGCCGATGCGCAATCCAGTATATGACCCAGGCCCTTTGCTAATGGCAATGGCATCGATTGGAATAGCATGGCTGTCGGCAAATGATACCGCATTTTTTACATATCCGGCAAGGACTTGTGCATGAGAAGGACCTTCCATGTTAACGTCCTCATATAAGCAAACGCCATCCTGTGAAAGGGCTACCGAGCACACGTTTGTTGAGGTCTCAATATTTAGTATACAAGACATGATCTGGTATAATTTATTCTTTTTTTATTATGCAGATTGTTAACAATGCTTGATGATGGGCTGTTTCATATCTGCAGTTGTGTTATATCTCATGCAAACTTACGCAAAATCATTGAGAAAAGGTGCATTTATTGCAGATAAGTAGGTGTTCAAAATTATTTTTACATTGAAAGTGCATTATCGGGGCGCAGATGTTCCCTTCGGGTGAGGGAGCATAGCGGGCTATGTGACCGAGGCCGAAGGGGACAGATGCGTCTCGAGAATGTGCTTTCAATGTGAAAATGGCACCTGCTGATTGTATAAAATAATTTTGAACACCTACTTATATTGCTTTAAGCAAGGTACGCTTTATCACAAACACTCTCGAATTTATAAAAAAAGCGCGTGCAACAAATTATATTCATTTGTTGCACGCGCTTAAATTTGTTGTATCAACTTGTTATTGTTGGGGCGTAAACAGGTAATTGAAAAACCTATAGTTTGTCACTTGTTCTTGTGGCGGTTGGCGCGTCGTTGGCGGATTTCAGCTTTCTTCTTCGCTGATCCTGAACCATGCAGGCCTGTAATATAAGTTTTCTTCTTAGCCTTTGTTTTAACCTTTGCCTCAGCCGTGGCTTTTTTAAGTTTGGCTCCCTTAAAGGTTATCCCCGACATCATGGCTTGCGTAATCTCGTCGTCAGACGCTTTGCGTGTAGTAGTCATTGTCGAGTTGAGGCTTAGTGGTGGAAAAGGCGTATGCCAGTGAATGCCATGGTCATGCCGTATTTGTTGCATGTAGCTATAACATGGTCGTCACGTACGCTGCCGCCAGCTTGTGCAACATATTGTACACCGCTTTTGTGGGCGCGTTCAATATTGTCGCCAAATGGGAAAAATGCATCTGACCCCAACGACACCTCGGTGTTCTGTGCAATCCAGGCTTTTTTCTCCTCCATGGTTAGTACTTCTGGCTTTTCGGTGAAGAACTGTTGCCATGTGCCATCAGCCAGTACGTCGTCGTGGTCTTCAGAAATGTATATGTCAATGGTGTTGTCACGATCGGCACGTCGGATCTTTTCCACCCAGGGCAAGTTCATCACCTTAGGGTGCTGGCGCAGCCACCAAATATCGGCTTTGTTGCCAGCCAGTCTGGTGCAATGAATGCGGCTCTGTTGCCCGGCACCAATGCCAATGGCTTGTCCGTCTTTAACATAGCAAACAGAGTTTGATTGGGTGTATTTGAGCGTGATGAGTGCAATCTTAAGATCTCGTTTCGCTTCTTCGCTAAAGTTCTTGCTATCCGTTGGGATATTTTCAAAAAGGCTGTCGCTTGTAAGGTCTACTTCATTACGTCCCTGCTCAAATGTTACGCCAAATACTTGTTTGTGTTCAATAGGGGCAGGCTTGTAACTTGGGTCTACTTTTAAGATAACGTATGTACCCTTTCGCTTTGCACGTAATATTTCGAGCGCTTCAGGTGTGTAGTCTGGTGCGATGATACCATCACTGACTTCTCTTTTGATTATAAGCGCTGTTGCTTTGTCACAAGTGTCAGATAATGAAATAAAATCGCCATACGAAGACATTCTGTCGGCGCCGCGTGCACGTGCATAGGCTGTGGCGATAGGCGAGAGAGGTTCGCTAATGTCGTCAACGAAGTATATCTTTTTGAGTGTTTCACTCATAGGTATTCCGACCGCAGCACCAGCTGGCGAAACGTGTTTGAACGAAGTAGCAGCAGGAATGCCTGTTGCAGCCTTAAGTTCGCGAACAAGTTGCCAACCATTAAGTGCATCAAGAAAATTGATGTATCCTGGGCGTCCACCCAACACTTCGATGGGGAGTTCGCCCTGTTCCATGTATATGCGGGCTGGTTTTTGGTTGGGGTTGCAACCGTACTTGAGAGAAAGCTCTTTCATAAGTTTTATATTGTTTGTTTTGGTGTTGATTGTATGTTCAACCGTATTAGTAAGCCTGTATCAGGCTTCGATAATGCCTTGCTCAAGCCATTCCTTAATTATGCTGTGGGCATCGTTGAGTGCCTCTTGCTCGCTCACTTCGTAATTTTCGCACAATAAGGCGGCAAGCGTATTGGCATCAAAGTCTTTGTCGGTAATTGACTGCCACAAATAGGCAGCACTTTCATTGAGAGCGATCATTTGGTTAAAGTCTACATTCTCAATGCCTGTAGCCATAATAACCTTTTCGCCACAGATGTCACGTAGCTCAAATCCTTTTTTGATTTTCATAAATATCGGTAGGGTTGTGTTGTGAGGTTAATACTTATAATTTGAATGGCAATCTGCGGTATGTGCCAAGTAGTATACGTCTGAATGGTGTGAGGAACAGCCATATGTTGCTGTATAGTTTCCATTTCACGCCATCAATGGTGTCTGGTTTGGCTCTACCTTTTCTATAGAAGGCGGTGGCGATGCCAACCACGTCAGTGTCGAGACAATGCTCAATGCCCTGTATGTTGCCGTCGCCGCGCAGCGTTAATTGATTATCTGTGCGGTCTATAACACGGTGTAAAACATATTTTTTCGTCGCAATTTCGGCCAACACGACATCGTTCTCCTTGATAGATTCGGCGGGAGTCTGCTCAATTTTCACAATATCGCGTTCGTTTTCTAAGAATGGCCGCATACTGTAGCCCTTTACTCTGAAAGTTGCGCTATGCCCCTTGTCGAGCATGCGTTTAATTTCGGCAATGAGTACGTCATTCGGAACTTGTATCTTGCGCGTTTCCATTTTAGTGTTTAGATATTGTTTGGTAGCTGAGTTTGGCTGCTTCCTCATCAGCTCTGCATTTCAGATAATATACAGCAATCTTTTTTGCAACGGCTTCGGCCGTGTGCATGATGTGTGCGTACGATGGTTTATCCCATATCATAGTGGAGCACGACGATATTATTGATGCAAAAGCTTTCAAAGGTGATTCCTTAGCAATGATGTTTTGCAGGTGTTGTTCCAAGCGTACAAAAGCGCCTATGGGATACTGCAAATTTCTATAGCATGGCGTTTTCCCACTCCAGGGTGTGCCATAGACAATAATTTCGTTTTCACCTTTGACGCGTACAGCAGGGTTGTCGTCGTTTAGTAGATCCGATCCTTGTATGTATGTGCGCCACAGGCTTGAATGTGTGCTCTTGCCTGTGCCACTTTTTCCTAAGAACAGGTAGCCGTAGCCGTCGTTTATAGTGACAGACGAGTGCATCAGCAGCGTGTCGTAGTATGCGGCCGAAAAGGCAAAAGCTATCATCATGGCGTTTCCGAGCCCAAATTGTTGGTCGCTTTCATTGCCGAAGAGCGAAATTTCGCATTTGCTGAAATCGTTGTTCGCAATCATGGCCGAAGCCAAGTGCCCCTCAATTGTGCTTATGATGATTTTGTAACCAGTGTTGTACTTGTATATGCCATGGTTCGTGCCTCCGCAATCAAATTGGCCGAGTTCCTCACCTTCTGGCTCTGCGCTAACGCGTCCGTTTTCGACGAAGGCGTTAAGCATAATTTTGCCGTCTGCCTTGTCAATGTTAAATGGCGCGTATGATGGTAAGAGCCTTTTTAAGATCTGTGTTTGTGGCGCGTGTAATGCAAAACACAAATCTGCCACCTTGAAGAGTAATGTTTCCAATGTATTAAAAATATATGTTAGTAGCGTTGACTCATTGTATCTTTGATAAACTGAATGTTGACAATGGAATTTCAACTAACGTGCTGTGCTTGTCTTTGTTTGTATTGCGTCGTAGCTTAATATATGTCTTTTCTAATTTCTCTTTGCTTTTGTTGAAAAATATGGCACATGTGTGTATCCCTTTGTACTGATTATCAAGGAAATACTTAAAGTTGTTAGCGTAAAACTTTCGGTCGGTTAAGAACTTCGTCTTTGGGTCGATATTAGCACTGTCGAGCTTCTCTACGGTTGATAAGTAAATGACAGAATCATTAAAACAAGTGCCGTATGCAAAGGCGTACACAGTTTCGCTCTTTCTGTTTCCTGCTTGCATGTTTGTGCAAAAGGTAAATAGTATAATCAGAATGGCTGATATCGTTTGTGCAATTTTACTCATGTGCTTCGTTTTCAATATTGATAAGATATGTTTATGTGGCAAAGTTACTTATTTTATTTGACAAATGCACCTCTTTGCCTCCGTTAGCTCTAAAATATCAGTATGTCGACGTGAAATAGGCAAGACAAATGTATGCTTTTGTTCTTATTCCTTATAAATACTCTTTTAATACGCTTCCTATTTGTGCGTTGCGCAACAAAGTGAGTGCTTTTTCTTTAATCTGTCTGACTCGCTCTCTGCTCAAGTTGAGTTTTTCACCTATTTCTTCAAGGCTAAGCTCCGGCGTGTTTATTCCAAAGTACATTCGTATGACTTGCGACTCTCTTTCTGGCAATAAGTCCAGTGCATGATGCACTTCCTCTTTGAGAGAGTCTGAAATTAACGATGAGTCAGCGTTACCCTTGTCATCATTTGTCAATAGGTCGAGCAGACAACTGTCTTCATCATCTATCAAGGGGGCATTCATTGATATATGTTTGCCTGATGTGAGAAGGGCCGCGTTTACCTTGCTCTTTTCCATGCCAAGGGCGTCGGCCACTTCATCAAGGGAGGGCGCCCTGTTGTTCTTTTGCATGAAATCGTGATAAAAGTGATTAACTTTACTCACATAGCCAATTTGGTTTAATGGTAATCTTACGAGTCGGCTCTTGTCTGCCAGTGCCTGTAGTATGCTTTGACGAACCCACCAAACAGCGTAGGAAATAAACTTGAAGCCACGTGTTTCGTCAAACTTCATTGCCGCATTTATGAGTCCCACATTGCCCTCGTTAATGAGGTCTGTGAGTTCTAGTCCTTGGCCTTGATATTGCTTGGCCACAGAAACAACAAAACGCAAGTTGGCTTTCACCAATCTCTCAAGTGCATTCTTGTCACCTTGGCGAATTCGTTTAGCCAGTTCCACTTCCTCATCTGTGCTGACCATCTCTTCCTTGCTAATATCTTGCAGGTAGCGTTCAAGCGCTTCGCTGCCGCGAGACGTTATGGCAACTGTTATTTTTAGCTGTCTCATCATGGCTGTAGTCGCATTTAATGTTGAAAAATCAGCCAAAAATAGATTATTATCATTGACTGACAAAGTTTTTTGCTGAATAAATGCTTAACTTCGCGAAACAAATAGACTTGTGGCCTTGTAAAATGCCACATATATACAATATCCAAGTAGGTGTTCAAAACTCTTTTAACACTGAAAGTGCGTTATCGGGGCACAGGTGTTTCCATCGGTGAGGGCTTCTGCCCCCCGATAACGGGGAAACGAATCGAACGGGCAATGTGCCCGAGAGCGAAGAGGGACAGATGCGTCTCGAGAATGTGCTTTCAATGTGAAAATGTCACCTGCTGGTTGTATAAAATGATTTTGAACACCTATTTATAATCGAATATATGCAAAAGAACAAATATACTGCAAATATATTGCCATGTATGTTATTGGGGTTTCTATGGTTTACGTCTGCATCGTTTGTTTTTGCAAACAAATCACATTATCACGTTGCGCATGATAACTCGGTGAACGATGCTAACCAACGGATAGTGAAGCGTGCCTTAATGAAGATGGATTCAATAAAGCTGGGAATATCTTCTTATATACCCTCAGATTCGTTGGTTAATCCTTACTATGTGTCACTTGTCTGCAAACCATCTTTATATGCTCAAGTATTAAATAGATTGTTCTCGTTAACTGATTGTAAACCAGTAATAAATGGCTCACTAAGTGCACCAAAACTTGAAATATTGGAACATACTGATTATGCTTTAGTACAAGGCTGCTTGATGCAGCCTCAGATCGCACTGCCCGATTCTATACACCAACCAGTAGCTAATATAGAGGAACAGCCAGAACCGCCTGAACTGATGTTGTCTGAACATTATGATAGTAGCTCGTCTGATAAATTGCCTTTGCCTGCTGGTGATGGTAATTATGGCATTGTCGTCAGAAAACCCAATTTTTGGAACTTCAAAACGAACTTCTCTTTACAGTTTACCCAAAGCTATGTTTCTGATAATTGGTACAAAGGAGGGGAGAGTCATAACGCCCTGTTGGCAGCTACAGTGATAGAAGCAAATTATAATAACCAGCGTAAACTGACGTTTGACAACAAACTTGAGATGAAGTTAGGGTTTCAAACATCGCATAATGACGAAAAACATAAGTATAAAACAAATTCTGACTTATTGCGTTTGACGAATAAACTTGGTTTGCGTGCAGTTAAACATTGGTACTACACCATCATGTTGCAGAGTTGGACCCAGTTTTACAAAGGTTATAAGGCCAACGACGAAAAGGTTTATTCTGATTTTATGTCACCATTCGAGTCTCTGCTTTCTATTGGTATGGATTATCAGCAGTCATCACGTAATGGCCGCTTCAAGGTAAATGCGACATTGTCTCCTTTGGCCTTAAAATTAAAATATGTAGGTCGACCTTCTCTTATCAAGGATTTTGGCGTTTCAAGTGGTAAACACCATTCTAAATGGGAGTATGGTTCGAATGTGACGGTCAATTACACTTGGAACATAGTAAAAAATGTGAGTTGGAGTGGACGCATTTACTTCTTTACCGATTACTCTTCGACACAATTGGAGTGGGAAAATACCTTCAACCTCTCAATTAACCGCTATTTGTCTGCAAGGGTCTTTTTGTTCCCTCGCTTTGATGACAGCCGGAAACGTTCGGAAGACCAATCGAATTTTGAGTTCAATGAACTATTGTCTTTGGGGCTGAATGTGAATTTTTAGCAAACGTCTTGCAAATAGTGAGATCTATTTTTAGGGAGGCTTTGGCCTCCTTTTTTTTGTCTGTATTACAGTTGGACGTTCTTAATGGTTTTGCACCAGGTTCGCCTCACCGCGGTGTCTCTCATGGTGCTTCTCAAGAAATCGGTGCAGTCGTCCGTCAATACATATCAATATAATAGTGCTCTGCATTATTCGATATGCTTTGGCACATTGCTTATCTTCTGAATTTAGGTTGCATTGTACGCGTAGCTCGCTACGCTCATTCTTTAACCAAAGTTTCTGTTACAAACATCGCATCAATCCATACCGACTAATTCAGAATACCTGCTTATGATATACACTGCCTTATGAGTCTTTTCGCTCTTTTGTCTGCACTCTGCACTTTTGTTACACTTTATGTTGATTATCAACGCAAAATGCGGTGTATACACCATAGCATGTTGTCTACACTATCTGCACTACAGTCTGCACTTCTTAAGTTTGAAAGTGTTGGTGCAGGCAGCAATCTGTTACACCGTACACGAGGTGCTGTGGCAACAGTATAGTCTGCAGGCATTTCTATGTAATGGGGGCGAGGCATTTCTGTAGCTCCGATAGCATTTTCGCCCTCCCGTATCAGTTTTGGCTCTCAGTCGTAACCGTGGCGTGGAGTTGTTGAAAAAGAAAAGTGCAGATGTCCGTGTAGTTGAAATGATGTGGTGCATACACTGATTTACGTGTTAATAATCAACGGGTTACGAACGGAAGTGCAGAGTGTAGACAAAATAACGAATCAAGCAAATAGGGGGGCAGAATACACAAAGGTATACATCGTGCGTTGCGTTTTGGGGGAGGTGTGCATGGGGTAGGTGCTTGTATATGCTGGTGCTGTTCCCGCAGCATGATTTTTATTGGGAATTTGTGGGTGGTGTGAGATAATATGTTTAAGAACATACAAATGGATTGTCAACAATATTGCTAATATTCGTAATTTTGTAATATAAATATTAACTCTAATCTTTAGTCTATGAGGTATATAAAATCTCTTATTTTTGTAGTTGCTGCACTATGTTCGTTCTATTTTAGCCATAAATGTTTTGACGAACGTGCTGGTTCGTATGTATCTGAAAAGACATATGGTGGAGATGCTTATACAGGCATACAAAACGCAGCGGCAATAGCTGCAAAAAATGCAGCAGATGTAGCTGAAATAGTTCAAAAAGGATTTGGCTATTTTTTTATAGTTTCAGGCATAATTCTTCTTGGTGTTGCAGTACCTAAGGATTCACTTGATAAAATAAAATTACCTTAATCAATGGAAGTATTCGCTTATCTATTAGCTCTTGTATGGAGTATTCTTTGTCTCATTCTTTTCTTTAAGATTTGGGGTATGACAAATAACGTGGAACAACTTACGAGGGAAGTACATGAACTAAAAATGGCTCTTGTGCAAGAGCGCCCCGAGGCTAAAGTCGAGGTTAAAAAACAAAATAGCGTTCCTCTTGTTCAAAGTCCTTCGGATATTCCTTGGGATAATTTAGAAATAGGAGATACTATTAAGCTAAAATCCGACGGGAAACTTTATAAAGTGGTAGGTTTTGAAAATGATGGTCAAATTCGGTGTGAACCACTATGAGATAGAAGTCTTTGACAATTTTGTATCAGTTAAGCGGAATGCGCTTAAAATAGTGTAACTCTTATTTCCAAAATGCTCCCTTTCGGGCAATTCATTCTTTCAGCCGCCGTGCGCATTGGCTCTCTTGCTGTGCGCATGGCGGCTTTTTCGTGCGCTTGGGTGTGGAGGAGTGGGAGTGGTGGACTACATGGGGCAGAGCTCAGATGTGGGGCGGTGACGGGCACCTTGTTCCGGCAATCTCATGACGCGGCAAAGGCAATGCGTTTTAGGAGGGAACTTGAGCGTATAGCCTTGGACATCTTTCTCTCCACCCGTTCTTAAATTGCCGCATCAATGCTGACCTTGAGTTTTGTGTTGGCATGGACTACAATGCCAATATCAATTGGATTGTGTGCGGTCAGCCTCGCGGCAACCGGCTTAATGTGCTCAAATCTTTTTACGTAAAATTTGAGCGCAAGATTCCTGCGCTCATTGCAGACTTCTGCACATACTATGCGCCCCATGCCAACTACAGTGTCATCTATTACTATGATGCCACTGCTCTTGGCTCTAACTATGCCGTGAACGACCAAGATTTTCATTGGGTAGTTGTGCATGAGTTTGAACGGCATGGCTGGAGTGTGCAAGATGTATATCTTGGCAATCCTATGCGCCATGATGAAAAGTACTTGCTCATCAATCAAGGCTTTTCAGGCAAGCAACGGCTCATGCCTTATTTCAACCGCCAGAACAATGATGATCTTATTCTTGCCATTCAATCGGCTGGCGTGGAACGTGGTCGAAACGGTTTCCGAAAGAACAAGTCTACAGAGAAAAAACCTGAAGCTGAGGAGGACTTGTTGGAGCACCGCACCGATGGCGCAGATGCTTTCGATACGCTGTATATTGGGTGCGAGAAGTTTCCACAGCATGATTTTTATGGGGGATTTGTGGGAGGTGTGAGATAAAATTGAAGAATCTTATGTTAACGTTTGTATAATCGTGGGGGGGGGTATTTGGAATAGTTGTATTTTTGCTAAAAAAATAGTACTGAATGATTAACAAAAATACTAAACGATGAGAAAAATTTTCTTTACAGCAATCATGGCTTTTGCTACCTTGACAGCTAACGCTCAGTTGATGCGCACAGAAGAACTTGAAACCTACGCAAAAGATAAGTATGGTGACAAGTGGACTGAAGCCGCTGAAAATCTGGCTGCAACTCTCTCACTAGACAAGAACAACTCACTTACCTACACGGAAGTAATTCCTTGCGAGGGTGCTACGAAATCGCAGTTGTATGTCATCTTGAACTACTGGTTTACTGCATCTTTTAATGATGCCAACTCAGTAATCAAACTTAATGACAAGGAGACAGGAACTATTATTGCGTCTGGTTACATTTCTGATGTAGCTGCTCACGCAGGTGGAGCAAACTCATATCGAGTGGATGTTCACCCCCTTATCAAAGTTGACATTAAGGATGAAAAAATACGTGTTACATACACGGTGCAAGCTTACAACGTAGAAATTCTTAAGGGTGGTGGCGCACTTATGGTAGCTCTTGCAGGAACCAAAAATATCACGAAAGCTAAAGAGACTTGGACTTTGGAAAATTGCTTCCCATTCGCAGAAAAGGACAAACACAAGAAGATTTCTTCTAAAGCTCTTATCATGACTCACGCATACTCCAATGTAATGATGGATAAAATCAAGGAAGCTGTGCAAAACGGACTTTCAGGAAATGAAAAAGAGGATTGGTAATGAGGCGTTTTCTCTTAGCTGTAGTATTCTCTTGTGCTTGCATTCTTGCGCAGGCGCAAGAGCATCTATTTTTCATTGGAATTCCTATTCAAGGAACAATAGATAACTTTATCGAACTGCTAAAGGATAAAGGATTCAAAAGAGCTAGCAGTCCTTATTCTTTTGACGGAATGACGGTAAAGTCTGTTAGGGGAACTTTTTGGAAATTTCCTGATTGCATTATCAGTGTTCGTGCATTTGACAATACTGACAACGTTTCTTCAGTGTATATTCATCCTAAAAGCAACTATTTACTTAAAGATGAACTGATTGATTCCTATGATGCTAAATATGGCAATCATCAAGAATACCAATCTTATGCTGACGCACAAAATGTTGCGTACATATGGAACACGCCCAATGGACAAATAACTATATACGGTCGAGCAATTTACGGACAATCTTTCAATATCCTTTATCAAGACTATACTGAAGTGAAAGTAAACAATAAAATTGAAGAACTTTTTAATAACGATCTCTAAATTGAAGTACACCCTTTTAATACTCGCGTTCTTTACATCTATTTTTTGTGGAAACGCACAAAGTAGATATACTGTTGACGGCAATTCACGACAAGTTTCTGCGCATCGTTACTACCCTCGTCATGCAATCGAACATAGACACCACAATGGGGTACAAGAAGGGTACCGCGGTTTTGTCGATGTAAATTTCTTCGCTGGTAACGATGGGGTTTTCACAGAGTTCAATGTAGTTGGTGGAGGCTTTTCTACTACACATGGATACCAATTCAATCCTAACGTCTTCCTTGGTGGTGGTATGAAATTCCAATACCATAGCTTTGATAATTTTGACAACACGTATAGTATGCCTTTCTATGCAGACTTTATGGTAAACATGACTGATAGTAAGATTAGTCCTTTTTTTGATCTCAAATTAGGATATTCTTTTACAGAAATTGAAGGGGTATATCTATCTCCATCTTTCGGTATAAGATTTGGACTTGCTGACAACTTTGCGATAAATACCTCTATAGGTTACTCTCTGCAAGGATATAGCTACGAAGAAAGTTTCCTTCATTACTACTATAATGAAAAAGCTTCCATTCACAATTTGAATTTGTCAGTTGGTATTGAATTCTGATTCAACTCTCTCTCCTCAAGCCCTCCCTTTCGGGCAATCCTTTCTTTCAGCCGCTGTGCGCATTGGCTCTCTTGCTGTGCGCATGGCGGCTTTTTCGTGCGCTTGGGTGTGGGGGAGTGGGAGAGGTGGAAGTATATGGATAGGGCTATGATGTGTGGGGCGATGGCAAGCGCCTTGCTTCACGAGATTGCACGGAGCAAGGCGCCCGCCACCGCCCCCGAGGGTTCTGCCCCTGCTCCCATGCAGCCCGCCTCTGCCGCTCCTACCACCACACCCAAGCGCACGAGAACGCCTGCCGCCAAGCGCACTACACGCAAGAGAGCCACTGCTACGGCTTGAAGCTGAAAGAAAGGATCGCCCGCCAAAAAAGTAAAGGCGGTGCGGTCTTTTCCGTAACCCGAGGTTTGTGCGATATTGCGAGGGTTATCACGTTCCCTGGCTTTTTCTTTCAACGCTTATGAATTTCAACTTTAATCCGCAGACATACTGTTTTACTTCGAGCATTCCCGATGTATTCGAGATGTCTGACTTTCAAGGCAGTTCCGTGTATTTGGCTATCTATCTCAACCGCGGTCAGTCGCCTGTCTTTTCCACCACGCTTTATGCCTATGGGGGAAAGGCGAGCATCTATGATTTGCGCAGCATTATTGAAAACTACATGGAGGCAAAGCAGCAGGTGTATGCCACGTGCAGTTTCCGTATGCAGGTGGACCGCATCGATTATACTTTGGGCGAGTTTACTCTGGTTTACTGTAAACTGCAAATGCTAAGGACAAACTGCAAGCTGTTCTTGCAATCGCATTTTCTCACCACGCACGCGGTACGTTTGGTGCCGCATAACTTTCATCTTGATTTGCAGTACATCGTTCTTCCCGGTGAAACGGGGCAGTGTGCCACGCAGTATGTTATTCAACGCGATGATAAGGACGCGCCCGAAACGCTCACCATATCAGACACTCCCATTGCAGCCAAGCAGTTTGATTTTTGTTTCGAGGATATCAACGAGGAGAAACTATTGGGTTACTTGCCCCAAGGGGTAAGTGGCAAACTCTTGTCTGTTACGCTTTTTCGTGGGAAACGTACTTTCACGTTCTTCTTGACCGATGAAGTTCCCACGCTTACGCTGATTTTTCAGAATGAGTTCAATGTGAGTGATACTTTGTACCTCACTGCCCAAACCAAGCGCAAGGTTTCCTTTGACCGCAGCTTTGCCGTATGTTGTGGACAGTCTTCTGCATACGATGATAACACGGAGATTGAATACGAGAGCGAGACGTCCTCGCTTTCCTATTCCTTTGCCCGTCATCTTACGCAGGCTTTGCAGTCTCACAAACTCTACTTGATCTCTCCCGAACTCCCTGTGGGCAGTTCCATTCTTATCACTGACATCGAAAGTGAACTTTCTGATGCCACCAATACGAACAATCATGTGAAGTTCAAGTGGAAACCGCTTCGCAAGCAGGTGCCTTTCACCGTTCCTCGCTTACATAATATCTTCAACCAGGTTTACAACAATACTTTTGACTAATGCCCCACGCTATTCATATCACCACGCTCAAACGTATGCTCCAATCTCCTGAACCCGTAGATCTCAAACTCTGGACGCGCAGCGGTGAAATCCAATGCTGGCACCGCTGCATCTCGCTTCGCTATGACTTCTACAAAGGCACGCGAAGAATGAAGCTGCTGGATAGCAACGAAATCCGGCAGTTGAGAGATGTGTGCGTGTTTGAAATCAATGGTATGGAGGTGTTTATGTAGAATTTGCTCCACTTTGGTATCAAAGTGGAGCAAATGACAATTATTTGATTTCAGATTCGACTAGTTTATGATATTCTATCCAATCTAATTGATTTATATAACATATATAGTGATTGTATTGTACCATTCTTGAAGAATAAACAAACGGATCTTCGGTGTCATTAGTCACTTTATGCTTTATCAAATTCAACAACTTAGGATCAAATTTTCCATTAATAAGGATTTCCCAATATTCATCTTGTATTAAATCTGCATAACAAGGACAATAAATTTTTTCAATTTCGTCATCATTATCATCAATAGCATCATCGATGTTACTTCCCGTCCAATCACTTTCGTCAGTATATTCACCCTTAGCTAGTGTAAAAAGACTCTTTCCTATTTTATTGTAAATGCTTTCATTGTTATGTAATACGTCACATATTGAGTAAAATAATTCGTGCTTTTTCTTTATGTCATCGTTAAAAGCGAAATGTCTTTTAGTTCCTACTACATGAATGTATATTGGTGTTAGTGGGGATTCCTCAAGTTTATGTTTTCTTTGATTGTAAACTACTAAATTGGGAAGTATTGCCTTTGTTGATAAAGATTTATTCTCTCTGTTTGCTAATTCGACTGCGATAAATCGAAATTTTGAAGGGTCAAAACTTTCTTCATCAATTCTCAATTTATAGTGGTAAGTAGTCCTTCTTTCATAAGAGTCATTATATTCGATTCCACGAAATCTGAACTCTTTATTCTTATCGTCCAATTGTGGAAAATAAAAATTCTTGGCATTTTCCTTTGTATCAATGTAGATGTCACCTATTTGATCTGTTATATCTTTGCCATCTGCATAAATTTTGATCCAATCTTTTTTTAACCAATTCCGAGAAGAATATTCAAAATCATCAATGAAATGATCAGGCCATTTAGGATTATCAAACCAATCAACAATAAAGTCCGCATATAGAATATCTGCAACAATCGTAATTTCTACAATTGTTGCATTTTCCTTATCCGTTGTATTGGAGGAAACAATTATGGGAGATATAGTCTTATTTATTTGCTTATAGCTTGTCGAATGATAACATTTTGAATCTTCATAAAGCACATCATTAGGATTAAAATCGTTATCGTTTGTTTCTTCTTTATGAAAGATTTTATGCCCAATGTAAAGAATGCCAATGACGATTACCAAAATTATTAAATTCGAGAAGGGAGTTTCACCCATATCTCTTTGCTCATCATAGATTTGATCTAAGATATATTGCTGTGCAAAAGCCTTTATCGACGAAAATATCAATAATATTAATAGTAATAACTTATTCATACGCATTTCATTTTCTAAACTTAATTAATTCTTTCCCTGTCAAATAGATAGGCGTGCCCTCCACATAACTAGGGCTTTTACTCTTAACTTCGATTATTTCTTTATCAATGCTTTAACTTCGTTTTCATTATAGTGTATCGTTGTGCCACTCATATATTCTATGTCAAGAGACGTTATAACTAAACGTTTGGCTGAATAGTTGTAATTTACGCAGTCCCAATTGCTACTATCACTTCTGTCAGGCTTTAGAGGACCCGTATATTTCAGTCTCATACCATCTCTTCCTAATTCGTCGGAGATAATGTTTCCTACTGCATTGTACATGGCACATTGTTGTTTTGATTATACTTTACGCTTTTTATCTAATTGTATATAGCACATTCTAATTCTCTGCATACCACTGATTAACTGCAAAAGTAAAACTTTTGGGCAGCTTAATAATAGCATGAGGTAAGTGCTCCTCTTCATAGATCATTTCCATCTGATCGTCCATTGCAAAGTATTCTCCGAATAAACTATCGCAGTAAGGGCATCCAAAGGAACGATAACTTTGTCCGCGTGTTTTGCTATACCTTGGTTTTACCTCACCCATTATTATGTTTGAATTCGGTAATGCTCGTAAATATTGAGTCACACCATTGGCAACATTTTCGTCTGTTGGTGAAATTTCTTCAGAGAACGCTAATCGAAAACTCACACCTTTGTCTGATATAAGTTTTGATACCCAATATTGGTAGCTTGGTCGATGACATTTCCAACATTCTTTTTGATAAAAGCAAACTTCTACGCTTGATATAGTTTCTATGTTAGCATATCTCACCTTGCCTACAATAATTGAGCGTATGAAATTCTTGAAAGGTATTTTTTGGTCGTTGACACATACTTGTTCCTCTTCTGTTATGCTGAAACATGGCATCTCGTTTTCATAATAACATGATGATTTAGAGGGAAGCAAAAGCCAACAACCACATACTCTTTCTTTTCTCATTTCACTATATTGCTCCTTTACGTTGCGAGGCGCTTTGCTAATGTTAAAAGCAACTTTATAGTTTGTGAATGTAATAACAATATCAGCTTTCCATTTGTCTTTCTTTACCTTTGTTTCAATAGCTAAGTTTAAATTATTAGCTACATCAATTATTTCTCTTATTACTTTTTCTTTATCCATAATTAAAACGGTTTTTATCGCTACTCATGATTCTTGTAATTCTCAACCTGTTCCAGTACCTTTTGGAAAACTTCTTGATCCCACTGAGGAGGATACCCCTCCTTGTATATCAAGTAAGTCAAATCTATTGAGAGCTTACTTTTTAAGTTGTTGTTATTCGCAAAGTCTGCATAGATGGTTACATCATCAACCAAGAGCTTTATCTTTTTAGCAAGCTCTATACATCGTTCATCGTCATATTCAAAACCATGCGTATCGCGTACATTTACTAGTACATCGTAAAATGCCTTTTCTTCAAAGGAAATGCCAAGCTCTTTGAATTTCTCTTTATCAGCATTCAGCGACTTGAACAGTTGCAAAATCTTCTCTGATAATGAGTTTAATTTCTCATCAACAATATCCGATACAGCATTAACTGTATCTTTGGCTACTGTGTTAGTGAAGACGAGATTATCACGTGTGTTGTATTCATCGATTATTTTCTATAGCATCTCCTCAAACTTCATAGCTTGAACTTTGTTAGTTTTCTTATAATCGTTGTCGCCTAAATTGTAACTGATGTCACGAACAGCTAAGTTCATCTTACAGAGACGGTAAGTTGCAGGTTCACTCTCTTGTCCAAATACACTTACAGCTTTCGTGTTACCGCCATGGGCTGCAATCATTTTCAGACTTTGCACAAACATACCGCCAGAACCGCACGCTGGGTCATAAATTGTACCGTCGTAAGGCTCTATGAGTGAAGCTATCAATTCCACAATGCTATGTGGGGTGTAGAACTCTCCTTCTTCTTTGTCGGCATTGATAGAAAATGCTTGCAAGAAGTATTCATAAACGCGACCGATAAGGTCGGTTTCCTTAAACTTCTTGGGGTCTATCTTATTGATTTCATCGCATACTTTCTTCAATACTCCTGCTTCAAGCGCAGTCTTGGTGAAAATTTGCTCAGGTAAGGCATTTTTCAAAGGACAGATGGGTTTCCCATTTGCATCTTTGCCCACTTCCATTTGCTCCAATTCTGTGATACAATTATCAAACTTTGATGCCATATCACTGGCGTTAAGTTCAATCAACTTATCCCACAAGCAATCGTCAGAAAGATAAAAAAAATCTTCTTGCTGGTATTGATTGGGATTTTGAAGTTGCCTTTGTATCATAAACTCGTCATCAATGCCATGAGCCTTAACTTCTTCAACTATTTCTTCACGGCGTTGGTTGAAACGATCACCAATAAACTTGATGAACACCAGAGTTAAGAGCAAATCGCGTTTGTCGGTCATCTGCGCTTTTCCACGCAAATAATCGCGACAATTGAAGAGTATATTTTCGAGACTAATCTCTTTTGTTTTTTTATTAGTTGTTTTTTTTCTTTGCCATAAATTCAGAACTTGGTATCGTTGAGCAAATCTTTTACATTCATATCAAGCAAACGTGCTATCTCATTCAATGTGGGAATATCAGGCTGAACGCTATTGCTGCACCATTTACTTACAGTACATGGGTTCTTCCCTAATTCTGTTGCAAGCCATTTCCCTGTCTTGTTATGCTCAACAAGTGCAATTTTAATTCTGTTTAGATTAACCATATATATTTGTTTTAGAAGCAAAGATATGTATTTATCGTGGATATAATGCTAAAAACATAACTTATTTATACAGCTTCATCGAATTTGAGTAATTGTCTTTTCTAAAATGATCTCTCGCCCATAGTTTTGCATTAACTAACAAGCCAAAGTTGGTGCAAGGTGAATGCAATCAAGCTCGCTTGAATTGCTGAACCGCAGACCAATTTCGCATAAACGCAAAACTATGGGCGATTTCAATTACTTACACATAACAGGCGTGAACGACCTGCCCGGCTATCATGCCGCGGCAGCGTTCACAACCAAGAGTAGCGAGGTTCTTCAAGGAGGCGGAGGAAATTTCACCGCGCCATGTGAGCGACAAGGTGAGTTATATGCCTTGGGGAGCGGACGACCAAATGCCGTATGACATTATCAATTTGATTGAGAATGATGAGACACTGAGCACTTGCCAGATGTTCAATGCAGAGGTGTGCTATGGGAGTGGTTTGGTGTACCAGACTGATGAAATGTGCAAACGAAAAGTGGTGAACGAGGTCGAGGAGTTCTTCTTGGATAACGACATGGCGAGCTATTTCCTCGGTGTTTGCCAGGATCTCAAACACTTCGGTTTGGCCGTGAGCGTGATAATTCTCAATGAACAAGGCAACAAGGTGGTGAGGGTGCTGCGCAAGGAGGCTTGCTATGTGCGCTTTACGCCAGCAAACAAGGAGGGCGTGATACCACAGGTGTTGTACGCGAATTGGCGTAACTCGGTGTGGGCGGAACAGGTGGAGGTGATTCCACTGCTCAATCCACAAAGTCCTTGGACGGACTTGCGGGCACAGGTGAAGAAGGGCAAACGCAAGTTTGCCGTGGTCAGCCGTGTTCCGACGCCTGACAGCACGTATTATCCCATTCCTTATTATGCCTCGCTCTTCAAGGGCAAGTGGTACAATATCAAGCAACTCATCGGGGTGGCAAAGGAAGCGAAACTGAAAAACTCGGCGCCTATCAAGTACCACATTGAGATTGCCAAATCGTTTTGGAGCAACATCTTCAAGGCGGAGGGCATTACCGACCGCGTGAAGCAGCAGGAGCGCGTGAATGAGGAGAAGGACAATATCATCAACTTCCTTACGGGCATGGAGAACTCGGGCAAGGTGCTTTTCTCGGAGTTTTATGTGTCTCCCAACGGGGAGGAACAGCATGATGTGGTGATTAACAAGATTGAAACGGACAAGGAGGGTGGCGATTGCTTTGCGAATGTCGGCTGCGCTCGGCAAAGTTCAAGCAAGCTTGACTTTGCTCTCGCTGGTACAACATTTGGGCTACGGACATCATCGAGGCGGTGAACATGATGTGCTTTACCATGCGTGTGCACTCAAACCTTGTGGGTTCTGTGCCTGGCAAATCGCAAACGAACAATTCGGGCAGCGACAAGCGCGAGCTTTATACGATTGCACAAGCCTTGCAAAAACCATATCACGACCTTTTGTTTAATGTACACCGATTGATTATAAGGTTTAACAAATGGGACGGGGCTTATCCCGACTGTCCGTTTATTCAGCTTACGACACTCGATGAAAATAAGGATGCAAAGCAGGTACGCACAGAAGAGTAACTTTATAACCTCATAACCTAAAACCTCAAACCTCAAACCTCAAAACTACTATGTCTCTGTTGATACCCGATAACAATGTGCTTCTGCAATTCGTTCCGAATGTGCTGAAGTCTGTGCAAGGCGAGACCTTGCTCTTTGATAAAATTGCTCCGCACTTGGAGGTGGCGGAAGCGTGGTTTACGACCACGTTCCTCTCTGAGGCAGTCCTTGCGGAACTGCCCACTCGCGATGCGAACAACAAGTTGTTGCATTACGCGTGTATGGCTGTGGCGGCAGAAGCCATGCTCCATGCCGTGCCGCAATTGGATTTGGTGCTTACGCCAAATGGCTTTGGTGTCGTTTCAAATACCAATATAGCCCCTGCCAGTAAGGAGCGCGTGGAACGCTTGCTCCTGTCGTTGGAGAAAATGCGTGATGACACGCTTTCTATCTTGCTCCCCTTGTTGGCAAATACGGAAGCATGGGCGATAAGCGACCCATGCAAATACTGGAGCCAGACGCTTTACCCGTGGTTGGATCTGCCTCGGAAACTCGGCAGCACCGACCACTCTTGGCAGCGTTATCAGGAACTGCATTCTAAACTCATCGCCATCGAGGAACGATTGGCGCATGATTCCTTCTCCTGTGAACTCTTGGCGACTCTGCGCCAAGCAGAGCTATTGGGCAAATGGGGCGAGCCCCCATCTGCACCGCACTACAAGCGTGCATGGAGGCACATCTTCGCAGTAGAACTGTATATGTTACGGGAAGAAGGAGAAGTCCCCATACCATCTTGCATAGAAGTCGTGAACTCCCTCCGCAATGCTCCCGATGGCATTTTTGAGGATTGGAAGCAGTCGGAAACCGCTGCTCTCTTTGAAAATCATGGTTTCAAGAATCAGAAACGTAGCGGTGGATATTGGTTCTGAATATGTATATCAGTTCAGAAGATTATCATAATCCTTTTGTGAAATAATAAAAGTTCTTTTAGTTGAATTTGGAGCAAAATTTCTATAGCGAATAACTATTCTTTCGGGGATTCCTTTCATAACACCCTGTGGAATACTGTTTAGTTTTGCAACATGACCTGGCTCTATTGATTGAAGCACTCCATTGTCAGATGTAAAACTAAATGTATTGGAATAATATTGTTGATACTCATAAATAGTATCCTCAGTATTATTCAATACATAATTATCCTTAAACCCTGGGAACTCACCAATTTCTTCGTTTCCAAAAACGAGGTATTGCTCTTTCACTTTATTGTCATTTTCAATAATATAAAGATGAGGGAACAAAGTTCCTAAGTCGAAAACTAAATTGAAGAGTGTGAAAAGGACACCAAAGGGGATTGTATAGAAGAATATTTTTTTTGAATAGGGAATAAACGCTCTTAAATTCTTAAAGTTAGAGGAATCCATTATATACGCATAGAGAAGCGATAAAGGATATATGACAATAGTTAAGATACATCCAAATAACAGCCAAAATATTATAGGGTGTAGAACCATAATTATTTACTTAAGATGAAATGATACATATTCAACAGCAAAATTACACAAAAAGTATCGAAAGTAAATATTGATATCCGTTATTTGTCTTTTCTCACCACACAATGCTTCCATACTTTCGCGGTATGGAAGCATTTTCTATTTCTCTGCCCAAATCATGGTCGGAACTGTCCGACCAGCAATTGCTGTTTTTCTTCCGACAAGTTGCACGCGATTTGCCGATGAACGAGGTGTTAGCCCTTTGCGTTTGCAAATGGGCTGAATTTGTTGTGCTCTGTTGTGCAGACAAACACTCCTGTTTGGTCAAGGACAGGAAAAGCAAACGCCAAGTGGTGCTTGCCGATTGGCAAATCACCTTTGCTGCGCGACAACTCACGTTCTTGGAGAGCTTCGCTCCCAAGCCTGTGCGCATTTCTGTCATTTGCGGTGCATCGGCAGTCTCTGCCGATTTGCAAGCCGTTCCCTTTGAGGATTATCTCGCTTGCGAGAACTATTACCAAGGTTTTCTGCACACGCAAAGCATGGAATGCCTTGCGGAGATGGCGCATTTGCTTTATCCGAAACTTTCGGACAAAGCTTGTTTGGAGAAAGCAGAACTGCTTTCTGTATTTTATTGGTTCGCTTCTGTCAAAGCGAACTTCACCCGTATGTTCTCATACCTGACTTCATCACTTTTTTGTGCCATCACATAGCGCATATTGAAAATCAATGAGTTGTGTCATTTGATTGGGTGACGCATTGACGAAGTCTGCAAAAAACGCTACCACTAAACGCTACCACTAAACGCTACCACTAAGCGCTACCACAAAACGCAAGCACTAATGGGGGCGATGCGTCTCGCGTCGGGCATCAAGGCAAAGATTCACAGACAGGCATGTAATTAGTGCAGAGCCTTTGTGTTTAGTGTATGAGCCTTTGCCTTAATGCCCGATGCGGGACGCGTCGCCCCCATTAGTGCTTGCATTTTGTGGTAGCGTTTAATGCTTACGGGACCTTTACAATACTACAAAAGCTTTACTTGCCGAGTATCTTACATCTTACACTAACACGTTGTAACTCATTGATTGTCAATATTTTACTTAGTGTAAGATGTTACCAGCGCCACCTACACGCGACCTACACAACCCTCACGCTGCCACACGACACAAGCACGGGAGAACAGTATCACGGCATAGGGGAACAGAAAAGTCTGTTACTCCGACAGATTGTTCTACGTCCCTATGCCGTATTATCTACTGCATACGTCCATGTTGACTGCGCGGCAGCGGGGTAAGGTGTGTAAGATGTGTGCAGGAGTGTGTAAGATACTTTGAAATCATCTTACACTCTTGAAACATCTGTGTATCAATTTGTTATGTGCAAAAAGTGTAAGATGACAGTAAAAGTGCACGCACTCTTTTACAAGTAGGCAGACGGGGAGGGAGCAAATATTTGTGTACAAATTGTACACTTTTTTTGATGGGTGTAGTGCCTTGGTGTTACCTTTGCAGCACTTTTGAACCAAATTGTATGACTACCATGAAACGAAGGCTTAACAGAATGCTGCGCTATGTCGATGTCATTGTGAAACGTGGCGTTGACAAACTGATAGACGCTATCGGACAGAGTCCGGAACCACAAACTAAAAACGCTGAAACACCCCAACCGCAAAAAAGCATGGACAACGACACTGACTGTGCACCGCAAACAACTGGCAACACCACGAACCGTGGTCTGACAGAACAAGCCTTCAGCCTTATGGACAAACTATGCGACTTTCGCTATAATGTGCTTGACCGCACGCCCGAAGTGCAACGGCGCGACCAGACGGACAAAGGAGGAGTTCACTGCCGTGGTTCTGAGGCGTGAACTGGTGCAGCTGCAAGTGCTGCGCCGACGCAGCAGCAAGGCTACATTGTACTGCGTGAGGCGCAGAAACTGATGATGTTAGAAGAATGTGGTGCTCGTTCGCGGTGGCGCGGGCGGTGGATAGGTCGAGCCCACAAGGTGTAAAATTTTCCCTTGAAAGGTGCGGATTTTGGAGGCAATCAGAGACCTCGAAATGCTTCGGGGGGGGTGGTGTGGGTGTTTGGTTGGGGTGCGTTGGGTCGTTGGATTGTCCGAAACTCCCGAACCTCATGAGCATAAAGAAACTCGGGGTGTCGTTTTATTACTTTTTGAGAACTTAAAAGGTGATTTTGAAGGCTCGGAAACTGCAAAGTGTAAGTTTGGGATTGGGGTAGACATTGCGAAATTCGGAGGGTCGTTTTAGATAGTCCGAGACCTTGGATTTGGGCGCATTGTGAAACTTCGGGGTGCTTTGTTGGGTGTGCGGAAACTTGGCATCTATGCACATGGGAAACTTGGAGTGTGCAATCGTGGTATTTGCGAAACTTCGGGGTATATTCGTGGAAACTTCGGGGGTATTTTGTTGTGTGGGTGTGGTGTGTGCGTTGTTTGCCTTTTCTTCCTTTTTAATGTGTTCAACCTTTTCGGCATTCGTGCATTTTGGGGACTTTTGTCGGTGCGAAGGAACTCAAATGAGGGTGCTATTTAAGATATGTTTACACATTCCGCTTTGGTGTGGGGGTGTTCGTGGTTTGACGATGTAGGGCGGTCGGGGGGCTTCCGACGGAGGGGTTAAGGGGAAACCCCTTAACAATCCCCTAAAGACTTCTGTATCAAGGTTCTTGTTTTGCTACGACTTAACGAAACGCAGATTTCTTCAAAAATCGCGCCCACTTTTAACTCTCTCAATTGGCACGCAGCTATTGTTTTGATTACCAGAAGTTGGTGGACCAGTTCGGCATCAATCTGATTACGGGTGACTCGGACGGTGAAGAGGAATAATCTGTGGCATAAAAAATATCATTATTTTTTTGGGGGGGGTAGAAATATATCTATATATTTGCAAATGCATGTTTAACTACTAATTTTTATGATATGAAAAAGACTCTATTCATGCTTCTTGCTTGTTTGTTTTGCGTCTTTGCACAAGCACAGACCAAAGTAGAAGTAAGACTTACAGATGGCAAGGTCGTGAAAGGTACTACCAGAACCTTGTTCTCTGTTGATGATGCAAACTCTATTAAGGTGAAAGACGCCAAGGGAGAAAAGAAAACCTACAAATCCACAGAGGTAAAAAATCTTCGTGTTTACGATGACAAAAGCCAGAAATGGTACACCTTTGAGGCTTTGAAAGCGCAAAAAGCGTTACCCAATGTGTGGAACAAGAATCCGAAACCTTATAGCGACCCTGTGTTTTTGCAGGTAGTTTATGAAGGTAAGAACGTCACGGGATATGTTCACAACATTTCCACGCAGACCAACACTAAGACCCTTCAACTGACAGGTACGGGAGGTATGCTCTACTTCAAGTTGAAGAACGAAGATGTAGCTCGCGCTTTTTGGATGAGTGCGGCGGTTGGTTGGAGAGCAGAACTCAAATTGGTCTTCAAGGATTTTCCTGTAATGAAACCCGTTATCAAGGAACTTGACTCAAAGTCTTTCTATGCAGACCCATTTTCGCTGATCAAAACATTTGATGGACTTTTGGACAAAAAATAAGATTGTCTGAAGGAATAAAGAGCATGGTATGCTCATCTGAAATAGATGATTGTACCATGCTTTTTTTGTTCACTTCTGCTCGGAAGAGGGCGAGGAATAGTCAGCGGAACTTTTCGTTTATTACAAAAGGCACGGAGCTTTCACCCCGCTTCCGTGTTTTTTTGTGGTACGCTCGGCATGAGCATTAGTTGGCAAGTGGTTGGGGCATTTTGCTCGCAGCAGCTGTGGCTTTGGGATATGGCATTTACAAGCCCCTTTCCAAGATGAACGAGATGAGTGCATCAGAGAAAGCGCTTGCAGAAGTCAGACAGAAAGGTCAGGAGGGTATTGTAGAGGAGAAAAACAAGATCGAAGCCTTGATTAAGGTGGCAAAGGACGAAAAGTTGTCGCTTGACGATCGCCAAAAGGCGGTCAATGCGCTGAATAAAATTATCCCGAACTACAATGCGCAGTTGGACGCGACCACGGGGAAATACATGTAGAACAAGAAAGCCTTGGACGACTATCTGAACTCTCTTGCCAAGAAATATGAGTTGGAAGGTGCCAAGGATATGCTCAAAGAGATTGGCAAGGAGAAGGCGAAACTTGCAATGGAATTGAAAGAGGCTGATGATGCGATTGAGAAGGACAAGCAAATCAAAGCTTCATCAAATTTTGTGGGTGGACGTGAAGAGCGTGCCATGGACACGGGAGCGGCTACTTATACTGCACATCTGAAAAACAACAACAGGCAAGTGAGGCACAAGGATATGCGCAAGGTGGTTTTACTCCGCAAGGCAGAGTAAATGAAGAAGTAGGCGTAGTTCATGCCGGGGAATGGGTGGCATCGCAAAAGTTGCTCGCATCACCTGTGGCAAGACCTTTGATTAACGCTTTGGACTATGCACAAAGGACTAACACCATCGGATCCTTGCGAGCCGATGATGTGAGTCGGGCGATTGCTCCCAATGTTGTTTCTACACAACAAATTCAGCCCGTAGTGGTGCAAGCCCCCACGGATAATGTCGCTTCGGCAGCTTTGGCACAGAGTGCAGCTGTACTCAGTAAGTACGAAGAAACAATGAACCGACTAAGCCAAAGATTGAATGAACCTTTTGTCACCGTGAATACAGTGACAGGGGACACGGGTATCAAGCAAGCACAAGACGAGTATGATACACTCATACGCAACAAATCTCCTAAATCAAGGAGAAAATGATTCTTATTTTTCTATATTTGCAGAAAAATTATTGTATTATGAAAATGAATGTAGAAGATTTTGAGTTAGAGCTTTACTTACCTGAACCAACTCGCTTTTATTTTGATTCAGCGCTAAAAGAATTTCATGATCTTACAGACCTTGAAAAAGTTCAACACTTAGCCTTTTGTTGTGCAAATGGTTGGAATATGCTTGAACATATAAAACTTATGTTTGAAGATTACGATGATGTAAACGCGTTCAAAATTCGCCTTAAAGAAACCCTCATTAGATATATTATTTTCTTGAGAGTACATGGCAATTGGGATAATGATGAACTTGTTGACAAAGCGTATAATATATTGCTTTCTTATACAGAAAAGTTTCATTCTTCTATAGAAGATCTTGTAGATATATTGAAGTCTGAATTGAATAGTTATGTTCATTGGACACTTGATAGAGGTAATATTGAATTTGAAGATGAATTAGATATCAAGCTTTGATGTCTTTTTTACATGAAATGTAATGTGCTACTTTTGCTAATAACAAAGGTAGCACATTACATTTATGGAAATCATCATCAATAACCAACAAGCCGTATTGAAGGAAGGCACGTCCTTTGATTTTATTGCCGAAAATAGATTGTTTACGGGAAGTGACAGCTATACGCTGACGATCACTTTCCCTTTGCGAGGGTGTGCCCAAAACATAGCGATATTTGGGCATATCCACCGCGCAGATGTGGCAAAGAACAAGGTGGTGTTCGATTGCGAAATTCGCGATCGTGACTTTTATCGGAGTGGCACCATCACCATCACGGAAATTTCTGATGTGGAAGTCAAAACGCAATTCTTGGAGGGACGCAGTGAGCAAAACTTTGATGAGACATTCGATGATTTTTATTTGAATGAACTGGATTTAGGTTATCCCACAAGCCGCGTGGCGGTTGCAGGGCATTGCATGGATGATATGCGCCCATACCCTGATAATTTCTGGATCCCGTTGCCCTGGGTGAATAACACTTCGGGGAACATTCAGAATGAAATGGTGTGGAGTGCAGACAAGAATGAATTTATTTGGCCGCATGAAACCAATGCGCAAACGGGAGCACAGGCTTTGTCGTTTCAGCCTTACTTGCTGTATATCCTTTACAGGATATGCAAGCAGGTGGGTTATAAGTGGGATTTCATGGCGTTGGAAAACTCTGCCTTTGTTAATCTCCTTATATGCAACACCTTGCCTGCGGCATGGGGTGCTTATAACTTTGCACTTGCTTTGCCACATTGGACGCTGACGGAGTTCTTTGAAGAGTTGGAGAAATTTTTGTTTGGGGATTTCACTATCAACCACAAGCAGAAAACGATTTCTTTCAAATTCTCTGATGCCATTGCCACGGAAGCAAATGAGGTTCTGTTGGACAAGGTGGTGGACAGTTATACCACCCAAGTCACACAGGAGGACAAGTCGGAATACTTGGGTAGCGTGAATGTGAAGTATGAGGACAATGGCAGTTTGCTTTGGGCGTACCATTCGTGTGATTGGTACATTCGCAAATATGGTAAGGATGCCAAGGTGTATGATAAAATGGCAGATTTGTTGGAGGCGGCAAAGTCGCTTAAAATAAGTGGGGTGTACACAAGGCAAACAAGACCGAACGCCAGCAGCACGCAGTATGTGCGTGGCTACAAATATGGCTCTGATGGACACAAATTGTTTTATGTCAAGGAAAACCGCACGTACTTTGTCATGTACTGCTACAAATCGGAGTTTGTGATGGAGGGTACTTCGGGCTTTTCAGACAAGACGAAAACGAAGTGGTATCGCTATTATAATCGTTTGCTCCCCGTCAATGCCTATGGGGAACGCTTTGCGGACAAGAATGCAGAGGACTTGGAACTGAAAATTGTGCCTGCTTGGATTGAGGGGACGGGAGACAGTCACGGCAATATGCTTTTCATGAATTGTGGCGAGATGGGAAGCAGTGAGAATTGGACACTGACAGAAGATGGGAGCGGTTCTTCAAGTGGTAGTCGTACTGATCGTGTGTTTGGCAGTTCAACGTCTGCCAACACCATTGACTACGATGCAGGTGATTTGGCGCAAGGTGCGGCAAGCCGTACCATTGCCAAGGGGGAGAACAAGAACACGGACGCTTACTTTGACCAAATATATATGGGTTTTTGGAACGGGGTGCAGTACTTCAAGCCGTATATGCCGCACCCTGTGGTGGATTTTGTGGAAGTCTCAGATGAGTTCCAGGAATTCGTCACGCCTTTTTCACTTCGCTTGAATGAGGGCATGTGGGAGGAGAAACGCGAAGTGTTATACAAAATTGATGGCAAGAAGAAGTATCAGTTCTCGTTCTTGTCTGATACTTTGCCCAACCCACGTGCCTTATATTATATAAGGGGAGGCAAGTATGTATGCGAAAAAATAACTGCGACATTCAAGGAGAGTGGAATGTCGCAGCTATTGAAAGGCACGTTTTATCGTGTTTTAGATGATGAATAAAGTTTAGATGATGGCGCCCTGGAGTGCGGTGGCATGGCGCTCGATGGTGGTACGCAAAACCTTTGCGTAAATTTGTGTGGTCCGAATGTCCTCATGTCCGAGCATTCGGGCTACATTTTCAATGGGGACATCATGCGCCAAGGCGAGTGTGGCAAAGCTGTGGCGGGCAACGTGAAAGGTCAGATTCTTCTTGATGCCAAGCTGCGCTTGTATCAAGTGAAGGTAATCATTTGCCTTTTGATTGGAAATCTTGGGCAAGTTGAAATCATACTTTTTCAACACCTCCATAGCTGGTGCAAGGATAGGGGTGAAGAACTTCGTATCGGTCTTGATGCGGTTTCCATCAATGAAAACCAAATCACCCTCCTTCACCGTCATAGACTGATAGTCAAAGTTCTGCACATCGCAGAAAGCAAGACCTGTATAAGCGGAGAAGATGAAGAGGTCGCGCACCCGTTCCAACTTCCCGTCAAAGGGATAGTCGCGCATTTTCTTCAATTCGCTTTCGAGCAGAGGTTGGCGCTCTTTGCTCTTGCCACGGGTGACACTCACAATTTTGTAAGGATTGCGCGGTATCTCGTCCAATCGTGCCAGTTCGCCCACCCATTTCTTCAGGCGTTTGTGGTAGCCATAGATGGTAACGTCACTCCGTTCGCCATTGTGCAGCCATCGGTCGAAGGCAAGAATGTTCTTGGGGGTCAAGTCGCCATACGTCTTTAGTTTGCCGTAGGTCTTGACTGCATCTATCACTACTTGCTTGTGCTTGCGCGTGCCGATTTTAATGTCCTCGGCTGCCAAGGCTTCCTCGCAGTAGGCGATGAAATCTTTTTGGGCTAATGCTTCTGCAGGAGAAATATCTTGCTTTTGCTCCTCCTCGTAGAAATGCTTGTCGAAATTCTCCAAGCTAAGTTCTTCTTTAAGGAATGACATTACTGAAAGAATCTCTTCGCATCTCTTTACGAGTGCTTTGATTTCAGAAGAGTGCGCATCAACCTCCCATTTATCGGGAGTAGAATTGCCCATATTGAAATACTTGCGTGTATTGCGTCCAAGGTACACACGAACTTCAATGAATCCGAAGCCTTTCTTCGGGTAATTTTTTCTTCTGTCGAAAATGACATCTACAAATTTTTTCTCCATAGAGCTAAAATTTTTTGCCATTTCCTCGTGATGGATTGAACTTTGTGAAAAGTGTAACGCACATCAAATTTGGTGTAACGCAATGTGTCACGCAAATTTGTATCGTGGTGTCCTTTTCTGTCCTGTTATGTCCGTTTTGAGGATTTTGGCAGGGTTTTGAACTTAGCTCTCTATTCCAAAAAACTTATGACATAAAAGTCTGTATTCAAGCATACATGGGTTGTAAATGCTTGATTATTAAAAGCATTAAGGAGAGTACTACTTGCGTAATACTCTCCTCTAATCTTTTCTTTTCGTGATCCTGTTGGAGTCACTAAGTGACCTCGTTGGGGTTCGAACCCAAGACCCACGCCTTAGAAGGGCGTTGCTCTAATCCAACTGAGCTACGAGGCCTCCGTTTTCGGTGCAAAGATAAGGAAAAATTGGAATATAGCAAATAGTTCGTTGCTTTATTTTGAAGGTTGACCTTGTATGTACAGTCAATCAGAATAATGTGTAAAGCTTAAAACTATATATGCAGATGAAGAAGTAGAAGAGCAAACGTTGTTGCTCATTCTGAATCTTGATCAATCTTCTTATTATTCAAGGAACGAGATAGAGTGGACCACAACCATTTCCGTGTTTGTAGTTCGCACCTTGTTTTATGGCATTGAACAGGAATTGTTTGGCTTGAGCTATGGCATCTTTAAGTTCTAAGCCTTGGGCTTTATATGATGCAATAGCAGAAGATAGAACGCAACCCGTGCCATGTGTGTTATGGCTATTAAGTCTTTCACTTTGAAATTTGTGCAATGCGCCATCAAATAAATAATCAGTGGGTGAGCCTGGAAGGTGTCCGCCTTTAACCATTACAGGTGTGCCTTTTAATTTGTTGTATAAATACTGGGCCAACTCATCGGCAGTAGCATCACCCAATTGGGCAAGATGACGTGCCTCAGGTAAATTGGGCGTTATAAGTTGACATAGCGGCATAAGTTCTTCAAGCATGAACTCGTATGTCTCGTTGTCGACGAAAGATAATCCTGATGACGAAATTAAAACAGGATCGAATATGCAGAACTTTGGCTTATATTTACGCAGTAATTCTGCTATGGCATGTGCTATAGCTATGTTGGGCACAATGCCAATCTTTACACATTGGGGCATACAGTCCTCCATGGTAACTGCAGCCTGGTCAAAAACCAATTCAGCGTCAATGGGAATACTGCGTTGCACACCTAATGTATTTTGTACCGTCAAACACGTGGGAACTGCTTGTGCGTAGCAACCAAGCAGAGTCATTGTTTTTATGTCTGCCTGGATACCAGCACCGCCGGAGGGGTCGGAACCAGCAATCGTAAGGCATACTTTATATTGTTTCATGTGGTAAAATTGCGCAAAAAATGGTACTTTTGCAAGCAAAAGACAAAAAAATACAAGCTAAAATGATTCAATCAATGACTGGCTTCGGTAAAGCCGATGTTGTTTTTAACGGAAAGAAAATTCACGTAGAGGTTCGATCTTTGAATAGTAAGAGCTTGGATCTTAATACGAGGGTTGCCCCATTGTATCGTGAAAAGGAAATGGAAGTTCGCAGAATTATTGCGACTGCCATAGAACGTGGTAAGGTAGACTTCACAATATGGATTGAAAAGGACGAAACTTCGGCTGCAGGTTGTATAAGCAGCGCCGTGGTGGCAAGCTATGTAGCGCAAATAAAGAATATTTGTGAGGAACAACACATGGAACTCCCGCAAAATTTGTGGGAACTTGTGCTACGTTTGCCAGAAACGACGCAAACTTCTGTGACCGAGACTTTGTCAGACGAAGAATGGCAGGTCGTTCGGGGCGCCATCAATGAAGCTATTGAGCACTTGGTAGACTTCCGGAAGCAAGAAGGAGAAGCGCTTTATAAGAAGTTTACAGAAAAAGTTGATAACATTGAGCGTTATCTTCATGGAATCGAGCCTTTTGAGAAAAATCGTGTTGAGAAAATTCGTCAACGTTTAACAGACCGTTTGGCAGAATTGAAAGGGGTTGACTATGATAAGAATCGCCTGGAACAGGAGCTCATCTATTATATTGAGAAACTTGACATAAGTGAAGAGAAACAGCGCTTGGCCAATCATTTGCGCTATTTCCGTGAAACTATGGACTTGGGGCATGGCCAGGGTAAGAAACTCGGCTTTATTGCCCAAGAAATGGGGCGTGAAATCAATACGACAGGTTCGAAGAGCAATCAAGCCGAAATGCAGAATATTGTTGTGAAGATGAAGGACGAGCTCGAGCAAATAAAAGAGCAGGTGTTGAACGTAATGTGATTCTAATACGAGTGGGCGGCTATGCTATATGGTCGCTTGCTCAAAATCGGTAAATAAGAAATATGGCAAAGGTTATTATATTTTCGGCTCCTTCGGGTAGTGGTAAGAGTACAATAATAAACTACTTGATGGCGCAAAATTTGAATTTGCATTTCTCAATTTCGGCCACAAGCCGCCCGCCACGTGGCACAGAAAAAAATGGTGTAGAATATTTCTTTCTATCACCAGAGGAATTCAAGACGCTTATAGCAAAAGGGGAATTCTTGGAGTATGAGGAGGTCTATAAGGATAGATTCTATGGCACTTTGAAATCGCAAGTGGACGCTCAGCTTGAACGTGGAGAAAATGTCGTATGCGATGTAGACGTGTTGGGCGGACAAAATATAAAAGCATATTACGGGGACAAGGCTTTAAGTTTATTTATTCAACCACCCTCAATAGAGGTGTTGAAGCAGCGTTTAGAATCGCGAGGTACTGATGCCCCTGAGGTTATTAAAGATCGCCTTGCTCGTGCAGAATTCGAACTATCTTATGCAGACAAATTTGACAAAGTTGTTGTTAATGATAATTTGGAAGATGCGCAGAGTGAAGCATTGTCGTTGATAAAGACTTTCTTAGAGAAGTGATCCAATAGATCGATATGTTGCGCAAACGAGTTGCCTTGTTTGGAGGGTCATTTAATCCAATCCACAATGGGCATATAGCACTTGCACATGCCGTATTAGAGCAGAATTTAGTCGATGATGTATGGTTGTTAGTTTCACCACAGAATCCTCTAAAGGAACAGTTAGGGCTTAAACCTGAATATTGTAGATTAAATCTGGCTCGAAAGGCTCTGCAAAATGAAAAGCATATATTGGCAAGTGATTTTGAATTTGATTTGCCTCGTCCATCTTATACATGGAACACATTGCAAGCATTATCGCTTGCTTATCCACGAACAGAGTTTCTACTTTTGATAGGTGCCGATAATTGGACATGCTTTGATCATTGGGCGAACTACAAACTTATTATTCAGAATTATAGATTGTTGATATATCCGCGTCCTGGATACGATATAAAAGCGGACAGCCTGCCTGTGGGGGTGAGCGTCATAAATGCTACAATGCTGCCTGTAAGTTCTACAATGATAAGGGATTTTGTTGCAAATAAGACAGACATCAGCCCATTGGTTCCCGCGGAAATCGTAGATGATGTAGTCAATCTGTATAGTAAATAGCAAACGTAGGCGTGATCGTGATACTATAGTGCATACGTTTGCGCCAAAAATGTTTTTTGATATTTTGTCTGCACTCTACACTAATGAATGTATTGTATTGAAAATCAGCGTATGTGTGAGTGTAGATGCAGCTAAGTATTGTCAGCACAACCTTTTGCATTAAATGGTTGTACTTGACAGCGAAACCAGTCATGGGAGTAAGGAAAATCAGTCGGGGTAATTGACATTTCTTGTTCCCATGACTGTTTTTACTTGTTGACGTATCTGTTAGACCATTCTGTTGAATGAATGTAGGCTGAGCTGGGTCGTGCATTGAAATATATAAGGCGTGCACACTTCGTATGTTTTTGGTTTTTAATTAGTGTTCGCTGAAAAAAGTTCCAAACGCAATTTGAATAGAATTCGTAGGAGTGGGTAATCCGCCATATTGAACATAAGAACCGCAAACTTTGGCGAATGCAAAGACAAAGTTCCCTAAGGAACTTCATCACGTTTTTGACAAAGTAGCACATACCAGTCCAACATCTCGCAGTTTCTGGCCGTTTTGCTCTTATGTTGTTGGCACGATATATTCTCTTGCCAGAGTCGAAACGAACATTCGACTTCGTTTCTCTCGCTGACGGCCTTTGCCATCTCTACCAAAATCAGGGGGCTGCTGTTTCGTCGGTCGTCCAAATGGTTTGCTGTAAGTCTTGATTTCCTGTTCCTTGGTGAGCATCCCATAGGCCCTATTGTATAAAACAAATAAGCCAAAGTCCTGATAGATTGACTTTGGCTTATTTTTTTATACAACACGGCCCGCATGGGATGCTTACAGAACAAAAATACCCAAATCGAACAGTACGTTTCCATCTATCTTAAAATCTCTGACATGGCGGTCATTCTTGGCATATCGGCAACCCAGCTTCGCGAGTATATTGCCGACAAGAGCACGGAGGTATCAAGGCGATACCACCGTGGCAAGGCGGCTTCACGTGTGAAACTGCTGCACCAGGAGATGCAGCTGGCTTATGTAGGCAGTCCGCTGGCACTTGAGAATACACGCAACAATTTGTTGGACATGGAAGATGTTGAATAATTTGCCACCAACAAAATTTGCTTACTTCGGTCGGTGTAAGCACTTACATCGACCGAAGTAAACACGTTGACCGAACGAAGTAAGCATGTACATCGTTCGAGGTAAGATAACTTTGTCCGCATTATTAAATGAGTTTGCCGAATATTGTAGAGATTGCCAAGGCGGATCTCTACACGAACAAAGAGGAACTTGCTGAAAAATACGCGCAATCGCAGGTGGAGCATCTGCTTCGATTGCGCGACATGGTCACTTGGTCTATTGCCAATCCCGATGCCAAAGACCGCCAATTCGTGGACGAGGAACGAACCCGTTACGGGCTCTCGCTCGTTACTGCGTATGCGGACTTGAAAATCGTGAAAGCCATTCTGCCCAATATGGGCGAGGCTTCACGCGATTTTCATCGATGGTGCTACAACGAGACGATCCTTGAAACGTACCGGATGGCGAAGAAACGCAAGGACACAAAGACGATGGGAAAGGCGGCTACAAGCTATGCCAAATTTAACCGCATTGATATTGAGGACGAGCAGAGTGTGCCGTACCACATGATTGTGGTGCAGCCTTTCTTTCCAACCACCGACCCGCGTGTGGTGGGCATCACTTACGCCAAAAACTTTCCAAACTTCTATTCTCTGCCAGGAGATTGGTATCTCGCACGATGGCTTTTACTCTTCTATGCAGGAGTGGCACAAGTATGATGCTTCGGAGTTTTCCTACTTGGATAGTTTGGGCTATGACCGCATTATTGAAGAAGCGCAGCAGGAGCGGTATTCCATACGCTCGCTGAGCTACTTTTCCTCACTTCACTCTCGTTTCTTGACTGCCGCACTGATGCGGATCTCGACCCAATGGCTCCGCTCTGCATTGGTATGGACTATAATTCGAATATCAATTGGATTGTGTGCGGTCAGCCTCGCGGCAATCGCTTAAATGTGCTTAAATCTTTTTACGTCAAGTTTGAACGCAAAATCCCTGCGCTCATTGCAGACTTCTGCACGTACTATGCGCCCCATGCCAACCACAGTGTCATCTATTACAATGATGCCACCGCTCTTGGCTCTAACTATGCCGTGAACGACCAAGACTTTCATTGGGTAGTGGTGCATGAGTTTGAACGTCACGGCTGGAGCGTGCAAGATGTGTATCTTGGCAACCCTATGCGACATGATGAAAAGTACTTGCTCATCAATCAAGGCTTTTCAGGCAAGCAACGGCTCATGCCTTATTTCAATCGCCAGAACAATGATGACCTTATTCTTGCCATACAATCGGCAGATGTGGAACGCGGTCGCAATGGCTTCCGCAAAAACAAGTCCACGGAGAAAAATCCAGAATCAGAGGAGGACTTGTTGGAGCATCGCACCGATGGCACAGATGCTTTTGATACGCTGTATATTGGGTGTGAAAAGTTCCCGCAGCATGATTTTTATGGCGGATTTGTGGGAGGTGTGAGATAATATGTCTATTTTTGCGAAATCGAACTAAAACTTTTTATGATTATGAACAAAGTCATTGCTATCTTAGTTGCATTCTTCTCCGTATTCTGTGCGTATGCACAAAAAGCGGATAAGTCTGAAGCTTACCGAGTAAGGATAACCAAAGTGGACGGAACTACTTTGGAAGGCTACTCTATGACAAACTTCTACAACACCATGCTTCCTGAGGTCAAGAAGTTTACCTTTAGTAAAGAATACAAGGGTGAAACGACAACCTACACAAGTGAGGAAGTTAAAAGAGTGGAATTTGTCAACCTTGAAATGGATTCTATGCCTCTCGTGTATGAATCAGTTCAGGCTTTGTCTACTATTCCTGGGCCTTTCCGCAAAAATCCGAAGCCATTCAAGAAGCCTGTATTCTTGCGCCTTTTCTACAATGGAAAGAACGTAAAAGGCTATGCGATGCCTTTTGCTGACAACACTTACACCAAAAGTTCCACCATATCACGCGACACTTGGAAGTACTACTACTTGACCAAGGATGCTACCTATGCAAATGCTTATTGGCTCGATGTCAAAGGAATACGAGTTGCAATAAAGAAGGAACTAAAATGTGCCTTAAAGGATTTTCCCGAAGTCATAAAGAAAATAGAGAATGATGAAATTTCTTTGAAGGAGTTCAAGAAAGACCCGAAGATGATTCTGCCTCTGTTGGATCAGTCGTACAAGAAGCAGTAACTCATTTTCCCAAGCCCCCCCATTCGGGCAATTCTTTCTTTCAGCCGCCGTGCGCATTGGCTCTCTTGCTGTGCGCATGGCGGCTTTTTCGTGCGCTTGGGTGTGGAGGAGTGGGAGAGGTGGGCTACATGGCAGCAGTGGCTAGATGTGGGGCGGTGGCAAGCGCCTTGCTTCGGCAATCTCGTGACACGGCAGAAGCATTATCGGAGATGTTCTTGGTCGCCCCGTACGCTTTGTCGGAAGGCAGAGAGCATAGCCTTGGACTTTTGCAGTATTCGCAGCATTGTCACCGCTCATTGATACGAGCCAGATGTGGGTGGCTTTTGCTCAGATTATGGCCACCCTTTGTAGGTTGGATGTTTTTCTGCTCTTTACTTTTTAGAATATTATCTCGAACTCGCGTATATAAGGTGTATACACTTCGTATGTTTCTGGTTATCAATCAATTAAAGTACAAAGTGTAGAGTGTAGACAAAATATGAGAAACAGTATATGTGATGTAATGCTATTTGCAAAAAAAGAATGTTTGGTCGCTCAAACATTCTTTTTTCGTAGATTGCGTAAGCAAAAGGCTGTGCGTTCGAAATGGTGTCGCATTAGCCGTTTGTTTTTAATGTTTACGCTTGACGCCCTTGGTGGCTTCTGCCACTAAGGGGTTGTCTGGCCAATAGTGTTTGGGGTATCTTCGTCGTAATTCTTTACGGACTTCAAAGTAGGTTGTTTGCCAAAAGTTCTTCAAATCTTGCGTTAATTGCACTGGTTTGTAGCCTGGTGACAGTAGTTCCATCAGTATAGGGCGACGGTTGTCGTCAACGCGAGGTGTATCGTCCATACCAAAGCATTCTTGCAGACGTACGCTCAGTACGGGGTGCTCCGATGCACGTCCGTAGTCAATGCTAATGCAGCTGCCTGTTGGGACTTGTATGTGTGATGGAGCCAGGCGGTCAATGATTAGTTGAAGCTCGTAGGGTATGATGTTCCAAATGGCTTGTTTGATATCGACTTTCTTCAGCTCATTGATATTTGTTAGTATGTGTCCGTTGTTGTTAAGATAAAACGGCAACCATTCGTGAGCACTGCTAAGTAGATGCTGGGTCGAAATGTCGGGCAGAGATAATTCGGGGTGCCATTCGGCAACTTTGGCAACTCGTTGTTGTAATTGTAGTACAGAACTATCGTTCCAGTTAAACATGCTGAGTCCGTGTTTTGCAGTTGCGTGACAAATGGTGTTGATGAGATCGGCAGTGTCGATATGATTTATAGGTGAACTCTTCAGCAACAGTTTGCCAATGCGTAATTCGTGCTGTGCGACGATAGTTCCTTGTTTGTTGTCCCATGACAGATTGTCGCGTTCTGTTATTATTGCAGAATCAAAGTCAGATGGGGTGATGGGAGCAGCCAAAAATACACGGCCACATTTACCTGTTTCGGCATAAAGTGATGCTATGGCTATCCATTGGCTGGCAGTGAGCGTATCGCTTTGTTGCAAGCGTATGTTGTTGCCGTTGGCTAAACGGAAGGAACCGATACTGTCGATAGCCTTTGCTATGCGCTCAGGATAGGCAAAGGCAATAAGCTGTCCGACGTCATTGGGCGAAAAATTGTTTGTGTTGTCTTCGTTATTTGTTTTAACCATTTTGCGATATTCAGCGGCAATTTGTGCTATCCGTCGCCATTGTGCAAGGCGATTAAGAGCGCGATGTTGGCGCAACGCCGATATGCGTAAGCTAATGTCGCAGTCGGTTGTGTCGGTCAAAGGGTCTTTTTCTTCGATAACAGCAGCGATGTCGCAAGCTAACTTTGTAAGGTCGTGATTTTTTGCGCTTAGTATCATGCGGGCAATGCGCGGGTGGCATGGCATGGTTGCAACTTTTTGTCCAAGTTCGGTGATGCGTCCTTCCTTGTTGATGCAACCTAATGTTGTCAACAAATGCTGCGCCTTCAACACATTCGCCTCAGGTGGTGGGGTAAGCCACGGGAGATTATAAATATTGCTTTCGCCGAAGGCTGCGACACTTAATACAACAGACGCCAAGTCTGCTGATACGATTTCGGGAGAGCGTTGTTGTGTCATCAAATGTTCTGAGGCAGATGTCCACATCCGATAGCATGTGCCATTGGCCACGCGTCCGGCACGTCCGGCGCGTTGTACAGCCATATCCATGCTGATGCGTGTGGTCTCGAGATGACTCAGTTCGGTGCGTGGATCAAAAACTTGTGTGCGGTATAAACCGCTGTCAATGACAATGCGTACTCCTTCTATGGTAAGTGATGTTTCGGCTATGGGGGTGGCAAGCACGACCTTGCGCATGCCAGGTGCTGAGGGGGATATGGCAATTTGTTGTTTTTCGGGAGCCAATTGTCCATATAGCGGACATATGGTGGTAGGTGAAAGGCTGTCGGCTAAGAGTTTCATGCACTTGTCAATGTCGGCAAATCCTGGTAGAAAAGCGAGAATGTCGCCGTCGTGTGTAGCGTGTGCATGGCGTATGGTTGTTACAATAGCTTGAGCCATGTCGTTCATGTCGGGGGTTTGTTGGCTGTAAATAGTTTGTACGGGGTAAATGCGGCCCTTGCTTTCTATAAGAGGTGCTTGAAGTGCTTGGCAAATGGCCTGTGCATCTATTGTGGCCGACATGACAACTATTTTGAGATCGGGTCTGATGATTTGCTGTGTCTGACGTACAAGTGCAAGTGCAAGGTCGGAATTTATGTTGCGTTCGTGAAATTCGTCAAATATGATGATGCTTACGCCATCGAGTGTGGCGTCATCAACCAGCATACGTGTGAGAATGCCTTCTGTGAGGACTTCAATACGAGTTTGAGATGATATTTTGCTTTCAAATCTGACGCGATAACCAATAGTTTTTCCAACAGTCTCGCCCAGCATGTGCGCCATACGTATGGCTACTTGTTTGGCGGCAATACGTCTCGGTTCGAGCATGAGAATTTTGCCTGTTTGTAAGGCTCCATGCAACATGGTGAGCGGTAGCAGTGTCGATTTTCCGGCTCCGGGTGGTGCTGTGATGACTAATGAGTTGTGTGTGCCATTGATGCTCTTGTTGACATTTGAGGCTATGTCGGAAGCTGGCAAGTAATGGTAGCAATGTAGTAGTTCGTTGAGTGAAGTCATGGCGTGGGTGAATACAACGTAGGCATAACGTATAGAAGTTGACCAGTCGTCAGATATGCGTTAAACTATTTATCGTATATCATCAGACTGCTCAACTTCTAATTACAGGCTGATTGCAATGTGGTTGTGTTTATGGCACAAGGTATTTGTCGCCAGTTTCTTTTACAATAGTCTTGCGATAATTCTCGTCAAATCCAGGACGCTCAACGGCCTTTCCAAGTCCGTCGGGAGTGAGTTCGAATTTTCCATCCTTTTCGGGTTTGATTGCTTGGTCGTTATATTTGACAATCAGATATTCACCTAATTTTTTCCAACGTTGCATCATTTGATTGGCGCATTGTATTGAGTAGTCTGTGAGATAAGCTTTGGCTCGAGCAGGATCTTGTGCCAATAGTAATTTTGCTTTGTTCTCAACTTCGGCCTGCTGGTTTGAATAGGCCTGTTCAAGCTCTTGTTGCGCTGCTTTTACGCTCGGATATAATTGCGAATAGCGAGGATATGTCATGTTTGACACCCAATTTTCAACCCAAAAGGCAGAGTTCCACGAGAAGGTTACGTCGTTAGCTTCTTGGGGGTCGTAGCACGCGGGTGCTTGGCTTGCGCTACAGTAAATTGGGGTATAGGCAATCATGTTGGGGTCGTCGTTTCCATACCACACAATGCCTCCTATGGCATTTGGCAGATAGTTGCGCAGTTGAATAACATAAGTTCCAGCCGTTTGCTGTGTGGATATGGGGCGTTCGTTGAAGTATTTTTTACCATTATACTCCCAAGCTAATGGGGTGGGGCGGTAGGGTGCGTTGTATGGTCCAGCACCGGCATCTTTTGTTATGTCGAAAGGTGTACCTTCGTAGTGGTCGCGCATGGAGTTCATGACATCGTGCAGCGAAAGTAATTGTTTGGGCTTGAAATAAAGCGGCATGGGGGCAGCCTTGCCGATATGTTTGCCGTCTACGTAATCAAGATATTTATCCATGCCCTCTACCCATTTGTTGTAGAAACTCCATACACGTGTTTCGCAGTAGCGTATAGCACTGAAATCGGCAGGAGCATAGGCATCTGCGAAAGAAAATTCAGCGTCCCTTCCACTAAAATATCCGCGTTTTCGGGCAAAGCTGATAACGTCCTTGGAATAGATGACGTTCTTTTTGTCATGCAAGTTGAATTGGTGAATGCGGCTTTGATTGGCATGGCAGGCGATGCAGTCGTCTGGTATACGTACTGCTACCCATACGGCACCTTTCTCTTGTGGCCCTTTTCCAATCATTTCCATAATCCAAACCTCGTTGGGGTCGGCTATAGAGAAGCTTTCGCCTTCGGAGGCATATCCATATTTTTGCACGAGTGAAGTCATTACTTCAATGGCCTCTCTTGCTGTTCGTGAACGCTGTAGTGCAATGGTCATCAGGCTGACATAGTCAATGATGCCGTTGGTGTCGGCCAATTCGGAACGGCCGCCGAATGTAGTTTCGGTGATGCCGACTTGGTGCTCATTGATGTAGCCCATCACCGCATAGGTGTAGGGGGCTTCGGGTATTTCGCCGTGGTAATGATTGGTGTCACCGTCAATAATTTTACGCATGGTTCCTGCAGCGTGTTTGCCTGCTGGCAAGTAGTTGAGGCGGCCAAACATGCCGTAGTCGTCTTGGTTGTAAGTAATGAAGGCAGAGCCATCGGCTGATGCTTTTTTACCGATTAAGAAACTTGTGCATGCGTCGGCATTAGAAATTGTAGTGCTCCAAAGCAATAAGGAGGCAAATACTTTTGCTATGCTTTTGATGAAGTGTTTCATTATGGATTGTTCCGTTTTATCTGTAAATGATGTATGCAGGACTTGAGTTAACGGGGTAACAAGTCCAGCTGTTTATATGTTGACTTGTTACCCCGTTGAAAGACTTTCGGTAATGTGTTAACAGGCTTTGAATGACATGTCAAGGCCCTTGACAGAGTGGGTGAGTGCGCCAACAGATATGAAGTCAACGCCACATTCGGCATATTGACGCAGTGTGTCGTAAGTGATACCACCGCTTGATTCTGTCTCGAACTTGTGATTGATAAGTTCTACAGCTTTTTTGGTATCTTCAATGGAGAAATTGTCAAGCATGATGCGATCTGCACCGCCATGTGCCATGACTTGTTTGATTTCGTCGAAGGTACGGCACTCAATCTCTACCTTCAGATTGAGTCCTTTTTCTTTTTGGTATGCAGCGCAGCGATCAAGCGCATTGGCAATACCACCTGCAAAATCGATGTGGTTGTCTTTGAGCAATATCATGTCAAAAAGTCCGATACGGTGGTTGCAGCCGCCGCCAATTTTGACAGCCTCCTTCTCAAGCATACGCATGCCTGGGGTTGTTTTGCGAGTGTCGAGCACACGGGTGTTTGTACCTTCAAGGCGTTGTACATACTTGTTAGTCATTGTGGCAATACCGCTCATTCGCTGCATGACGTTGAGCATCAAACGCTCAGTTTGCAGCAAGGAACGCACTTTGCCTGTGACAATCATTGGCACATCACCAGGTTTGACATGCGTGCCGTCCTCCATGAATTGCTCAACTTGCATGGTGGGGTCGAAACGGTGGAATATTTCCTTTGCTATACGCATGCCTGCCAAGATGCCTTCTTCTTTAATAAGCAGGCGTGATTTGCCCATGGCATCCTCGGGAATGCAACAAAGAGTGGTGTGGTCGCCGTCGCCAATATCTTCAGAGAATGCGAGGTCGATCAGCTTGTCGTTTAATTGGTCAACTGTATACATAGTGTTTGAAAATCTTTTATTTAATTGCCGGCATGTGGGTGTGTCGGCTTTTTATTTTGTGCAAAAGTACTCAAAAAAGCTGCAAGTGCGTGATTTGTGTAAGAAAAATCACGTTTTATTTGCGGTTGTTAGGTATTTTTTACTGACAATTATGTCATGTGGCACTCCATTTGTTTGACGAAAGGTGTAATTAAAAATCAGACATTATGGCATTCATAGATTATTACAAAATTTTGGGTGTGCCTAAGGATATTCCTCAGGCCGATATACAAGCAGCTTATCGAAAGCGTGTTAAACAGTTTCACCCCGACTTGCACCCTGACGACCCTAAGGCTAAGGCTAAATTCCAGGCATTGAATGAGGCTAATGCTGTGCTGTCAGACCCTGAAAAACGTCGTAAGTATGATAAGTATGGCGAACAATGGCAGCAAGCTGATGCTTTTGAGCATGCAGGAACTGCAGGAGGTAATGGCGGACCGTATTATTACAGTTCTGGTGATGGTGCTGACGGATTTGACTTTAGTCAGTTTGCAGGTGGTTCTGGTGCTTTCTCTTCATTCTTTGAGGATTTGTTCGGACGGGCGGCAGGTGGTCGTAGCGGGCGTCGGGCTTCGGAGCGTACCTATGTAAATCCGGATGACTATGATGCACATGCAACTGTCAGTATAGATATGTATACGGCTTTGCTTGGTGGTGATATATTGCTGCAAACGCAAAATGGCAAGCTCAAATTGAAGGTTAAACCTGAAACTCAGAATGGAGCGAAGATACGTTTGCGTGGCAAGGGGTATCAGAAGCCCGATGGCACTTATGGAAACTTGATTATAACCTACAAGGTGAATTTGCCTACGGGGTTGACGGAACATCAACGTGATTTGCTTAGACAGATGCGTGATTGTGTCTAATTATGCAAACAAGACTTGCCAAAATGGTTTCTATGCAATAAAATATCATTAAATAAATGGCAGAAGTTTGCATAATGCTTGCATGATGGGAATAAATGCTATACATTTGCAATGTTTTTCATGGTATTAGATTTAAGGTTAGTAAAGATTGGTTGTCGTGAGACAATCAATTTTTTTTGTATATATGTATCATAAGCTCGTTTTTAATTGTGTTTTATATAGGTGGTCATGTTTCTGTGTGTCCTTGTTGTTATAGACAAAAAAAGAGTTGAAGTCTTATTTCGAACTTCAACTCTTGTAGTTGCGGAGGCTCGACTCGAACGAACGACCTCCAGGTTATGAGCCTGGCGAGCTACCAACTGCTCCACTCCGCGATGTCAAGTTTTATAAGTGCTTGTTGCTCTTATTTCTTGTTTGCGAGTGCAAAGTTAGCATGTTTTGTGATAACTGCCAAATTATTCTGCAAATATATTTTCTTTGTTGGAGCGGGCAGGGGCAAATATCAGGTGTAAATTTGCGGGATAAGTCGATAAAAGTGTTTTTGTTGAGGTTGGGTATGTTGTACAAAAAAAGAGTTGAAGTCCTTTTGAACTTCAACTCTTGTCGTTGCGGAGGCTCGACTCGAACGAACGACCTCCAGGTTATGAGCCTGGCGAGCTACCAACTGCTCCACTCCGCGATGTCAAGTTTTATAAGTGCTTGTTGCTCTTATTTCTTGTTTGTGAGTGCAAAGTTAGCATGTTTTGTGATAACTGCCAAGTGATACTGTGGATATTTTTAGAAAAATCTCTTCTTAGACTTGATTATATATGTATTTGCGATATTTATATAGCAAAACCGTGCATTGTTTTTTGATTGAAACTGCCACTGCTCTTATTTCGCCTTACCTGCTATTTGTAGAACAACGGCTCCATTTCCTGGAACTTGTATGTATGCTGGTGAGTCTTCTTTGACTTCGATTGTTTGTAAATTGCCAGTAATTAGGTCGGTGGCAGAGGTAAGTCCACATCTGAGGCGCAAGAAGGAAATGGCATGTGATGGAATGCACACTCCAACGTGTACTGTGTTAGGGTCAAAGTTTGCAACGATAAGCAATGTTTGCCCATCGTCAGATTTGCGGATAAAAGCGTATTGCCTGTCGCAATTGTACCCATATTTATTGCTATAGTTGGCGTATTGCAAATCGTAAAAAGCGCCATTGGTGATGGCAGGTTGTTTTTTGCAAAGGTTGAGTACTTTATAATAATAGTTGTAGAGGGTAGCCTCGTCAGTTGTAAGTTCGTTAGCGGGGGTGGATGATGTAAGCTTGCGTAGTGAGGGTACGGACCAGTAGTCGAATATGGAGGTCCGTCCATCGCTTCCGCTGAAGCCTTCGGCATCCATGCCTGTTTCACCAATTTCTTGGCCAGCATAAACCATGAAGGGATTTGTACCCATCATGCTGCTAACTACTAATGCGGGGAGAGCTTTATGTGCGTTTCCCGCAAAATAAGCAGAGGCGATACGTTGCTCATCATGATTTTCGAGGAAATTAAGCATGTGATCACGTATGTCGTCGATACTTTGCCAGCAACCTGTTATAGATGAGGCTGATCTTCCATCACATATAATAGCGCGCAAGGTGTCATATAAGCCTACTTTGTCGTACAGATAATTGAATCCGCTGGCAATATAATGTCGGTATTCGCCAGGATTGTATACTTCGGCAATAAACAATACATGTGGGTATTTGTCATGTACCTTTTGTATGGCAAAACGCCAAAATTCGGCTGGCACCATCTCAGCCATGTCGCATCGGAAAGCGTCAACTCCTTTTGAAGCCCAAAATAATAATATATCTTTCATCTTGAGCCAAGTAGATGGGGTGGGGTTGAAATGATTTTGGCGACCGTTCATGTAGTCAATGCCATAATTCAGTTTGATAGTTTCATACCAATCGTTACGGCTCGGCCATGCATTGAAACAGTCGTTTCCTGTAGCTTTGGCAGGGTATTCCCTGTATGGGTGAAGTGCCCGGCGTTCTGTGTCGAAGTCAGTGTGTAATGTTTGTCCCTCGATGTAGTAGAAGTTATTCTGTGGTGAGAAACTTTGAGAGGTGTCATCGTCCTGACCAAGATCGTGTACCCCCTTGGGGCTTGCATCGCTGTGATATTGGCGGGCTACATGGTTAGGAACAAAGTCAATAACCATTTTAAGTCCTGCCAAATGAGTGCGTTTAAGTAACGATTCGAATTCACTCATTCGATTAGGCACATCAGTGGCTAAATCGGGGTCGATGTCGTAGTAGTCTTTTATGGCGTATGGGGAGCCGGCACGCCCTTTGACAACAGCAGGGTGATCTGTTGCTATTCCGTATTGAGAATAGTCAGTCTGTGTAGCATGTTCGATAAGTCCCGTAAACCAAACGTGTGTGAAACCGTATGATGCAATGCGTTTGAGTTGCGCAGAAGTTATGTCATTAATTTTTGCGCAGCCGTTTTGTTCAATGCTACCATTGGGGAGGTTGGTTGTATGCTTGTTGTTGCCGTATAGGCGTGTAAAAATTTGATATATTATAGGTTTCATGATATTATAAATATAGAAAGGTTAAAGTATAAGGTGCCTTTGCGTAAATAAAAGTGTGGCATCTTGTACTTTAACCTTTGGTTGTGATGTTGATTTACATTGTAATCTTTAGTCGTTTACGCCATGTGCCTTAACATCGGCATTGCCTTTGCAGATTTTTGCAATCATGCCTTGCAGTGTTTTTCCAGGGCCACATTCGGTAAAATCTGTAGCGCCATCGGCTACCATGTTATTCACCTCCTTTGTCCACAACACAGAGGCTGTGAGTTGGGCGATGAGGTTTGCTTTAATTTCCTCAGGGTTGGTGTGGGGCTTCCCATCAACATTTTGGTAGACAGGACAAATTGGCTTGTGAAATTCTGTTGTAGCAATGGCTGCTTCAAGTTCGTCTTTGGCAGGCTGCATGAGAGGTGAATGGAAGGCACCACCAACAGGCAGTACTAATGCGCGCTTGGCACCTGCTTCTTTCAATTTTTGACAAGCTACTTCAATAGCCTCAACCTCGCCAGAGATTACAAGTTGTCCGGGGCAGTTGTAATTAGCGGGAACAACAACTTTGCCTGTTTCTTTACGTACTTCGGCACAAACTTCTTCAACCTTTTCATCGGCAAGGGCAATGATGGCAGCCATGGTTCCAGGTTGTGCTTCACATGCTTTTTGCATGGCTTTGGCACGTGCTGCAACTAATTTCAGACCATCTTCAAAACTGAGGCAACGAGCTGCAGTCAGTGCAGACAATTCGCCTAATGAATGACCAGCGACCATGGCAGGTTGGAAGTCACTACCTAAGCAAAGTGCACTAACAACACTGTGCAAGAACATTGCGGGCTGTGTTACTTTTGTTTGCTTGAGCTCCTCGTCAGTTCCATTGAACATGATGTCAGTGATACGAAATCCGAGAATGTCGTTTGCTTTCTCAAAGAATTGTTTGGCGATGGGGTGCTTTTCATAAAGGTCTTTGCCCATACCTACGAATTGTGCTCCTTGGCCAGGAAATACGAATGCGTTCATTATAAAGTCTGTTGTTAATGAGTTATCAAAATTAAATAGTCTGATTAGACCATGCAAATGTACAAAAAAAAGTGTATACTGAGTGGTTAGTGTGCACTCAAAATGCGTTCCTGTTATGGCGACAGACTTAAGATATCTGCTTCAATACCATTTTTTGATATCTGATAAAGATGTGATGACATGTGTGGGCAGCGTTTCATCAAAATTGTTTGCTTGCCATTCCTTTCCCTTGAACCATATTGTTTGACAGCCTATACTATCTGCAGGTTGAATATCTTTATTATAACTGTCGCCAACTACTATGCAGCTTTTGTTGTCTGTCCCAGCTGCTTTTACGCCCAAAGCCCATATTTGAGGATCGGGTTTACGTACGCCTACTACGGCACTTTCGATGATGTCATCGAAGTAACTGATCAATTTGTATTCATTTAGTACAGTTGTGAGATTTCCGTAGAAATTTGAAACCATAATAAGCTGGTAGTGCTGTTTCAGATATTTGAGTATTTGAGCAGAATCTTGTGTCGTTTGGTATGCAATATTGTTGCAATAGTCGGATATGTTTGCTATCACACTATGGCGCTGTGAGGTGTCTAGATGACCAAGAATTTGCATTTCATTCAAAGCGCTTACTTGTATTGTAACCTTTTTCTGTAGCAAATCATGAAAAGTGTCTGTTGGAACGATGATCCTTTTGCTGGCTAAGGTGCGCTCGCCTGTGACATATGCTTGTCGTAGTTGTGCATCAGTTATATGCGCGGTGAGAGGATTTTTAGCATATGCTTGCTTAAAAATGTAATACCAATGTATGGCCGAAGTGTCGAGAGTGCCACCATAGTCGAATAAGAATGTTTGCATAAGAGTGAAGATGTCTTTAGTCGTGCATGATTTTTTTGTTCCCAATCTTTACCAATCCAACACCAATGAATATCCACACGAGTTCTCTGACACGTGTGTATAGACTCGTGAATATACCTAACCCTGGGGCGCTTAGGTCTAATATTTTGACAATAAGAGATAGGCCTCCTTCGCGAGCACCAAGTTGCATAGGAAGGAAAAACAGTATGTTGCCGATGAGTGATGAAAAGGCAAGAACGAGTATGGCATCCCAAAAGGTGAGTGATACACCGAGTGAAAGTAATATGAAGTAATACTCTAAAGCATTGATAACTCTTGCAACATATTCAGATAGTAATGATAGATAGAATGCTTTTGGTTGTGAATGTAAATAAGCTATGTTGTCGTCAACTTTTTGCATGTCGTCGGCATGTTCATTGTAAAACTTTCGTGCCCATTTTTTTGCGATGGGCAAGTAAAGCAATGGCTTGAATAGCTTGACAATTACGCCTTTTTTATAGCATAAATGAAATACAAACAATACGACTATTAGGACGATGGTAAAAATGCCGAATAAAGTCCATAGGAAAGGTGTCATTTTTTCGGTGTAAATAATGGCAAAGAGAACAGCGGCCGTACTCCACAAGCAAATATGAGAAAATATGTGCATCATAGAATAGAGTACCACTGATGACATTGCCCGTGGTACGCCTATGTAGGAACTTAGCTCCATTACACGATAGGGACCTCCGCCGAAACCGAAGGGTGTGGTGTAACTGAAGGCAAACCCAGAAACGGTCAACTTGTAGGCATGTTTATAGCTCAAGTGCTTTGAGTGTGTGCCGCTATTTACAATTATTTGGAAAGCCCACGCGTTGAAGGCATATACAAATATCCAGACTCCGATAACGGCGGGCAAGTACAAACCAGCTCGTGTGAGGTGTCTATACAATTCGGCGTAATTGACGTCAAATGTACAGAGCATTACTATGATGGCCGCTATGCCAAAAAGTAAAAACAAATTTCGATATAGTGGTTTCATTGAATAATAGTTGTGTTGAATAAGTGTTCAAAATAATTTTATACCATCAGCAGATGCCATTCCAGTATTGAAGTCAGCTATTTCCACACATTTGCAAGTGAAGGAGACTTCAATCTAATGGTAGTGTGTGCACTTGATGATGTATAGATTATTCCGAGTACATGTTTATAATAGCTGCATCATATTTTTGCAAAGTTTCTCATGCTTATGCCTCATATATGCAAAGATTATGTTCATTACTGTAATCTCAAATATGAAGTATAGCCAAGGTTGGCCGATCAGCAAGCTTATGTAAAGTGCAATAGCACGCGTGTTAAATGTCAGGATATTAGCCCATTTCATAAGAGGGAGACTACCTTTCCTGAATTTGCTGGCTAATTCTGGACAGACAGGTTCGTCACCATATTTATCGCCAAGCTTGAGCTTAAACAGTTGAAAGTTTGGTGTCATCTTTTCTTGCGAACGGGTGTAGTTGCCGTAAAAATAGAGGAACAACTTCCACATGCCATCTTTTTTCCAATTTAGGGAATGGAATTCCTTGCGCAGCTTTTCAAAATTGTCAAGTTCGCTTCCAGATTTTCCTTTGATAAAAAATAAATGGATGTTTCGGTAATAATCGGCTAATTGACATTGCTTGCCGTGAAAAACGAGACCAGATATGGCTGCTAATAGCCATATCCAAAATCCCCATTTGACTGTGGTGCAAGGAATATAATTGCCCTGCAAGCGCAAACAGATTGCAGCATATATGGTGAAAAACCATACATCTCCTGCAAATCCGTCAAGGATTCTTCCCCAACGGGTCTTTTTGCCTGTCATGCGCGCTAGCTGACCATCGGCGCTATCGTATAAATTGGCCCAAATCAAGAGTAAAATACCTATAATGGTATGTGTCATGTCTGGGTAATAGAACATGATACCGGCTGCAGCACCTAAAATGATGCTTAAGATTGTGACAACATTGGGGTGTATGTTGAAGTGGTCAAATGCTTTGGCCCAAAGCAGTCCTAATGGTCGAGTAAAGTGGATATCAAGCCACTCCTCAGTGTCTTGTGATTTGAATGTTGATTGTAGTTGACTTTTATTTTGAGATGTCATGTAATGTAAGTATGATATTGTTTATTTTATATGCGATAGTCTTGGCAGCCTCCTTTCTGCATGGTGCAAAACTTGGCCAATCATTGAAATCAATAATACGGCATTTTCCATCGTTACCAACAACAGCATCGCCTCCATATACAACAATGCCTAAGCATCTGGCTGCATTGTCGGCTGTTTCTTTGAATTTAGACATTTCAAAATTGTAATGTTTGATAGCATCGTTGGTTGCTTCTAAACCGAATTTTGAAAAAGTCTTATTTTCAGTAGGGTAGGTGATATAGAAAAAATCAGTTCCCTGTATGCCATAGAACTTAATCAGATCGCCTGCAAGATGCTCCTCTGCAATAACCATATCTATGCCTTTTGATACAAAGCTATTGAGTGCATCGTGATAGGAAGACTCGTTGTCTATATAACAAATGTCATCGGCTTTTTGGGCACAAGCGTCAGCCCTTTTTAACCATATGGGGTATGATTGAGGTGTTTTAAGCAATTCGTTTGGTGGCGCAATGGCTACATGCGGCATGGCTATGTTGTTTGCTTGCAATGTCTTGGCAATATCCGCCCTCGTGTTTTGTGACAATACGATAGCGGAATTGATCACGCGTCCTGGGTGCTCATGCTCGAAATGGGCTAATTTATTTAACACGTCATGACCTCGTGCCATTGAAAACACGAGGTCAAAATCAGATAAATCTGCGGCAAAAAACAAATCCTCATTAATGATTGAGACATCATGCCCCATTCGTTCAAGTCGGCTTGTAACCGCAGTAAAAATAGCGGAATCTCTGTCTGTTGAGTTGGGGCTGTAAACGGTGGATCTGCTTATACCTAATATGTGCTTCATTCTGCTATTGGGCTGTTAAGAAACTTTCTGCTTTCGCAATATCACTTGCGTGGTCTACATCAAGTATTTTTGAAAAAGGGCATGCTTTGAGTTGCAAACCGTCCGTTACAAGTGCACGTTGAAAATTTCTCATTCGGCTAATACCTTGCTCCAGACAATGCTTAAGTGTGCTAAGGGCGTTTGGACGTAAGCAGTAGATGCCGCCAGATATGTATTCGCATGTCCTTTTGTCATCGTAAAAACCGGTTATGTTCAAATCGCTATCTGTGCCAATATATAATGGCTTTTCATCGTCGATGTAGTTGGTAACAGCCATACAACCATCATAATTGCATGTTTTGAAATATGCTATATATTTTGCAAATTCCTCTTCATTAAAGATGGTGTCTACAGTTGTTAAACAAAATTCCTCATTTTCAAGATAAGGAGCCAATTCTGCAAAACTGTGCATGGAACTTGGCGTGGTTTTTACAACCATTCTAATATCGGAGGCCAGTCCGGCTTCTTTTAGTTTCAGAATATGTTGTTCGGTTAGCGGATTAAGTTGGTTGACAATAATAACTATTTCCTTGGCGTTATTCTTACGGAAAATTCTTATGAGTCTGTCAATAAGGGCTTCACCGCACACTTTTACCAAAGGCTTGGGTAGTTCAACACCTTCTTGTTGCAGTCTGGATCCTTCACCTGCTGCTATGATGGCGAATTTCATATAATCGTATAAGGTGATTATGTGATCTTTGGTATCACAATTTATTATTTATCTTTCTCGTTTGTCTTGAAATATTTTTGGCAAGGGATTGGCATGACATTCCATATAGGTCTTTCTGTTTCTGTATATATCTATTGCAGCGTACACTGCTTGACGGAAAGAATCTGCACTTGCTACTCCTTTGCCTGCAATATCGAATGCAGTGCCATGATCTGGCGAAGTTCGAATAATTGGTAACCCTGCGGTAAAGTTTACTCCGTCATTCATCGAAAGAGCCTTGAATGGCGCTAAGCCTTGGTCATGATACATGGCCAGTATGCCATCAAAGTGTCGGTATTGTGCTGTTCCAAAAAATCCGTCTGCGGCATACGGCCCGAAACAAGGAATACCCGCGTCAGATAAGGTCTTGATGGTCGGCGTGATAATTTCAATTTCTTCGTGACCTAAAAGGCCTTCCTCTCCGGCGTGTGGATTGAGTGCCAATATGGCAATGCGGGGTGCTGAAATGCAGAAATCCTGTCTTAGCGCATTATAAAGTAAACGGGCTTTTTGCTGGATCTTTTCTTCTGTTATCGAAAAAGCTACTTCCGAAATAGGCACGTGAGTCGTCATCAATGCCACCCGCATGATATCGTTAAATAAAATCATGAGAGGTTCAGTCGTCTCGTTCCCAAAGCGATCCTGCAAATATTCGGTATGTCCAACAAATCGGAATTCATCGTTTTGTATGTCCGACTTGCTAATTGGCGCGGTTACAAGCACGTCAAATGCCCCATTTTTGTATGATTCAGCAGCTTTCTCTAACGAAGTAAACGCTGCCATACCACTTTCTGCACAAGGTTTCCCAAATTCGACGTTGATTTCGTCATCGGAGCAATTCACTATATTGAGCTTTCCTGCAACAGCATCTTCTGCACGCGCAATGACCTGAAGTGGTGTATTGAGTCCCAATGTTTTACGGTGAAAATTTGCGACTTTAACATGGCCAAAAATGATTGGCGTGCATAATTCAAGCATTCCAGGGTCAGAGAATGTTTTTAATATTAATTCGTATCCAACACCGTTGGTGTCACCCTGGCTAATACCGATTTTTATCAAGTCACTATTGTGTGCCTTTTCGGGTGTATTCTGTATGTCTGTATCGTAACTAATCATTCTTTTACGTGTTATATTTAGCATTATTTGCCATGCTTCATGGCTTCTTGTTTTGCCGTACTAAGCAATCCACAAGCTGCAAATATATCCTGTCCTCGTGAAGCTCTTATTGTCGTAAACAACCCATGAGAGGTCAGATAATCTCTAAAGGATATCATCTTCTTGTCCGATACGCCATGTAGGGGAGTATCTGGTATGTCATGGAAACGTATAAGATTGACTCGGCAGTCTAGTCCTTGCAGCAAGTTTATCAAAGCGTCAGCATGTTTAATGCCATCATTTATTCCATCAAAGACAATGTATTCAAACGACAATCTTCTTTGATGCGAAATATCGCTATTTGCATGTGTGGCCCCGCTCTTTCTAAAAACTTCATATTGTTTTAGAATGGCAACAATATCTGCGATGCTGAAAGCTTTTTCGGCAGGCATGATTTTTGCACGCTCTGCTGGTATGGGGTGATGCAGACTGATGGCTAAGTGGCACGAACTTTCTTCAACGAACCTTACCAATCCTTTAGATAGTCCTACGCTTGACACAGTGATACGCTTTGGGCTCCAAGCCCACCCCCAATCAGATGTCAGAATTTGTGTAGTCTGCAGTACATTATCTAAATTATCAAAGGGTTCGCCCTGTCCCATAAAAACAACATTCGTAAGTGTGTCACGTTCTGGCAGGGAGTATATTTGGTTTATGATGTCAGTTGCTGAAAGCGAAGCTGCATATCCCTGTCTTCCCGTCATGCAAAATGCACATCCCATTTTGCATCCTACTTGTGAACTTACGCAAAGTGTAGCCCTTCCTTTATCTGGGATATAAACTGTCTCAATAAAATCACCCTTGGTTGTGGCGTATAAATATTTGATCGTTCCATCAACAGACCGCTGTTCGTCAACAGGTTTGCTGCAGCCTATAGTATAATGCGCGCTAATTTTAGCCCTTGCGTCTTTTGAGATGTTCTGCATTTGGTCTATACTGGTAACGTGCTTTTTGTAAATCCAGTCAGCCATTTGCTTGCCAACAAAAGGTTTAAGACCTAATGCAGCAGCCACATCTTTAAGTTCGTTTGGGGTCATGCCCAAGAGCGGAGTCAAATTATCCAATGCGTGTAGTTTGTTATTTCTATAAAACACAAAAAGAGTCGAATTGCAAGTTCACAACTTGCAATTCAACACTTTGTCATAGCTTGTTATAATATTTATTTGCGATAGAGCAGCCATGCACCAGCATATTTGCCACTCAATGATTTACGAGATTGAACTGCCGATGCCTTGTCATCGTATGAAGATGCAATAACGCGGAACCAACCAGTAACGCCCTTAATTTGCTCGTCAGTTTTGATAACACGTGCATCATAGCCGTCTTGCTGTAATCTGTTCCTCAATCCTTCAGCATTGGCTTGTGTAACAAAACTTCCAACCACAACACTATAGGTCTTGAGTGGATTGCCACTTACTACCGACATGTTGCCATTAATTTCACGCACATCACTATGGTCAGTGGTAATGGTTGTTGTAGTTGTGTTAGTTGGAGTCGTGGGTGTAACAGGAGTAACTTCGTTTGCGGCAGTCTCCTCTGTTGTAACTTGCTGTTCGTTTTGTTGAGTCTTATCTTGTGCCATGGCTTGTTCCCATGCTTGGCGATAAGCGCTTTCACGTGATTTACAACCAGTAAAAAGTACCACGGAACATAAACCGAGGGCGATAACAAAATTCTTTTTCATTATTATTGTAGTTGATGATACCTATTATAAGTATAAAGGAAATGGTTAGTACTCATCCACTGTAGATGTAGCTTGGCCGCAGTAGATAATCTGCCACAAAGTTACGAAAGCTATTTGAAAATCACTTCATTGTTTTCTTAAACAAGATTAAAAACGCACTATTTAGCCTCTTGTGATAAAATATTACAGCAAAAATAGCGTCGGATTAAAAGAATATACGTATATTTGAACACGAGATTACTCACTTAAAATATTTTTATCATGAAAGTAAATGGATTAAACGTATTGGCCGCTTTCTTGGGCGGTGCAGCAGTTGGTGCAGCATGTGGTGTTTTGTTCGCTCCTGAAAAGGGAACCGACACTCGTAACAGAATTGCCGAAGCAATTCGCAAACGTGGCATCAAACTTAACAGCAAGGATATGGAAAGCCTTGTTGATGATATTGCAGACGAACTCCAGCCTGCGAACGATTGATGTAATACAACTCAAGAGTCAGGGAAAGCGTTATCCTCATTATGTGGTAGCCCTTTCCTTGACTCTATTTTTATTGCAAATATGTTTTCTTCTGACAAAAATATAGACATCATCACCCAATTAGTGGGAGATATAAAGAAAGATGTGACATTGCGGTACGAACGCTTGCAAATAAATTGTGTAAGCAAACTTTCGCAGTTACTATCCTTTATCGTCGTAGGAGCCATATTGTTCATGCTGCTAAGTCTTGCTGTAATGTTCGTTTCCATGATGGTGGCCTCGGCATTGGAAGGCTTGATCGGTAGCCAAACAGCATCATACGCTATAATAGTTGCCTTTTATGTAATATTGGGCGTTATTATATACGCTAACAAGAAAAGGCTTGTAATAGGTCCGCTAACAAACTTTATAGCCAATTTGTTCTTGGACGAAAAACCAGCAGCCGGCAAAGGCAGTGATGTAAATTCGAATAAACAGAAATAGCATGACAAGGGAAGCATATACAATTGAGAGTCTTGACAAACGAAAGAGAGAACTGGATAAGAGAATTTCTCAATGCGAAGAATCAATTTCGTTGAAATGGCATACGCTTTTCGCACCACCAGAGGCAGATACCAAAATGCAGCGATGGGTTAACCATGTAGAAAGGGCTATTGCTGTATATGACGGCTTTATGATGATGTATAAACTAGCACATCGTTTTGGTAAAATCAAGTCGTTACTGCGCAAGAAGAAGTAAGAAAACAAAATTGCTGAGCTAATAGAATTATTAAGCTCACAATATGCGCACAATATGCGCAGTTGGCACATATTACATGGCCAAGAGTTCTGATTTCTCCAACGCGCTGTAATGTAGTAACCGCAACACCATTTTCCCTGTATTAAAAGTAATTATTGGGAAATGCGGGCAATAATCATAGCATATTTGTCATATTAATAAAGGATTTGTTGTATATTTGCACAATCATCTAACAATAACCAATCAAAGCAATTTTTATGGAAATAGATATAGACAAGCCTTATGTGATAGGCCTTGATATGGGAGGCACTAACTCTGTATTTGGCATTGTAGACCAACGTGGCAACATCAAGTCACAAACAGTTATTTCAACCAAGGCATATCCCGACTTCAAGGATTATGTTAAAGCTGCGTACGAGGCATTGCAGCCTGCTTTAGACCAAGTGGGTGGCATACAGAATATACGCGCTATGGGCATTGGTGCTCCCGATGCGAACTATTACACAGGAAATATCGAAAACGCAGCCAATTTGGCATGGAAAGGTATTGTGCCTTGTGCTCAATTGTTTGAAGAGGTATTCGGCATTCCTGTCCGAGTTACCAACGATGCCAATGCCGCTGCCATGGGTGAGATGACATATGGTGTGGCCAGAGGCATGAAAAACTTCATAATGATTACTCTCGGCACTGGTGTCGGTTCTGGTATAGTCGTAGACGGACGAGTGGTATATGGAAGTGATGGCTTTGCTGGCGAATTAGGCCATTTCGTAATTGACCATTCTGATAATGCACGTTCATGTGGTTGTGGTCGTAAGGGATGTTTGGAGGCATACACCTCTGCTACTGGTGTTGCGCGTACTGCACGTGAATTTCTAGAACATAGCTCCGAAGCGAGTTTGTTGCGTGATTTGGTGGCTGACGAAATTACATCATACGACGTGTTCAAAGCTGCTGAAAAGGGTGACAAGTTGGCATTGGATATATTCAATTATACAGGTCGCATATTGGGTACAGCTTGTGCGGACTTTGCCACTTTCTGCTCTCCCGAAGCCTTTGTATTCTTCGGTGGATTGACTAAGGCTGGTGAGTACTTAATGCAGCCGTTACGCAAAGCATACGAGGAAAATATACTCTTTTTGTACAAAAATGAGGCAAAATTGCTGATATCCGCTCTTAATGGCAGCGAGGCGGCAGTGCTTGGTGCAAGCGCCTTGGGATGGGAATAATATCTGCAATTTGTCAGAGAAAAACTCATGGATAGTATGATGCTGTGATGCGCATACATATTATCTGCGAAATAAACCTCGCGATTTTGGCTGATATAGACAAAATCGCGAGGTTTATTAGTATTATTCAGTTAGTGTCCTCTTTTACCCAATCAAATGGCGCAACTCACTGATTTTCAATTATTGATGCCCGGTTAACCCATTCTGATATTATCGCTCACGGATAGCACCGATTGCACGGATTTTTTTGCTTATGCAATGTGCTTTAGCACCACGGAGATGACGGGTTTTACGGATTTTGTGAGCATTGCATGCTCACTTCGCTATTGGCTCGTAACGTACCCTTGGCGAAATACGTTAGCACAGATTATGTAGTAAGGTACCTGGTCGCAGCAACGAGCTAATAACGCGAGTTCGGGATAAGGATTGCGTAAAAAATTAGGGTAAAACGAGCCAAAATAGTTCGCTTTACCCTTTGCTAATTCATTGATTATTAGTAACTTTATAGTGAAACAAAAAACAAATTACTAATGATTAGCAAGGACAAAATTACTGAAATTTTCTGCATCGCAGACGACTTTTGCAAAGAACTTGAGAAAGAATTCGCAAAAAAAGTACTTCCAGATAGTGATAATGCGCCCAAAAGGCACCGCAAGCGTATGATGTCTGATGCAGAAGTCATCACTATACTGATTTGTTTCCACTTTAATTCTTACCGCAATTTTAAGCACTATTATCTGTATTGTGTACGAACAGTGTGGAAGGATTTATTTCCAAAAACCTTTTCATACAATCGTTTTATAGAGATTATGCCTCGTTGTTTCGTTGCAATGACGATGTTCTTAAAATTAGCAGTGTTCGGTAAATGCACAGGTATTAGTTTTGTTGATAGTACGTGCATTCCTGTTATACACAACAAGCGCTTTTACAGCATGAAAGTTTTCAAGGATATTGCCACAAAGGGTAAAAGCACCATGGGGTGGTACATAGGCTTCAAGCTACACCTGCTATGCAACGAAAAAGGTGAAATAATAAACTTTAATCTTACGAAAGCCAACGTCGACGATCGCAATGAGAATGTTATGAATGCACTGACTGACAAGGTTTTTGGTAAGTTGTATGCAGATATAGGTTATATTTCTCAGGCTCTTTTTGGAAGGCTTTGGGATAAAGGCGTTCATATTGTTACAGGACTTCGCTCAAACATGAAACAGAAACTCATGCCACTTTATGATAAGATTATGTTACGCAAGAGAAGTGTCATTGAATCTGTAAACGATATGCTCAAAAATGTAGCTCAAATTGTACATACTCGTCATCGGAGTTTGCATAATTTCATTATGAATATTTTGGCTGCAATGGGGGCGTATTGCTTCTTTTCTACCAAGCCTCATGTCAACTTTGACTATGAGATTCCCCCATCTGACGGGCAACTTGTAATTTGGCAATAAAATAAACTTACATAATTTTGATAGGTGACCATTTTATGGCCACCCTTTGTAGGTTGGATGGTTTTCTGCTCTTTACTTTTTAGAATATTATCTCGAACTCGCGTTAATAGCGAAGTGAGCATGCAATGCTCACAAAATCCGTAAAATCCGTCGTCTCCGTGGTGCTAAAGCACGTTGCACGAGTAAAAAAATCCGTGCAATCGGTGCTATCCGTGAGCGATAATATCAGAATGGGTTAACCGGACAGTAATATTTCTCAATATGCACCGTTTAATGGCGTGTACTGAATGTTCAGCACTCCTCGTCATGCTTGCGCCTCACGCAGTACAATGTAGCCTTGCTGCTGCGCCGCCGCGGCACTTGCAGCTGCACCAGTTCACGCCCTAATGCCACGGCCGTGAACTTCTGTCCCATACCGCGCATGGCACGCTTTATTTCGAGCAAAATGGCAGTGGCCGTCAACCATTCACCACCCTCTATGTCCGACACCTCATGCCCGCTGCCAACGGGCGCAAACTCAAACAATCTTGCAAAACATTCGCGCAGGGGCGACGCCTGGTAATACAAGCGGTTGTGCTGCTGTATCTGCTCCTCCTCGGTATGCGTAAAATACGTAATCTCGCCGTTTTTCACCTCGTGCAGCAACTGTGCATAAAGTTGTGCATAGTCGAGCGGCGTGTCACAGTCTATGACGCGCTTCACCTCCTGACAGTAAAAACGGCGGCTGCCCGTGGGGTCGGTCAAGAGGTCGAACCTGTTGCTGGTACCTATAAACGAGGCCACACGGGCCATTTTGCTAAATCCGGCAGCATAAGGGCGGCGCGCCTGCATGGTGCCAAGCTGCACCAAATTCTTAAGTTTGGCGTTGTGCAACTTGTTGTAGCGGTCAAACTCGTCAAGATTGACAAGTGCAAAGCGCGACAGCGCCAGTTCAAGACGCTCGTCGCCGGCCAGTTCAAACTTGTCGGTGTAGTAATTGCGCAGTTCGGGAGGCAGCAACATGCGGCAAAACGTACTTTTGCGCACACCCTGCTCCTCGCTCACCAACAGCGGTATCATGGCATTGCCGCAGGTGCTTGCGCCGCCCGTTGTAGCCTGCACCCAACCGGCCACCATGCAGCGCAGCCAGCGCCCAAACACCATGCGCCACAGCGCATCGGTGCTCACCCGTTCGGCCAGTGGACCCACGCGGTCGGTGCCGTCCCATTGGGGCAGTGACTGCAAATAAGCGCTGAAGGGGTGATACTGCGGCATGTAGGCCGACTCCACAATGCGGTCCACATCATTGTTCCACACCATGCAGCCCCGTTTGTGCAGGTCAATCACCATGGTGTTGCGCACCAGTTTGCTCACGGGCACAAACCCTTTGTCCGCCTGGTCGCGCCGTTGCACTTCGGGCGTGCGGTCAAGCACATTATAGCGAATGTCGTACAGTTCGTCCATTAGACTGATGGCCTGTTCGGTCAGACCGCAGTTCGTGGTGCTGGCTGTCGCTTGCGGTGCGCAATTAGTATCATTGCCCATGCTTTTTTGCTGGGGCGTTACAGTGTTTTTACTTTGTGGTTCCGGGCTATGTCCGATAGCGTCTATCAGTTTGTCAACGCCACGTTTCACAATGGCATCGGCATAGCGCAGCATTCTGTTAAGCATTTGTTTCATGGTAGTAATAAGTAGGTGTTCAAAATTATTTTATACAATCAGTAGGTGTCATTTTCACATTGAAAGCACATTCTCGAGGCGCATCTGTTCCCTTCGGCCTCGGTCACATAGCCCGCTATGCTCCCTCACCCGAAGGAAACATCTGCACCCCGATAATGCACTTTCAATGTAAAAATAATTTTGAACACCTACTTACAATTTGGTTTGATATAAAATTAAAGTGCTGCAAAGGTAACACCAAGGCATTGCACCCCACAAAAAAAGTGTACAATTTGTACACAAATATTTGTCCACTCCCCGTCATCCCTCTTGTAAAAGAGTGCGTGTGTTTTTACTGCCATCTTACACTTTTTGTGCGTAACAAGTTGATATACAGATGTTTCAAGAGTGTAAGATGATTTCAAAATATCTTACACACCCCTGCACACATCTTACACACCTTACCCCGCAGCCTCGCAGTCAACATGGACGTATGCAGTAGATAATACGGCACAAGGACGCAGAAAAATCAGTCGGAGCAACAGACTTTTCTGCTCCCCTATGCCGTGATGTCATTCTCCCGTGCTTGTGCCGTGTGGCAGCATGTGGGTTGTGTAGGTTGTGTGTAGGTGGAATTTGTAGTATCTTACACTGTATAAAATACTGATGGTCAATGAGTTGCAGCGTGTTAGTGTAAGATGTAAGATGCTCGGTGTGTAAGTTGTTGTAGTATGGTAAAAGGTCCCAAGTGCCACTTTCTCGTCCTATGGCTTTTATAAATTTATTGCTGTCCGGTTACCCCATTCTGATATTATCGCTCACGGATCGCACCGATTGCACGGATTTTTTGGCTTATGCAACGTGCTTTAGCACCACGGAGATGACGGATTTTACGGATTTTGTGAGCATTGCATGCTCACTTCGCTATTGGCCCGTAACGTACCCGTGGCGAAATACGTTAGCACAAATTATGTAGTAAGGTACCTGGTCGCAGCAACGAGCTAATGGCGAAGTGAGCATGCAATGCTCACAAAATCCGTAAAATCCGTCATCTCCGTGGTGCTAAAGCACGTTGCATAAGCCAAAAAATCCGTGCAATCGGTGCGATCCGTGAGCGATAATATCAGAATGGGTTAACCGGACAGCAATAAAAAAGAAAGAAGAACGCCATGTAAAGCAATTTGATGTATGACAAAAAAATGTTGGTATGCATCAAAGTGCTTTACATGGCGTAAGTTGCTTTAATTTAGTTTTTTTGTTCTTGCGTTTGATGAAACTCTTTCCTTGTCTTGGCCATTGCTTCAGTGGCCATATTATGGGTCTCGATCAGCAATGGACTCTTGTGATATTGCACAATCTTGACTTCGACAGAGTTGTGTCTTTCCTTTTTCTCGATGCATTGAACAATCAAATCTGGATTAGCAGATTTTGATGTTGGGGACTTGTCAAAATTCCGAATATAGGCAGCATTGGTTAGGAAGAGAATGTCGGAACCTTCCGGGATTTCCTGCATTACCTTGATCATAAGGGTTAGCATCATGCGGAACTCCGTGGTGTGCAGGTCGCTTATTACATCACGGCTGATGATGTTGCCGTGATGTTGATCTTTAGTTTTCTTCTGTCGCGGCTCGGCAGAGTTCAAACATTTTTGACTCTGCTCTTGCTGTTTTATCAGTTCTATCACAACGGCAGCACTACCAGCTCGTTCTTTATGGCCATAATCACATGAGCCACCTATCCAAACGTAATATATAGAAGTGTCTTGTGTCATAATTATTTTATCTTTTACTTCGTGACACGTTTTCTTGCCATGGCAGAGTTCAAGTAAACTTGACTCCGCTCATTTGGCTTAACGAAAAACTTCAAGGTCCGCAGATATTCCTTCTGTTCGGGCGTGATCCTGTAGCTCTCGATGGCTTTCTGGATGGTCTTGTTGTGCGTCCAGGAAGCAAGGCGGTTTTGTTCGATGTAGGGAATCGTTGCGTCCCATTGCTTGGCAAGAGCGGTAGCGAAGAACCAGGCTACCATCATCTTTACGTAATACTCTTCGCTCCTTACTGATGCAGGAATTTCAAGATATTCTGCCTTGAAGTCTTTATCCAGATAATGAGACATAAGTGTCTCTATTCCAAAGCGACAGGTATAAACGTATGATGATTTACTCCAAGTCTTGATCTTCGCCAATAATTCCTTCTTGTGTTTGGCAAACACCTTCGGAGACATGATGTCGCAAACTGCCCAGTTGTCCACGAATGGCAGGAATTTGTCTGTAAGTCGAATGCATTCCTTGTAGTCCTTCACCTCGGAAATGAGGAGACCGTGAAGCATGTTCTCATCGTAGTATTCGTGAGGAAGCTGATGCAGGAAATCCTCACATTCTGCCTCCTTTGTAAACTCTTTTGCAAACTTGCGAAGCACAGGCACACGAATGCCTATGAAACTCTCCACAGGCACTCCCGGTGTCAGTTTGGACTGGAAAGCAGCATACTGCTTATCCTGCATGGCGAACAGTCTTTCTTGAAGTAAAGTCATAAATTTTTCGTTTTATAATGCAACATAGAAGGAGCAATTGCCTCTTTATTCCATTCTTCCATATTTCATTTCCACGCCTTCTTTATCATACTGCTTGCGCTTGCCGGTTGGTGGCTCAATAAGTGTGATGCGAACTACAACCGTGCGCGATAGGGAACGGGCGATGCTCTGGTCGAAAGCATCCATGTGTTGAGGAAGGAAACGCTCACAGATTAGTCTAAGACCATGAATCTTCTCTGCATCCTCGGTCACGATTTCTGCCTTGCCGAATGCAATGGCTGATTTGTATTGCAGGGTGAAACTGCCGTCCTTCGGACCAACCGTAGGCGCACAACGGGTTACGGCTGAAAGGCAAACCTCGGGATGAGCCTTGATTGCCTCCAGCTTCTTGCCTTCCAAGGCACCATGAAAATACCAATTCATATCATCATCTGATGCGAGTGACAGGGGTAAACCATAAGGTTTGCCGTCTTCGTCAATAAAACTGACCGTTATATACGGAGCCTTGTGCATTACTTCCAAAGCCCACTCACTATCCATAGCTCTTGATTTCTTTCTCATTTTTATCCTAATTAATTTGATTTTTTATCCAATTAATTTAATAATCTGTTTATCCAAAGCATCAGGCAGAATTCCTTTCAGATGCTCGAAAATTCTCTTATAAGACTCTTGGGGAGTGCGATTGCATTGGAAAGCCTCCCTGCCATAGAGATCTTCGGGAGTATTGAGCAGCGACCACCCCCAGCCATATTCATGATTGTGCTTGTCGCGAGGATAAATGAAATCCTCGGTCACGATGTAAGTCGCCATTTCCAGTCGGGTGAGATAACCGTCAAACTTGCTTCTCATTCCCTTACCCGTGAAACCGCAGGCTGCCCGAAGTTCTCTTGTGATGAGACTGCCAGAAGATTGAAGCGTGCTGAGAATGGTTCCTTCTATTGAATCTTCATCTGGACGAGGAAATTTGCTTCTTCTGTAGTTGCAGAAGTCAGGCCACCATTCCTGGCTGATGAATCCTGCTTTCTTGTTAAAGAACTTTCCGTACATACACGGCATTTCCTGCACAATTTCGCCCTTCCATTTCCATAGCGGCCAATCCCAACCGCCTTCAGGAAATGTCACATATCGACAGTCTTCATCTACGATGTCCTCGGCAGAGAAACCTTCAATGCCACTATCAAGGAGAGGAAGGAAACCGATCTTCTGAATCAGCTCCATCATGCCTGTGGCCGAATATATTTTCGGGAAATCCGTATTCATTTATTTTTACCCTTTGTACTTAAATACTTTTACCATATTCTTGTCGCCACCCACGAGCTGGCTGCATCGGTTCAGCATTCCGGTGTCTGCGAAACCGCATTTCTCCATGACTTTTCCCGATGCAGGATTGCCGATGAAATGGTCTGCCCATATGTTTTCGAAATGCTTCACTTGTATGCAGTAGTCAATCATCAATTTCAAGGCTTCGGTGCAGATTCCTTTGTTCCAATAAGGCTTTCCTACCCAATAGCCCACCTCACAGTCGTTCCCTTCGATAGGGATGTTGCTGGTCTCATGGGTGTAGTAGCCGATGCAGCCGATAGCCTCGCCAGTCTCTTTCAACACAATCGCCCATGTCGTGTCATTATGGAAGAATGTCTGGATTATCTCCCGACTTTCTTCTACAGATTTATGTGCTGGCCATCCCGCACGAGGTCCCACGTTTGGGTCTGAGGCGTACTTGAAGAGTGCCTTTGCATCCGATTCCTGCCAATGGCGAAGTAAAATTCTTTCTGTTTCCATCAATTATTTCAATGTTTTGCAGTCTATTTACGCAGTCTATCTACTATGTGCGCTTACCCCAGCCAGTCGGTAAAGATAAGAATACATTCGTGCACCTTCTCAAAGAATCTGCCTATCCGTTGCTTAATGCCTTTACAATAAATCCTATTCATCATAGTAATCATATATGTTTTGTTCTTTTATTTTTAACGGTGGATTCCAAATCCGGCGTAAAAAAGTCTAACTTTATCCGTTGAACTTAAATAATCTTGATGTTATATCTGCCTTCTTATGTATCGAGCCAGTCCGTAAACATATCTGCGGCAGCCTGGGCGATAGTGGAGCAGGCGGTCGAACCACGCAAGATGTTTATTGAATAGGCGAACCGTAACTCCTACATAGACCATGGCGAAGAGCGTTCCGATGCCCACAATCTCCCATTTCCATGAACCGAGAAGTAGGAAACAGAACAAGACGGCCAAAACCACGAGCGTAATGTCCACCCGAATCTTAGCTTTAGGGAATGGCCAGCCGGTAACCTTGTGAATGGCAATGGAAATGCCCTCGCCAGGCATGGTTACTGAGCCGCACTTCACCTCCATGGCGATTCCGAAACCAAGGATGGTGCAACCGGCTATCTGCACAAGGGCATTGACCAGAATATTTTCTGAAACCATCCACTCCGTAAGCACCATGTTGAGGTCTATGAGCATTCCGAAGAAAAAGCCGATGACGAGCTGGAAGAGTTGCACCCACTCGAAGTTTCTTCTCAGAATCAGAATCTGCAGCACCACGAAGATCGCATTCATCATGATGGTGTAGCCGCCGATAGTCCATCCTGGGATGTAATCAAGCATCTTACCTGCCGAAGCCATCACGTAAGGGATGGTGGAAATAACGCTTGAACCTAACTGACTTCGCACACATGCTGCGACTCCGAAAGTCATTACATAGAGCGAAACGAGCAGCAGAATATGCTGCCATACAAAAGATATAACTTCTTCTTTCTTAATCATTTATATTGATTTTCTTAATCAATTCGTTCAGTTTATCCTCTCTGATAATCTTCGGCTGAGCCTTGCCAGCGAGAATGAGAATCTTCTTGCCATTACGATAAATATGAAGCTGTCGTGAGCGAACCACGGCTGTCAACTCCTCATCATTCTGCATGGCTTGCCAGATAGGGTAATATACTCCCTCAGGTTCAAACAACTTCTTTTGAAGATGAGAACAGAGAATCGTTGTATCAATAGTCATTGCCATATTTCTTTCAAACTATTTGTTTTCAAAGATTCATGTGTAAATACGCCATTAGCGCAATCTGTATAAGCAGAATGGTAGGAATGCCATATTTGAATTTCTTGTGCATCGTCTTGTGGTGCCAGACTTTCATTCCCACCCATGCTCCAACGCTTCCTCCAAGTACAGCCAACAACAAAAGTGTGGCTTCCGAAATGCGCCACTTGGCTTTCTTAGCTTTGTATTTGTCAATGCCGTACACGATGAATGTTACTGCATTGATGGCAAGAAGATAACAGACGAGGCAACTGTGTAATGTCATACCCTTCAATTGTTTTTTCTTATTTCTTTAAGATCTCAATTCCACTACTTTTCCGAATGGTGTGAGCGAAAGTCCAGGCATCTTGAAATGTTGTTTTCTCCAGGGATTTCCGATGATCGTGATATATAAAAGAAAGCCGAAAAACAGATGTGTGAGGCAAGCTCACCGGCTTCCGAATATCAGCCAGAGTAAAATCAACGGAATACGAATGCGACCTGTTGGACTATTCGCTTCACTTATCGTAGAACCCAAAGGCCATAGGCGGATCAGGCCAATCTTGAATGCCTATATCGCAAAGGGAATGCCGGTGATGGTACATGCAAGAGTAAGACTACCTGTGAAATAACCGATGGCAGCCTCGAAACCTCCAAAGAGCCACCAAAGTTATGCGCAAAGATTATTCTTTTATATTCTTGTTAATATCTTGCCATTCTTGATGTTCTTCCAAATGATTGGTCTTTACCAGTACGCTTTGGAAACCGAAGTTCCTACCAGCTTGGGCATTCTCTGCACGGTCGTCGAAATAGAGGGTTGTGGCAGGATCCAATCCTGTCAGCTGCGTCATCTCTTCATAGATTTCGACGGAAGGCTTCTCTTTCCGCATGGCGTATGAGAGGAAAACTTCATCAAACAACTCGTCTGTGGAATATCCCAACTGCTTCATCAGGCTGACTGATTTCTGCCAAAGCGTGTTGTTGATGTTGCTGAGCAGATACACCTTGTATCGCTTCCGAAGTTTGACCAATGCTTCCAGTCTTTCCACAGGCAGATTGCCACACAATTCTTCGAGAATTTCCTCAATATCCTCGGTTGAGGTTCCTTTGCGGCAAAGACTCAGCATTTCTTTCAAAGTTGCAGCTTCCGCCACCAGACCATTAATATATTGGTATATCAGTCGCTTGATCTTACGGAAATGGATTAGTCGCTTGAACATCGTAACGCCCAGGCTCTCCATAGCTTTCACAACAGAAGCATCATCAATATTCACGATGACACCGCCATAATCAAAAACAAGTGTTTCTATCTGTTTCATACTCATCCTTTGTTGTTACTCCTTTATTGTAATCGCATTCTATGTCAAGAATGGATCAAGCGTTGCCAGCAGTTCGGCTTTATCAACCACACCGCTTGTGCGCCACAAGACCTCCCCGTTGCGGAAGAGTATCAGCGTGGGCACCGATTGAATGCGGTATTGGCTTGCAGTTGCGCCATGTTTATCTACATCGACCTTGATAATTCGAATGCGGCTTTTCAATACACTCTTCACCTGTTCCAAAATGGGGTGCATAGTCTTACAAGGTTGGCACCATGTGGCAAAGAAATCAACCAAAACGAGTTGATCGCTATTTATTACGTCATTGAATGTTTCCATAATTACTATTGTCTGTTTTTGTGAAGCAATTGAAAGTTTTGCCGTCCGTTGCAACTTTCCTGGAGAAGAACTTATAAAGTCTTAGCCAGTAAGCCATTTCTCCATAGAGAGCCTGATGGACCACCATGTGCTTCTGAGTTTCGGAGTCCGTCTAACCATCTGCTCATAATACTCTTTCTTTTCGAAGCCAAAGCCACAATCCCCGGCAACAATTAGCAAAGAGTCCGTAAGCTGATATTGGATACAGAGCTTGAACACCAACTGATTAAAGTCTCCATGAATGTCACCGGAGACAATAATTGTCTTGGCTTCGGGAAAAGATAGTGAGAATATGCCGTTATGATTCATCTTTTTTATAGACTAATTGCATTGTTTTTTAACAATGCAATTCGATAGTTGATGTTACTTCTTTTTATAGTATTCATCGATTGAACGGCCTACTTCGTCCATTGAAATTTCTCCTTCGATATGCTTACGGGCAGTTTCGATAAGGAAGTTCGACACGCGCAGATTGTCAACGTCTTGTAATCCTATAGATGTTCTCCACAATTTGGCTCGTTCACGCTTTTCCAAATCTTCGCTATTTAGGTATTCTTCAAATACGTTCATATAATGTTTTGTTAGATGCTATTCGCATGAAATCACTCAAAATATTTCCTTAGATAATCTTCCTGATATTCATTAAGTTCTTTGAATTGTGAGTGACGATTGATACCTATTTCTTCAAGAGTGTCTAATGATAAAGCATCTCCCATATACATTGCTGCTGTTGGAATGAGTTTATAACAATCGTTATCTGCCTCAAATGGAGTAATCCAACAAGAACTGTCTTCACGAATACAACTAATGTCAACCACTTCAAGACGAAAGCGTATTTGATAATGACCTTTACCTATGAGGTAAAGATAACATATATCTCCAACTTGTAGATTTTTGTTACGAGCCTTTTTCCAGTAAACACATCCCAGTGTCTGAATACTCTTTACATGGTCAATCATGCTCTCTTTCCCTTTTAGTAAAAATATTCGTATCGATTTCATAACTGTTAATAATCTATTGTAATTATACTATTGATGCAGGAAGGTTACTTTCCAACGCAGAAATTTTTGAAAATATTGCCAAGTACCTCATCGGTGGTGACCTCGCCAGCAATATCGCTAAGGTGGAAAATACATTCACGTAAGTCTTGGCTGATAAAGTCGCCAGAAAGGCCGCTGTCAAGGCCATCAATGACGCGATCGATAGCTGTGAGAGCTGCACGTAATGCTTCGTAATGGCGTAAGTTGCTAACTATGGTGCCAGCTGATGTGGTGGCAGATTGTAGCTTGAGTAAGGTGGCTGTTAGTATTTGATGCAATTGGTCGATTCCTTCAGACTTTTGTGCGCTGAGTGAGAGCAGCGTGACATCAAGGTCAGAGGTTGACAATTGTGATCTTAGATAGTTTCTGGCTTGTGTAAGGGTGGAGGGAGTAACAATGTCTTGTTTGTTGAGTATGATGATAAGTTGCTTTCCTTGAGTGGCTGGTAATATATTGGCAGAGAGCTCGGCGTACTGTGTTTGATATTGAGTAAGATCCACAAGCCATAGCACAATGTCTGCTTCGCTGATTTTTGCAAAGGTTCGGTCAATTCCCATGCGTTCTACTTTGTCGGTGGTGTTGCGAATGCCGGCAGTGTCAATAAAACGCACCAGGGTGCCGCTTACGTTGATAGTCTCTTCAATAGTATCGCGAGTGGTGCCGCGTACTTCGCTTACCAAGGCACGTTCTTCGCCCACTAAGGCGTTGAGCAGTGTTGATTTGCCTGCATTGGTCTCGCCGACGATGGCCACAGGAATACCACGTTTGAGTGCGTTTCCCAAACGGAATGACTGGCATAGGGCCGATATGTGGTCGTGAATTTCGTGAGCCAAGTCACGTAGTTCCGTACGCGAGGCGAATTCCAAGTCTTCATGGTCTGAAAAATCGAGTTCTAACTCAAGCAACGATGTGATGTGTAGGAGCTGGTCGCGTAATTGGGCGAGTTCTTTACTGAATCCACCTCGCATCTGCTGCATGGCCATGCGGTGGTTCGCTTCTGTGGTTGAGGCTATGAGGTCTGCCACCGCTTCGGCTTGACTAAGGTCCATTTTGCCATTCAAAAAGGCCCTTTCTGTATATTCACCAGGGCGTGCCATGCGACAGCCTTGTGCGAGCAACAGTCTAACAATTTGCGCAAGAATATATTCAGAACCATGACATGATATTTCGCAGGAATCTTCGCCTGTATATGAATGTGGTGAGCGAAACAAACTGATGAGAACTTCGTCAATGAGTTCGTCTGTGTCGGGATTTATTATATTTCCAAACGTGATAGTGCCCCCGTGTCTTTGGTCAAGGGGCATGCTGCCCTTAGGCTTGAATATTTCTGAAGTTGCGGATATGGCTTGAGGGCCTGATACCCGTACTATGCCGAGTGCACCGCCAGACGGTGTTGCTATGGCGCAGATGGTGTCCATTTTGATAAATTTTGATTTCAGTGTAAGTATGGAGGGAGTTGCTTTTCATGAAAGCAAGCGCAGTAGTATGCAAAGTTACAATTTCTTTTGTACGGCAATGGTGCCGCTATATAGTATTTTTGTTCGTTTTATTTCTGATTTACACGTTTTCAGGCAGATAGAGAAGTCTTTTGCCTTTTTGCTTTGTGTAATGCGTTCTTTGGATTATCTTTGCATAAGATAGTCTATGGTTCGGCAAAGATCGCAAGTAAACTTGTACCTCTGCACTCAACTTGCACTATCTTTGCATAAGATAGACTGCGGTTCGGTTTTGTAGTACATAAAGCTGCTGCAGTTCGATATTTTTGTAGCAATCATTTAATATTATTACATCATAGCTAATGACTAATCTATTCTCGTCGAAAAAAATCCTGACGCTGGCAGCTTGTTGTATGTTGTCTGCGGGTGCTTTGTGGGCAGACATTAACCCAAAGCCATTTGTCGTTCCCGAACTTAAAACATGGAGTGGCGCTGAAGGCCAAACCGCTCTATCGGGACGTATCGTAGTAAAAAATGCCAAGTTAAAGGCAGTGGCTGCGGCTTTGGCTGCAGATTACAAGGAAATGTTTGGTAAGGAGTTGACCATTGTGAATGGTGCAACAAAGGGCGGTGACGTAGTGCTGTCGCTGAAGAAAAACAAGGCTTTGGGCGATGAAGGTTATACAATGAATGTTGGTAGTGCAGTTGAAATAACAGCTGCCACCGAACGTGGCGCATTTTGGGCAACACGTACATTGTTGCAGATCGCTGAACAACACAAGGATGGTAATTTGCCAAAAGGTAAAACAACTGATGTGCCTGAGTATAAATTGCGTGGGTTCATGATTGATTGTGGCCGTAAGTTCATACCGATGAGCTATTTGCGCGATTTGGCAAAGATAATGGCCTATTACAAAATGAACACGCTGCAGGTACACCTTAATGACAATGGCTTCCGTCAGTACTTTGGTGGTGATTGGAACAAGACGCAGGCAGCTTTCCGCTTGGAGTGTGATACGTATCCAGGTTTGACTGCTAAAGATGGCTCATACAGCAAGCAGGAATTTATAGACTTTCAAAAGTTGGCTGAGCAGAATGGGGTAGAGGTTATTCCAGAAATTGACGCTCCTGCGCATTCTCTTGCTTTTACCCAATACAAGAACGAGATTGGTAGCAAGGAATATGGTATGGACCATCTTGACCTCTTCAATCCTGAAACATACAAGTTTATGGACGGATTGTGGAAGGAATATATTGGAGGTAAAAATCCCGTATTTATTGGCAAGCGCGTACATATTGGCACCGATGAGTACTCAAATGCCAAGAAAGATGTGGTTGAAAAGTTCCGCGAGTTTACTGATCACTATATAAAATACGTTGAAAGCTTTGGTAAACAGGCCGTTGTGTGGGGCGCTTTGACGCATGCCAATGGCGATACAAAGGTTAAGAACAAGGGCGTTTTGATGGATATTTGGTACAATGGTTATGCTGATCCTGTAGAAATGAAAAAGCAGGGTTACAAACTGGTTAGCATACCTGATGGACTGGTTTATATTGTGCCCGCAGCTGGTTATTACTATGACTATCTTAATTGTCAGTATTTATATGAGCATTGGACACCTGCTGTAATTGGTAACAAGACCTTTGAGGAGAATGATCCCATGATAGAGGGGGGTATGTTTGCTGTATGGAACGACCATGCAGGTAATGGCATATCAACAAAGGACGTTCACCATCGTGTATATCCTGCATTGCAAACTCTCGCTGTAAAATGCTGGACAGGTAAGGATACTAAATTGCCTTATGCAGAATTTGATAGCAAACGTGCAGAACTGAGTGAAGCACCTGGTGTGAACGAATTGGGACGCTTGGGCAAGCCTGGCAGCGTGGTACTTGAAAAAGCAACAGTTAATGCCGGTGAAACGCTCAATGCAGAGGAAATTGGTTACAACTATGCAGTGACATTTACTGTAGATGGCAAACAAGAAGCTAATGGCACCGAGCTTTTCCGCTCAGCTAATGCCGTAGTTTATCTTGCAGATCCGGAACAGGGCAAGTTGGGCTTTGAGCGTGATGGTTACCGCAACCTCTTCAACTACCGTATCCCTGCTGGTGAGAAACACACAATCACTATTGAGGGGACTAACAAAATGACACGTTTGTTAGTAGACGGCGCTGTAAAGGAGGAACTCGGGCCGAAGACACTCTATGTCATGCGTGACCAAGACAGAGCACATTGCCAGGTGAAGGGCACTTATACCTATGAACCGGTGGTATATCAACCAACAGATCAAATCTATTACCAGCGCACCTTGGTGTTCCCACTTCGTAAGGCTGGAAACTTTAAGAGCACTATTACTAATCTCAAGGTTGAGGCCAAGTGATTGTCAGCTGATAATAAAACAATGAAATAGAGAAACGGGCGAGATGCGTTGTAAAAGACGCTTCTCGCCCGTTAACTTTGTATCAAGATAAGCAGTTTTAGGATTAGAGCATAATGTCGTGGTGCAAATTTGCGATCTGATTGTTTGTGGTGTCCTTGCGGTTATGCAAGGTCAACCACTGTTATGCCAGCACCGCCAAATTGTACATGCTCATCGTGAAAATGTTTGACACCGGGTACTGTTTTTAGATAATTGCGTACCAACTCGCGCAAGGCCCCAGTGCCAGTGCCATGTAATATGCGCACTTTTGATTGTTCCAGTTGTATGGCGTCATCAATAAAATATGACACAGCCGTCAATGCCTCGTCAATGTGCATGCCACGAATGTCTATCTCAGGCTTGAAATGCAGGCGCTTCTCGTACATAGCGTCGCGCGTTTCCTTGCTGACGAACGTGGCATTTTGCGTGAGAGCAGTATTTTCCTCTTTGGGTGCTTCGCAAGGTTCGAGGCGTCTAACGGGCACTTGGGTGTAGAGCATACCGAATAATACGCGCGCACTTTTGCCAGATATGCTTTCTATTCGTCCAATAGAAGACTGCCCTATGATGTGTACATAACTCCCGGCACGTAGGACTTTGTTATTGTTTGAAGGCGATACAGGCGACTGACTATTACAGCTGTTAGAAAGATTACGGAGTTTGGTTGCTGCAATTTCTTGTTCAGCCGCGCTTTTGGCTTTAGCACTGTCGCCACCGTCAGCTTTACGCTGTTGGCGACGTTGAATTTTGGCGATTTTGCGTGCAATGCGGTCTTGCTCGCCGGTATCTGTTTCAATTTGAGTCTTAAACTCGGCAAGTTCGTTCCTTAGATTTTTAGTCTTCTCCTTTTCAGCTTGCGCCTCGCGAATGTTTCGAATTGTATTTTCAATACGGGCATTCGACTGTTCTATCAAGTGTTTGGCTTCGGCTTTCGCATCAGCCATTACCCTTTTGCGCTCCAGCTGGAAGTCTGTCATCTCCCGTTCATACCGTGCGATTGTACTTTCTAATTGTTGTTCTTTTAAGGTAATGTTTCGGCGCTTAGCCTCCCAATACTCTTTGTTACGAACAATGTCCTGTACATATTTGTCGCTCATGACATAATCTTTCCCAACCAATTTTGAAGCATAATCAATCACGTCGGCAGGGATACCCATCTTTCGTGCAATTTCGATGGCAAAAGAACTACCAGGATTACCAACCTTAAGTTTGAATAATGGCTGCATCAGTTTGCTATCGTAAAGCATGGCACCATTTACTACAGCACGTGTCTGTTCTGCAAAATGTTTCAGATTTTGATAGTGGGTGGTAATAATGCCGAAATTCAAATTGTCAATGAAACGCTTAAGAATAGCTTGTGCCATTGCGCCGCCAATTTGTGGTTCAGTACCCCCTCCAAATTCGTCGATAAGCAGAAGACTACGCGAATTTGCAGACTTCATCATAACTTTCATGTTCTGAAGATGTGATGAGTAGGTTGACAGGTCGTTCTCGATGCTCTGTTCATCGCCAATATCTATCATGATATCATCAAAAATGCCTGGACACGAGTCTTCGCCGGCAGGTACAGGCATGCCGCATTGCAGCATATATTGCAACAATCCAACAGTTTTCAGACAGACAGATTTTCCGCCAGCATTTGGGCCAGATATAAGCAGGATACGCTGTCCTGGGCGCAGTTCTACATCAAGTGGCACAACCTTTCCGCCATGCTTGGCTAACGAGTGTTGTAGCAATGGGTGTATGGCACGCATCCAACTGATGCTTGGCTTTGGCTGTATGTTCGGCACAATAGCGCCAAAACTATTGCTGAATGCATTTAATGCTCGTAAAAAATCAACATGAGCCAAAAAGTGCAATGAACTTATGAGTTCAGGGATGTGTGGACGTATCTCAATGGTTATTTCCTGCAATATGCGAATAACCTCCCGGCGCTCGGCTGCACGGAGTGTGCGAATTTTGTTGTTAGCATCAACCACGGCCGATGGCTCGATAAAGACAGTCTTTCCCGTTGCACTTTCATCATGTACGATGCCCTTTATTTTGCGCTTCAATGCAGGGGCTACGGGTATAACCAAACGCCCGTCGCGCAGAGTAGGGGTTACATCGCGATCAATATACCCAGATGTTTGAGCTTCGTTGATGATGGAGCGCAAACTATGGGATATACCTCTGGTCGTTATTTCAATTTGATGACGCAATGAGAGCAATTCTGGCGATGCTGTATCTTTTACCTTGCCATATTTGTTTAAGATCTTGTCAATGCGCTGTATGATGTCGGGAAATACGGCTACGTCGCATGCCATCTTGCCCAAGGCCGGATAAAGGTACTTAATTTGTCCTCTGTTATTCTCGGTGTCTGCATCGGTTGTAGAAAGGTCCTCATCGTCAACCTTTTGGGTAAAAAGTTTTGCATACGACAGAACGGATGCGATGGAGCGTTTAAGATTAAACAAGTCGAGCTCTTCGAGAAATGTGCGTTCTGGACGCGCACGTAACAGAGCCTCGCGTACATCGAAAAATTCTGTTTCAACCTCCTCGTCAGTCTGTTCTTCAAATATTTTATATTCCCTTGCCTCGTCAAGGGCTTGTTTTATTTGTTCGAAGTCGTGCATAAAATGAAGTTCTTTATCAACCCATTCTGTGCCAAGACTTGACAAACATCGTCCTTTTAATAACGTGCGTATCTCGTTAAAGCCTATTTTACGTTCAAAATTTTCGGGATAAATCATTTATCTTGCTTGTATTTGAAGGCAAAAGTACAAAAAAAATAGTACTTTTGCAGCGAAATAATGCGAGATTGCGCCGACAGCACGCACCGACAACACCTCTTTTAGGACAGGTCTTGATGTGCGTGCGGCAATTCTGTTACAAAACTGTGGTATCTGTAAATACACAATCTGATGGGCAAAATTAAAGTACGTGACCGTAACTTTTCGGTATCAATACCCGAAGCAAAGATTAAAGCACGTGTGGCTGAAATTGCCTCGCAAATAAGCAAAGATCTGAAGGACAAGAAGCCCTTGTTCCTTGCTGTATTGAATGGTTCTTTCATTTTTGCAGCTGACTTGATGCGTGGCATTGACACACCGTGCGAAATAACTTTTGTACGAATGGCATCGTACGAGGGTACGGCGTCGACAGGTAAGGTTCATCAGTTGATAGGCTTGAAGGACGATATAAAAGACCGTACTGTGGTGATCATTGAAGACATCATTGACTCAGGTTTGACAATGAAAAGCCTGTTGCAGATGCTCGCCGAGAAACAACCGCGCGACATACGTATCGCAGCCTTGTTGGTAAAGCCCGGCAATTTGAAGGTTGATTTGGATATCCCCTATTGCTGCTTCGAAATACCAAACGATTTCATAGTGGGCTATGGCCTCGATTATGATGGAGAAGGTCGCAATCTGCCGAGCATATATACGGTAACAGATTAAAACAGGAATCTTAACTAAACTAATATATAAACAAGACAATGAAGAATATTGTAATCTTTGGTGCTCCTGGTTCAGGAAAAGGCACACAGAGTGATTTGCTGGTGAAGAAGTATGGTTTTAAGCACATTTCAACAGGCGATGTGCTGCGTGCTGAAATCAAGAATGGAACAGAGCTGGGTAAGACTGCTAAGGGCTATATTGACAACGGTCAACTCATCCCCGATTCGTTGATGATAGATATCCTTGCCGCTACCTATGATTCGCTTTGCCCTTGTGAGGGTGTGATATTTGATGGTTTTCCCCGTACAATCCCACAAGCCGAAGCTCTGAAAAAGATGCTTGCCGACCGCAACACTGAAGTAGCTGGCATGCTTGAACTTGATGTACCTGAGGATATGTTGATGGAGCGCCTTATCAATAGAGGCAAAACTTCTGGTCGTGCTGATGATAATGCAGAGACTATTAAGAAACGCCTTGACGTATACAACGCACAAACGGCACCGCTCATCACTTGGTATGAAAATGAAGGGAAACGCCATGCTGTAAAAGGTTATGGCTCTCTCGAAGAAATCAACGCTGCTCTTTGTGCAGTGATTGATCAATTCTAATATTCAATTTGCTATTGTGACGCCTTGCCACACGTGCGAAACTCGTACGTGGCTTGGTGTCACATTTGCACTTTGGCAAAACGTCACATTTGCTTATTGAACAATTATGGCTGAATCGAATTTTGTAGATTACGTAAAAATATATTGCCGCTCGGGTAAGGGCGGACGCGGCTCAATGCATATGCATCGTGCCAAATATCAACCTAATGGCGGACCAGATGGTGGAGATGGTGGACGAGGTGGCAATGTTTATCTGCGTGGGAACCACAATTATTGGACTCTGTTACACTTGCGCTATGAACGTCATGTTTTTGCTGGAAATGGTGGAAACGGATCAAAATGTTGCTCACACGGCTCAGATGGCGAAGATAGATACATCGACGTGCCGCCAGGTACAGTTGCTTACGATGCAGAAACTGGTAAGTATATTTGCGATGTCACCGAAGACGGACAGGTAGTGATGTTACTCAAGGGTGGTCGTGGCGGACTAGGTAATTGGCAGTTCCGTACTTCAACCAATCAAGCTCCTCGGTACGCACAACCTGGCGAACCAATGCAGGAGATGATGGTCATATTAGAGTTGAAACTATTGGCCGATGTCGGTTTGGTTGGATTTCCGAATGCCGGAAAATCAACCCTGTTGTCAAGCTTGTCTTCTGCTCGCCCTAAAATAGCAAATTATCCGTTCACGACAATGGAACCGAGCCTTGGTGTGGTGGCCTATCGCGATCACAAGTCTTTTGTGATGGCCGACATACCTGGTATTATTGAGGGTGCAAGTGAAGGTCGCGGGTTAGGTTTGCGCTTCTTACGCCACATTGAGCGAAATTCGTTGTTGCTATTCATGGTTCCTGGCGATACAGACAACATAGCCAAGGAATATAATGTGCTATTGGGCGAATTGTCTAAATTTAATCCTGGTATGCTCGACAAACATCGCGTATTAGCTGTGACGAAATGTGACCTGCTTGACGATGAACTCATGGACATGCTTAAAGCCGAATTGCCCGATGACTTGCCTGTAGTTTACATATCATCAGTTACTGGTTTTGGAATAGAACGACTAAAAGACATTCTTTGGGAAGAATTGAATAGCGAAAGCAATAAACTGCAGTCGGTTGCCGAAGGTGGGTCGATTGTGCATCGTGACCGTGAGGCCAGTGTCCTGGCCACCGATTTTGCCGATTGGCAAGCAGACTACGACATATCCGACGAAGATAATGACGATTCTGCCGACGAAGAAATATACGATATTGAAGACTTGGAAGACTAATAAACATATATAGTAATAGAGAGTACGGTTGTTTTTCTATTCCGTACTCTTTTTTCATATCTGACGCACTATGATGGAAAATAAGAGCTTGTTAAAATACGAACTTTCAAACGAGGTTACCGCATTCTCTACAACTCGTTTGTCCCCGTTTAATTTAAGTGGTGATGAGATAAACCAAATGGGTGCATATGCAGCTTTTAATGTGACACACTACTGTGGTGATGACAAGGGTAGGGTAGAACGCAACAGAGCATGGCTATGTGAAGAGTTGGGGGTTCCAGCGCAGAACCTATGGGTACCAAGACAGACACATACCTCTAATGTCCGCTGTATTGACAAAGCTTTTTTGTCGCTTACGCGTCAAGAACAGACAGACCTGTTGCAAGACATAGACGCTTTGATTACAGATGAGCCGAGGCAGTGCATTGGGATATCTACTGCCGACTGTGTACCCGTACTAATCCATGACAAAGTGCATCAAGCGGTTGCAGCCATACATGCAGGCTGGCGCGGCACAGTTAAACGTATCAGTCAAAATGCCTTGAGTATGATGCATGAAAAGTATGGAACCATTGCATCGGATTGTGTGGCCGTTATAGGTCCAAGCATATCGCAACAAGCTTTTGAAGTGGGCAACGAGGTCCGAATAGCATTCGAAGAGGCCGGATTTCCTACAAGCATAATTGATAGTACTACATGGACAAAGCCCCATATTGACCTATGGGCTGCCAACGTATATCTGTTGGAAGAGGCTGGCGTAAAGCTTTCAAACATACAGATTGCCAATGTTTGTACTTATGTGCATAGTGATGTATTCTTTTCGGCTCGGAAACTGGGCATAAATTCAGGACGAATTTACTCGGCCATTTTCCTTAATTGAGCATGCTGAAGGGCTTGGCAGATGTATGGCTCTTGTGAGAGGCGGTGTGTCGTTTTGCCTTATGGGCGGAGTGCATATAGGTCGGTGGGCTGACACTCGAATTATATTGCAAAAAGTCTACTTATCCAATGAAAGCAATTCGTCACGCAGTTGAGCCGCCAATATAAAGTCAAAGTCTGCCGCTGCCTTTTTCATGGCTTTTTGCAGCCGTTCCTTCTTTTGTCCAATACTTTCAGCCTTTGTTTTATGCCCGTAGCTTGGCTTTGCCTCAGCGGCAATGCTTAAATCGCTGTTGCGTTGTATATTATATGTGTTATGAGAGGCATCGGCTGCTTGCTTCATATTTTGCTTATTACGTTGCATCTCAACCAATTCGTTGCTCTCAATCGGTTTGAAAATAGGCTGCGGTGTAATATGATTTGCCATGTTATAGGCAATCTGTTTTGTGCGTCTGCGGTTCGTCTCGTCAATAGTTTGTTGCATAGACTGTGTTATCTCCTTTGCATACATGATCACACGTCCGTTTACATTACGGGCTGCTCGGCCTGCAGTCTGTGTAAGCGAACGCTCGCATCGCAAAAAGCCTTCCTTGTCCGCATCAAGTATCGCTACAAGGGCTACCTCTGGCAAATCTAATCCCTCACGCAATAAATTGACTCCCACGAGCACATCGTAAATGCCTCGGCGCAGATCCTCCATAATTTGTACGCGTTCCAAGGTGTCAACATCGCTATGAATATAGGCAGTATTGATACCATTCTTGAGCAGATAATCTGTTAGTTCCTCAGCCATGCGTTTTGTGAGTGTCGTCACCAACACGCGTTCTTCGTTCTCCTTGCATTTGTGAATTTCGTGCATTAAATCGTCTACGGGGAAGTCTGTGTCACGCACTTCGATGGGCGGATCGAGAAGTCCGGTCGGACGGATAACTTGGTCGACAACAACGCCCTCACTCTCTTTGAGTTCATACTCAGCCGGGGTGGCGCTTATATAAATGACCTGTTTGGCCATCTCATGAAATTCATCGAATTTGAGGGGTCGGTTGTCAAGAGCCGCAGGTAGTCGGAAACCATAGTTGACAAGGCTTTCTTTACGCGACCTGTCTCCTCCATACATAGCTCGGATTTGTGGCACAGTCACATGACTTTCATCTATAACAATCAGAAAGTCCTTCGGGAAAAAGTCGAGCAGACAAAATGGTCTTGTGCCAGGTTCGCGGCCGTCGAAGTAGCGCGAATAGTTTTCAATTCCAGCGCAATGCCCAAGCTCGCGTATCATTTCGATATCATACTCCACACGTTCTTTCAGACGTTTGGCTTCAAGCGTCTTGCCTTCTTCCTCAAACGCCTTTACCTGTTTGCACAAATCGTCCTGTATATTACGGATGGCAAGTTCTTGAGTCTCTTTTGATGTGAGAAAGAGATTGGCTGGGTACACCTTATATTCATCATAGGTGTTGAGCCTTGTGCCCGATATGGCATCAATCTCTTCAATGCTATCTATCTCATCGTCCCAAAAACATACACGTATCAGTTCATCGGCATAGGCCAGATAAATATCAATTGTATCCCCCTTAACCCTAAAATTACCTGCCTTTGGTGCTACATCATTACGGGTGTACAAACTCGAAACGAGATGATTAAGCAGGCTGTTCATGGAAAGTATCTTGCCAACCTTCAAGTCGATCACATTCTCATAAAAAGCCGCAGGGTTTCCCATGCCATATATGCATGATACCGATGAGACAACAATCACATCATTGCGTCCAGAAAGTAGGGCCGAGGTGGCAGCAAGTCTTAACTTGTCAATATCCTCGTTGATGGCAAGGTCTTTTTCTATATACGTATCAGTTGATGCAATATACGCCTCAGGCTGATAATAGTCATAGTAGGATACATAATATTCTACGGCATTATTAGGGAAAAATCCCTTGAATTCTGAATACAGCTGAGCCGCAAGCGTTTTATTATGGCTGAGTACTAATGTGGGTTTCCCTACATTCTTTATAACGTTTGCTATTGTGAATGTCTTGCCAGAGCCGGTTACGCCTAACAACACCTGTGCCGGGGTGCCGTCAAGTACGCCGTTTGTCAGTTGACGTATGGCTTCAGGTTGATCGCCTGTCGGTTTGTATTTTGATTGTAAATCGAATTCTTTCATGATGACGTATTTTAGTCGCCAAAGTATAAAGTCTCTGCGACGCTAATTTCGTTGCCCCTTTCAAAGTGAGCATTGTGCAAAGATACCGCTAAACACTTTCAATACAAAGCACATAACGCATTTTTATTGTTCCTGTAGCCTGACCTATTGTATGGTTATTACTAAGCCGCTACTTATCGAACACCCACAAGGGCTTTTTATGCAAATTGTCTGCACTCTGCACTTTTATCCTAAAATATCTGATTTTGAGGTTGTTATGAAGTGTAGACACAGTTAATTACAATCTACACAACTATCTGCACTTGTCTACACTCTTCTACATTTGTCGGTACTATTAAACAGGTTCTTCTGCATTGCAAACCCGTATTTTCTGTATAGGGAGATAGAAAATTCAGTTGGAGCAATTAAATTTTCGCTCCCTCAATACGGAATAAATGCCCTGGCACAAGCGTTAGCGCATAATGTGCACACGGGTGTAGACAGCGTGTATGCTGTGCTGATGGTAGTGTATATGGAATATATTGGTGTATACACTACGTATTCTATTGAATATCAATGATATATTAACCAAAAGTGCAGAGTGTAGACAAAAACAGTGTAGATAATAAAAAGGGGGGACAAGTATCTAAATTCTGTTTTTGGGAACCATTTTTTCGTGGTCTAATACTGTGTATGAAAACGGTCGTTTTGTGACTTTAGTTTGTATACCAAATAAAAATATACGCGTTTTTATTTGGTTACAATGACAGGAAGCATTATCTTTGCACTCGCAAAAACGAAAAATGAGGATTTACTCATTCGTAGTTGAGCACAATATTATGGGTAAGTGCTGCACGGCCAGCTCCCTTCGAATCCTCCAGGGCTTGACCGCAGCAAAGGTAGTTGGTTGTAGCGGCGCGATGCAGTTAGCTTACCCACCTGCCTCTTTAGCTCAGTTGGCCAGAGCACGTGATTTGTAATCTCGGGGTCGTTGGTTCGAATCCGACAAGAGGCTCAAAACATGGCAAGGCCGAAATGGCTCAGTTGGTAGAGCAATTCATTCGTAATGAATAGGTCGCGGGTTCGAGTCCCGCTTTCGGCTCGAAGGGCAGCAGCAATTTTAATAAAGATTGTTGCTGCCTTTTTTCTGAATTGTTTGTGGGGCATGCGCACAGCGTAATCGTTCTTTTTGTGTTTGGTTGTACTTGAAAGTACGGTCATAATTGTCGTGAGAACGTAAAAATGAGCAGTTCGTGGCAGATTTTTATGGCTCGTATTTGCTCGGACGAAAAGAAATCCTTAATTTTGCACCGCAATTTTGCAATATAAAACCTATTAGTTCATTAAAATTATGATGAATCAGTACGAAACCGTTTTCATTATGACTCCCGTTTTGTCTGACCAACAGATGAAGGAAACGGTTGAAAAATTCAAAGGTATTCTCACCGCTGCAGGCGCTGAGATTATCAATGAAGAAGAGTGGGGACTCAAGACTATGGCTTATCCCATTCAGAAAAAGTCCACTGGCTTCTATGAGTTTATCGAATTCAAGGCTGAGCCTGAGGCTATTGCCAAGCTCGAAATCGCCTATCGTCGTGACGAACGCGTAATTCGTTATCTCACTGTAAAGAACGAGAAGTACGCAGCAGAGTATGCTGCAAAACGTCGTAACAAGTTTAACAAGAAGGAGGACTAAAAAATGGCACAAGCACAATCTGAGATTCGTTATTTGACTCCCCCCACTGTGGATGTCAAGAAGAAAAAGTATTGCCGTTTCAAGAAGAGCGGTATCAAGTACATTGATTACAAGGATCCTGAATTTTTGAAGAAGTTCTTGAATGAGCAGGGTAAGATCCTTCCCCGTCGCATCACAGGTACTTCATTGAAGTATCAGCGTCGTGTGGCTCAGGCTGTAAAGCGTGCCCGTCACTTGGCTCTCCTTCCCTTCGTAACCGATTTGATGAAATAATAACAGAGGAGGTAATAAGATATGGAAATTATATTGAAAGAAAACGTTATTGGTCTGGGTTATAAGGACGATATCGTAACAGTAAAGGACGGTTATGGCCGTAACTACCTTATTCCTACCGGCAAGGCTATCATTGCATCTGAATCAGCTAAGAAGGTGTTGGCTGAAAACTTGAAGCAGCGCGCTCACAAGTTGGCCAAGATTAAGGCTGACGCTGAAGCTTTGGCTGCTAAGCTTTCTGCTATTGAACCCATCAAGATTGCAACAAAGGTTAGTGCAACTGGCGCTATCTATGGTTCTGTAAATGCACTTCACATTGCTGAAGCCCTGAACAAGCTCGGCTTCGAGATTGATCGTAAGATCATCACTGTAAAGGATGTGAAGGAAGTTGGTTCTTATACAGCTACAATCCATCTCCACAAGGAAGTTCTCGTTGAAATTCCTTTCGAGGTTGTTGCTGAAGAGGCTTAATGCTTCTCTGATATAAGCACAATACAGTTTTGTTTACAAGCAAGCAATGCAAACTCATGTTCTAAATATGGGGTGCGTTGCTTGTTTTCGTTTATAGCTTGGGGCTATATTGTCAGAAGATAGTGAACAGATATGCCCGAGTACGTGCTTTCAATGTGGACATGATATCAGCTGATTGTATAAAATAATTTTGAACACCTACTTATCTACTTATATGCGATATTTTATATACCTCTCGTATGATGGCTCTGCATATCATGGCTGGCAAATACAGCCAAATGCTATGAGTGTACAGGAGAAACTGAATGATTGCTTGCGCAAATTGCTTCGCGACGCAAACTGTAGTGTTACAGGGGCGGGGCGTACGGACGCGGGCGTTCATGCTCACATGATGGTGGCACACTTTGATTCAAGTAGCGAGATTGAAGGTTCGTGGTTGACTGACAAACTAAATAGAATTCTGCCACAGGATATTGCAGTCAGTCGAGTTGTAAAAGTACGTGACGACGCACACGCACGATTTGATGCAAAGGCGCGCACCTATCATTATCGGGTATATACTAAAAAGAATCCTTTTGAAAGGCAATATGCCACACGCATAACTTACCCATTGGATTTCGATTTGATGAACGAGGCGGCTGAGTATCTGCTTCAGGTTAACGACTTCACGAGTTTTTCAAAATTACACACGGATACAAAAACGAATATATGTCGGGTAGTGTGTGCACATTGGAGTAAAATAGATGACGACTTGTGGCAATTTGAAATTACAGCAGACCGTTTCCTTCGTAACATGGTGCGTGCTGTTGTTGGAACATTGATTGAAGTTGGACGAGGACGAATGACTTTACAAGACTTTAAGTCGGTTATAGAAAAGAAGGATCGTTGTGCTGCAGGAGATTCAATGCCTGGAAATGCACTTTCGTTGGTAGATATAAAATACGACAATACAATATTTGAGGGGATAGAGTGATGTGGATATTTTTGGCTTTCCTATCAGCTTGTTTATTGGGTTTTTATGATGTATTCAAAAAGCAATCATTGCAGGGCAATGCTGTATTGCCTGTGTTGATGATTAATACATCGGTATGCGCTCTATTCTTCCTGCCACTGATTGTGTCTTCGGCTTGCGGCATGAGTATGGTTGTACCTTGTGGCGGGTGGCATGAACATGCCCTGGTATTAGTTAAGGCTGTAATTGTACTTTCGTCGTGGGTATGTGGCTACTATGCGATGAAGCATTTACCCTTGACTATTGTAGGTCCTATAAATGCTACTCGACCAGTAATGACGCTCGTCGGTGCCTTGCTCATATATGGTGAGAGTCTAAATCTATGGCAGTGGGCAGGTGTCCTACTGGCAATAGTTTCGTTTTTCTTATTAAGTCGAAGTGGTAAAAAAGAGGGTATATGTTTTTCACATAATGGTTGGATATGTTTATTAGTGATTGCAGCATTTCTTGGTGCTATAAGTGGCCTATATGACAAATATTTGATGGCTCCAGTAACTGAAGGTGGGGCTGGATTAAACCGTTATTTTGTTCAAGCTTGGTATAATCAGTATCAGGCTGTCATGATGACCATTGTAATGCTGCTGATATGGCTTCCACAGCGCAAACGCACATCTTCCTTTAAGTGGCGTTGGAGCATTTTGCTGATTTCGTTGTTCCTAACGGCTGCTGATATGGCCTATTTCTATGCTTTATCATGTCCGGGTGCCATGATAGCAGTGGTATCGATGGTGCGTCGTGGCAGTGTTATTGTATCTTTCGCTTTTGGCGCCATGCTAATGAAGGAAAAGAATCTTCGGTCAAAAGCCATTGATTTGTTCTTCGTGCTTTTAGGTATGATATGCTTGTTTATAGGCAGTAGATAAGTTGACTTATATGAATTGGAGCATTGTTTGTTACAGAAGTTTAGATTGACGAACGAGTGTAACGAGCTACGAGACCTAAACTTATGGGGCAAACAATGTACCAAGGTTTTTCGACGAACCCTGAATATGATGGTATAAGCTAATTTTGAAAATATACTTTATGCATCGTCAACATCAAGGCTTATGCTGTTTTTGAGAGATTTGTCTATTTCAGAATAAGTGGCAACCTTTAACGTAGTTTATAAAACACCAAACTGTCATTTTCAGAGCATAAAATCATACGTGACGATGTCAATCTTTTAATGTCATAATTGCTTGCATTGCCTCGTATGCCAATGGATTGTAAAATGCTGGTGTTAGCGTCTGTCAGCAGGCTGTCTCGATCGCGGAAGTGTATGTAGGTTTTTGTGATTTGCAATCGGTCCTTGTCGTAGTTGAAGCGTGCAATGGTTTCGGTGGTATGGCCATTAAGCATTGCCGTTGAAGTTATAGATAGAAGATTAAGTTGAAACTTCCAGTATATGCCTTCTGATCGCTTGTCTGTGTATTCGCTATAATCGTTGCATGTCGAAAAAGGCTTGCTGTACATTTCCTCTAAACGCCACATGCCATCAATGGGGCCGTTCGTTGATAGCTTGGAACATGACGTTGCGCCCATTATGGCCAAACCGCAAACTAGTAGCAGATGCTTGATGTGTATAATCATATTATTTTGTAAGAAGTCCGGTTTTTGAAATAGTGAGTTGAAATCCTGTATTGTTGCCAACAAGACTGCCTCTGTCAAAAGCGAAAGCTGCGCCAACATGCCAACCGCTTGTGCGTAGCTTGCCAAGGCGTTCAGGACTCCATGTCACGTCTAATAACAGGTCGTGTGAGGTGTGTGCACGGTAAAAAGGGGTGTTGTATGTGCCCAAACTGCGTTGGTGGCTGTAGAACATACGGTAACTGAGAAAGGGCAAAGGTTGGCCTGCAATGGCCAAGTGGTGTGACTTGAAACGATTTGATGTAAAGGTGAGGTCGGCGGTGTGGTTGTAAAGTGGCGAACTAAAAAGAGGATTGCCAATAGCCTGTCCCCAATGTTGCCAACCACAATAAAGATTGTGATTGTAGTAATTGTCGCCAGCACTTATTTGGTCGGGTATGGCCTCGGTGTGGTCGTGGTAGAGTGGTCCACTTTGGTAGGTTGTTTTAAGATACTCATACACGACGTCGCTCACGAACCGATTTTGTGGAAGTTTGATTTCAAAACCTACCATGCCGTCAAGCCAACCATATTGCAAGAACATTTGCGAGTGATCTTCGAAAAAATGATCGTAGTAACAGCTAACACTCCAATTACTTGCTTGCCAGGTTAGGCGTGCCAACCAACTGCCCAGGGTGTTGCCTGCGGCATTGCCGTATTGTTCGCCATCAGTGGGGTCGCTACCCAAGGCGAATAAAGCTTTCGCAAAGTCCTTGAACCCGTGGCTGAGATGTACAGGTTGGTTGCTTTCATTGCCGTCCCAAGTAAGACTCTTATATGAGACGCCGCCAAACATGGTGGCCATTTCTAAGCCACCTTCGAATAATAACGGAAACTTCTGTGCATTGCCTAAACGTAGAAATCCCGATTTTGTATGTAGTATGGCCTTCTTCGCATAATGGGCGAGTGGGTCATTTCTTGTGTAGTCAGCTTGGAAACCGCCGTCGGTTGTAAGCCCGTAGCTAATATGTCCGCGTATGGCTGCCCAATGGTGGTGCTTACCTGTGATGTTCCAATATTCAGGCATTTCAAGTCGCACTTCTGGCATGGGGCGAGAATTGATGCCCAATGTCTGTCCACCGCTACTGAGTTGTTGGTTTTTAAGGTTTAGCGAATGTTGTTTGGCACCTATAGTGAGCCGCATCAGTTTGTAGTCGAAGTCGGCAAATAGTTGCTGTATGTGGAATGTGCTTTCGTTGTTATATGCAATAGCAACATCAGCACCATAGCCAATTCGCCATTTGTGCAGTGAGTCTACTGACGCATCGCGCTTGATGGCCGTTCTTAGATATCCATTGTTGCCATTAACCGATGGCAGACCATAGCGGTTAGAGGCCAACCAAAGTGGTGAGTCGCCATGCGAGAAGGTAGCGTTCATCTCGATGTCGTAGTGCATTTGATGTGCACTGCGTTCGAGCGCATTCTGTGCCCAGCATGCATTTGAACAATTTACGCCGCACATGGCTAATGCAGCAACGGTTATTTTGAAAGGTCTCATTTGCGATTACTCTTTGAAGTCGTCTTGTTTTTAGGCTTACGCTTGTTCGCTGGCACATTGCGTTGCGTGTAGTTGCTCCTTTTCTGGCGTGACATTCCGTACCCTTCCTTACGCTCTTGATTTGCGTTGTATGAGGCGTTTTGAGGGTATAAACGTGCAATGAGATCAGGTCGCCCTATTTTCCTAAGTTCACTAATGATGCGTTGGCGCTCTTCGGGCTTATACCAGAAGAAAAACATGCGTTGCTTGAGTTTCTCTTGAGGCGTGTGTGCAGAATAGACGGGCTCAAGTGTGTAAGGGTGATACCCCGAATACCATGTTTCGGTGGAAACTGTCATGGGAGTAGGCGTAAAGTCTTGCACTTGTTCAAGCTGAAAATTCATGTCACGCGTTTCGGCAGCCAACTCAGCCATGTGCACTTCGGTACAACCAGGGTGCGAGGATATAAAATAGGGTATGATCTGTTGGTTAAGTCCAGCCTCACGGTTTATTCTGTCAAAAACTCTCTTGAATTCATGGAATAGCTGAAATGATGGCTTCCGCATGTACTTAAGTACAGCGTCAGACGTGTGTTCGGGTGCCACTTTCAGTCGGCCAGACACATGGCGCGTAATCAGTTCCTTTGTGTAGGCCTGCGCTGCCGACACCAATTTGTCGTCTTTGTAATGGTGAAGCAGCAAGTCGTATCTTACACCGCTGCCAATAAAGCTTTTCTTTATGCCTGGTATGCTATCAACAGCTTTGTAGATGTCGATGAGTGGGGCATGGTCAGCATTAAGATTTGGACAAACTGCTGGTGAAATGCAAGAGGGGCGTTTGCACTTGCCGCAAAGTTCTTGGTTTTTGCCCCTCATTTGGTACATATTAGCGGACGGTCCTCCGAGGTCGGAAAGATACCCCTTAAAGTCAGGCATTTGCGTGATATGGCGTACCTCCTTAAGGATACTTTCCTTTGAGCGACTCATTATAAACTTGCCTTGATGGGCAGAAATGGTACAGAATGCACAACCGCCAAAGCAACCTCTGTGAATGTTGACAGAGAATTTAATCATTTCGTAGGCCGGTATGCGTTTCCCCTTGTATTTGGGGTGGGGTAATCTTGTATACGGCAGGTCGAATGAATGATCAATTTGCTTTGTCGACATAGGTGGGTATGGTGGGTTAACCACAACATACTTGTCACCTAAGGCCTGCAAGATGCGTTGCGGGTGTAATTTGTTGCTTTCCTCTTCAATGTGTTTGAAGTTTTCGGCATAATGTCGTTTGTTGACCAAACAGTCTTCATGCGAATATAATTCGATGTCGTCCTCCTTAAAACCACCTGGAATGTCAGTTGGTAATTGCAAACTCACTGTTTGCTTGATAGGATACTTACGCAAGAGGCTATTAAACTGTTCGGTGGAGCAAAATGCTTCGTCGCGTCCGTGTAGTAAGTGCTCGTCAATGGTTCGGCACAGATCTGTCATGGGCAACTCTCCCATGCCATAAACGATTAGGTCGGCCTGACTTTCAGCCAAGATACATGGCTTTAGTTGTTCCTTCCAATAATCGTAATGCGTCACACGTCGGAGTGACGCCTCAATGCCGCCAAGTACGACGGGTACGTCGGGATAAAGTTGTTTGAGAATCTGGGAGTACACAATAGTAGGGTATTCCGGACGCATATCGTGGCGGCCGTCAGGACTATATGCGTCTTCAGAACGCAAACGCCTGTTGGCTGTATACTTGTTAACCATAGAATCCATACAGCCGGGCGCAATACCGAAAAACATGCGTGGGCGACCGAGCTTCTTGAAATCTCGGAAATCACCATGCCAGTCTGGCTGTGGAACTATGCAGACACGATACCCCTCATATTCGAGCAGGCGGCCTATAACGGCAGCCCCAAAGGAAGGATGGTCAACGTACGCATCTCCTGAAAATAAGATTATGTCTGCTACGTCCCAGCCACGCAGGTCCATTTCTTTACGTGTGGTTGGGAGCCAGTCTGTTAATTGCATGTTTATTGTTTTGTGTGAATAGGAAAAATTTGTTGTATGGTTCGGCAAAGTATTCTGTCAGAGATTATGTGAACGGGAATAAGTTGTCAACAAAATTTCTGTAGGGGTAGGGGATTTGCTTATTCGACCTCAGTTACATTTGAAGCGTTTGCAGCCCACTGACTGTATGTGGCAATAAGATTTTTAAGACCATAAGCCTTCATCTTGTCGTGGTATATGACATCGATGCACAAGTCGAGAAGGTCTTTGGAGTTCTCGGCCATAGAGGCGATGAGCGAGCGAATGTTAAGCTTAAGTTTGTCGAGCTCGGCTTCAGTTATGTAGCCAGTTGAGCCAACGAGGCCGTCAAACAGCCCATACTTCCTGATAGTTTGTAGATTTTGTTCGGTAACATTAAGGTGGCGTGTGCCACTCTCGTTTAATTGGATGTCGTACATGGAATTATGTGAGAATTAGGTTTATAATTATATGTTAGGTATTTGCTACATAAAGTCGTTCCAACTTTGATGATTAATGTTCAACAGCTATTTCCTTAGTTGTGATATAGCCGCGGCGTATGCTTTGTGCCAGTCAGTATCTAAAGAAAAAGGAGTGAGTTCGTTGCCATCAGTCATAAAGGACATTGTGGTATCTTTGTCAGGGTCGTTGAACAACGGATTTGAAATGGAGGCATCGGTAAACATGAGAATGCGTTGTTTGCGTTTGTCGTCGCTTAATCGCTTGCTTTTTACGATGTCATCAATAAATAAAGTGATAAACTCCGACATATAATATGCTTGTGTGTCAAGCAAAGCCGAAGGAATTGTATCTGAAATTTCAAGAGCCTTGCTTTTCATATAAGTCAAAGCCGTACGTTTGAATTGAGCGATTTGTACGTTTGTAAAATTGCTGGTAGGGTTGTTTATAATCCGGGTAGCACTGCCCAAGACAAGATTATAAACATCTTGAGCCTCAGCATTCGCCGTGCCAAGGATTAAGCCTAAAACGAGGATAAATATATGTTTCATAAGGTAGGCTTTATAAATATAATAGCGTAAGCAACATTTAGTGTACCCGACTGGCATTTTGTTTGACAAATGCGGCCCAGGAATGTGGCAGTTTGTCTGCTGTTTCGGGACGTCCACTCTGAAGGAAGTGACAATATGCTGCGCCTAATGCATCAGTAGCATCATAAAATGGCAGCATGCTTTCGTCGGGAATGTGTAGCATACGTTGAAGCATGGACGCCACTTGTTCTTTGCTCGCTTGCCCGTTTCCGGTGATGGCCTGTTTGATTTTAAGTGGAGCATATTCGTGTATGGGCACATCGCGACTTATGGCAGCGGCAATAGCCACACCTTGTGCGCGTCCAAGTTTGAGCATACTTTGCACGTTTTTACCAAAGAAGGGAGCCTCAATAGCCATTTCATCTGGTTTGAACGCTTCAATTATGCCAAGCACTCTTTCGTGTATTCTGCCTAATTTGAGGTAAACATCTTTGCACTTTCGCAAATCGATCACCCCCATGGCTTCCATTTTAGCTTTATTGCCGCGCAGCTTAATCACGCCATACCCTAAAATGTTTGTGCCAGGGTCTATTCCGAGAATTACTTTTTCGAGTGTTGCCATACTGCAAAAGTACGTATAAACACGGAATTTGTCGTATTTATTTATGCAAAATTTTATCATTCAAAGATTAACTTGTACATTTGCATTGTTCAAGTATATTCTTTAAGGAAACATTATAATCGAAATATGAATATGAAACGTTTGTTTTCTTTGATGGTTGTTGCACTCTTCGGAATGAGCGCGATGGCACAAGCGGTTATTAAATTTGAAAAGACCTCAATCAACTTAGGAACGTTCAAGGAGGACAAAGTACAAACTTGCGAATTTGTATTTGTAAATACAGGCAACAAACCCTTGGTCGTACAGCAGGCATTTGGGTCTTGTGGTTGTACGGTGGCAACTCCTCCCAAAGATCCCATTGCGCCAGGAGCAAAGGGAGTGATAAAGGTGTCCTATAATGGTAAGGGCAAGTTCAAGGGCTTCTTTAAGAAAGCTATAACAGTGCGCTCTAACGCCTCAAACTCTATTGTCAGAGTGTATGTGCAAGGCAATATGGAAGTAGATGACTGATAAGGGCGTATTTGTAAACCAACCAACTTGTTAACCCATTACCCACAGGTTTTGCCAACGGGTTATTAAATAATATCATTCACAATGAACGAGAACAATTATTTGGTGATACTTGCTGGAGGTGCTGGTAGTCGCTTCTGGCCTATTAGTAGTGAAGAACTGCCAAAGCAGTTCCTCGACATCTTAGGGTGTGGGCGTACATTGATACAGTTAACCTTGGAGCGTTTTAACGGCTTGATACCCAAAGAGAATGTATGGGTGGTCACAGCTGAGAAGTATCGGGAAATTGTTATGGAACAACTTCCCGAAATCCCTTCGGGCAATATTTTGTGCGAACCTTGTCGCCGCAATACAGCCCCCTGTATTTGCTATGTTAGTTGGAAAATAAAGAAACTCAATACAAAAGCCAACATTGTTGTCAGCCCGTCAGATCATTTGGTGGTAGACATACAGGCTTTCCAGTCGGCAATTGACGATTCCTTGTCTTTCGCTGCAGAAACTGATGCGGTCGTTACTTTGGGGCTCAAACCCACTCGTCCTGAAACAGGATATGGCTACATTAAAGCGGACCTTACTTATTCGTCATCGCGCAAACATAATATTTTTAGAGTTGACGAATTTAAGGAAAAACCCACGTTAGAGGTTGCAAAGGAGTATATCCAAAGTCCTAATTATCTGTGGAATTCAGGTATCTTCATTTGGAATGTAAACACCATTATAAACGCGTTCAGAGTGTATGAACCTGAGGTCTCGTCCATCTTTGAAGGACTTATGCCTTACTATGGTACGGACAAGGAACAAAATAAGATAGACGAATCGTATCCTCAGTGCAAGAACATATCGGTTGACTATGCCATATTGGAAAAAGCAGAAGAGATATTTGTATTTCCAGCCTCTTTCTCTTGGAGCGATTTAGGTACATGGAATTCCTTACGCGAACAGTCTGATATGGATAAATATGGTAATGTATGTATCGGAGATAACATCAAATTATATGATACATACAACACGATAGTTCATACGTGCAACAAAAAAGAGGTTATAGTCGAAGGCCTTGATGGATATGTAGTTGCTGAGAAAGAGGGGAAATTGCTCGTATGCAGATTGTCTGAAGAGCAACGGATTAAGTTATTCCACTAATGAGTGAACTACCTTTTCCACAGTTGATATTGGCATGGTATGCACAGAATAAACGTGAGCTGCCATGGCGAAATATCTCCGATCCCTACAAAATATGGGTGTCGGAGATTATTTTGCAACAAACTCAAATAGTACAGGGGCATGACTATTACTTGCGCTTTTTGAGCACCTTCCCAACTATTGAAAGTCTCGCTAATGCTTCAGAAGACGAAGTGTTGCGTGTGTGGCAAGGACTCGGCTATTACAGCAGAGCACGCAATATGCACAAAGCCGCAAAACAAATAATGGAGAAAGGTGGCGTATTTCCACAAGATTACGACAATGTGCGTGCCCTAAAAGGTGTTGGCGATTACACAGCTGCGGCAATATGTTCGTTTGCATATAATATGCCATATGCTGTAGTCGATGGCAATGTCTATCGTGTGCTCAGTCGGTATTATGGCATAAGTGTACCAATTGATACTACTCAGGGGAAGAAGCATTTTGCTGCATTTGCACAGCATATCTTACCAAAACAGCAATATGCTGATTACAACCAAGGCCTTATGGACTTTGGCGCCACCCAATGCGTGCCGTCCAATCCCAACTGCGCGCAATGTATATTGAATGATGCTTGTGTGGCTGCAAATGAACACAATGTGTGTGGCTATCCTGTAAAATCGCGCAAAACAGCTCAAAGACAAAGGTTTTTTGTGTATGTCAAGGTGGTCACACCCACAGGCACATGGTTGCATCGCCGTAGCAAGAAAGATATATGGAAGGGCCTGTATGAATATTTGTTGTTAGAGTTTGATCACAAACCAGACATCAACGAAATACAACAGGCTGACGACATCAAATCTATAAAGTCAAAGGGCGCTTGGAGTATCCTGCACGCTGAAATAAAGCATGTGCTGACTCATCAAATCATTTATGCCTCGTTGTATAGCATAAAATTTGACGTCCCTGTCCATTTCGACGGAACCGGCTGGACACTGGTCGAAGATTCGAAACTTGCACAATATGCTATGCCACAGTTGATATACAAGTTAGATAAGTCCGAAGTGTAACTCAATTACTAAAATAAATGACTCGTAAAAAGAAACCATTACCTATCCTTGAAAATATAACCATCACCGACGTAGCTGCCGAGGGAAAGGCTATTGCCAAAGTCGACAATCTCGTAGTTTTTGTTCCGTATGCAGTACCAGGTGATGTGGTAGACTTGCAGGTACGTCGCAAAAAACACAGCTATGCCGAAGCTGAGGTCATCAAGTTCCATAAGTATTCGGACAAGCGCAGTGAGCCTTTCTGCAAGCACTTTGGTGTATGTGGCGGCTGCAAATGGCAATGCCTGCCATATACAGAGCAACTGCATTACAAGCAAAAGCAAGTAGTAGACAATTTGACCCGTATAGGTAAGATTGAATTACCCGAAGTAAAGCCAATCTTAGGTAGTGTTCACCAAACACATTATCGTAACAAACTTGAATTTGGTTTTTCAAACAAACGTTGGTTGACACAGCAAGAAATTGCTTCAGGAGCGAAATTTGACGTAATGGATGCCGTAGGCTTCCATATTCCTGGTGCCTTCGACAAGATACTTGATATAGACATTTGCCACTTAATGGACGATGTCAATAATAGCTTGCGTAATGGCATACGTCAGTATGCTTTGCAGCATGGTTTGGAATTTTATGACATTCGTGGCGGTCATGGTCTCTTGCGCAATATGATGATACGCACATCTGACACACACGAAATAATGTTGCTCATTCAGTTCTGCATCAAGTCATCAGAGGAAGAGCAGCAGGCTCAGGGTGTTTTAGAGTACGTACACAGCAATTTCCCTCAGGTTACCTCGTTGTTGTGGGTAAACAACACCAAGTGCAACGACACGATTGGCGATTTGGAGGTGCATACCTATTTCGGGACAGACTTTATCTATGAAACAATGGAGAGTTTGCGCTTTAAGGTTGGCCCCAAGAGCTTCTATCAAACCAACACGGCGCAAGCGTACGAATTGTATAAAGTTGCTCGTAATTTTGCCAAACTCACAGGAGAAGAACTGGTTTACGACTTGTATACAGGCACAGGTACAATAGCCAACTTCGTAGCCCATCAAGCTAAAAAAGTTATAGGTATAGAATATGTGCCAGAGGCTATTGAAGATGCTAAAGTTAACTCCCAAATCAACGGCATTGACAACACACTGTTCTATGCCGGCGATATGAAGGATATATTAAACCAAGACTTTATTGAAACGCATGGCAGACCTGATGTCATAATTACAGATCCACCACGCGCTGGCATGCACAACGACGTTATTAACACCATCTTATTTGCAGCACCTGAGCGAATAGTATACGTCAGCTGCAATCCTGCAACTCAAGCACGCGATTTGCAATCACTCGACGCCGCCTACCGAGTAGTTGCTGTGCAGCCCGTGGATATGTTCCCGCAAACACATCATGTGGAGAATGTCGTCCTGTTAGAAAGACGTTAGGCATCGTTACTTGCATTCATGTAGCTCTGCAATAACCCTCAACATGTCAACGAAATCCGAATTCCCACTTAAAGAAAAAGGATGAGTAGGTGTTCAAAATTATTTTTACATTGAAAGTGCGTTATCGGGGCGCAGATGTTCCCTTCGGGTGAGAGAGCATAGCGGGCTATGTGACCGAGGCCGAAGGGGACAGATGCGTCTCGAGAATGTGCTTTCAATGTGAAAATGGCACCTACTGATTGTATAAAATAATTTTGGACACCTACTTATGAGCACATTCAAACATTACAATCCCATTCTCAAAGATAGAATGGTCTCTTGTATAAAATCAGGCAATGCAGAGTTGCTGCTGCAAGTATTGTCCAATCTCAGGGCTTCGGACTTTCGTACGGCAGGATATATGTTGGCAAACGATGTACTGACGATGTGCGATAGTTCCACGTTCTGGCATCTGTTTATAAACATTGTACCCGTCAATACTAAAGCCTATCTTGGTACTTTCTTAAAAGCCGCGGTTTCACTCTACGAAAAGGGGCATTTGACACTTTGCGAGCAAATACTCAAGCAACACGTAGAATTGTCTACCGCAATTGACAAACAGAAAGTAGTAGATGCATTCCTGCCGCATTTGCGGTCTGTTGATGAGGTCACGTGCTTGGTCAATATCTATTACGACGACGAACGAGAAAAGGCTGTGCAACTTTTAATAAAGGCAGGCACACTACCGTGTTATTACGTCATGTTCAACTTGCTCAAATCATTCGAAACAGAAAGAATTGCACACTACGCAAGGGCTTTGTTGATGATGAAGAACCAATTAGCATACAATATGGCAAGTGTATTAAAGCAATATTTTGACATTCATAATATCCCGGCAGTCTTTTCTCTGCATATAGAGCCTTACCAGTTACACCGCTTGGACAAGGGATATGAAACCTTTGTAAAGGTGTTGACAAACAAAAGTAAATAAAAACACTTTTGAAGTGACAGAGGTCGATAGTTTACTCACACGCACATGCGTTCTGTACGCATCTTTAACAATATCGCGTGCTTGTCGGCCACTGTCGCAAACTCACAAACATACTATTACAATATGATAGATCTTCGTAATCTTGGCATCGCTGCCATAGCTGTCGCGACATTCGGAATGCCATGTTCAGCGCGCAAAAATACGAAACAGCCAACACCCGCAACAAGTGTGCAGGCAAAGGCTAAAATCACAAAAGGGTTGTTCGACGTTTCGCAGTCAGGCAATGATTGGTCCTTCTCCATACCCGACAGCCTGTTAAATCGAGAATTCCTTGTTACTGTGCGTTTCACTTCAACCCCTGGCGGTACGGATAAGTATGGTGGCGAATTAGCCAATCAGCAAACCGTATACTTTCAGAAGGTTGGAACAGACAAATTGCTCTTGCGCTCACGATTGCTTATAAATACAGCCGACAGTGTTGATAAAATCAACCGTGCGGTTGTAATAAGCAATTCAGACCCTATAATAGCAACCCTGAAAATCGACGGTCAGTCAAATGGTAAGATTACAGCTAAAGTCAGCCCCTTGTTCCTTGATGATAATTCGGCGTTAGGCATACCGCGCGCCCTTAAAGCGCAGTTGGGTTTACAGGCCATGTTGCCCGGTAGTTCATACATAGAAAGTATAAAAACCTTTCCCATGAACACCGAGATACGTACCGTAAAGACATGGGCCTCATCAACAACAGCCAACGCTTCCGCGGCGTTCACTGGAAAGGTGACTGTGGGGTTAAACACGTCATTTGTGCTATTGCCAAAGGTTCCCATGCAACGTCGCTTGTTCGACCCTCGCGTAGGATATTTTACCGATGACTTTACATTGTTTTCAGACAATCAGCAACGTGTTGAGCCCAAACGTTTTATCACGCGCTGGCGTCTCGAACCAAAGGACAGTGCCGATGCTGAACTGATGAAACGTGGCATTTTGGTCGAACCGCGTAAGCCTATTGTCTACTATATCGATCCTGCCACCCCCAAACAATGGCGCCCCTACTTAATTCAAGGCGTGAATGATTGGCAGAAAGCCTTTGAACAAGCTGGCTTCAAAAATGCCATCATGGCAAAGGAGTGGCCCGAAAACGATTCCACCATGTCGATGGAAGATGCACGCTACTCGTGCATTCGCTATCTGGCCTCACCCATTGAGAATGCCTATGGCCCTAATGTGCACGACCCCCGGTCTGGCGAGATACTTGAGAGTCACATTTGTTGGTATCACAACGTGATGACATTGGTGCACGATTGGTACATGATACAAGCAGGTACACTTGACGAGGCTGCACAAAAGATGAAGTACGATACCGACCTCATGGGCCAACTCATTCGTTTTGTGTCATCGCATGAGGTGGGACACACTCTTGGGCTGCGTCACAATTTTGGCTCTTCGTCAACAGTGCCTGTCGACAGTTTAAGGTCAAGGTCCTTTGTCATAGAACATGGTCACACACCAAGCATCATGGACTATGCACGTTTCAACTACGTGGCACAACCCGAAGACAGCATTCCACGTGCAGGCATCTTCCCGCGCATAGGCGATTATGATTGCTGGGCCATAGAGTGGGGCTATAAACCCATGTTCGAGGCCTATGACGACATAAGCGACCACTGGGAACTGGAAAAGATTACATCGCAGCGTCTTGCAAACAACCGGAGACTTTGGTTTGGCGATGGTGAGACAAATCGTACCAACGATGCACGCTGCCAAACCGAGGACCTGGGCGACGATGCCATGAAGGCAAGTTATTATGGCATGCTCAACTTAAAACGCGAGCTGAAAGTTTTGCCCGAATGGACATATCAAAGTGGCGACATCTATGGCAGCAATTTGAGCAGTGTCTACACGCAAGTCATCAACCAATACATGCGCTATTGCATGCACGTTATGCGCAATTTGGGCGGTGTATATTACGATTACAAAACAGTGGACGAGGCAGGTAGCATGTACACCGACGAGCCACGTGCCAAGCAAGAACGTGCATTCAAATTTCTGTGCGACAATGTGATTGCAGCCCCGCAATGGCTTATCGACCAACCATACATCAGCCGCATTTTACCCAGTCCTCAGGACTACCTCAACCGTATAGGCACACGTATAGTTAGCAACATGTCGTCGGCAGGCACACTGCGCAGACTTACATCTACGTATCCAGTTTCAGATTATCTGCCCGCACTTGTCAACCAATTATTTGCCACAGCAGAGCCTTCGGTCTATTTGCGCGCATTACAGAATGAGACGGTAGAAAATTTGATTGCGTATTTACGCACATACCCAACTGGCGATGTCACATCAACTGTTTATCAGCAACTTACCAAGCTCCAGCGTAAACTTGATGCAAATAAAGCCAACGCGCATTACCAGTCTTTAGCACACAAAATAGCGTGTGCTTTGGTAGTGAAGTAACGAATACGTGTGTATTCATAGAATAGTTAAGTTTGAGAGGTGCATATTCCCTTGGAGTGTGCACCTTTAACATGTGATACATGCCATTGGTGACGTAAGCACATAGTTTGTCCGTAAGCATCCCAAGTGCAACATTCTCGTCTTGGCACTTTTATAAATTATTGTTATTCGGTGAAACGTAAATTATGTAGTTTATGTTCTTATGTTCCAGCGTTAGCGGCTAACACACGCCATAACTTCTGTCCTTTTGTCCTTATGCTTCCCGCGTTAGCGGCTGCCAAGCCACACCTCGGTGTCAGCCCTTATGTCTCTTGAGGTCACCCGGACGCAATTCCGTGGCCGTCAGCCGCGCAGCGGCCTTGTGTATTTCTTATGTAAACCTATGTTACTTATGTTTTACGCGCTAAGCGGCTAACACAAATGTATATCTTGGCAACCCCAGTCTCTATGATGAAAAGTACTTGCTCATCAACCAAGGCTTTTCAGGCATGCAACGGCTGATGCCTTACTTCAATCGTCAGCACAATGACTATCTTATTCTTGCCATACAATTGGCAGGGGTGGAACGTGGAAGAAACGGCTTTCGCAAAACAAGTCCACAGAGAAAAATCCCGAGTCTGAGGAGGATTTGCTGGAGCATCGTACCGATGGCACAGATGCTTTTGATACGCTGTATATTGGGGGTGAGAAGTTCCCACAGCATGATTTTTATGGGGGATTTGTGGGTAGGGTGAGATAGTTTGGTGTCTTTTGTGTTAATGTTTGTATAAACGGGGGGTAATTAAATTTGTTGTACTTTTGAAGCGTTCAAGTATTAACAATTAGAAGTTGCGCCCGACACGGATTTAGGGAAAAAATCATGAAGAAGCTATTATTGCTCGCTTGTTTACTACCATCATTTATGAGTAATTTCGCACAAACAACTCTTAAAAGCGGTTCGATAGTAAGCCTTCGCTTTGCAGAAGAGGTAAAAAGCAATAGTAATGCTGCTAATGTAGTCGTTGCTAATGATGTAAAAGTTGGCGATAAAATCATTATAAGTGCAGGAACTCCTGTACAAACACAAGTAACTGGTACAAAACGTCGTGGTTGTGGCAGAGCCGGTGTTCTGAATGTTGCCTTCGTCTCAACACGAGCTACTGATGGGACATTAGTAAACTTAATGGGAGGCAGCATTTCACGAGAGGGTAAAAATAAAAAAGGTCTCGCAATAGGTCTTGGTGTTGGATTGGGTGTATTTGCATGGCCTTTCCTTGCTTGCTTGGCTGTCAAAGGTGGAGAGGCTGTTATCCCAGAAGGAACACTTACCACAAATGTTCTGACTGCTAATGAAGTTACAATAAAGTAGTCAAATTGTATTGGAAGGGGGGATAAGTTCCTAAGCCCTCCCTTTCGGGCAATCCTTTCTTTCAGTCGCCGTGCGCATTGGCTCTCTTGCTGTGCACATGGCGGCTTTTTCGTGCGCTTGGGTGTGGAGGAGTGGGAGAGGTGGGCTACATGGGGCGGGTTTAGATGTGGGGGCGGTGGCAAGCGCCTTGCTTCAGCAATCTCTTGACACGACAGAAGCATTATCGGAGATGTTCTTGGTCGCCCCGTACGCTTTATAGCATAGAGCAGATAGAACATAAAAAGGCAGAGGTACAGAAAGCTATAGCCGACCTTGAAACCTTGCTTGCATCACGTATGCAGTATTGGTTTGAATAAATACATTCAAGCGCTGATAGACACAAGAGAGAATGAAGATATTCAGATATTTCAAGTGTAGGCATCTGAAGTCGCCCCCATTAGTGCTTGCGTTTTTGCAGCGTGCTTCTGACAACTTATTTACCGGAGAGTTATTAAAAAGAAAAGTCTTAATACACAAATAGCTAAATAAAGACCATGCAAAAGTCTGTGCAGTTTCCTCTCACAGCACTTTTTACGTAAAATGTCTGCACTCTGCACTTTTGTATGAAATATTGTTGATAGTCAAAGAGTTATGTAGTGTAGACAACCCCAATTTTTATATGCACTACCATCTACACCATCTACACTTCCATCTACACTCTGTCTGCACTATCTGCACTGTATCGTATGCACAGGTGTGGAACGTGTTACGCCAACAGGTTTTGACGGCATAGGGAGAGCGTAAAAATTGTCGGAGCAATTGAAATTCCGCCCTCCCTATACACAGAAAACGCTAAACCTATGCTGTAAGTGCACTTTGCCGCCGCCAGTGACAGCGTGCAGACAGTTGTGCATACAGAAAACGGCGTTGCCTACACGCTTTTGTCCGTTGACTATCAGGCGTTTACGATAGAAAAGTGCAGAGTGCAGACAAAACACGTTTGGTAATGTGTAGATAGTGTGCAGATGTTGCAGGGAAGGCCGGAATACAGCTAATAATTAGAAGTAATTGGCAGGGGCATATCAAAATTTTGCGGTTGATAGTCGGTTAAGTCTTAAATGTCAAAGCAAAAATTTTTGTGAAATACTTTTTTATATGTAATTTTGCGCAAAATCTATTTATTCGTTTAATGAAAACTTTGTACAAAATTAAGAAAGGCTTAGACCTTAAATTAAAAGGTGAAGCCACAGCCAAGCTTTCAGCAGCTGCTCTAAGTAGCGAGTATGCGGTAATGCCTGCAGATTTTCCAGGCATTGTACCACGTACTGTTGTAAAAGAGGGCGACAATGTGCTGGCAGGGCAGACCCTGTTTGTAGACAAAGCTACAGAACGTATCCAGTTCGTATCACCTGTTAGTGGTACAGTGGTGGGCGTTGAGCGTGGCGAGCGTCGCAAATTGCTGCGTTTCCGTATTAAAGCCAATGAAACACAAGAGTTTAAGGACTTTGGAGTAAAGGATTTATCTAAGCTTACAGGCGATGAGGTAAAAGAACTGATGCTTGAGAGTGGTCTGTTCGCATTTATGCGCCAGCGTCCTTATGATGTGGTTGCCAATCCGAATGAAGCACCGAAAGCCATTTTCGTTTCTGCTTTCAACAAAATGCCTTTGGCAGCAGACTTTGGCGTTGTAGTGAAATGTTTTGAACAGGATTTCAAACTTGGTATTCGCGCCTTGGCTAAGATAGCCAAAGTACATCTGGGCATCTGTCCTGAGCAGATAAATTCGGAGATTTTGCCTATTGAGGAGGCAGAAGTAAGCGTTTTTGATGGTCCCAACCCTTCGGGCAATGTGGGCGTGCAGATAAACCACGTGTCGCCGGTCAATAAGGGTGAGGTTGTTTGGACACTTGGAGCCGAGATGGCGCTCGTGTTGGGTCGTTTGATCCGTACCGGCAAGTTGTCTCTTACAAGACGTATTGCGGTGGCAGGCTCGTGTGTAAAGGAACCTCATTATGTAGAAACCATCATTGGTGCTCCATTGGCTGATATACTGAAGGGCCAAATTGATAATGTGGAGCATACACGCATTATCAACGGAAATCCGTTTGTCGGCTATAAATCTGCAATTACTGATTTCCTTGGAGCATTCAGCACAGAGGTGTGTGTAATACCCGAGGGCGATGATGTAAACGAAGCATTCGGCTGGATTGCACCCCGTCTTAATGATTTCTCAACAAGTCATAGCTATTTCTCGTGGCTCTTTGGCAAAAAGAAGTCATACGATCTGGATTGCCGTGTCAAGGGTGGTGAACGCCACATGATTATGAGTGCGGAGTATGAACGTGTGTTCCCTATGGACATTTATCCAAGCTATTTGATTAAGGCTATTCTCACAGGTGATATAGACCGCCAGGAAGCTTTGGGTATCTATGAGGTGGCTCCTGAGGATTTCGCCGTGGCGGAATTTATTGATTCGTCAAAGCTCGAACTGCAACGAATTGTACGTGAAGGCTTGGATATACTGAGAAAAGAAAACGCATAAAAGACAATGATAAAGCAAATATTTGATAAATTACGCCCGACCTTTGAGGAGGGTGGCAAACTGAAGGCTTTCCGTTCAGTTTTTGAAGGAATGGAAACTTTCATGCTCGTGCCAAATACGACGTCAAAGGTGGGTGTCAGCGTACACGATGCCATTGACTCAAAGCGAATAATGTCTTTCGTCGTTATAGCGCTTTTGCCGGCACTGTTGTTCGGTATGTACAATATTGGATACCAAAATGCGCTTGCTGCCGGCAAACTGGCTGAAACTTCGGCTATATCGATGTTTCTGTATGGTTTACTGCTGGTATTGCCCAAAATTGTCGTATCTTATGTTGTAGGACTTGGCATTGAGTTTGCGGTAGCGCAGTGGAAGCATGAGGAAATACAAGAAGGTTACCTCGTGACAGGTATTTTGATACCACTTATTGTGCCCGTAAATTGCCCATTGTGGATGTTGGCTTTGGCTGTTGCCTTCTCGGTGATTTTCTGCAAGGAAATATTTGGTGGCACTGGCATGAATATCTTTAACCCTGCTTTAGTGGCACGCGCATTCTTGTTCTTCTCATACCCAACGAGCATGAGTGGTGACAAGGTCTGGGTAGCGAACGAACAAGTATGTGGCTTGGGATATGCGCTCCCTGATGGAACAACGATGGCAACGCCTCTTGGAGAGGCGGCTTCGGGTAGTATGCCTACGGCAAGTTTGGGTGACACTATACTTGGTTTAATACCTGGTTCAATAGGTGAAACATCAGTGATTGCCATAGCAATAGGTGCGATTATCTTACTTTTTACTCAAATCGCTTCGTGGCGCACAATGGTCAGTGTATTTGTAGGTGGTGCCTTAGTGGCCGTGCTTTTCAATATGCTTGGCTTGTCGGCTAACGCAGCAGCGAATATGCCTTGGTTTGAACATCTGACAACAGGTGGTTTCTGCTTTGGTGCTGTATTTATGGCAACAGACCCCGTTACGAGTGCACGCACCGAAAAGGGTAAATATATTTATGGTTTCCTGATTGGTGCCTTGGCCATATTGATTAGAGTACTCAATCCGGGTTATCCCGAAGGCATGATGCTGGCCATATTGTTTATGAATATGTTTGCACCGCTGATTGACTATTGTTTTGTGCAAAGCAATATCAACAAACGTATTAAACGAGCTGGTAAGTAGTTGAATTAGGTAATAAGCAAGGAATGATGCGTTGAAACACGTCATTCTTGCCGATAACCATTAAATGACACAAAATGAATACAAATAAAAATTCATATACTATCGTCTATGCAACGGTAATGGTTGTTATTGTTGCATTCTTGCTCGCGTTTGTTTCGTCTGCCTTAAAGCCAACGCAGGACAAGAACGTGGCCTTGGACAAAAAAAAGCAAATACTTGCTGCTTTGAATGTGCGAGGATTGAATGATGCGCAGGATATTGAAAGCAAGTACAGTGAATGCGTGATGTCTGACATGATTGTAAAGGCTGACGGCTCTGTTATGGCAGAAGGCAAAAGCAAGGAAAATGATGGTTTCAAAGTTGAGAACAAGAACATAAGCGCTAATTGCTTGCCCGTCTATATCTGCAAGGTTAATGGCGAAACAAAGTATGTGGTTCCTATGACAGGCCGCGGTCTTTGGGGTGGTCTTTGGGGCTATATGGCTATTAACGCGGATCTGCAAACCGTATATGGTGCTTATTTCTCTCATGAGAGTGAAACTGCCGGACTTGGTGCCTTGATTGCGGAAGAAAAATTCCAAGATCAGTTCAAAGGTAAGCAACTCTTTGCAAATTCTAACGACAGCGAAATAGCTTTGACTGTAGTGAAAAATGGCAAGGTTGAACCTGAGAAGAAGAATTATCAAGTAGATGGTATCACAGGTGCTACACTGACATCGAATGGTGTGGCAAACATGATACACGATGGCTTGCAGCAGTATATAGGCTACTTCTCAAAAATAAGAAATAAGTAAAAGCAGTTGAGTTGCTGCGATATGGTATTGAACTATCGAAAATATGTAATCGCAGTTGTTTGGCTTTAATAATAAACCTCTAAACTCTTTTTCTAATATGAGTTTATTTTCAAAAGAAAACAGAGATGCCTTGACAGGGCCTCTTAACTTGAACAACCCTGTGGCTGTACAAGTATTGGGTATCTGTTCGGCTTTGGCTGTAACCTCTCAGTTAGAACCCGCTATTGTGATGGGTCTTTCAGTGACAGTAATTACGGCTTTTTCGAATGTTATAATTTCGCTTTTGCGTAAGACCATACCCAATCGTATACGTATCATTGTACAATTGGTGGTGGTGGCTGCCCTTGTGACGCTCGTGTCGCAGGTGTTGAAGGCGTATGCCTACGATGTAAGTGTACAGCTTTCTGTATATGTAGGTCTTATCATTACAAACTGTATTTTGATGGGACGCCTCGAAGCCTTTGCCATGATGAATGGCCCGTGGGAATCTTTCCTGGACGGTATAGGCAATGGATTGGGTTATGCCTGGGTGCTTGTGGCAGTGGGATTTGTACGCGAACTTCTTGGCAATGGAACCTTGCTCGGCTTGCGTGTGATTCCCGAATGTATCTATGCGTCTAATGGCGGTTTCTATGTGAACAATGGTATGATGACAATGCCCGCCATGGCACTCATATTGTTGGGTTGCTTGATTTGGGCCTTGCGAGCAATCAATAAGGAGGCTTGATACATACCCTGATAGGGATATACGGCTCGTGATATAATTCGGTTTATGTGAGTGACCCGTATGTCCGTGTTCTAACATCATATAATATAATTCTAATAATGGAACATCTATTAAGTCTGTTTGTCCGCTCCATTTTCGTGGACAATATGATATTTGCATTCTTTTTGGGTATGTGCTCTTATTTGGCAGTATCTAAGAATGTCAAGACAGCCTTGGGACTTGGCGTGGCCGTAACGTTTGTGCTTTTAATCACCGTGCCTGTTGATTACTTGTTGCAAACAAAGGTGCTCGGCCCTGATTGTCTTATTCAAGGCGTTGACTTGTCTTTCCTTTCTTTTATTTTGTTCATTGCAGTGATTGCTGGTATCGTGCAGTTGGTTGAAATGGTTGTAGAACGCTTTTCGCCATCACTCTACGCTGCGCTTGGTATATTCTTGCCACTCATTGCTGTAAACTGCGCCATCATGGGTGCCAGCCTTTTCATGCAGCAACGCATAGGCATGGAACCTGGTAGCACTCAATATATAGGTAATGTGGTAGATGCTTTAGTCTATGCATTGGGCTCTGGTATTGGTTGGCTGTTGGCTATTGTGGCATTGGCTGCAATTCGTGAGAAGATGGCTTATACCAATGTGCCCAAGCCTTTGCAGGGACTTGGCATCACGTTTATCACCGTAGGCTTGATGGCCATGGCGTTTATGTGTTTCTCAGGTTTGAACATTTAATCAACAAGAATAGACAATGGATTTGAATTTAATTTTATCAAGTATTGGGGTATTCTTGGTGATTATACTCCTTTTGGTGGTCATTTTGCTCGTCGCCAAGAAATATCTTTCGCCCAGTGGTAAAGTGACTGTTACCATCAATGGCAAAGACAAGGTAGAGGTAGAACAAGGTAGCAGCCTTCTCACTACGCTCTCTGAAAACGGCATCTACTTGCCCTCGGCATGTGGTGGCAAAGGCAGTTGCGGACAGTGCAAGTGTCAAGTAGTTGAAGGCGGTGGCGAAATATTGGATTCTGAAAAAGGACACTTTACTCGCAAACAAGTGAAGGAACATTGGCGCCTCGGTTGCCAGTGCAAAGTGAAAGGTGATCTCGAAATCAAGGTGCCCGACAGCGTACTTGGCGTAAAAGAGTATGAGTGTACTGTTATCTCAAACAAGAACGTTGCAACCTTTATCAAGGAGTTCAAAGTTCAGTTGCCACAAGGCGCACACATGGACTTCTTACCAGGTTCTTATGCTCAGATAAAAATCCCTGCATTCAGCATGGACTATGATAAGGATATAGATAAAAGCCTTATCGGCGAGGAATACCTTCCCGCATGGAAGAAGTTCGGATTGTTCCCCTTGAAATGTGTCAATACTGAACCGACAGTGCGTGCATATTCGATGGCAAACTATCCTGCAGAGGGAGATGTGTTTATGCTCACCGTGCGTATTGCAACACCGCCCTTTAAGGCTGATAGAAGTGGGTTTATGGACGTAAATCCTGGTATTGCTTCTTCTTATATTTTCACGCTCAAGCCTGGCGATAAAGTTATTATGAGTGGTCCTTATGGTGACTTCCACCCACATTTCGACTCAAAAAAGGAAATGATATGGGTAGGCGGTGGCGCAGGTATGGCTCCGCTTCGTGCACAGATAATGCACATGACTCGTACGCTTCATTGCACAGACCGTGAAATGCATTATTTCTATGGTGCTCGTGCTTTGAACGAGGTGTTCTACTTGCAGGATTTCTTGCAGTTGGAAAAGGATTTCCCAAATTTCCATTTCCATCTTGCGCTCGACAGACCAGACCCCACAGCCGATGCTGCAGGCGTAAAGTACACGGCAGGATTTGTACACCAGGTGATGTATAATACCTATCTGAAGGATCATGACGCTCCCGAGGATATTGAATATTACATGTGCGGCCCCGGACCGATGTCGAAAGCTGTAGTAGGAATGCTTGATAGCTTAGGCGTTGAGCCCGAAAGCATCATGTATGATAATTTTGGCGGATAAAATTGGTTCAGACCAAGGTCATATTTTGATTGTGACCTTGGTCTGAATTGTTTTGGGGGAGATGCTGGCGGATTTGTGGGGGAATGTAAACATGATTATATAAACTGTTTTTTGAATACCTACTTAATAGCCGAAATGCGGCAGTTAATCGTGGGTATTTCTTTGCTATCAGCAAAAAAAAATGTACTTTTGCCCGAAAATATAAATTTATAGCACAAAGCAATGAATATATCATACAAGTGGCTTAAAGAATACGTCGATTTCGACCTTAATCCGCAAGAGGTAGCTGATGCGCTAACAAGCGAAGGACTTGAAGTTGATGGTGTAGAAGAAATTCAAGCTATTAAGGGAGGCTTGGAAGGTCTTGTCGTAGCACACGTTTTGACATGTGAGCCGCACCCAAATAGTGACCACATGCATGTGTGCCAGGTGGATCTGGGCACAGGTGAACCTGTACAAATTGTGTGTGGCGCTCCGAATGTGGCTGCTGGACAGAAGGTTATCGCAGCAACGCTCGGTACAAAATTATACGATGGCGATCAATGCTTTACTATAAAGAAGTCGAAATTGAGAGGCGTTGAGAGCTATGGCATGTTGTGTGCAGAGGACGAAATCGGGGTAGGTGAGAGCCATGATGGCATCATCGTATTGCCCGAGGATACTGTGACTGGCATGAAAGCTGCTCAGTATTACAACTTGGAGAGTGATTGGGTAATTGAGGTTGACATAACCCCCAATCGCGCTGATGCTTGCTCACACTATGGTGTAGCCCGCGATTTGTATGCGTGGCTTATTCGTAACGGTTATAAGACGTCTCTACATCGCATGGACGTGTCGGGCTTTAAGGTAGACAACAATGACTTGAATATCGATATTGATGTCCAAAATACTGAAGCATGTCCGCGCTATTGTGCCGTTACAATCAAGGGCTGCGAGGTGAAGGAAAGTCCTGAATGGCTTAAGGAAAAATTAAACACAATAGGATTGCGTCCCATCAACAATATTGTTGACATTACAAATTACGTAATGATGGCTTATGGCCAGCCGTTGCATTGCTTTGATGCAGACATGATAGACGGAAATAAAATTGTGGTTAAGGCAATGCCTGATGGTACAAAATTCCAAACGCTTGATGGCGTGGAACACACATTGACAGACCGTGATTTGGCTATTTGTAATGCAAAAGAACCGATGTGCATCGCTGGCGTGATGGGCGGACGTGGTTCTGGCACTTATGATACAACAAAGGATGTGCTGTTAGAAAGTGCATATTTCCACCCGACATGGATAAGAAAAAGCGCTCGCCGTCACGGATTAAGTACAGATGCCTCTTTCCGTTTTGAACGTGGCGTGGACCCAGACGGCCAGATATATGCACTTAAAGTAGCTGCTATGCTGGTTAAGGAATTGGCTGGCGGTACTATAAGCATGGATATCAAAGATGTGGAAGCTGAAGGCTTGGTGAAGAAATTTGAAGTAAAGCTTGACTACAAGTATGTTCACGATTTGATTGGCAAAACGATTCCTGTTGAGGTGATAAAGGAAATTGTTACTTCGCTTGATATGAAGATCGTTGGCGAAGCTGAGGACAGCATATCACTTGAGATTCCAGCCTATCGTGTTGATGTTCAACGCCCTTGTGATGTGGTGGAGGATATCTTGCGTATTTATGGTTACAACAATGTTGAAATTCCTACCTCTGTAAAGTCGAGCCTGACAATTAAGGGGGATGTGGATCGTTCAAATAAATTAGAGAATATAATAGCTGAGCAACTTGTTGGACAAGGCTTCCGCGAAATACTGAATAATTCTCTTACAAAGGAAAGCTATTATGACGGACTTGAAACATATGCACCTGCCGAATTGGTACGGGTGTTAAATCCGTTGAGTAGCGACTTGAACGTGATGCGTCAAACTTTGTTGTTTGGTGGCTTGGAGAGCATAGCACACAACGTTAATCGTAAGAGCAAAAATCTGCGTTTCTTTGAAACTGGTAACTGCTATTACTATAATTCAAAAAAACACACTGCAGACCATTCGCTTAATGCATATAGCCAGGCTCATTTCATCGGTCTATGGCTCACCGGAAATCATATAGAAGGTTCGTGGGCTCATGCAAACGAAGCTACTTCTGTTTACCAGCTGAAGGCCTATGTGATGAACATCTTGGTACGACTGGGTTATGAACTTGGTGGTATGCGCATTGGACAGGGTTCTAATGATATCTTTGCCAAGAGCTTGTCTGTTTCTGATAGGAATGGCAAGGTCTTGGTAGAGTTGGGACTTGTGGCAAAAGCTATTACGTCACGCTTTGATATAGACCAGGAGGTTTATTATGCTGAAATAAATTGGTCTATGTTGACGAAGAAACTGCAGAAGAATACCGTGTCTTTCAAGGAAATCAGCAAATATCCGGCTGTAAGCCGAGATTTGGCCCTTTTGATTGATAAAAATGTGGAGTTTGCACAGATTGAGCAAATAGCTCGCAACTCTGAAAAGAAATTATTGAAGAAGGTTGAGCTCTTTGATGTTTACGAAGGCGATAACTTGCCTGAAGGTAAAAAAAGCTATGCGGTGAACTTCGTATTGCAGGACGAAACGAAGACAATGAATGACAAACAGACGGATGCCATTATGAAAAAAATTGTCGCTAACCTTGAGAAGCAGCTGGGCGCTGTACTTCGTTAGTAGTTTTTCCTGACGAGCACATTATTCATTGATTTTCAAACCAAACTAAATATAATAACACATGGGAAGAGCTTTTGAATACAGAAAAGCTACGAAATTGAAGCGTTGGGGCCACATGGCACGTACATTTACGAAATTGGGAAAACAGATAGCTGTTGCTGTAAAGGCAGGCGGTCCTGAACCCGAAAACAATCCGACACTTCGTGCAATCATCGCAACATGCAAGCGTGAAAATATGCCCAAAGATAATATTGAGCGTGCAATAAAGAATGCTTGCGGTAAGGATCAAAGCGATTACAAGACTATGACTTATGAGGGCTACGGCCCCCATGGAGTAGCCATTTTTGTTGATACTCTGACCGATAATGCTACTCGCACCGTTGGCGACGTTCGCTCGGTATTTAACAAGTTTAACGGCAACCTTGGTACAATGGGTTCGCTTGCTTATCTCTTTGACCATAAGGCTGTATTCACCATTCGTAAGAAGGAGGGCGTTGATATGGACGAACTCATTCTCGACCTTATAGATTATGGTGTGGAGGACGAATTTGACGAGGACAGTGAAGAAAATAGCGTTACCATATATGGTGATCCTAAATGTTTCGCTCAAATTCAAAAGCATCTCGAGGAAAATGGTTTCGAAGTGCTTGCTGCAGAGTTTACATATATTCCAAACGATGTGAAGGACGTTACTCCCGAAGAACGTGAAAGCATTGATAAAATGGTTGAGCGTCTTGAAGACTTTGACGACGTACAAACTGTTTACACTAATATGAAGCCTGCTGAGGATTGATACGGTGTATCTTCCCTTGGATAGAATAATGCAAAATACGGGTAAAAAGTTTGTAGCGAGGACAAACAACCGGAGAAATTTCCTTCGTTTGCTACAAACTGTTTACCCGTATTTTTAATTTGATTCAAATGAAACAAATGGATTTTCAACCTCAGGGTACTTGTTCCAAGTTGATACATATAGAACTTACTGATGACGATCGTGTTTCTGATGTGTCATTTGTTGGAGGGTGCCCGGGAAATTTGAAGGGCATTAGTGCTTTGATTAAGGGTATGCACAAAGATGATGTTATTTCACGTCTTTGCGGCATAAAATGTGGCAACAAGCCTACATCATGCCCGGATCAGTTAGCCTGTGCTCTTAAACAAATGAATTAAGTTTTTTTGTGTAGGCACGCTGTTAAGTAATAAAACATTTTGAATGTGATCAGGCCTCGGAAAACTTAGTAGGTATGACGATACAATGATCTTCTTTATTGTTTATTTACTTCGTATTCGGCTGGTCCGATTTCAGTATGATATACAGTGTGTCCGTCTGTTTTAGATATATAGATAAAGCCAAAGGTGACCTTTGCCGCCTTTATGTCTTTGTAATCAGCGCTGCTTTTCAGACGCTGCAAAAGCATTTGATGGAGTAGGGGAGCATTGCTACTGTAAAACGGCTCATTCGTTCCGTTAAGTGAATAATATGACGTATATATCCTTCGATTTGGATCGTAGGTTAAACTGTCAAGAGTTGTTCCACTTTCTACCTCAATGGGACATCTGTTAGTAGTAAATTCTTTTGCTTCTCTTTCTAAATCCTTATCAAAACCATCTTTACATGATATCAGTATTGTTGGCAAGAGAAGCAGCAAATATCGTACAAAATAATTAGTCATTTATAATATGCTTGTTATTTACACAAAGTTCAAACCTTTGTGCAAAGGTAACAAGATATATCGTTTAACTGCAAGATAAAATGGTAAAAGTTCATATTACGCCAAAAGAGGCTGATTTGCGTGTTGAGCGCGCAGTACAGCTTTTCAAAGAAGGATATAATTGTTCACAAAGCGTAGTTGGAGCATTTGCTGATCTCTACGGATTTACGCAGGAACAGGCTTTGCTCATGTCGGCATCATTTGGAGGTGGCATTGGTCGTATGCGACAAACTTGTGGTGCAGCTTGTGGTATGTTTGTTTTGGCAGGTTTACAAAGTGGTACAACCATCGGCTCTGACCGTGAAGGTAAAAGCCGCAATTATGCAATGGTACAACAACTTGCTGAATCTTTTAAGCAAATAATCGGCAGCATGATTTGCGCGGAACTTCTCGGACTTAAATCAAATGCTGAAATCACAGCACAAGCCTCTGAACGCACAGATTCTTATTACAAAAAGAGACCATGCTCTGAAATGGTCAGAACCGCGGCCCGGCTCTTTGCCAATGCTATATCGCAGGATTGACATCATTCTCTCGTTTTGAAAAGAATGTATGTTATGTTTAATAGCGAATTACCGATCAACGTATAACCCCCTATTCTGTAATTTATGATTGACAGGGCTACTATTCAGCGAGTAATGGACGCCACAGATATTGTAGATGTGGTGAAGGAATTTGTGACCTTACGCAAATCTGGTGCAAATTACAAAGGCTTATGTCCATTTCACAACGAACGTACACCTTCCTTTAGCGTATCACCGGCTAAGCAACTGTGCAAATGCTTCTCATGTGGAAAAGGCGGCAATGCTGTTCACTTCTTGATGGAACTGGAGCAGATGACCTATCCAGAGGCAATAAAATGGTTAGGACGCAAATATGGTATCGAAGTCAAAGAGAAAGAGTTGACCGATACAGAGCGAATTGAACAGAGCGAACGTGAAAGTATGTTCGCTCTAAATGAGTGGGCCAACAATTATTTTCAAAATATATTGCATGATAACGTTGATGGCGTTGCAATCGGCATGGCATACTTCCGTTCGCGTGGTTTTCGAGATGATATAATTAGAAAATTCAATCTTGGATATTCGTTAGAACAACGTGACGCCTTTGCTAACGCTGCCATGGCACATGGCTTTAGTAAAGAATACTTGCTTAAAACGGGATTGTGTTATCAAACAGAAGATGGACACCTGTTCGATCGATATCATGGTCGCGTCATTTTTCCTGTGCACACTGTTTCCGGGCGTGTTGTGGCTTTTGGCGGCAGAGTCCTGAATACTGAAAAGCACAAGAACGTTGGTAAATATGTCAATTCTCCAGAGAGTGAGATATACAGCAAAAGCCATGAGCTATATGGACTTTACCAAGCAAAACAAGCTATCGTGAAACATGGTAGATGTTTCTTGGTAGAAGGATACACGGACGTTATATCCATGCATCAATCTGGTGTGGAAAATGTTGTCGCTTCGTCTGGTACATCGTTAACAGAGGGACAAATACGTCTGTTACATCGTTTTACTGAAAACATAACGGTACTTTACGATGGTGACGCTGCAGGTATTAAGGCAAGTTTGCGTGGTATAGATATGTTACTTGCCGAGGGCCTGAATATCAAGGTTCTTTTGTTGCCAGATGGCGATGACCCGGACAGTTTTGCACGCAAACATCGGTCAGAGGAATTTCAAAACTACATTGATCAGCACCAAGTAGATTTCATTAAATTCAAAACAAACCTTCTCTTGAAAGGTGCGGAAGGAGACCCTATCAAACGTGCCGAATTGATAACAGATGTGGTTCATAGTATCTCTGTTATTCCCAATGAGGTCGTGCGTCAGATGTATATCAAGGAAAGTGCTGTCGCCCTGTCGGTTAATGAAGAACTGATTGTTAATGAAATAAACAAGCAGCACCGCAAACAGGTATCATCAGACTATTCGGGTGATGAAAACAAACAACAGCCTGATGCTTCTGACGAACATGGCACTCCGTCTCATGCGAATAACACAGTTAAAGGTAATGCTGAAGAGGAGATGTTGGCGTCTTTGGTCGTGAAATTCGGGAATATGTATATTGATGCGCTTGGAACTGAAAGCAGTGCAAACTCTGAAGGTCAAGTTACTGTTGCTGCGTTTATTGAAGACAGCCTCAAGTCAGACGGGCTAACTCTTACTACTCCCCTACTCAACAAGATATTGACCGAGGCATTGAGGTTGTCAGCCAACAAGGAGTGGGAATCCCTACCCTATTTCCTTAATCACCCCGATCCACGAATTAGTAAATTTGCTGCAATGGTGGGCCAGGATAATTTTATTTTGAGTAGCCGGCAACGTGAGCAATATGTCGAAGATAAGTATAAACTCGATGATATTGTACCACGCATACTACACGACTACAAGCATGCAGTGATAAAAGGTCAATTGCAACAAATACTAATACAACTGCGCAATCCCCAGTTACAGACTGACACCTTAAAGGCCGAATCCTTAATGAAGGAGTATATGCAATTAAGCCAGATTGAACGTAAATTGGCAAAAGTATTAGGCGATCGTGTTGTACTGAAATAAATAAGTAACTCAATGGTAACTATCAGCGAAATCTTCATTGCAAGCTTGACAAAACATAGATTATTAGCTAACCATTTATGAGCAATAGCACAGAAAATACAATAACGTGCATTTTTTTAACTAAGCACTTAGCCATTTATAAAAAAATGCTTACCTTTGCTCATATAATAACGAACAAAGAATGGCGCTGATTGACCCTCAATGCGCTATAACAAGAAAATAAAAAATGGGCATATTACAAGACAGATTAGCAAAATACACCTTGCCACAACAATACAAAGCAAAGGGTGTATATCCTTATTTCCGTGCAATTGAAGGTAAACAAGGTACCGAGGTTGAGATGGGCGGACATCACGTGTTGATGTTTGGCTCAAATGCGTATACCGGACTGCCCGGTGACGAACGCATTATTGAGGCAGGTATTAAGGCCATGGAAAAATATGGTTCAGGTTGTGCTGGTTCGCGTTTCCTTAATGGTACGTTGGACCTGCATTTGCAACTCGAAAAAGAACTGGCCGAATTTGTAGGTAAGGACGATGCTTTATGCTTCTCTACGGGATTTACTGTAAATTCTGGTGTTATTCCCGCTCTTACAGGACGTGAGGATTACATTATCTGCGACGATCGCGATCATGCCTCTATTGTGGACGGCTGTCGTTTATCGTTCTCAAAGCGTCTGAAATATAAGCACAATGATATGGCTGATTTGGAGCGTCAATTACAAAAATGTGCTCCCGAGTCTGTCAAACTGATTGTAGTAGATGGTGTGTTCTCTATGGAAGGAGATTTGGCCAATCTGCCTGAAATCGTAAAACTTAAGCATAAGTACAATGCCACTATCATGGTAGATGAAGCACATGGTATTGGAGTATTCGGTCGTCAGGGACGTGGTGTGTGCGACTATTTTGGCTTGACCGACGAGGTAGACTTGATCATGGGCACATTTAGTAAGTCTCTTGCTTCAATCGGTGGATTTATTGCTGCAGACGAAAGTATCATAAATTGGTTACGCCATAATGCGCGTACATACATTTTCTCTGCTTCAAATACGCCTGCTGCTACAGCTTGTGCGCTTGAAGCTCTGCATATCATTCAGAATGAACCTGAACGTATTGAAGCTCTGTGGGATGTAACTCGTTACGCATTGAAACGATTTAAGGAAGAGGGCTTCGAAATAGGCGATACAGAATCACCTATCATTCCGTTGTATGTGCGTGATACAGAAAAGACTTTTGTTGCAACAGCGCGTGCCTTTGATGAAGGTGTGTTCATTAATCCAGTGATTCCACCAGCATGCGCCCCTCAAGACACGCTCGTGCGTGTAGCTTTAATGGCCACTCATACAAAAGAACAAGTAGATCGTGCTGTAGCCGCCTTGCGCAAGGTGTTCTGCGAGTTAGGCATAATTAAATAACGCATTTCTATAACAATACAATAAAGGAATTGACAATATATAAGCTGCATTGAAAGATTCTCTTCGAATCTTTCAATGCAGCTTATGTCTTATTTGGAGTTCACAGAATAGCATCAAAGGTAAGCATCCCATGCAGGTCGTATTGAAAAGGCTCCTATAAAGTCTGAATTTTGCAGACAAAAGTACTTATGTTTTGTCTGAAAGAAAATAACATCAACCATCTCTATTCTCAAGGCATAGATATGCGAAAAGGCGTAGAAGGATTTTGCGGCATTATTCGTACGTATCAGTATAGTCCTACTAATCAAGAAGTCTATGTTTTTGCGAATATGGTCTGGCTATACCAACGAGTACAATAAGTAGGACGGTCCATCAAGCTATAGACAAGCTCTACCCAATTTATTATGCCCAAATAAGAAAAATAGGAGATAAGTACTTGATAGCACTTATCTCCTACTCGATTGCTCAAAAGAACGAATAAATTAAGCTTCAGCAGGTGCTTCTGTAGCTTCCTCTGCGGGAGCGTTTTCAGCTTCTGCAGCAGCCTTTGCGGCAGCTTCGGCTTCTGCTTTAGCAGCAGCTTCAGCAGCCTTCTTTTCTGCTACCTTCTCTGCTATCTTCTCGTTAACCTTCTTTTCAGCTTCGAGACGAGCTTCAGCAGCAGCTTTCTTGTCAGCAGCCTTCTTGTCAGCAGCGGCAGTTGCCTTTGCGTCCTTAGCTTGCTTCCAAACATCAAATTTAGCCTTTGCTGCAGCTTCATCAAATGCGCCCTTGCGTACACCACCATTAAGGTGTTTCATGAGCATTACACCTTCGTTAGAAAGGATGTTGCGTACGGTGTCAGTAGGCTGTGCACCATTTTCTACCCAATACAAGGCGCGTTCAAAATTCAAATCTACTGTTGCAGGATTGGTGTTGGGATTGTATGTACCAATCTTTTCAGTAAACTTACCATCACGTGGTGCTCTTACGTCAGCGATTACAATGCTGTAAAAAGCGTAGCTCTTACGGCCATGACGCTGCAAACGGATTCTTGTTGCCATTTGTTTTTTATTTTTATAGGTTTGAATTATGCCATTATCTCGTAACGGCGCTGCAAAGTTACTATTTTCCTTTTGATTTACAAAGCATTCTCATACAAGTTGTAATTTTAATTGAAGTGGCTTTGTTTATAAATTCGTGTAAGAAATGCAATTCTATTGCAGTAGAATGTGCTGAGAATCGCAGAAGTTCGGAGTGGCAAGGAAAATTTCTCCTATTTCGTTCATATTCCATTTGTTTATGACAAACTTAATTCTCTGCCAAAATAAATAGCCCTTCCTTAATGCGACTTACCAATCCTTTACTATACAGAGGCGTTTCAAATCATACATAGAGCCATTGTATATATTCAAATCAACATTTCCTTTTATTCCGTCAATGTGTCCGCAATCTGTGTGTTGCCAAAAACGCCATTTGCCGCTATATGTTAATGAGTGTACGTAATAGTGTGCAATCCAGTATGGATATCTGTCAAACTCTTTTGTATTTAGGTAGTCTTTCTTGAATTTGTAATTTGTGTAGATTATAGGGGGAACGCCATATTCCTTTTCCACCACCCTTAACCAAGTGAGTGAAGCTTTTCGTAAATTTTCCACAGAAAGATTGCCTTTCTCCTCGATATCAAGCACGGGGGGGAGGTCACCCTCTTCAAGATGAACCTGTTTAAGAAAGTATTTAGCTTGTACAGTGGCTGAGACATTAGGTTTGAAATAATGATATGCACCGCGTAAGAAACCATTGTCTCTTGCTTGATAGAAATTGTCGTTGAAATTTTTATCAAGATGATTTTCACCTTCTGTCGCTTTGATAAATATAAAGCTTATAGTTTCTCCGTTAACAGTCGCATTTTTAACCTTATGCCAATCTATGTCACCTTGATGATGACTTATATCTATACCATGAATTGAGAAACCCTCTGGATACATTTCATTGCCATTCAGAGCTTGCCATTTTAGACTGTATGGTACTACAAAATAGATGTACACAAAATAGCAGAAAATGCCAACTAAGCAGATAATAGAAAGTCTGATGAAAAGAATACGCGCCTTTTGGTTGATATTGCGAAATTCTGATATCGCCTTCTCCTTCAAAGAGATATGTCTCTTGCTGCGAGAATATGTGCGACGGCTTCGTGTTGGTTTGTATGCACCTCCCCTACTCTTCTTGCAATTTACTCTCACTGTTTTTCTATTTGAAGGATTCTTTAGGACCATATTAAAAAGTAAAAAGAGGATAAACGATATACAATGTATTAAAGAATATACTTCACCACGATTGCTATCGTTTATCCTCGCTCTATATCAACTCTTCATAATTTGAAGAGCATGTTATTATTTACCCTGTTCTAATTTCAGAGTAGCAGTGCATTGGTCACAAACTTCTGATGGACCCCAGTACTGAATAGGACCAGGATAAACGAAGCAAGTTTTTTCAGCCCATTCAGCACGATGCTCAGCAAACTTCTTGAAAGGAGCACCATCCAAACGAACCAAAGCCTTTTTGATAACGGGCTTCATCTTGCCGTTACGACGTTCCATATTCATCATCATTGTAATAGGCACACCGCCGGCTACCCATTGTTCTGCAGGTGCAGTAGTGTTCTTTACAATAGCCATATAGCCAGTCTTGCCATTAGCAACGAGTTGTGCTGCGCTTGTACCGAGTGCATAGCAGTAGTCTGCATCGTAGTTTGAAGGTGCTGCGCAACGACCCTCGTAACCAAAGAAGTGGTGTTGTGCAGAGAATTTGCCTACGAACTTACCTTCCTTCTTCCATGCAGCAAGTTTGTTGCCAACCATTTCAGAGAGGAGCTTCTCGGTTTCAATGAGCGAAACTTGTACGTTTCCGTGAGGGTCACGTTCCATTGTAAGCTGCTTGGCAACGCCTTCGGGAAGGCTCTCGTAGATAGCAGCATTCTCCTTTGACAATTTGCCAAGAATCCAGGCGCGTTGTTCAGCTGCTGCTACAGTTGCAGCTTCCGGTGTAGCCAAAAGGTCATTCAATTCAGCAATAAGCTTTTTCATTGCAGGAATGAATTCAATCAAACCTTCCGGAATCAATACAGTACCAAAGTTGTTACCATTAGCTGCGCGTTTTGCAACAATCTCAGCAATATATGTTACGATGTCATCAAGAGTTTGGTTCTTTGCTTCAACCTCTTCGCTGATGATACATACATTAGGCTGGCACTGAAGGGCGCATTCCAATGCGATATGGCTGGCTGAGCGACCCATCAACTTGATAAAGTGCCAATATTTACGTGCAGAATTAGCATCACGCTGAATGTTACCTATAACCTCTGCGTAAGTCTTGCATGCAGTATCAAAACCGAATGAAGTTTCGATCTGGTCATTTTTCAAGTCGCCATCAATAGTCTTAGGGCAACCGATAACTTGTACGCCGCAGTTATGAGCAGCATAGTACTCAGCCAACACGCATGCGTTAGTATTCGAATCATCACCACCGATAATCACGACAGCTTTGATGCCTAACTCGCGAATAATTTTCAAGCCACTTTCGAACTGATCTTCTTCCTCAAGTTTAGTACGGCCAGAGCCAATCATGTCGAAACCACCAGTATTGCGGTAATCGTCTATGATGGCATCAGTAAGTTCGATGTACTTGTGGTCAACCAAACCGCCAGGTCCCATCAAAAAGCCGTAAAGCTTGTTTGCGGGGTTCTGCTTCTTGAGTTCATCATACAGACCGCAAATCACATTGTGACCGCCAGGAGCCTGACCACCCGAAAGGATGATGCCAATATTCATTGGAGCATACTCTTTCTTTTCGTTTGTGGGAACAAACTCTACCAAAGGCATACCATATGTGTTAGGGAACAATTTCTTGATTTCTTCTTGATCACCTACACTTTGAGTGGGTTCGCCTTCTTTGATACTTACATTGCCACGCAAGCCTGCGGGCAGCTTGGGCTGGTAAGCAGCACGTGCAATTTGTAATGCGCTTTTTTCCATGAAAATTGAAGTTAATATTCGTCTTTTAAGTTGGTTCGTATTATTAAGTGATATTCCGTGTATTGTCAGCACAGGCCAACTACATGAAAAATCCCGAAATATTTCCTTTGCAAAGTTAGTTATTTTTTGTGTTACGCTACATTTTCAGATTGTTTATTTTGCGTTACAGCTAAACTTTGCATGCCATGATGGTGTTCAAAATGTCAGATATTATTATAATGGACAATCACCCATTAACAAATACCTCAACAATTTGTGAACCGCCATCGGGTACTATAAAATGTTCTAAGGCAGGACGCAGGTCGTCAAAATTTTGAACGCCAGTATAACCTATATGGAATGTTTGTGCAATTCCTGCAGCCGTATAAGTCTGTTGTCCTGCAGCTATAAATTTGTCGCGTGCCGGTGACTTCTCTAATCCATTCAACTGGTCAAAGATACCGCCATGATTATTATTGAGCAACAATATTCGCAGATTTGACGGTAGTGACACGTTCCATAAGGCATTCGCATCATAGAAGAAACTTAAATCGCCTATTATCACAATGCTAAGTCCCCACATCTTCATCGCATATCCAACAGCCGCAGACAATGACCCCTCAATGCCGTTAACGCCACGGTTGCAAAGGATTGGTTGCACACCCGACTTGAAATAATTGCCAGCTATTCTTACTGATGAGCTGTTGGCCAAATGCAATGTATAATCACAAGCGAGTGTTTGCATTTTCATATACAAATGCCTAATGACGCAATTCATTGTCAAATGCTCCTCATCTGCCAATAATCCATCTTCTAATATTTTTGCGGTATCTGCAAGCCTGCGTTCAGCTTTGGCAACCCCCTCATGCTTTCGGGGAAGTTTCATTGATAGTTGCGCTAAGGCTGGCTGAACAGCTGATTGAATTTTGTATTGCAAATGGCAGAAAGTGTCTATCAAACCTTGTTCCTCGTCTATTCGTATCACACAACAAGAGGTGTTGCGTAACAGACTCTTGAATGATTTGTGGACAAAGTTCCCTCCAATTTGCACCACTAAATCAGGTTTCAATGCATCAGTTTGCGTCGAAAGATAGTCAAAAGCATTCATCAAATGATTGCCTGGCACATCTGAAATAATTTCAGGCAATACAAGCATCTGCTCGTTTACAACGATATCAGCAACTTCCTTACGAATGTCGCCCCTTTCATATTGGCCAATCAAGAGCACTGGCAATTTAGCATTCGCTATAATGTCAACAATGTTTTGTGGTATTGGAGTGCAATTTGTAGGGCAAGTTACGCTAATTACGCGTTCATTGGGCAACTGCACCGTATTAAAGCTAAACATAGGCTCTTCTATTGCCACGTTAATATGTGCTGGTCCGCCCTCACCATGATATAGGCTATTAAAGGCCTCATTGATATGCAAATTATTAACCCAGTAGTCACCTTCGCTTCGTGGCGGATTGATTTGTGCCGTTCTACAATAAGGTTCCAAAGCACCAATTTGCTGCAGAGTCTGACCGTCATATTGGCCAATCCACTGTAGTGGTCTATCTGCCGAAATAACAAGTAACGGCAAGTGTCGGTAGTACGCCTCGGCAACAGCCGGCACACAATTAAGCAATGCAGAGCCTGACGTGACACATACAAGAGTCGGTTCTTGAGTAGCCAAAGACATTCCCAGGGCAACAAATGCTGCACTGCGTTCGTCTGTAACAGGGTGTATGCTTACTTTGCCTTGTCGATGTATTTCATACAAATTATGAACAATCGTCGCATTACGCGACCCAGGACACACCACGGCATTGCGTATATTGTAAGCTACGAGTAGTGCTGTTAATTGGTTTACTTGTGTTGTGTCGCAATACATTTTTATTTTAATTTCGTTTTATCAGCTGCCTCATGGTCGCCATTTTCCTAACAGTTTCTTCCCATTCTTCGTTTTCCTTACTTTCAGGCATGATGCCACCGCCAGCATAAAGGGTCGCCATGTTTGCATTTAATTGCATGCAGCGCAATGATACATACAGCATGGTCTGTTCTTTCAGCAAATACGGTCCGCTAAATCCCGCATAATAAAACCGGGAAGTGGGTTCTATTTCTAATATGGCCGACTTTGATTTTTCGCGTGGCAGTCCACACACCGCAGGAGTTGGGTGTAAAGTCTGTAGCACCTGGAACAGATTAACATTGTCCTTCAAAGTAAATGTAATGTCATTACACAAATGTTGTATGTTACCACTGCGCAACGAATATGTTGGCGAAATATCCATATCCTCTGTTACTGGCTTGAGTGTAGTTGCAATAAAATCCTTAACAAGCACTTGTTCCTCTTTGTTCTTGTTGTCCCATAAAACGTCTATGTTGTCGTTCCATGGCAGTGTTCCAGCCAAAGCTACAGTATGCCATACAGAATTTGTACGCTCAAGTAATGGCTCTGGCGTTGCTACAAGCCATGTACCTGAAACTGGGGTGTGCCAAAGCGCAACAAAATTGTTAGGTCGAAGAGTACAAGCTCTCAAAAATAATTTTTCAGCATCAAGGGTTGACGACAACTTACAGTTTAATCTGCGCGATAGTACAAGCTTTTTAATAGCCTTATTATCAAACATCTCAGATACGGATTTGAAAGCTTTACTGTATGCCCTTCTTTCTTCTAATGCGTCATCTACAAAGCCAATATCGCTAACATCTGCAGTTGGTTCTATCTCACTTACACTCGTTGCATCAGGTTCTATAAACAATATAGGACATTCTTCTGAACAAACGAAAGGTGCAATTAAATAGCCTCCTGTCGTTGGTATGTCTTCAAGTGTTTGAAAAGTCCTTGGCTTGCTGAATTGTTCAATACGCGTAAATACGTTTTCGTGAGGACATTTGAATAATGCAAAAGCCTGGGGCATCATGTTATTTATTGCCATCACGTTCATGCAACTTTGCTTCATTCCAGATAGCGTCCATTTCCTCTAAGCTCATATCTGTAAGATTACGTCCTTGTTTCATAGTGTGAGCTTCAAGATAATTAAAGCGTCTAATAAATTTCTGATTGGTGCGCTCCAGTGCATTGTCCGGATTTATCTTGTACAATCTTGCAGCATTGATAAGGCTGAACATCACATCACCAAATTCGGCTTCAGCTTTGTCTTTATCCATGTGTTCTACTTCCGTCTCAAATTCTCCTATTTCCTCTTTCACCTTTTCCCAAACTTGAGACTTCTCTTCCCAATCAAAACCCACATTGCGCGCTTTATCTTGTATTCGATACGCTTTTATTAGCGAAGGCAATGCTTCTGGCACACCAGCCAATACGCTTTTGTTGCCATCTTTTTCCTTCTGTTTCAGCAGTTCCCATTGCTCGCTTACTTGCTGTGCTGTATCTATGTGATTGTTGTCCTGTCCTTTGGGTGGAAACACGTGGGGGTGACGGAATATAAGCTTGTCGCATAATTCACGACAAACGTCGGCAATGTCAAAATCACGTGTTTCCGAACCAATCTTTGCATAAAAGCATACATGCAAAAGCACGTCTCCCAATTCCTTACAAATATTCTTCGTGTCGTGCTTCATCAGCGCATCGCACAATTCGTATGTCTCTTCTATGGTGTTTGGACGTAAACTCTCGTTTGTTTGTTTGCGGTCCCACGGGCATTTCACACGTAGTTCGTCAAGTACATCAAGCAAACGGCCGAAAGCCTGCATTTGTTCCTCTCGCGTATGTGAGCCTCTATTATTATTTTTATTAGCTGTTTCCATAAACTAAATTTTTGTATGAGTATGTGCACATCTTCAGTTGAGATGCCAAACCATATTGGCTAAACTAAGATTTATATAAACAAATTTTGAAAACCTGCGTAATAGGTAAAAGACATGGCAACTTAAGGTCGCCCACTTTTTTTGACCACAAAATTACACTTTTATTGCCGATTTGCGTAATTTTGCGATATGGAAAAGTTCGACGTACACATATTAGGTTGCGGCAGCGCCATGCCCACATTGAAGCATTGGCCGTCGGCTCAGGTGGTAAACATACGCGAAAAGCTATTTTTAATTGATTGCGGTGAGGGTGCACAAGCGCAATTTAGACAAGCGCGTCAAAAGTTTTCGCGTTTGTCACACATCTTTATATCCCATTTGCACGGCGATCACATCTTTGGTCTGATAGGATTGCTGTCAACCTTGTCTTTGGCTGGTCGAACGTTACCCATGCACATATATGCCCATGCCGAGTTAGAAGAGCTCATGCGTCCTCAGCTCAATTTCTTTTGCAAGGGCATAGCCTTTGATGTCATTTTCCATCCACTGCCAACTGTCGACGAATCGATCTTGATTTATGAGGATCGCTCTGTAATGGTCTACACCATTCCCTTGCGGCATCGAGTGCCGTGTTGTGGCTTTTTGTTCAAGGAGCGACCTCCCTTGCCTCACATTCGTCGCGACATGATCGATTATTTGGATATTCCGTATTATGCCATAAATTCCATAAAACAAGGAGCAGATTGGACTATGCCAGACGGGCGCGTTGTGCCTAACGAGCAGTTAGTCTTTCCCGCAGACAAGGGACGGACGTATGCATATTGCTCCGATACATGCTATCGTCCGCAAAATGTGCCTATTCTTCGCGGAGTTGACGTCCTTTATCATGAAGCAACTTTCGGACAAGACAATTTGGCGAGAGCTATTGAAACTTTACATTCAACTGCATTACAAGCTGCGCAAATAGCAAAGGCTGCAAGTGTCGGCAAATTAGTTATTGGACATTTTTCCTCACGTTATGATGATGAGAACGTATTGCTAAACGAGGCGAAGTCCGTCTTTCAAGAAACATGTTTGGCCAAAGAGGGGTTGACAATAACATTGTAATTCTGCAATTATTTAACCCGTTAGCACAAAAATGCGTGCTAACGGGTTTTACTTTCAATTATACTGCAAGTAAACATGCGTAATGAGTCATAAGCAAACTTCAGAAAATAGTTGAATATGCTCAAACGCAGACCTTTCAGAAAGACTAACAACAATCATACTTTTGTTGCAATGCCTCAATTTGCGGTGTGATATGTGACGCGTAAATTGTCACTTCTATGTTTGAGGCGCAAGCGTATTGTTTCAAGCATCTTACTCCGTATTTTATAGCTTCGTACAAATGTTGAGGGTCGCCATCATAAGCATTGATAAGCACCAACAAGTTAGTAGTGTCAAGAGATACCATTGTGCGTGTAGAATCACTCGTTGGTGTGGCAAACGCACCTTCTGTATCGCGATAGACTGGCAAGTTCTCGATATTGAGTAAACCTCTGCCTATAGCCTGATATGGTTCGTTTGCTCGTCCAATGCCAAGCTCCACATTATTACCTGCTATGCACGCTCCGTCCAAAGCGGCAGTGGAGTAACCTGTGTACAATGACAGGAGGTTGACCACATCAACAACCGTATTGATGTGGTACAACTCCTTACCTTGCAATATTCTGCGTGCAAGTTGCTCACAGGCTGGACGGTAACGGCTCGGATCCTTACCAAATGCCTTGTAAGCCAGGCGTGTTGCGTAAATTCCTGCACGTTCTTTAATCGTGTCAATAGTGTACTTCCCTGAGAGTTCGTTACCATAAGCAGTAATTTCTTCCCACAGGGCATCAGATAAAGCACTGTTTTTTACGGTGGCATGAATCCCCGCGCCACAGAAATCGGGGCAGATGTTCTTGAATGATTCAGATACAGCTATACTTACCATCTATTTCTAATTTGTTCTTTAGCAACAATCACGAATTTCTGCCACACATATCACAGAAGTCGCAATATTTGCAGGTATCTTTGTTGTTAGTACATTCAAATGGATTTTTGGGGTCAATTATCTCTGAAAGCAAACCTATGAGCTTTGACTTAAACTCCTCGGCATATGCTCTGAAGTCTGTGCATGACTTGCCTTCAAAGGATATGTATGGATTAAACCCTTTTTGCTGAAAATGATGTACATAATAAAGCGCGGGCACCAAAGGTAAACTCTTGTATTGTGAAAACTCTGGACTTTCGTGAACCAACAAGCAATAAGCAAATGTCTGGAACGGGTGTTTAGGATCTTTCTTTTTAGAATCTTTCTTTTTGGAATCTTCCTTTTTGGAATCTTCCTTTTGTTGATGGTTAAACATGTGTTCCATGTTCTTCACTTCTACACTACTGCCCCCCGTTTTATAATCCACCACGCGCAGACATCGTCCAACGCCTTCGAGCTCAGCTAAATCGAGCCTGTCTATTTCGCCATATAACTTAATGTCAACCAAATTGTCTTCTTTGCCAAATGGTACCTTCAGAAGAACTTCGGCATAGTGTTCGGCTGCTATAAATTCGAGGCTATTCAGAGTCAATGCCTTGTCGGTGTTAAATTCTCCTGAGTCGTATTTGATTGTATCATGCAGAAATTTGTTGACAATTGTTTCGACCAATGGAGTGCGTTCTATGGGCTTTTCAGGATTAAGGAATGCTTTCCTAACAATATCCTGCAACTGCACATTATATCTGTCTTCCAAATAATTGCGCAATGATTTCGACTCAATACGTTGCGTTCCTACACTTTCGTAAAATAACTGAGCTGCACGATGAAAAACTGTACCCAAATCCCGTGGGGCAATTATGCCATCTGTGTCGTCTGGTTTACGGAGATGCTTAATGTAGTGATAATAGAACTTACGATTGCATGACAAATATGTATTGAGCGCCGATGGCGAGAATTTGTTACGAAATGGTTGTTCCATATTCTCTGCGTTTGTGCAGATCTTCAGTTCCGGCAAAGACAACGGTCGTGGCACGCTTCTCAGATGATAGCGATCGATGCTTTCTCCTAATTGCGGGTCATAAAGCATACCGCGCATAAAGCGTGACATTTCGCCTCTATGTGTGCCTGACGTTGAATTGTTGTAAACTAAAGTCACATCTTGGGCACGCTGCATCAATCGGTAGAAATAATAGGCATAAACGGCCGTTTTGCGCACGTATGTGGTTAGTCCGTACCGTTTGCGAATTAAGAAAGGAATAAATGATGCATCAGTTGCTTTTTGGGGCAGTATGCCCTCTCCTACCGATAGCATCAATACGTGCTTAAAGTCCAGGCATCGTGTTTCGAGCACACCCATAATCTGTAGTCCAACGGCTGGTTCTCCATGGAACGGTATTGTTTGGCTGCGCATAACCTGTTTGAGCAGTTTGAACAGTGTGTCCAGACCAATATACAAATTATTAGTTCCTTCTGTCGACAGGGTGCCAGTCTCAATTAGTTTAACAAAACGTGATATAATGGTGTATATTTGGAAGTATGACTCCGTGTACAATATGTTTTTCCAATCATCAATCTTGTACTTCTTGCGCACATCGACCGCATCATTCTTCACTAATTGTTGAACTACTAACAACTTGTCCATCGCCTCGCTTTGTTGCAATGGCATAAGCTTAGTTCCCTCAGGCAGTTTGCAACGTCGTACATTTTGGTCATACAACATCTCATTCATAAACCTTATCACAGAGGCATAAGCTGGTGTGTGTGTCAGGGGGAAACCCTTTGTGATGTTCACATCATACCCCTTGCTTTTGGGCAAGGCGTGTAGTACGGGCAAAAGCTGTCCCTCGTCGCATAGCACAATAGCAGTTTGTCGTGCCTCATTGCTGTCTAATTTTCCATCACATCGTGTCGACAACCATTGGTCAACATATTGTGCTTGTATGGCATCGGTGTCGGCAGCAACAAAGGTTATACCAAGTTTTGTTCCACTCCTGCCTGTCAGATTGTTATACAGACCAGTATCGTTGGCCAATTCGTTAGGGAATGTCTTAAGATTTTCCTGCAAGAATACACCAGCCTCTGTTGGGGCAAGAGGATCATTATTATTGACATAATGAACATCATAATCCCAATAGAACAGGGCCTTTCCCTCAGCTTGCAGCAACTTGAATAGTTCTTTTTCAACAGAATCAAGCACATTGAAGCCAACAAAAGCGTAGTAATCAAATTGTGCCGGCAATACCAATTCTTGACGTTTCAGCTGTTCGAGCACATCGCGGTATAGCTGTCCCTCATAGGCCATTCCGTCTTTGGACAAATCCTCTTTCAGTCCTTTATACAGGGGTAGCATTGCCTCCCACAACTGCATGAAGCGCTCACGTATTTTACTGCGGTCCTTAACAGAAAAGTCACCTGCAAATTTACGTAATTGCGCAATTTGATCCTCATCTAATATTTCATCATAGGCCCCTATCTCTTGATATTCCCGTAAGTCGCGGAATATTTTGTCCGCATCACCCAAATTCTTGTCAAGGTCATCAAAATCGGCTAACAATCTCTCTCCCCAACCATAAAAATAGTCGAGAGATTCGTTGCTATTTGTTGCCTTTGCATAATGCTTGTACAGTCGGCACACAACATCAACAGGGTCAGCTATTTGCAAATGCGACAACGATGTAAACAGCTCGCTGATAGTCATATAGGTTGGCGCCCACATAACCTCGTTGCCTGTTACCAGATATTCGTTCAAAAAAAGGTTCGCACGTTTGTTCGGAAATACTACAGCCACGCGACTTAGATTTTCGCCAAATTTATTTTTTAGCGATGCTGCCACATGCTGCAAGAAACTATCTATATATCTGTCCATATCTATCCTTTTACTATTTAATATTCAATTCTATATCACAAACTGGTATAACTTTTTTCGAGACATACCATAAGTAACCTTTTACAGGCTTGTTCAGAAGTTTTGCAAGGTTGTTCGCGTACATTTCCACTTGATCCTTATATTCTTCCTTCTCACTGCCAAATTTATAGTCCACCACTACTGCATGATCAGCTGCTACCATCACACGGTCGGGACGGAACATTTTAGCGTGTCCGTCACTACGTATTAAAATGTTGTGCTCGTTGTACAACTCGTAAGTACCATCAAACCACTTTGCTGTTTCTTTTTCCTGCTGCAGTGCTGTTGTCACAAAAGTTAGAATCTCGTCAGCCTGCTTCTTTGTGGCCAACAACCCTTCTGCTCTCATTTTTTCTATGACGCCTGGCACGTCCTCCTTACGCTCTATCAGCGAAAATACTTGATGATACAATGTACCCTTGTTCATGAAGTAACGCGTTCTGCGTTGATGCTGCAATTCCGGTGTGTCACCTTCAATTTCTCTTTCGCTATCAGCCAAAAAGTCGAGCGCTTTTGAAGATTGAAAGAATTTAACCCCCGACAAGTCGTTGTGACTAATACTTACAGAGATTTCCTTGGTGTCTTGTTCGTCTTTCGCTTCTTTGGTCCCTTTAGCCCCTACAATATTGCCATAACATACAACACCTGGAGTCGTCGTCTTCTCGTCGCTGGGTTGGAGGTTATTGACAAATGCGTCAATCAAGTTAAACGCACTGCGGCCTCCTATTTTCGGTCGTTTACTCCATATAAACAGATTACATTTTGCACGTGTAAATGCCACATATAGTGTGTTCAGACTGTCAACCCGTTGTTGCCTGTGCTCGTTTTCATAGAATGTAGAATAAGCACTCTCTTCCATCTTTTTCAAATCATTGACTGGCACTAAAGGTAATCTGCCTACCAACTCATTCACGTTTGTGTCATTTGTCATATTCTGTTGAGGGGCGCACCATATAATTTTATCATGTTGGCTGTTCTCAAGTAAAAAATCGGCAAATGGTATAAACACTGTGTGGCCTTCAAGTCCCTTGGCTTTATGTATGGTCATCACACGGACTGCATCTTCCACATTTACGGCAATAGAACGTTCTGAGAGTACATCATCCCAGAAAGAGATAAAGTCCTTAATGTCTGACGAATGATCGTTAATATAGCTTACCAAAGCATCTAAGAAGTTGAAAATATAGGCAGACTGTTTCAGTTCGCCAAGCTTTTCTGCTTCCTCATAGTGCATCATCATCATCAAGTGCAGACAAAGTTCATACAGAGGCATTTGCTGCATTGTAGCACGCTGAGCATCATCACTCAATGTGGTACAAATTCCATCTATCATATCTAAATGGAAGTTCCTAAGTTCTTTATCTTCTATTTTGTCATAAATGGCATGTAATCCCTCGCGTAATAATGCCATTGCCAATGTGTCTGTTTTGTCAGACAAAAACTTCAGCGCGTTAATTAAGGTCGTAACCATCAACGACGACTTTAACATGAAAGCCTCGGCAGATGTTATCGGAAACGCCGGATCTTTTTCAGTAATATAGTCAATAATAGTTTGGGTCTCAGAATTTCTTCTTACCAAAATTAACATTTCGCCATACGGCACGCCATGCTCTACATGCAGATTTACGGCCTGTTCATAAAGGTCCTCTATTGTTTCCTCTGCAGTAGTATCCTTGTCATTCATAACAATGCGCACGTAGCCAGTCCCCTCTTCGCCGCAACGTGGTGTCTGCTCAACGTCCTTATATATCTGTTGTATGATGTTGCTATTATCCACCTTCTTCGGCAAATCAGGCATCAATTTAGTTTCATGGCAGATCCAATCACCAGGCACCTCCCAATGTCTTTTATCAATATAAGTAGATGCTTTGACAAAGAAGGCATTATTGAAGCGTACAATTACGGGCAGACTACGGAAATTTTCGACTTTAGGCAATACATCTGCTTGGTCAAATTCTTTCTTGATATCGAATAAAATATTCCAATCGCCGCCACGCCAGCGATATATGCTCTGCTTGATGTCGCCCACAAGCATACTTTCATCGCCTTGTGCCATATTCTCGAGCAACAATGTCTTGAAGTTGTTCCACTGCATGCGCGAAGTATCTTGAAATTCATCAATCATTATATGTTTGAATGTTGTGCCATACTTTTCAAACACAAATGAAGCATCGTTGCCCTTAACCATGCGGTTGAACAACTCGGGCGTGCGAGCCAACAGAAAGGTTTCATGCTCTGTCGTGTAACGCGTTATTTCACGCGAGATAGCTCCCGACAAGCTCAGTCTGTCCAAATTTTTAAGTGTAAGTTCACAGTTATACACAGAACTTGCATACGTCTCACGCAGGTATTCCATCTCTTTTAGTATGTCCGAAATGCGCTGTGCATGCCCACGCAATGCTTCCTTTTCCTTACAGTCTTTATTAAACACGGCATCCCAATTACCAGCCATGGTCACAATGATCTTTGCCGGTTCGCTGAAATCATGCTTGCGCAGGTTTTTCTCGTATGTTCGAATATTTGTGGCCTTACTCTTTACCCCAGCCACTGCTTCCACCTCAGGTTCTATACGCGCAATGCAATCTTCAAGTTTCTCATCAAAATCTCTTATGTACGAGCGCAATGCATGATGCAAACGCCCCATATATTTAGAGTCTGAAGTAACTTCCTCTATTTCTTCATCATGAGCCATATATTCGCCGCGGAACAAATTGGACTGAGCAAACCGTTTCAGTTCCTTCGCAATATTCCACCCCCTATCATCGTCAATATGGCGTTCAAGGACACTGATGATCATACTCGTCAAATTGACATTTGCCTCATTACCAACACCTAACAGCATACGATCCACCGATTGTGACACCACAGCTTTGTCGTCGAGGTCAACCCTAAAGCCTCGGGGCAACTTCAACTCATGTGCCAGATTAGTCAATAACGTTTGGAAAAAAGAGTCTATCGTTTCAACTCTAAAATGGTCATAATCATGCATAATTGCAGCAAGCACACCTTTCGCACGTCGCACAAGTACGTCCTTGCTAATATTGGTCTCTTTGATAAGATTTTCCAAGAAATCCTTATCAGTACCGCCCTGAGCAAGGTTGTCGAGTTGTTCCAATATGCGGTTTTTCATTTCGGCAGTAGCCATGTTGGTAAAGGTTACGGCCAAGATATTTGTAAAATCGCTCGCACGATCCGTAGCTACTGCCATGGCAATATATTTTAGCGCAAGCGTATACGTTTTTCCCGATCCAGCGGAAGCACTATAGACTAATAAACCCATATATTTTATTTTAACCTGTTGAATGATTGCCAACTCGGGGCAAAGATGGTGCAAGGTGAGAGCAAAGATGCAAGTTTACTTGCGATCTTTGCCGAACCGCAGCCTATCTTATACAAAGATAGCGCAAACCGAGAGCAGAACGTCAAGTTTGCTTGTCCGTTATGCCGAGGTGAAGCCTATCTTATGCAAAGATAGTGCAAACCGAGAGCAGAATGTCAAGCTTGCTTGTACGTTATGCCGAGGTGAAGCCTATCTTATGCAAAGATAGTGCAAACCAAGTGAATTAGGGCAAATTCGTTTGTACATTTTGCTTGAATTATGACAAGAAAAAGCCTGTTAGTCATATTTGTTAAGACAAGTCAGACGATATCGAAGTGCTATAAAAGATACGCGAATGAATGCCGTTTTTGAAAACTCGAGAACGCATTTCCGTTATAAAATGCACATATATGTCTGATTTTCAAGGTAATTGTTTCCGTATTCTCAAAATTATAGTAACTTTGCCATCAGGTTATGGATAGTTAACAACTATCCGCTTACACCGATGTCTAACTAACAGATATTAAAGTATGTTTGAAGAAAAGGCCGGCGAATTGGCCGGAAAAATTTGGGAAGCCCTTAATGAGGGCGGTGAACTCACAGGCAAGCAACTGAAAAAGAACATCAAAACTCGTTCTGACAAGGACTTGTATTTGGCTCTTGGCTGGTTACTTCGTGAGGGCAAGCTCAATGTAACAGAAGAAGAGAAGGACGTTCTTGTCTCATTAAAATGACAATCAATTGCACGATTTTCTTCGTGCAATAAATGATTAGAGTTAAGGAACTTGGTTATCTGTATGCCAGATTGGCTACAGGTAGCCAAGTTCCTTTTCTATTACGACATCAGTTTTTTACCTATATCTGCGAGCACGGCTTGCTATAGCGTTCCGTCAATTGTTTCCCGTGCTAAGCGGCCAATACACTAAGCAACCAACAAGCAACGCTACGGCGTCAGCCCTTATGTCTCTTGAGGCCACCCGGACGTTAGTCCGTGGCCGTCCGCCGCGCAGCGGCCTTATGTGTTTCTTATGTAGCTTATGTTCTTCTGTTTTCCGCGTTAGCGGCCAACACGTTAAGCAACTAACAAGCCACGCTACGGCGTCATCCCATTAGCACATTAACTCTCTCGTACTTTCACCCAATACATCACCCCGCGGCTGCACCTCTTGCGCGGCACACCGAGCTGCATCAGTTCACGTCCCAAAGTGTTAGGCGTGGCATTGCGCA